>Ga0181520_10007288_pt1 | contig 16389 bp, 9 predicted proteins | sample PEATcosm2014_Bin_29_FD_132451 | JGI IMG/M metagenome (GOLD analysis project Ga0181520, IMG submission 132451) | Peatland microbial communities from MTU Mesocosm Facility, Houghton, MI, USA - PEATcosm2014_Bin02_30_metaG | ecosystem: Environmental > Terrestrial > Soil > Wetlands > Peat | place...
AAAACGCCCGTCAAATCTGGGCACCTTACAGATTCCTGCGCAGAGCCGAAAGTCCGGCGGCTTATGCCAATAGGGTGCAGACTTTCCGTCCGTATCGCGAGTCCCGGGCGAGTTTTCAATCCGTCGTTGGTTTCCGCTCATTGTATTTAAATGATCAACAGCTTACATAGACAACGACTGAGGCTCGCGCCCCATTCCGGCGCCGTTTCCGCAACATTGATAGCGAGCATCCATGCGCCAATCGATATGTATTGGTTATAGTTGCGGTCAAGCCCGCCGGCGAACCTCATCGACGGCGGGCCTTGACTTCCTATCGCCCCAGTCTGACGCTTACTCCACCGTCAGAGTTACATCCATTGAAGAGCTCAGAGCGCCGGATGTTCCGGTCACTTGGATGGTGTAGGTTGCGGGTGTAGTCGTTGTTGAGGTTGTACTTGTGGAGCTACCTCCGCACCCGGCCAGACACGAGGCTGAGGCAATGGCCCCGATCAGGAGCAGAAGTAGCGGCGCCACCCGGCCCAACTCCGTACCAGTGCGGCGGATAGTACGAGCGAACGGCAAAAGAATCAATGCCAAGGCCAGGAACGGAAGTTTCGAGGCCGGCTTCGGTGTTGAAGTCTTCTGAGCTAGGGCCTGACGCATTTCTCCAATCGGTCTCTCCTGTTCTACGTTGGCCGCGGATTGCGGCAGTTGTATGGTGAGCGTGACCGCGGTGGCTCCCGCTCCCGCAGCGATGGTCGCTGGCGAGAAGGTAGCAGTGGCTCCCGTAGGCAGACCACTGGCTGACAGAGTTATCGCAGAGGGGAAGACTGTGGACCCCGTGGGACTCAACGTAAACGTGAAGACCGCGGAGCCTCCAGCGTGGGTCGTTACTGAAGTGACGCCCGCCGAACCGCCCTGAATCGCCAAACTGAAGTTAGCCACAACCTGAGTCAACGCGCTGCTTGTTGTGGCGTTGAAGTTGCTGTCCCCCGCGTAGGATGCAGTGATGGTGTGCGAACCTGCGGCCAGTGATGCGGTGGCAAAGGTGGCCACTCCGTTTGCATTCAAAGTGCCGGTGCCGAGCGGTGTTGAGCCGTCAATAAAGGTCACTACGCCGGTCGGAGAGCCGATGGCCGCGGTCACCGTCGCCGTAAGCGTGATGGAATTCTGTGCAAGCACTGGATTCGAACTTGAGGCGAGTTGAACTCCCGGCGCTGCCTTGGCGATTGTCAGCGTCCCGGGAGTATTGGTCACTGTGTAGTTGGAGAGCTTCGAGTTCGGATCGTTCAATGTTGCAGTAATAGGGTAAGAGCCCGTCGTCGATGTAGACGAGGCAGTCGTTGCATAGCTGGCGGTAATACCGTCTCCGGCCACCACGCCCGTCAGCGTACCAGTCAGCGTCGGGACGGCGCCCCCATAAGTCATTGTCTGGTTGCCGGCCGTTACCGCCAGTGGTGCATCGGCTACTGCCAGCGAGACCGTCGTCTTTGCGGAGGTATAGCTGGACGGATCGCTCGGGGTAAAGGTCACCGAGAGTGTGTGGTTGCCCGGGCTCAACACCGTTCCGGCAGCCGGGTTATAGGAGAAGGTTCCGGCCACCGTGGTGCTCGCATCTAGCTGAGTGCTGCTCAACGCCGTGCCGTAAGTGATCGCCGAAGGCGTTGCCCAGGTGATGGCGGTCGTGCTATTGCCGCTCAACGATACGTTCTGCGTTGCGTAACCTGGGCCCTCAGCGTTGAGGGCAGTGTCTGTCAGAACCAGAGATTCGGTCAGGGCGCCTGCCGCTGCGGGATTGAAGTCGACGGTCAGCGTGCATGCGCCGTTGGCCGCCAATGGATTGGCCGAGGAGCAGTCTGAAGCAGCGGCGGAGTCTTGTGGGAAATCCGCCGGAAAGGCGACCGTGATGAAGTCCAGCGGTTGATTGCCAATGTTGTAAACCTCTAAAGTTTGCGGACTGTCGGGGCTGAGGGATCCCTGGGCCGTCGTGGCGAAGGTCAGCGCGGGCCCGGTGGCGCGGGCAAGTTCGTAGAGTTGATTTGTACCTTGATCGGGGAAGAAGATGTTTCCCGTGCTGTCCAATGCCACGCCCTGGGGATAGGTCATGCCGCTTGCCAGAGAAACGGGCGTACCAAATCCAGTTCCGGTGAACGGAATCTCCAGGAGTGCGCCCGAGGAAAGGTCCGTACTCGAATCCATGACGCTGGTTACCAGCACATTGTCGTTGTTATCCACGGCTAAGCCTGCGGGATAGCTCAATCCGGTGGCCACCGTTACGGGTGACCCGTAGCCGGAGCCAGAGAGGGGCAGCGCCACCACCGAGCCGCCGTTGGGGTCATTGTTCTGATCGAGGTAGAGGGCGACAAACAGGTTTCCGCTGCCGTCCAGAGCGAGTCCTTTGGGAGACGGCAGGCCAGAAGCCAAAGTCACCTGCGATCCAAAGCCCGACCCCGATGTGCCCATTGGATACTCGATCACTCTACCGTTCTTTGTGAGAGAGACAAACAGGTCGTCCTTCGCGTCCACCGTCATGCCCCAGGGATAGTTCAAGCCGCTCTCCACGGTCTTCGGCGACGAAGCCCAACCCGATGCCGCTTTGAGAATCAACTGGACCGAGCCGGTGTTTGCGTCGTTATTCCCGTCTGCTACGCTAAGCACAAACACGTTGCCTGCGCCGTCGACCGCTAGATCCACGGGCTGGCTGAGACCGCTGGCGATTGTCACTCCGGCGTTGTAACCCGTGCCGTTGTTCTGGAAAACCACTACGGAGCCGGTGTTCGGGTCGCCTGCGGCGTCATTCCAGATCACAGCGTACAGGTTTCCTTTGGCGTCGGCTTGCACCTTCATGGTATTGGTCATGTCCGGGCTGACGGTTGCCGTCAAAGCCGTTTTGGCCGCCGGAAAGGCTACCTGCGGCCCGAGCCCTGTGCCGTAGATGCGCCAGAAGGTCAGTAGCTTCCCGGTGGTGTCGAAAGCCGTCAACGATCCACGCCGCAGTCCGGGGGCTTGCGGCGTGAAATTGACATTGATTATGCAGTTGGTGTTGGTGGAATAGGTCCCGGTAGGACAGGTGCTTCCGCCAGCATCGGCGAACTCCCCATTCTTGTTGCCCAGGGTCGTGAAAACAAAACTGCCTACCTGCACGCCTGCAGGAATAGTGAAATTCATCTGCACCGTGGTGCTGGCTGCGGCTACGGACTGGGATGCGAAGTTCACCTGTCCCCACATGAACTGGTCAATCTGACTAACAGCTCCATCCGACACATAGGCATTGCCATCAGCGCCAATTGCCACAAAGTTGGGCACGACGTTCGTGATCGGCGTTGTGACCGTGGTGTAGCCGCCCGCAGCTTGAATCTCATCCACCTGCGAATTGTTGTCATCGGCCACCCAGAGGTTGCCGCTTTTGTCCAGCGCAATGCCGTAAGGAGCGTTGAAGGAAAACGAAGGGGCCAGCGTAACGATGGTGGGTGAGGTTGGAATGCTGCCGTTGACCGCTTGAATCTCCTTCACCACGTTGTTGATCCAATCTGAGACAAAGACATTGCCGCTCCCGTCTACTGCAATGCCGATGGGGCTTTCAATGCTGCTGGTCAACGTCCTGATCGTCGGCGAAGGGGGAATGCTCCCGTTGACTGCCAGAATCTCATTGACCGTGCCTTGGTCCCCTTGAGCGCCATTCGCGGAGAAGAAGACGTTACCACTATTGTCGACCGCTATGCCTCCGGGGTTTTGTATGCTGGATGAGAGAGTTCTGACGGTGGTATAACCACCCGCGGCCAGGATCTCCTTGACCGCACTGTTCCCGGCATCGGTCACGAAAACGTTTCCGCTGGCGTCCACCGCCAAACTAATTGGAATGTTGAAGCCGCTGCCCACTGCATTGACCGTGGCGTAGCCGCTCGACGCCAGGATTTCATAGACCCCATTCGCGCACTCATCGACGACAAAGACGTTCGCGTTGGCGTCAGTCGCCACGCCTTGAGGGCACTGAAACGTAAAGCCGCTTCCCAGCACCCTCTGCGCTGAGGTCAGGCCGTTCTGCGCGGCGGCGTTGAGCCAAGCCCCGCACACCAGAGCCGACAGAACGGCGAAAAGTGAAAAAAGCCTGCCCGGCTTGAGCCGATGGCCGAATAGACGGCGGAAGGAAAGATCGCAGGTTGTAGGTTGGAGCAAATGGCAATTCGGAATCATGGCAGATTTCATCGTTCTTTTCCTCTGTTGCTGTAAGCGGAAAACAGAAGGAAATGCCCTCATGGCAGCGCGACCGAGTTAACATGTTCTGAAGCGGCGCAAGCATGGCAAAGTCTGAACCTGCCCTGGTCGTAAGGCCTGAAACTGCGCCTGAAGATCGCGGAGGATGATCCCGTGCACCAAGGGGAACGCCTGGGCAAGTACCTGGTCGCGCAAGAACTCGAGCCGGGGCTCTGGCTTGCCGAGCGGGTGGAGGACTTTGAGCAGCAGGTTGCCGTGGTGCTCTATCCGGGCTCCAAGGACCCTGCCAGCCTTTCCGAGTTCCTCGAACGCAGGCGAAAACTCGGCGCTCTCGACCATCCGGCAATTCCGCGGATGCTCGATTCAGGAGAGACTGCCGATCAGACACCCTGTCTGCTCTTTGAGTTGATTCCAGCGGATTCGGCGCTGGCCACTGCGCGCTCAGAGAAATGGCCACTTGCCCGCCGAATCGGCATCGTAATCGAATACCTGGATGCCTTGGCGTTTTCGCATGGAAATCTGCTCGCTCATGGGGGTCTGACGGCCGAGAGCTTTCGCGTAACAGCCGCGGGCCAAGCCAGATTGTCCATATTCCCTCCTCTGGTCTCAAGCGCCGACCCTGTTGCTGCTGATTTCGAGGCAGCCGTTCAGTGCCTGTCGGATTTGGTTGAGCACGCCGGGATGCCGCGTCTGCCGGGCGACCTCAAAGCCATTCTGCACAAGGGGAAGTGCAACGAGCCCTCCAAAGCGTACTCGTCAGCCAGCGGCTTGGCAGAGGATTTGCGGGCTTTCATGCACCGCAAACCAGTCTCGGCGCGAAGAGCGACCCCGGTCTACCATGCAGTTCTGTTTGCCCGGCGAAGACCCGAGCTGTTTTACCCGGCGGTTGTGTTGGCCGTCGCGGTTCTGGTTGCTGCGCTCCACTCCATCGCCATGGACATCTCTGCGCGGCGCTCGCGGGACCAGGCTCAAGCCCGGCTGCGCCAGATGCAGCAGCTTACCTACTCGCTTGAATCGAATATCTATGAGCCGGTCAGCAAACTGCCCAACTCAAAGGCCGCCAGGGATACGCTGATCCGCTGGACCGCGGAGTCGCTCGAATCCCTAGCGGCCCAGGCAGGAGACGATGCACAGCTTCGCGCCCAACTGGCGCAGAGTTACGCCCGGCTTGCGCAGATGCAGCGCTCAAACGATGATGCCGCTGGAGCCTTGATCTCAGAGCAACGGGCACGCGGATTGAACAGGCCTCTAGCCCGATGACAAAGGACCTCCCAAAGAGCGTTTTCGATTCACATGGTGTCATCTGGAAACTGTGCAGAGGGGTATTTTGTTGAACGAAATGCGATTTGGCTTCAGTGCTTCTGTAAAGAACTGAATCGAATACGCTGTAGCCTATTGCTATTGTGGAGACCGTTTTTGCGCAGGATGAGTACGGTCCATATCCAGCAGGTTCTTTTCGAGCTCTTGCCGATGGTCCTTGAGGATTCGATTGTCTGGGTCGCGTTTGAGCATGAACTTGAAGTTTTGTAGAGCCTGCTGATAGGCTTGGCGCGCTTCCTTGCGATTGCCCGCCTTCATTAGGAAATCGCCGAGGGAAGCGACCGTCGTGGCCAGGTCGTAACGCGCACGGCTGTCGAGCGGGTCTCTCGCAACCAGAACTGCCGCTTGTTCGCACGCATGGCGCTTCAGCACAATCGCGTCTGAAATCTTCCCCTGCTGAAAGTACGCGCGGCTCATGTGGCCATCGATCAAAAGGAGAAGCCTGACGATGGGCGCTCCCGACTGAATCCCCTTGGGCAACAAACTCAGATTTCCAATTGCCTTCTGGAGTCCCGCTATGGCTGCGTTGGGGTCGGCCTCCAAGATCAGGTTGGCGATCTTGTAGTCATCGATGGCAAGTCCTCTCCGGGCGCGAACGTTTGAAGGATCGAGTTTCAATACGCGTTCACTGAGAAGATAAGCCTGGCGGTAGCAGTCGACGGCTTCTTTCGTCCGGTCAAGCGATGCCGAGCCCGGCAGGCCATACACATCGCCCAATGAACCCAATGTAGAAGAAGCTTCCAGCAGTTGCGGCACAGTCGCATCGGACGCCTGCACCAATTGTTGAAAGTTTTTAGCCGATTCCGTCATCGCTTCCAGCGCAGATTTCGCATCGCCGGCTCCAAATTCCACCTCTGCCAGGCTGGTTTGGGCCTTGGCCAGGCTGAAACGCGCTTCTCGGCTGGTAGGATTATCCCGAGCGAGCGCCGAAGCCGTCGAGACGGCCTTCTGCAAGGCCGCAACAGCTTCCTTCGGCTGGCCAAGATTCTCGTCATAGGGATTGCCCAGAAGATTCCCCATCCTCTCATAGGCATTGGCCATATCCAGGCGCAGACTCTCGGAGGAAAGGCTCGGATCGAGCGACAGGCCGTTCAGGTAGGCGAGCGTCGTGTCGGCCACCTGGTGCTGCGCTTCAGTTGACGATCCAATCTCCTTCAGTTGCGGCTGAAGATCGAAAAGCAGACGGTGCGCCAGCGCTTCCACTGCCTTTGCCGAGCTGATCGCGTGGTCGCGCTCCTCAATCGCCCGGCGTGCCGATCGTTGCGTTTGCACAATGCAGCCGGAGAGGGCCAGCAAGACCACAACGGATGCGATGACCGCCTTGCGGTTCCGCCGCAGCCACTTTCGCAGCGCATAGCCGCGTCGCCCCGCACAGGCTTGCAATGGCCGAAACTCGGTCCAGGCGCGCAAGTCGTCCGCAAGCCGCTCCATCGTCTCGTAGCGGTCTTCGGGCTCTTCGCGCGTCGACTTTGCGATCACGCCAACCAGCTCGGCATCCTCTGAAGGTCCCAGAACTCGCTCTAGCAGCTTGCCCATACTGTAGACGTCGGACGCTACTGTGATGGGCTTTCCCCGCATCTGTTCCGGACTCGCGTACCCAGGCGTCAAGGCGCGTGGCCGGGACTCCGTTTCATCCTGGGCAAGCAAGCGAGACGCGCCGAAATCCAGCAGTTTTGGAATGCCGTTCGCGGTGACAAGCACATTGCCCGGCTTCAAGTCTCCATGCACGATCAGTTTGCGATGCGCAAACGAAACTGCATCGCATATTGAGACGACGAGCGCCACACGCGCACGCGGTGACAGGCGTCTGCTTTCGCAATAAACGTCCAGGCGTTCCGCAGGAGACGTTTCGTCTCCCACCATCTCCATGACGAGATAAGGTGAGTGACCGGCGGTAACCCCCCCATCCAGCAAGCGCGCAATGTGCGGATGCTGCAGACGGGCCAGCGTATCGCGTTCGCGAAAGAAGATATTTCGCAGCTCAGGAGAATCTAGGCGGGCAGCGACGACCTTGATTGCCACGGCCTGTTGAAGTTCGCCGTCGACTCGATGTCCGGCATATACCTCGCCCATCCCGCCTTTTCCGAGCAACCGATCCAGTTGAAATGCTCCAACCCGCGCACCGGCCGCAAGTCCGAAGTTGAATGGTGTTTCCGCATGTTGATGAGAACTCGAGTTGGTGCGCAACCGGTCCGCCGCGGCCACAGCGTTCACCAGCGAGAGCACTTCCTCGCGCAACGCGGGGTTGCCCTCGGTGCTCTGTTCGATCAGCTGTGCCCGCTCCGACTCCGGAGCATCCATCGTCCGGTAAAAGAGCGCTTCAATTTCCGCGAAGGGGGTGCTGGAATTCATGGGATGCGCCTTCCCCGCGGAGCTCCCGATAGAGCCACCCACGCGCAAACTGAAGCTCTCTTTCCGCGGTTGCGAGCGAGATGCCCAGTGCTTCGGCCACCTCTGCTGTAGTGAAGCCAAGGAAATAGCGCATCTCGACGACGCGCGACTTTCTCGAGTCGAGCTCTTCCAAGCGCTCCAGGACCCGATGAAGGTCGAGAATCTCCTCGTTCGCTGAACCGACCCACGCCAGATCGTCTGTCAATTCGATCTTGATTCGATTCGGTCCGCCCCGCCGGCCGGCCAGGTGAGATCTTGCATGATCGGTCAAGATGTTGCGCATCAATCGCGCGGCAAACGCATAAAAATGGGAGCGATCTTCCCATGAGGCCTTCTGTTGCTGGATCAAGCGCACGCAGGTCTCGTTCAGCAGGGCAGTGGCTTGCAGAGTGTGGTCGGAGCGCTCCCGGCGCATCATGCTTCGGGCCAGCCTGCGCAGATCCGCATAGACAACGGGCACAAGAGCTTCGAATGCCGCGGCATCGCCACCGCGCCACCGATCCAGGAGCAGAGTTACTTCTCCGCGCGAGTCGTCCTTCATAGATGGGTAGAAAAGTCGAGAGAATTCTAAGCGAAAAATGCGGCATAAGCAATTCCCAAGTTGAATCCCAACCGATACACCTGAAATGCAAGACCGACGTCAGGCCCTGCCGGGGCCGGCACGCGTCGCTATTCGATATAGCGAGACAATGCCGGAAAAACCCTCACAGTGAGAAGGCAGCTGTTCCAGAGGTCCTGTCTGCGCGAACTTGAAAATGAACAAGGACCTCGACCGCCTCACGCTCCCTGCCGGATATTCGCCGGCCCACTAGAATGCGGTGCGGCCCTACTCGACCGACATCTGTTCGATGAAAGGGAGCGGGGAGTGACACGTCATGATCGAAGTCTTCCGCGGTTTTGGTCTCGTGCTCATCGCTGAGTTGGATCTCACCTACAGTCCCGTGCTAAACAACATGGCTCACGCGCGGCAAAACCAGCCCCCCCCGATTCAACCTGTCTCTGGAGAAGGGAATTCGCCGTGGCCATAGAACGCGGCTTGAGCCTGATGGCCGGCAGCTTGATTCTGTTATCTCTTAACCTTGCTCATTTCGTTTCGCACTACCTTCTCTGGCTCACGGCATTCGTCGGGGAGAGCCTCTTTCAGTCTGCCTTCACCAGCTGGTGTTTGGGCATGAACATCCTGCCCTGCATGGGTCTGGAGGCTGCACGTCGCGGCAAGGCTGAATAGGGCAATGCCTTCGACGCTATACTGGTCATATCTTTGGGTATTCCCAACCGATGCGACCAGAACTAATTCAGGCAATCGAGCTCTTGCGCCGCGACACCCCGGAAGCGGTGGAAGAGGCCATCGGCCTGTTGCAGAATACGGTTTACTCCTTCAGCATGAAGATCTGCGGCCACCCTGAAGATGCCGAAGACACCATGCAAGAGGTGCTCTACCGGTCTCTGCGCCATCTGGCCAGGATTGAGGACCCGCGCGCTCTGGCTGTCTGGCTCTACACTGTCACCAGAAATCGTTGCTGGCGCATGAGACGCAAGCGCGCAAGCGCTCCCCAGCACACACTCTCGCTCGACGAGTTGATGCCGGACGATGCGGAACTGGGCCGTCTCTTGCAGGATGCCGCCCTGGGTCCGGAGGGCGACCTGCTCCACGCGGAACAGAATCATCTGCTGCATCGGGCGATTCTCCGCATTCCGGCGCCCATGCGCATTGTGCTTGTACTCCATGACATGGAAGATCTGGCCACCGAGGAAGTCGCGCAGATTCTCGATCTTCAACCAGGGACGGTCAGGGTTCGCCTGCATCGTGCGCGGCTCGCTGTGCGCAAAGCAATGAGCCAAATCCTCGCCGGCAATTCGGAAGCGCCAAACGCCGAAGCCCCGCCCGGCACAAGGGCCAGGGAATCGGCCGCCAAGAGAAAGCAGCGCCCTGCGGCTTGCCGCGAGTTGTTCGCCAACCTTTCGGAGTATTTGGATAACCGGGTTGAACCAGCGACTTGCGACCAGATGCGCAAGCATATCGAGGCCTGTCCGGCCTGTGTGGCGTTTCTCCGCGACTTGAGGGGTGCAATTGACCGCTGTCGCTCTCTTGATGTTCCCTGTGACCCCGCCGTTGCGCCTCGGTTGCGCACTATCCTGACCCAGGAGTACCTGCGCATGGTGGGTATGCCGGCCCTGAGGAATTGAGCGCCATCCTGTAACGAATCGCCTCACGGATGTCTTTATTCGTCAAGAGAGGGAATCCAATGGAAGTTACCGTAAAGCATCTCGATCATGTAAAGTTCGCCGTGCAGGCGCGTTCTCATACAGTCATCTGCGACCAGCCGGCTGAGAATAACGGCGAAGACGCCGGAATGACGCCGCCGGAATTCTTGCTTGCCTCCCTGGGCTCCTGCGCAGCCTATTATGCAGTCGAGTATCTGCGTACCCGCAACCTGGCGCAAAGCGGCGTCCAGGTTACCGTGACCGCTGAGAAGCTGAAGCAGCCCGCACGCCTCGGCAACTTCCAGATTCGTGTCGTCTGCCCGGTTCCGTTGACCGAAGAACAGATGATGGGTATGACGCGCTCAGTGCATCGCTGTCTGGTCCATAACACGCTCTTGTCCATACCGGAGATTGCGATTGAGATTAGCGCGGCTGAGGCGGCGGCAATCGCCGGATAGCGATTCGCGGAGTTCGCGCTCTCCCAGGCTCCAAAATCGAGACCCGGCGCGCCCGGCCGTAAATGGAGTGGAATCAATCCGGGCTTTAGCCTCTGAGGCCATGAAACCCCGGACCTGAGATTGACCTCACCAAGCTTCTAGGCCCGCTGTCTCAGATCCTTCAGTTGTTCGATCAACTCGTCGCGCAAACCGTGGAGTTCATTCGACCGAGCCTGTGCCTCCGCATCCCGTCCCAGGGCACGCAAGGAGAAGAGTTCCGCGGCCAGCGCATGTAACCTCTGATGCAGCAGGTCCACGGCCTGATGGGCCACAATCTCACCGCGCCCAGTCAGCCCACCTCCATCCAGCCACACGCCAAACCGGCAGGCGTGAACATCCATAGGCGGCGCCACGCGGCGCTCGCCCTTGAGGAAGGCTTCAGCCGCGGCAACCCAGGCTTGGTGCTCCACACCGGCGTAGAGCAAGGGCCGGTCCTCAGGTCTCACTTCGCATACCTTGGTCCATTGAACGTCGGGGCGCCATGAAGCCGCCCATGACGGCAGATCCGCCGCCGGCATGGGGTATGCAATACCGTAGCCCTGTGCCAGTTCGCAGCCCAGTTGCAGCAGAATCAGGCCATGTTCCACTGTCTCGACCCCTTCGGCGATCGTCTGACGGCTGAAAGCCGTCGCCAGCCCCAGTACGCCCTCGATAATGGTCAGATCCTCCGCATCGTCAAGGATTCCCCTCACGAAACTCTGATCGATCTTGAGGAGTCTAGCCGGAAGGCGTTTCAGGTACGTCAGGGAGGAATAGCCGGTGCCAAAGTCGTCCAGGGCGAAAGACACCCCGAACTCGCTGCATACATTGATGACATTGGAGACCTGCACCACATCTTGGAGCGCGCTGGTTTCAAGCACCTCCAGTTCCAGGCTTGACGGCTTGATTCCGGGATGCGCAGCCAGCAGCGCGCGCAGGCGTTCTGAAAAATTCGCCCGCTGCAGTTGCAAGGCCCCGACATTCACGCTGACCCGTATGTCCAGCCCGGCTGCGTTCCAGCGTTCCAACTGCGTCAGGGCGCTGTCGATCACCCACTCGCCGACTTCCACTGCCAGCGGATGGTCTTCAATGACCGGCAGGAACATCGCCGGCGGCAACAGTCCACGCTCGGGATGTTGCCAGCGGATCAGAGCTTCGGCGCCGACAATCTTCCCGGTGCGCATGTTCACCATCGGCTGGTAATACAAGACAAACTCGCGCGCCGCCAGAGCCTTGCCGATCAGCGCAATGTCTTCATGATGGCCGCGAACGCTGCGGTCCTGGCTGGAATCGAAGATGTGGTAGCGGTTCCTGCCGGACAGCTTGGCCTGGTACATGGCCTGATCTGCCTGCCGCAACAGTTGGTCCGCATCTACGTCTTCCGGCTGCGGATAGAACGTCACTCCCACGCTTGCCGAAACCTGGAGGGCCAGATCTCCGATATTCGTTTCCTCGGCCGCGGCTTCAAGCAGCCGGTTGAGCACTTGAACGCTGGTATCCACCGTGCCCACATCCAGCAAAACCGCAACGAACTCGTCACCCCCCAGCCGGGCCAGGGTGTCCCCTTCGCGCAACGCCAGCTTCATGCGGCTGGCAAGTGCGGTGAGCAACTGGTCCCCGGCAGAATGCCCATGGCGATCGTTCACCACCTTGAATCCGTCCAGGTCGAGAAACGCGACTGCCAGCGGTTGATCTCGCCGGTGAGCATGGGCCATGGCCTGGTGCAGGCGGTCTGCCAGCAACACCCGGTTGGGCAGCCCGGTCAGAACATCGTAGTGCGCGATATGTTCAAGCTTCCGCTCGTGCTCCTTCAGAACCGTGATGTCGGAGAACAACGCCACATATTGCCAGGGTTCCCCGTTGCCGTCGAACAATGCATTAATGGTCAGCATCTCGGCAAAAATCTCGCCATTCTTGTGCCGGTTCCATACCTCCCCTGTCCATTGCCCCTTCTCCCTGATGGTGCGCCACATCTCGGCGTAAAAATCCTTGCCGTGAAAGCCGGAGCTGAGCAGGCGCGGATTGCGGCCACGTACCTCGTCCCTGGTGTATCCGGTGATGCGGGTGAAGGTCTCGTTGACTTCAAGAATGTTGCCGCCGGCGTCAGTGATGAAGATGCCTTCGCGGGCATGGGTGAAGACGCTGGCTGCAAGTTGCAGCCTCTCTTCGGCTCGCTTTTGGGCGGTCACGTCTTCAGCGAAGAGAATGATGCCGCCAATTGCGCCGTCGCCCGTCCGCCACGGACGCACTTCCCATTTGATCCATTGCACTGTGCCGTCTAATCGCTCGAACCGGTCTTCGTCGTGGCGCAGCGTCTCTCCCGCCAAGGCTCGGCGATGCGCTTCCCGCCAGCGCTCCGGTATCTCCGGGAATAGCTCATAGTGGACGTGCCCAAGAACCTCCTTGCCTGCAAGAGAGTAGCCCTCGATCCAGCGCTGGCTCACTGCCAGGTAGCGCATCCCGCGGTCGAACATCGCCAGGGAAGCCGGCGCGTGCTCGATGAACAGTTGCAAGAGTTCCTTGCTCTCGCGCAGAGCCGATTCCGCCACTTTGCGTCCGGTGATGTCTTGAATCGTTCCGCGCATCTTCAGCGGCACTCCGCTGGCATCGACTTCCAGTCTGCCCAGACCATGCACCCAGCGCACGGACTGGTCGGCCTTTCGAACAATGCGGTACTCCTTGTCGAATGGCTTGCCCTGGCCGATCACCTCGCCGGCAAGATGGGCGTGCATCATCTGCCTGTCGTCAGGATGAAGAATGGCTAACCATCCTGCGACATCGTGCTCGTAATCCCGGTCGATCCCGAAAAGCCCATCAAGTATTTCCGAACTGGACCAGTAACCCGTAGGAATATCCAGAACATAGCTGCCCAACCCGGCGATTCGCTGCGACTCTCTGAGAGATTCTTCGCTCTCGCGCAGCGCCTTCTCCGCCAGCCTGCTCTCGGTGATGTCCAGCGTAGTGCCTTCAATCCGAACCGGGCGGCCCTCGGCATCGCGAATTGTGTACGCCGTGACGTTGAGTTGGCGTACCGGCCCAAAAGATGGGTTGGTCCGGTACTCGAACTCCATTGTGTCTGTTGATTTTTGAAGAAGAACAACAGCCGCTTCGCTTTTCGCTCGATCGTCTGGATGAACCAGTTCCAGAAACTCCGCGAAACTGAGCGTGCTCTGCGAAGGTTCGCGATGATGCATGCGCGACGTCTCCGCGGACCAGTGGCCCCTCATGGCCGTCAGATCCAGTTCCCAACTGCCCAGATGAGCGCGCGCCTGAGCCGCCGCGAGCCCGGCTTCGCTCTCGCGCAACGCATCTTCGATGCGCCGGCGCTCCGTGACATCCCGCAGGATGGAGAATCGCCGGCCATCCGGAAGGAGAGTCGAGGTGGCTTCAACGGGAAACTGCGACCCGTCTCTGCGGAGGCAGCGCCATTCGGTACGGTGGACCTGGCCGACATGCAAAACCGCCGCCTCTGAGGCAACGCGGGACACCTCATCGCCGGCGACAATGTCGACTGTGCTCATGGTCAGCAGTTCTTCCCGCGTGTAGCCGAACATCCGGCAGGCCGCTTCGTTGACCTCGACATACTTCGACTCAGCCGCAGAGACCACAATGCCATCCGCCGCGGATTCAAAGAGGCTGCGGTATCGTGCCTCACTTGTGCGCAGCGCCTCCGAAACGCGGATCTGTTCTGTGATGTCTCGGGCGATACCGAAGAGACCCACTATTTCCCCGGCCTCGTTCTGAATTGGGTATTTGCGGTGGTCGATCCAGCCTTGCTTGCCCTCCTTGTTCAGGAACGGTTGGACCTCCTGGGCCGCAAGATTCTCGCTAAGAGCTTTCTTTTCTAATCGGTAATACAGATCCGCATAGGCTTCTGGCAGCAAGTCGTAGTCGGTCTTGCCGATCAGGTCGGACCAGTGCCGGTGAAGACCGCCTAGGAAGACCATGGTCTGGCTCGCGCCCGTAAAAACATGGTTGCGATCCTTGAAGTAGATGTAATCGTCGGTTTGGTCCATCATGGCCTGAAAGTTGGCCATCATTGGCTCTTTGCCGAACTCTTGCCTCAAACTCTTCGCGTCCTGTAAATGCAGATCTAGAACGATTTCCCCGCCCCCGGGCGCTTTCTCCTTTGTGTAACTCGCTCGAATCAAACGAATTTGGCCATTTGCATGCCTGACCCGGATATTGACGGAGCCGGACCTGCTTTCGAGCGCGGGAGAAAACAGGACGGCCGCCAGGTCGGAATCATCCTGGTGAATGCGGTCCTTGAGAAGCACACTTGCGGAAAGAAAATCGTCCGCCGCGAAGCCAAGCAATTCCTCGATGCCGTCACTGACAGACAGTACGGGCAAACCATCTTTCAACATCAGCCGAAAATTGGCTTCAATCGGGAGACCCTTCATCCTTCACCCAGACAAACGCGCAGACAGAGATGATAATCCATTGGCAGGCACAGCCCGCGGTCAGGCAAGTTAGCTTCAGCTGGGGTACTGGACATTCCGCTGACCGGCTTGATTGACGCGTCGTGGAGGCACAAGAGTATCCGCAAGCCTCCGCATCATCTATCGGTCAAAAGCCTGTTTTCGTTTTCCGCTGGGTCTTGTCAGGAGTGGATTCCGGATTCGTACGTTTTCGTTCCGTTTTCCACAAGCGCGACTGCCCGATTCCGTTTTGAACCAAGGCAGGTACCCGTTATCCACGTATTTTTTTGTTGCGGTGGTAGTTCGCGTCTGCTTATCCACTCATACTCTTGGCATAATCGCATCAAGAGCGGTTTCTCAGTAACTGTTCCAAGAACCGAGGCAAGGGGTCGAATCAAGTCCCCAGGCACCAGATTTGGGCTCAAGTTCCATGGCCTCGCAGGACCAACACGGGAGCATTGAAGAGTGACCAGCTATAGCCGACAGGACGTGTTGCGCATCCTGCAAATCTCATCCCGCCAGTTGCAGGGTTGGGAACGGGCAAACCTCATTCCCCCGCAGCAAAGCTACAGTTTTCAGGACCTTGGGCAGTTGAGGACCTTGCGCATCCTCCGTGAGGAGGATGTCTCCGCGGCCTTGATCCGGAATTCGATCGTAGCTATGAAGGCCGTTGCGGGCATGGCCAATCCCCTGCTCGAGGCCAGCCTGGTAAGAACCGGTACGCGTCTGGCCTTCCGCCATTGCGGCACCATGGTCGACCCCATCCGCCGCCAGTTGCTCTTCGACTTTGAACGGTTCGAACAGATCGGCCAAATGGACCGCCCCTCAGCCGCTTCCGAACCGTTCCCGTTGCGCCGTCCAGGGACAAGCGCCCAGCAAGGCGTGCAAGATCGCTTTTTGGCCGCGGTACAGGCTGAAGAGGCAGGCGAAAAACAGCGCGCCATTGCTCTCTATGAAGAGATTCTCGAGATCGATCGGGCCTACGCCCCGGCCTATATCAACCTCGGGACCATCCACTTCCATCTCCGCCAGTACCCCAAGGCGGAAGAGCTTTATCGTCACGCAACTGAGGCCGATCCCTCCTATGTGCTCGCGTTTTTCGACTTGGGGAATGTCCTGGACGAACTCGAGCGATTCGACGAATCCATTGCCGCCTACCGCCGGGCTGTCGCGCTCTCGCCCCGCTACGCTGACGCCCACTACAACCTGGCGCTGGCCCATGAGCGCCGGGGTGAGCGTCGCCCGGCACTGCGTCACTGGCAGTCTTATGTGCGGCTGGACAGCCGCGGTCCTTGGGCCGAACACGCACGCAGCCAGATTCACAAGCTGCTGAGCCGTGAGAAATTGACCATCGCATGGCGTGCGGAAACTTACATTCCCCC
>Ga0181520_10007289_pt1 | contig 16388 bp, 8 predicted proteins | sample PEATcosm2014_Bin_29_FD_132451 | JGI IMG/M metagenome (GOLD analysis project Ga0181520, IMG submission 132451) | Peatland microbial communities from MTU Mesocosm Facility, Houghton, MI, USA - PEATcosm2014_Bin02_30_metaG | ecosystem: Environmental > Terrestrial > Soil > Wetlands > Peat | place...
CACATCAGCACCACTACGTCGCCCGCCTGCACGCGCTCGGGGCCCTCGCTCTTGATGGCCTCCATGAGGGCCGGTTCGGTGAGGAAGACGCGCGCGCGGCCGGTCATGCGGTAGACGCCGTCGGCATCCACCACGCTGGGGTCGATGGCCGTACTCTTGATGACCGAGCCGCCCGGCACCAGGTTCCCGGTGGGAAACGTGACGGTGGAGGTGAGGCCGCGGCGATGCGCGCCGTGGGCATCCATAATGACATCGTCGGGATCGACGCCGTCGTTTTCGCGCAGCACCTTGCGCAGGGCGGCGCGGCGCTCGGACTGCTCCCACCAATCCAGGTTGGCGTCGAGCGTCTGGCCGCTGGCGGTGAGCACCTTGGTTTCGAGCAGACCCGCGCGGCGGAGATGCAGCATGACCTCAGGGACGCCGCCGGCCATGAAGACCTGCACGGTGGGATGGCCCTTGGGACCATTGGGCAGGCAATCGACCAGGCGTGGAATCTGGCGATTGATGCGCGTCCAATCGTCGATAGTGGGGCGCGTCAGGCCGGCCGTCCAGGCGATGGCCGGGATGTGCAGCACCAGGTTGGTGGAGCCGCCGAAGGCTGCGTGCACCACCATGGCATTGCGGATGGAGCCGGCGCAAAGGATGTCTTTCATGGCGCGGCCGCAGGCTTCCTGCGCCATCAGCGCGCGGGCCGAGCGGCGTGCCATATCCACCCAGATGGGATGGCCGGAGGGGGCCAGCGCGGAATGCGGCAGCGTCATCCCGAGCGCTTCGCCGACCACCTGCGAAGTGGCCGCGGTGCCCAGAAACTGGCAGCCGCCGCCGGGCGAGGCGCAGCTATTGCACAGCACCTCGGAAGCCAGTTCGAGCGAGATCTTCCCGTGGGCGTAGCGCGCGCCCACCGATTGCACCGTGCCGGCGTCCTCTCCCTTTTCGGCCAGCAGAGTGACGCCGCCGGGCACCAGGATGCCGGGCAGCTTGCGCGCCGATGCCAGCGCCATCATCATGGCGGGCAGGCCCTTATCGCAGGTGGCCACACCCATCACGCCGGCGCGCGTGGGGAGCGAGCGGATGAGCCGCCCGAAGACCGCGGCGGCATCGTTGCGATAAGGCAGCGAATCGAACATGCCGGTGGTGCCCTGCGTGCGGCCGTCGCACGGATCGGTGACGTAGCCGGCGAAGGGGATGGCACCCTGCGCCTTGATCTCCTTAGCCGCGGCATCCACCAGCAGCGCGACTTCCCAGTGGCCGGTGTGGTATCCCAGAGCGACCGGCGTGCCATCGGCCGCGCGGATGCCGCCGTGCGTGCTGAGCAGCAGGAACTCCTTGTGCCCGAGATCGGCCGGATCCCAGCCCATGCCGGTGTTGTGCGTCCAACCGAACAGCTCGCCCGACGGCCGGTGCAGAAGCAGTTCGGGAGTAAGGGGTAGGGCGCCCAAAGGGCCGCGCGCCGTCGAGCGAACGTCATACAGGGACGCATCGCCGGAATCGTAGATCTGTTCGAGGGAGGCCATGAAGACCGATGCTAGCAGGTTGAAGGCAAGGCGGGGGGCGGCCGGCAACCGGCCGAATCCCGACGGGCCCCTCATAGCCGAGCGTGGCTGTGGTAATAAACTCAAGTAACATGGACCATCGCATCGGGATCGAAGCGTTCGACTGCCGGATTGCAGTGATTTCGAACTGCGCGCGGACCCTGGCGAATCTCGATCGGTTCCTGTTCCCCTCGCTGCCCAGGATTGCCCCGGACGTACCGGGTGCGGATATCGTCCTGCGCATACTGCGCCGGGAAGATGGATTTCAGCTTACGTGCGGCGACCGAAACGAGCCGGCGCGCGATTTTACGGCGCTGGTGAGGGAGGCCGTGAGACAACTCGACGACGGAATCGTCAAGCGTCTGACGAATCTGACGGCAGTTCACGCCGGGACGGTCGAGCTTCACCGCAAGGCGCTCCTGCTGCCGGGCAAATCGCACGTCGGGAAATCGGCGCTGGTGGCCGAGCTGCTGCGGCGCGGCGCCATCTACTTTTCCGACGAGTATGCCCTGATCGACGAGCGGGGCCGGGCGCATCCCTATCCGCGGCCTCTCTTGCTACGCAACGGCGGCGCGGAGCAGGTTCCCGTGCTGCCGGAGGAGTGCAACGCTCGCGTGGGGGGCGGGCCCGTCCCCGTGGGCTGGATACTGGCGCTCGAATACGGGCCCGCGGCAAGCTGGCGGATTGGCGCGGTCCCGCAGAGCGAAGCGCTGCTGATTTTGTTGCGGAATACGCCTCACGAGTTGCAAGAAGCGCCGCGCATATTGCCTGCGCTCAGCCGCGCCGCCTCACGCTCGTGCTGCTACACAGGGCAGCGGGGCGGCGCACCCGAGGCCGCGGAGCGGATCTTGCGGCTGGTCGAGGGGTAACCGGCCGAAGGAGCAGGAAAGCGTTCCGCTGCTGGACATCGACGATCCCGAGCGATAGGTTGCGCGCAAGCCTCGATGTTCAGGCCAGAGCTTTTTCGTACAGGACGAGTAAGCGGCTCCACGCCTTCTCCGCTTGTCGCTCGTTGTAGACCTGCGAATCCGGGGGGCACCAGCCATGCGCGGCTCCCGTGTACACTTCGATTTCCGCGGGCAGGTTCGCTTTGGCGAACGTCTCCCGCAGAACGTTCTTCTCATTGGGCGACCGCGCATCGTCATTTTCCGCGATCGCGATGAGGAACTGCGCCTTGGTTTTCGCGGCTTGAATATGCGGGCTGTCCGGGCTGTCGGTCACGAGTCCGCCGCCATGAAATGAGGCGACTGCTCCGACACGATCGGGCACCGAGGCCGCGGTACGAAATGCGATCGGACCGCCCATGCAGTAACCCTGCGTGCCCATCTTCCGATTCCCGGCAACCTGCGATTGACGGTCCAGCCATCCGATGAACGCTTTCGCATCGCTCAGATGCGTCGTTTCGTTCAGGCCTTGCGCAAGCGGCCTCAGTTCCTGGATTGGTGTCGCGGCGCCCGCCTGCGCAGTCGGAGCCTTCTTGACACGGTAGAAGGGATTCACCACGAGCACCGCGTATCCCGATTCGGCGAGCCGTTTGGCCATCTGGCGGAACGCCGGCCGCAGCCCGAAGATATCCGGCCACATGAGAACGCCCGGAGCTGTGCCGCTCGCCGGATGCACGAAGTAGCAGTCCGCGGCACCGTCCGGCGTGGTGACGTCGACCTCCGACTCGCTCACTGCGACCGCGTTGGCAACGCGCGGCAGCATCATGGCCATCCCAGCTCCCAGCATGATGCCGAATTGCTTGCGTGTCACCAGACCGCGAGCCTCGAACTCTTGCCGGTCCTCCTCAAAACGATCCTGATCGCACACATTCCCCTCCCTCGCCCGCGGGTTGCTCAGAAGAACCGTAGGCGTATCGCGCTATTATACCCAGGGCCGGAGCCTTCGCCGGGGCCTTTAGCGGGGTCCCGCTCTCCGCTCGGTGTGAGATTGAAAGTTCTAATATGTTGCGCCGCGGCTTCTGGGCCTCAAATAAGCTCAGTTCTGCGAATGAAACGCCTCGGAATCGGGCAGCGAACCGGCACTCCAGCCGCCACCTAGGGCCCTGGCGAGCAAGACGCTGGCTTCCAGACGGCGCCGCTCGATATCCGCGGCCATGCGCTCATTCTGTAACCGGATGCTCTGTGCGCTGACTACTTCGAGATAGGTCACCAGGCCACCCTTATAGCGGTTCAGGGAAAGATTCTCCGATTCGCGCGCCGACTCCACCGCCCTTTCCTGGCGTTGCGCCTCATCTCCCAGGATTCGCAATGACGCCAGGTTGTCTTCCACCTGCTGAAAGGCCGTCAGCACGCTCTCGCGGTAGTCCGCCACCAGGGCGTCGTAATTGGCTTCGGATTCGCGAAGGACAGCGCGCCGCCGTCCCGCATCGAACAAGGTCTGCGCCACGCTGGGGCCCACGGCCCACAAGCGGCTCGGCCAATTCAGCCAATTGGCGATGCTGCTTCCTTCAAGACCTACAGCGGCGGCTAGCATGACCTGCGGATAGAACGCCGCGCGCGCGAAACCGACCTCGCTGTTGGCCGCAGCCAAGCGCCTCTCGGCAGCGGCAATGTCCGGCCGGCGTTCGAGCAGCGCCGAGGGTATGCCGGTCGGAAGCACGGGCAGCACCAAGGTCCCGCTTCGGGCTTCGATCGCGAAGCCCTCGGGCGGGCGCCCCGTCAGGGCGGCAATGGCGTGCAGATAGTGCGCGCGCATCTCGGTGAGATCCACCGCCTGCGCGCTCGTGGCATCGAGCTGCGTACTGGCCTCGGCCACTTCGGCCCGGTTAGCCGCTCCGCCCCGATAGCGGTTTTCGGTGAGCTCGAGCGCCTTCCGATAGGCCGCTACAGCGTTTACGAAAATGCGAAATTGTTCGTCGAGGCTTCGTAAATCGAAATAATCGACGGCCAGTTCAGCTTGCAGGCTGAGCCGCACATTCTGCATGTCGGCGGCGGAGGCCTGAGCGTTCTGGACCGCCGAAGCCACCACGCTGCGAATCCGGCCCCAGAGGTCAGGCTCCCACGAGGCTTCGAATCCCAGGTTTAAATCGCCGGATTGATCTTCGCTTGCCGGAACCGGTACGGGCCGGTTTAGGGAATAGCGCTCGTGCGCGATGGACGCGTTCGCCGCGACGGTGGGCAACCGCTCCGAGCGCTTCTCCCAAACCAGCGCGCGGGCCTGCCGGAAGCGCGCCTCCGCGCTCCGCAGCGTCTGGTTGGTGACATCCACCTGTTCTTCGAGTGCGTTCAATTCGGGATCCCGGAAGACCTCCCACCAGCGTCCTTTTTCCCACGCATCGCCGGGCGCGGCTGCCTTCCAGCCGCCCGATTCGGTGAAGGATGCGGGCGCCGGCTCGCTAAATGCCGGCGGCACCGGAGCTGGCGGAACCGTGTACTTGGGGCCGACATTGCAGCCCGCGAGCAGGGCAATTAGCGTCAGGGCCGCGGTTGCGCCAACCACGAGTCCGAACCTTTTCATTCCTGCGCTCCTCGCTCGATTACACGGACCTGCTGGCCGCTGGCGATCGAATCCGGCGGGTTCACGATGATACGGTCTTCCGGCCGGAGTCCCAGGGTAACTTGAAGCGAATCGCCGTAATCTTGGCCGATGGTCACCGGCAGCAACACCACGCGGCCGTCGCGCACGGCTGCCGCGGTCATCCCCTCGGCGCGGAACAGCAAACCGTTCACCGGAACGGTAACCGAGCCCGCCGGCGCGGGCAGTTTGAGATGCACTTCGACGAATTCGCCGGGCATCAGGACCCTTTGCGGATTATCCACATCCACTTCGACCCGCAGCGTGCGTGAGGCCGCGTCCATCGAGTTCGAGGTTCTCACCACGCGGCCCGCGAAGTGCCGCCCGGGCAGTTCGGGCAGCTCCAGTTGCGCCGGCGTCCCCGGAGTCGCGCTGCGCGAGTTCATCTGGGGCACCTGGACGAACACGCGCATTTGATGAATTGCCACCAGATGGAAGAGTTCCCTTCCCGGACTACCGCCGCCGGCATCGATCAAATCGCCCAAATCGACATTGCGCGCGGTAATGACGCCATCGAAGGGCGCGTAAATCTTCTGAAAGGCCTGCAACTCTTCGAGCCGCCGCAAGTTGGCGCCGGCGGCTTCGGCCAGCGCGGCCTTCGATTCCAGGTCGCCCAGCTTCTCGTCGGCCTCCTGCTCGGAAACGGATTCAGTCTCGCGCAGGACCTGCCAGCGCCGGGCCGTCGTTCGCGCCAGCTTGAGATTGGCCTGAGCGGTATCCAGCTCGGCACGCGCCTGTCGTAACTGCTGATCGGTCTCGGGCGTTTCGATCTCGGCCAGCAACTGGCCCGCGCGCACGCGCGTTCCAATATCCACGTACCACTTCCGCAAATAGCCGTTGGTGCGGGCATAGACCGGGGTGTCGGTGAACGCTTCCATGTTTCCCGGAAGCACCAGTTCGCGGGCCGGGGCACCCGGCGTCGGGCGGATGACGTGAACGTTCGGAATGGCGCGCTCTTCGGTACGCCGCGCCAGCGCCGATTGGTCCGCCACTCGGCCCGCGATTCCGCGGGAGACCAGCAGCCCCGCAGTTCCGGCTGCCGCCAGCAGCAGAAGCGTCAGAATGATGGCCGCGGCCCGCCCGAGACGCGGCGCGTTGGCTGTTTCTGGGGGCGTCGCTTCTTCCACCTTCATATGCGTGTCCTCCCGCAATTGGCTGTGCGTGTCATGCTTTCTCTCCGGCTCCCTCCGCAACCCGACGATAATTCCGGTGCAGCAGGCTGAAGACTCCCGGCACGAAGAACAGTGTCGCTGCGGTCGCGCAGATCAGGCCACCGATAACCGCCCGGCCCAACGGCGCGTTCTGTTCGCCGCCTTCACCCAGGCCGAGCGCCATCGGCACCATGCCGATGATCATGGCGAGCGCCGTCATCAATACCGGACGGAAGCGGGTAACCCCGGCTTCAAGGGCGGCCTCCGCGGCGTTGCCCGTCGCGACCAGCCGGTCCTTGGCGAACGAAACCACCAGAATACTGTTGGCCGTGGCCACGCCCATGCACATGATCGCACCCATCAACGCGGGCACGCTCAAAGTGGTGTGGGTGGCAAACAGGAACACCACGATTCCGGCCAGCGCCGCCGGCAGGGCCGTAATGATGATGAACGGATCGAGCCAGGACTGAAAATTCACCACGATCAGCAGATACACCAGCACGATGGAAAACATCAGCCCGCCCAGCAGGCTGACGTAAGAATCGCGCATAGTCACGAGCTGGCCGCGCACGAAAAGCTGGCCGCCGCGGGGCAGATCCTTGCGGCTGGCGTTTGCGATGCGCTCCACTTCGCCGCCCACCGCACCCAGGTCGCGACCGCGAACCGCGCCATAAATATCCACCACGCGCTGCACGTTGTAGTGCGACACCACACCCATCTCCGCCGACCGCCGTATGGACGCCACGTCGGTCAGAATTTCGGGCCGGCGTGCCCCCGGTCCGTCGATTGGAATGTTCTCGATATCCCTGAGATTCTGCAAACGATATTGCGGCGTCTGGGTTACCAGGCTGTAGCTCACGCCGTTAATGGGATTGAGCCAGAAGGAGGGCGTGGTCTGAAAACTCCCGCTGAGCGACACCAGCATGTTGTTGGCGATATCGCGCTGCGTGAACCCGCCCTCGGCGGCCTTGGTGCGGTCCACTTGAATGTGAAACTTGGGTTGATCGAACGCCTGTTGGATGCGCAGATCGGCGGTGCCGGGAACGTGCCGCAACTGGTTCAGGAGCCGGTCGGCGAACTGCCGGCTGGCGTCGATATCCGGTCCCATGACCTGGACGTCTATGGGGGCCGGCAGCCCAAAATTTAGAATCTGGCTGACCATGTCGGCGGGCAGAAACGCAAACGTGATCTCGGGAAATTCTTTGGGAAGCCGGTCGGCCAGCGCTTCGATATGGAGGTTCGAGGGCCTGTGATTCTCCCGCAGGGTCACCAGAATGTCCGCGTCTTCGGAGCCGATCGGAGCCGAGTTGCTGTATGTCAAATTGATGGGACCGTTCGGCAGCCCGATGGCGTCGAGGATTCCCTCCAATTCCGTTTCCGGAATGGTGCGCCGGATCGATGCCTCCACCAGGTCGCACAAGCGCGCCGTTTCCTCGATGCGCATTCCGGTCGGCGTGCGCATGTGCAGCTTGATCTGCCCGGTATCCACGGCCGGGAAAAAGTCCTGCCCCAGCCAGGGCAGCAGCAAGAATCCGGCGAGGCATATCAGCAGAAACCCCGGCAGGAAAATTCCGCGGTGCGCCACGGCGGACGCCAGCATGGCGGCATATCCTCCCCGAAACCGCAGGAACGCGCGCTCGAAGGCTCGCTGGAAAGCGGTGAATGGGTTCCAGCGGGAACCCCTTCGCTGTCCGCCGTGCGCCTTCAGTAGATACTTGGCCAGGGTCGGAATCAGGGTGCGCGAGAGAAAGTACGACGCCAGCATGGCGAATACCACCGCCTCGGCCAGCGGTACGAACAGATATCGCGGCACCCCGTTCAGAAAGAACATCGGCAGGAACACGATGCAGATGCACAGCGTCGAAACCAACGCGGGAACCGAGATTTGCGCCGCGCCCTCGAAGATGGCTTCCTGGAGCGGCATGCCGAGCTCGATGTGACGCTCGATGTTCTCGATCGTCACGGTGGCATCGTCCACCAGGATGCCGACCGCCAGCGCCAGGCCGCCCAGAGTCATGATGTTGATGGTCTCGTGCAGACCCGCGAGCGCCAGGATCGAAGTGAGGATCGAGAGCGGAATCGAAATGGCGATGATCAGCGTGCTGCGCCAGCTTCCCAGAAACAGCAGAATCATCACCGCGGTGAGGCAGGCGGCGATGACCGCCTCACGAATCACTCCGCCGATGGCCGCCCGCACAAAGATAGATTGATCGGCGAGCGGAGTGATTTTCAGATCCTTGGGCAGGGCGGAGGCCACCACCGGGAGAAGCCGCCGGACTCCGCTGACGATTTCCAGTGTGGAGGCGTTCCCGGATTTGTAAACCGTCAGCAGAGCGCCGCGCCGCCCGTCCTGCCGCACGATGTTGGTTTGCGGCGCGAAGCCGTTCCGCACGCTGCCGATGTCCCGCAGATAAATGGTGGCCCCGCTCACCGCCTTTACCGGCAGGTCCGCGATCTCCTCGACGGTTTGCGGACTGCCGTTCATATCGACGTTGTATTCGTAAGCTCCGACCTTGGCGGTGCCGGCGGGCAGAATCAGGTTCTGCGCCGTTACCGCGCTCACCACGTCCTGAGGCGAAAGGCCGTTGTCCTCCAGCAGTGCCGGATTCACGTCCACCATCACCTGCGGCGTCTTGCCGCCCAGCGGCCAGGGCACCGACGCCCCCGCCACCGTGGCCAACTGCGAGCGCATGAAATTCGTGCCCAGGTCGTTCAGCATCTGTTCGGAAAGCGTTGGGCTCGAGAGCGAAAGCTGCAAGATGGGCACCGTGGAGGCGTTGTAGTTCATTACCAGCGGGGGCGTGATGCCGGGCGGCATGTTACGCAGCGTGGTCTGCGATATGGCGGTGACCTGGGCGATCGCGGTAGTGACGTTCACCGTCGGCTGAAAGAAAATCTTGATGATCGACATGCCGCTGACGGTCTGGGATTCGATATGTTCGATATCGCTCACGGTGGTCGAGAGCGTGCGCTCGTAGGCCGAGACGATGCGTCCTTCGAACTCCGTCGGACTCAGGCCGGTATACGTCCAGTCCGAAGCCACCACCGGAACGTCGATGTTCGGAAAAATATCGGTGGGCATGCGGCGGATGACCACCGGGCTGGCGAGGAGGATGGCGATGGCCAGAACGATAAACGTGTAAGGCCTCGTCAGAGCGACCCGGACTATCCACATTGGCGAAACCCTCGCATATTTTAAAAACGATACCGTTTCGTTTCTTACATGATACGATAGCCGAAGAGAAATGGAGAACGTCCTCGAAGCGGAAATTCAGCCCCGTCCGCCCGGCCGGCCCCGCGACGAAGCCGTCCGGGACCGCATCCGCGAGGCCGCCCTCCAGCTTCTGGAAGAGGTGGGGTTCGCCAACGTCACCTGCGACGCCATCGCCCAGCGCTCCGGAGCCAGCAAAGCCACCGTCTACCGCTGGTGGCCGAACAAGGCCGCCGTGCTCATCGACGCCTTCGTCGAAAGCGTCACCCCCGAGCTGCCCTTTCGCGAAGCGGACACGCTGGCGGAATACGTCACCATCCACTTGCGCCAGTTCGCCAAGGTGGTGGCCGGCCGCAAGGGGCGCCTCCTGGCGGCCGTGATCGCCGCCGCCCAGAACGATCCGGAAGTGGAGGCGGCCTTTCTCGCCCACTGGATCAAGCCGCGCCGCTCCGTTTCGCGAAAGGCGCTGCAGAAGTTCAAGAACGAGGGCGCGCTTCCGGAGCACTTCGATATCGAGCAGGTGCTCGATGTCATGTACGGCCCCTTGCATTTCCTTCTGATGGTGCGCCACGGCAAGTTGGGCCCGGCGTATGCCGAGAGCCTTGCCGCCATGTTGGTACACGGTCTGGCGCCGCGCGAAGCCGGGCCCGCCGATCGAAGTTGAGGCTTTCCACCGACGGCCTCCCGGCGATGCGGATGAAGGTCTCATCCATATGCCACGTCGAGGATTTCTGCTTGGCCTCGCCGTGCAGCCGCCGATGCGCGGTATACCGTCGGTTCGGATAGGTCGCCAACTTTGCGCGGCTACAGGTTTGTTTCGGCGGCGGCGTAGGGTTATTGCGGCTCGTTGGCTTGGCGCATCCGTTCTTCGTTCCACGCGTCGTAGCCTGTAAACTCATCCAGGAATCTACTGAATTTGGCTTCAATCGATGCGACTTGAGCCCACAGGTCCGGTTCCGATTTGACAACTTGCATAATCTTGTCCTTGCCGAGCCTGGATGCCTGATCGTAAGTGGGACGGCCGAACAGTGCGATCACCGTTTCGGCGATCCCATGGCCGTCGCGACCTTGGCTTAGGGCGGTCACCAGCATGGGCATGAAGCGCCTGAAGACCCCTCGGAGCATCACTTCCTCGGGGCTAGCAGTCGGCATCTCGGGAGCGTGGCCGTCAGGGAGCGCGGCGTCAACAGTCGTGTTGGGTTGAGATGCCTCTGAGGGCCGCGGTTGCGATATCTCCCCTGGTACGGGACCTTGGGCGGATGACATTCCGAGGTCGGGCTTGGCGGGCGGAGCCAATGCCGCGGCCATCCACTCCTGAGTCAAAATTGTCAGTGGTCCCCCCAACAAGCCTGTTCCTGCGCGAATTACGTCGCTCAGCAAGCCGCCAACCTCGTTGGCGAGCGATCCCTTCTCGCCGAGAACGCCGCCTGTTTCTTTGAGGGATCCCACCGGCTTCCCGCTCGGGCGAATGATGCTCCTGAATAATCGGCCTGCGCTATCCGCCTTCAGGACGTCCGCAAGCTCGGCTTTGTGGGCCCTGCCGATCTTCTGCGCCGCTTGGGTGATGTGCTCTCGGAGACCTGGACTGATGTCTGCGTCGACGTTTCGCTTGGCGATCCGCCTGTTCTTTCTCGGCAATGCCTCTGGGTCCGAATCGATCGACATTATTGACCACCTCCGGCTACCGGAAAACCGATGGATCGGCGCACGCTCATCCGGCCAGCACCCTTTCGACAGGTTCGCTTTTCCGATGTCTTCTATCAGGGTCGCCGAAACGGCCTGCCTGTGTCCAGAGAGTGAAACGCGTACAGCTCATAATCGGGGAACTTCCGGCCTTCCTCCATCATGGGCGTCCGCGGAGCGCGAAGATCGAAGTGCAGGAGGAAATCCGGTGGAAGGGGCTTACAAGGCGTACTGTCCGGAGGAGTATCCCCCACCTCGCGCAGTGCGTGGCCTTCTGCGCCGGCCGCCGTGCTTGGCGAGCGGCGGCGGCGAGTCGGACCCGGTCTCCGGCGGCAACGGAGACCGTCCCGACCGCAGCGACCGCGGTTGCGGCGGCCTGCGCGCGGGCTTTCGCGTCCGGCAACGGCGCTGCGAGCCATGGCCGGGGAGTCTAGGAACAGCAGTCGCCGACGTCGCGCTCGGTTCCACAAACGCTCGGACGTAAGTTCCCGTACTGCTCTTGGCGCCGTATGATTTCAAGGGCACCATTCAGACATTCTGCATGTTGCAGCTTGGCTATAATCTCAGGGAAAGTCGCACAGAAGGTCCACATTGTTGCCAGGTTCGAAAGGGAGAGGTGCCGTGTGACAATCGACGAAGACGTCTCGGCGATGCAGGGAGGGGACGAGCGCCGCGAGTACTCCGTCGAACCAGCGTTAGCGTTTCTCCATGGCGGTGGCGCCATGGGCGCGCTTGTCCGCCAGAAGAATTGGACGCAGACCCCACTTGGAGCGACTGAAAGCTGGCCGCAGAGCTTACGATCGGCGGTGAGCATATGTCTCGGATCGGGCTTCCCGATGGCAATCTACTGGGGATCGGAGCTTATCCTTCTGTACAACGACGCGTGGATCCCGATTCCAGGCGCGAAGCACCCTTGGGCCCTTGGCCAGCCCGGCCGTGGGGTATGGCCGGAAATCTGGGATACCATCGGACCGCTTTTCCAACACGTAATGACAACTGGCGAAGCCACGCGGTCAAGGGACCAACTTCTGGCGATGCGGCGGCACGGCTACATCGAGGAGTGCTACTTCGATTACACGTTCAGCCCCATACGAGGCGAGAGCGGTCGGGTCGAGGGTATCTTCAACGCGGTCCTGGAGACCACCGAACGCGTCATCGGAGAGCGGCGGCTGCGCACCGTTCGTACGCTGGCCGAGCGCGTAGCCGAAGCTCGAACGACCGACCTTGCATGCCAAATTGCCATGCAAACGCTGGGCAGCGCTCCTTCCGACATTCCTTTCGCCCTTCTCTATTTGCTCTCCGACGATAGGACCGAGGTTGTTCTGGCTGGCACCGCGGGTTTGGCGGCCGGCACACCGGCTAGCCCGGTAGGCATCCCGCTCGCGGCGCCAGTCGGTGTGGAGGAGGTCTGGCCGGTGGCCGAGGTGGTGCGGACCGGCGCGGCCAGGCTGGTCGAGAACCTCGATGCACGATTTGCACAACTGCCCGGAGGTCCATGGCCCGAGTCGCCAAGGTCCGCGTTAGTACTGCCCCTGTCTGGCGCGGGTAGCGCGCACTCCTACGGAGCGCTCGTAATAGGCGTGAGTCCCCGTCGCGCACTCGACAGCGAATATCGCGGTTTTTTAGATATCGTGACGAGCCACACCACGCAGGCTCTTGCCAATGCAGAGGCCTACGAGCAACAGCGTAAACGTGCAGAGGCCCTCGCGGAAATCGATCGCGCCAAGACAACGTTCTTTTCCAACGTGAGCCACGAATTCAGAACACCGCTCACGCTAATACTCGGTCCCCTGGAGGAGATGCTGGCCTTGCGTGGCGATCTTCCAGCTTCCGTGTGCGATTTAGTGTCGGTCGCGCACCGTAACGGGTTGCGCCTTCAGAAGCTCGTCAATTCCCTTCTGGATTTCTCGCGGATTGAAGCAGGCCGCATGCGGGCATCGTACGAGGCAACAGACCTGGCGTCCTTGACAGCGGAATTGGCCTCCACATTCCGCTCGGCAATCGAGAAAGCCGGGATCCAGTTCGTCGTGGAATGTCCAGCGCTATCGGAACTCATCTACGTGGACCGGGAAATGTGGGAGAAGGTAGTACTGAACCTGCTCTCCAACGCCTTTAAGCACACGTTCGAAGGGAGGATTACAGCGCGGATCGCCTCGTGCGATGGACGGGCGCGGCTCACGGTCGAGGATACTGGAACCGGCATTCCGGAGCACGAACTGCCACACCTTTTCGAGCGCTTCCACCGTGTAGAGGGCGCTCGCGGAAGAACCCAGGAGGGCACGGGTATCGGCCTCGCATTGGTGGCCGAACTTGTCAAGCTCCAAGGTGGCACAGTGGAGGTGCGGAGCACAATGGGGCAAGGCGGCACCTTCACGGTAACGCTTCCTTTTGGTACTGCGCATTTGCCTAGCGAGCACCTGCGTGTAGCACGAAACCTCAGCACCACGGCACTTCACGCGGATACCTACGTAGAGGAAGTTGCGCGTTGGCGGCCACGAGAGTGTAGCGCCGCCGTCGCTGCAGGCGATTCCCGCGCCACGGGACACATGGGGCCGCCGGCGGTGTCCCGCGGCAGGGTGCTGGTGGCCGACGACAATGCGGACATGTGCGATTATGTCGCCAGGCTTCTTGCCGACCAGTACGAAGTGGAAACGGTCGCCAACGGTTCGGATGCTCTGGCAAAGATTCTCGACAATCCCCCCGACCTCGTGTTGACCGATGTAATGATGCCAGGGCTGGACGGGTTCGGGCTGCTACAGGCTCTACGCGCAAATCCGAGCACGCGCATCTTACCCCTAATCCTCCTCTCGGCACGAGCGGGGGAGGAAGCGCGCGTGGAGGGATTGGACGCGGGCGCCAGCGACTATCTGGCCAAGCCCTTCACTGCGCGCGAACTTCTGGCGCGCGTGGGCGCGCAGTTCGAGATGGCACATATACGGAAACAAGCAGCCGAACAGGAGGCCGAGCTTCGGGCGGAGGCGGAGGCCGCGCGCGACAAAGCCGTGAGCGTGCTGGAAAGTATCCAGGATGGGTTCTTCACGTTGGACCGGGAGTGGCGCTTCACGTACGTTAACGCCGCGGGTGAGCAGTTGCTACGCGCGAGCCGCGAGACACTCCTGGGCAAGAGCCATTGGGACATGTACCCCGCGGCGGTGGGCACGCACGGGGAACGGGAATATCGCCGCGCAGTCCGCGATCGAGTGCCGGTCGAATTTGAGATATTCTACGACCCATGGCAACGATGGTTTGCCGTCAAGGCGTACCCCACCGAGCAGGGCGGCCTCTCCGTCTATCTTCGCGAAGTCAGCAGGCAGAAGGAGGCTGAAGCCCGGCTACGCGAAAGTGAGGAGCGGCTGCGTGCCATCTACGATGGCACTTACGAGTACATCGGTCTGCTGGCGCCGGACGGAACGCTACTGGAAGCCAATCGCGCATCGCTGGAATTCGCGGGCAACACGCGGCAGGATCTAGTCCGGCGGCCATTCTGGGACACTCCGTGGTTCACGGGTACGCAGGGAGCGCCGGAAGCCGTGCGACAGGGCATCGCGCGCGCTGCCTCGGGCGAGTTTGTCCGGTTCGAGTTGAGGTTGTGGCGCCCCTCGGGAGAGTGGCGGGACTTCGACATCTCTTTTCACCCGATCCGGAACGAGTGCGGAGAGGTCGTCCTGATCGTGCCCGAAGGACGCGACATCACGGAACGCAAGCAGGCTGAGGAGCGGCTGCGTCAGCAGTGGCACACCTTCGATACCGCGCTTTCCCACACCCCGGATTTCACCTATACCTTTGACTTGGAAGGCCGCTTTACCTACGTCAACCGCGCACTCCTGTCCCTTTGGCAAAAGCCGCTCGAGGAGGCGCTGGGCAAGAACTTCTTCGACCTCGATTACCCGACCGAACTGGCTGCGCGCCTTCAGGATCAGATTCAGCAGGTGGTCGACACGAAAAAACCCTTGCGCGATCATACACCCTTTACCGGGCCCACTGGAGAGACCCGAGACTACGAATACATTTTCGTTCCGGTGCTTGGGGCTAACGGGGCAGTGAAGGCAGTCGCCGGTTCCACCCGCGACGTTACCGAACGAAAACATGCCGAAGAAAGGGAGCGTGAGCGGCAAGCACAACTTCTGGATAGCGCGCGCCTGGAGAGTCTCGGCATTATGGCTGGAGGTATTGCCCACGACTTCAATAATCTGCTGGTCGGGATCTTGGGGAACGCCTGCCTCCTCGCTGAGACGGCGCACAAGGACGACCGTCCTTTCGTTGAAGACATTGTGCTTGCGGCAGAGCGCGCCGCGGCGCTTACGAATCAGATGCTCGCGTATTCCGGCCGGGGACGCTTCGTGGTCGAGGTTCTTGACCTGAACACATTGATTCAGGAAAACCTCACGCTCTTGCGCACATCCATATCTCGCAGCATCAGCGTCGACATTCAGTTGTGTCCCGGCGGGTGTCTCGTTGAAGTCGACCGCACGCAAATCCATCAACTGATCATGAACCTCCTGATCAACGCATCGGAAGCGCTCGGTGACCGGCCGGGGAACGTGGCGATTCGCACCACGGTAATCGAGCGCCAGGATTCGCGATTCAGCGCCCATCTGCATACACTTGTTCCGGCGGGCGGGTACGCTCTCCTCGAAGTCGAGGACAACGGAGTTGGTATGACTCCGGAGACGCTGAAAAAGATTTTCGATCCGCTTTTCACTACCAAATTCACCGGCCGCGGCCTGGGTCTTGCGGCCGTACTCGGTATCGTGAAAGGCCATCATGGCGAAATCGAAGTCGAGAGTTGCCCGGGCGTTGGCACGAGTTTTCGCGTTCTCCCGCCATTGTCCGAGCGCGCCGTTTTGCCGCGGACGGAGCCGGACGCCATTAAGGCGGTCAGGTCTCTGGGCCAGACCGTGCTCGTGGTCGATGACGAGGCCACAGTTCGGAAGACGGCTGCCGCGGCGCTCGAGCGGGGCGGATTTAAAGTCCTAACGGCAGTCAACGGGGCGGAAGCGATAGATGTGCTGAGCGCCCACACCGGAATCTCGATTGTGATCCTGGACCTCACAATGCCGATCATGACGGGTGAGCAGGCTCTGCCCCTAATCAAAGCGATGCACCCCGAAATCCCGATTATCCTGTCCAGTGGTTTCAATGAAGCGGAGATTTCTCGCCGCTTCGCCTCCGCAGGCATAGCCGGCGTCCTGCAAAAGCCTTACACCGTCACAGCCATCGTTACTAAAGTCACTCAGGCCCTTCAAGACACGCTGTCGATCAAGAAACGTAAGAGCACCTTTAGGATGCCAG
>Ga0181520_10007290_pt1 | contig 16388 bp, 12 predicted proteins | sample PEATcosm2014_Bin_29_FD_132451 | JGI IMG/M metagenome (GOLD analysis project Ga0181520, IMG submission 132451) | Peatland microbial communities from MTU Mesocosm Facility, Houghton, MI, USA - PEATcosm2014_Bin02_30_metaG | ecosystem: Environmental > Terrestrial > Soil > Wetlands > Peat | place...
CCGGGCGGCAGTTGCAGGTCGGTCTGGAGGCGACGGGAAGTTATGGCTGGTTCCGGCGTTTGCTCGGCGAGATGGGCCATACGATGCTGCTGGGCAATCCGGTTGCGATCCACGCTTCGAACCTGCGCAAGCAGAAGACCGACAAGCGGGATGCGCGGGCAGGTGGCCCCAGTCTCGGGGCTCTATTCAAAGCACGAGGAGGGTGCCCCTGGTCCCTCGCTTTTGGGGACCAGGGTAAGCACAAATCTACCCTATCCCACGATTACCTTCTCACCAGCCGCAGCTTGGCGCTGCCCTTGCGCCGCGGAACAAATCCGTCCCTGCGCCACGCAATCGACAGCGTCTCCATGTTCAGCAGCTTGTGGATCTGCCCGCGCGCGTGATCCGCCCACGGTCCTTGACCGTCCAGCCGGATATACGCTTCCCAGTGCCGCAGCGCGGCCCGGCGCTGTCCTTTGCGCTCGTAGGCCAGGGCCAGGTTGTAGTGCACGTCCGCGTACTTGGGAGAAAGCGCCACGGCTCTGGTGTAGGCGGCAATCGATTCGTCAGGCCGGTCCAGCTCATCCAGCACGTTGCCCAGGTCGAAGAACGCCAACACATACGTGGGATCGGCCTCGGTGGCATGCCGGTACAACTCCTCGGCCCGTTCGAACTCGTGCAGGTGAAAGTGCAGCGTGCCCAGGTTGATGAAGGCCGGCGCGTAGCTCCCGTCGATCCCGATGATCTCCTCATACAGCCCGATGGCCCGCTGTTTCTCGCCCGCTTCCTCCGCCTGCACCGCCTGCAGAAATAGATCCTGCACGCCTCGCTGCGTATCGAATCCCGGACGCCGCATAGGCTCTGCCACCGCGCGCGCCGGATCGAAGCGGTCGAAATCGAAAAGCAGTTGCCGCCGAATCGGATCCACGATCGCGCCGTGGTGCCGGAAGGCCAGCCGCGTCCCGGTGCGCACCAGGCAGGCTTCCACCAGCGGATTCGCCATGCCTGCCACAGCCTTCATCGCCATCACCGAGTGACGGATCGACGCCGCGGGCACCAACTCCTCGCGCAGAATGCGAAGCGTCCGCAGCTGTCCCAGGTCCTGGAATGTGTAGGTTTGCTTTTGAGGAATCAGTTCGGCGCGCTCCCAGCCCTGCAACTGGCGGGAGCTGATCTGCAGGATGCGCAGCACTTCCTGTCGGCTATAGCTGGTCACTCGTCGATACTCCTGTGGGTGGCCTGGCAAGGCATCTGATCCGGTTTCCCGATCGGGCGCTCTTCTGTCTGATCGCGGGAGTCGGAACAGCTGCAAGGTAACCGCTCTAGCTGCGATTATGCCAAGAGTGTAGGTGGATAAGCAGACAAGAACTATCGTTGCAACAAAAAAAAACGTGGATAACCCGTATCGAGTTTGGTACATTGATCTAGTTTTCTATATCTAGTTTGATTCCCGAGCCCAAAGATGCCGCTCGCGGGGGTTGTGGATAACCGAAGGGAAATGCACAAATGCCGATGCAGCGCGGACCCAAACCAACAATTCCCGAGGTATGCTACCTACCGTGAGCGTGGAAATCTAAGGAACCTCTGATTAAGCCAGGGTTTTTGGATATGCCAGGGATTGAAAGGGCACGTCTTTAGCCGTGCCACAAGGACCAAAGAAGCAACGTGGGCTTTGCAGGCTGCGGAAAAACTCTATATGGAAGGCACGAAGCGTCAGGGCACGACTTCAGTCGTGCCGATAAGACCAATAGAATGAGTCGTGGGCTTTAGCCTCTGAGGAAATGTGTCCACAAGGCTACGGCGGTTCCACAATTTCTGTACCCCGGAACCGCAGCTCTAAGGTGGCTTTTTCCTTAAGAAAGAGCCACCTTTCGAAGGACCACAAAGGGCACGTGAATTGTGGAACCTCGTACTTGATCAGAGCTTTCTTAACCCCGCTCCTTCACCCCGATCAAAAAAAACGAGCGCTCGTCTGAGCGCCCGATGGTGGTCGAAACAACTTCTTGCGGCTTCTTAAACCGATTCCACCGCTTCAATCTTCCTGGCCACTTCGTCGGCCAGCGCCTCTACCTCCGCATAGAACAACCTGCGCTCCCGGGGAGGCAGTTCGTCGCGCAGTTCCAGATAAGGCGTCACCTGGCAGCCGGCAAAGGCTGCATAACCCACCGCGTCCGCCATCCGGCAACTCACGTTGATCAGTTCGGCCATTCCCCACGCGCTGTCTTTCTGGCGCGCCAGATGGTGGTCTGCGGCGATCGCCTCAAAGTCGTTGGGCAGTTTCCAGTCTGCAATCAGCTGCTTGCCAATCGCGCAGTGATCGGCGCCAAAAACCTCCTGCTCTGCCCACAAAGCGCTTGCCGGTGTTCCGATGTGGGTTTCCAGCAGCGTCGCGTACTCCTTGGGACGAACGGCGGCAATCCCCAGCCGCCCAATGTCGTGCAGCACCCCGCAGGTGAAAGCCGTGTCCTTGTCGATGAACCCTGCTGCCGCCAGCTGTTCGGCAATGATCGCCGTGGCCAGATTGTGCCGCCAGATCGTGCGCATCGCAGGGAAACTGAGCACCTTCCCCAAATACGCGCGCGCCCCTACGGTAAGGCAAAGCCCCTGCAGATTGTTCACCCCCAGCACCGCAATCGCTTGCAGGATGCTGTTCGAAGGAAAGCGGGGTGCATACAGCAGCGAATTGGCAATTGTCAGTACTTCGCTGGCAAACGCGGGGTCGGACGAGATCAGGTCGCTCAGTTCGTGCAGTTGCACGTTGTCCCGGTTGGCCAACTGCAGGACGCGTACCGCCACCTGGGGAAAGGGAGGCAGCCGCAAATGCGTCCACGCCACATTTCCCACTTCATTCCTGCGTTTATCATCCTGCGCCATTAATCAAACCCTTCCTCGGTGCATCCCGCCGCAGAGCGGGGGCTTTTTGGAGAATACCATTCTTGTAAATTCGGACACTACGCCTTTTGGGGCACCGGACCTCCCTCTCTTTGCTTCGGCGGGAACACCATTTGTTTGAGTATTTGCCCTTCAAGAACATGTAATTGCTGTGTGGTACCTTCCCAATTCACGTCGCGTTTCACAGTGGTCCCGTGGCGCTCATCGAGCCGCTCGCCGGACCCGTGTTCCGGCTGCGCGCGCCCGGGCCGTTTTTTTTCTTCGCTGCGCCTTCGCTTCTCGGCCGGACTGCCCGCACCCCGCAGATTCTGTTGATTTTTTCCGTCTTGCCACTTGTCAGAGGGGGGCCGCTGGGTCTACCCTGTGTGCATGCGTCGATGTCGCTAACACCGCTCTGGTGCCTGCTCCGACGCTGACGTGCGCTTGCTCGTTTTGTTCCCGCCGTTCAGCTCAGTTTTCATCCCCCAAAACCGAAAAACGAAAGCCCCGGGAACCTGACCCGGAGAGGAGACCATCATGGCGCAGATTGCCGCAAACGTTACCGAACTCATTGGCCGCACCCCGCTTGTGCGGCTCAACCGCATCGCCCAAGGCTTGGGAGCCACTATCTTGGTCAAGCTGGAGAGCCAGAACCCCGTTTCCAGTGTCAAAGACCGCATTGGCCTGGCCATGATCGAGGCCGCCGAAAAGGAAGGCAAGATCAAGCCGGGCGAAACCGTCCTCATCGAGCCCACCAGCGGCAACACCGGCATCGCGATGGCCTTCGTGGCCGCCGTCAAAGGTTACAAGCTCATCCTCACCCTGCCGGAGACCATGAGCCTTGAGCGCCGCGTCCTGCTCCTCGCTTTCGGCGCGGAAATCGTCCTTACACCCGGCCCCAAAGGCATGAAGGGCGCCATCGCCAAGGCCGAAGAGATCAAGGCCAACACACCCAATGGTTACATCCTTCAGCAATTCGACAACCCGGCCAACCCCGCCGTTCACCTTGCCACTACCGGCCCCGAAATCTGGAACGACACCGACGGCAAAGTCGATATCCTCATCTCCGGCATCGGCACCGGCGGCACCATCACCGGAGTATCGAAATACATCAAGCCCAAGAAGCCCAGCTTCAAGGCCATTGCCGTCGAGCCTACCGATAGCCCGGTTCTCAGCGGCGGCAAGCCCGGACCGCACAAGATTCAGGGTATCGGTGCGGGCTTTGTGCCCAGCGTCCTCGATACCGGCCTGATCGACGAGATCATCCAGGTATCCAACGATGACGCCATCGCCACCGCGCGCCGCCTGCCTCTGGAAGAAGGCATCTTCGTCGGCATCTCCTCGGGAGCCGCCGCACATGCCGCACTCCAGGTTGCCGCCCGCCCTGAAAACGCCGGCAAAGTAATCGTCGTCGTGCTGCCCGACTTCGGCGAGCGCTATCTCACCAGCGCGCTCTTCGACGGTTTGCGCCAGAAGGCCCTCGCTCAGGCCACCGAAGAAGTAACCTTGTAGGAAAGGAAGTTGGCTCATCAACCGTCTTTGCGTCCTGCCGGGCAAAAGCTTTGAAAGGGCACGGCTTTACAGGCTGCGGAAATACTCTATTTGGCCAGGCTTTGTAACAGGGCATGACTTTAGTCGTGCCGATAAAGCCAATAGAATGAGTCACGGGCTTTAGCCCCTGCTAGGCTCATTCCAGCAATTCACTCGAATTCGGGTCTTTTTCCGCAGCCTGTTTAGCCGTGCCGCTAGATCCTTGATAAAACCGGCAGGGCTTTAGACCCTGAGGGAGGTTTTCCTCGGTCCACGGGGATTGATGAGACGAGTTCAAGCCCGCAGAGCACCAAATTGGGTCTGCGTCTTCAGCCTGCATATCCGTGAAGGCGTCGTCCCTCAAATCCCAAAAGGCTTCTCGCGGGTCGCGTAATCCGGCGGCCTTCAAGCCGGGAACGACCACACACATGCCCATGCTTGCCCGCATTCGTGAAGATATCGACTCCGTCCTCGACCGCGATCCCGCCGCTCGCTCGCGTCTCGAGGTTTTCCTCTGTTATCCCGGTTTGTGGGCCGTCTGGATCCACCGTCTCAGCCACAAACTCTGGCGCTCCCATCTGCGCCTTCCGGCTAGAATGCTTTCCCAGGTGGGCCGCTTCTTGACCGGTGTCGACATCCATCCCGGCGCGCTGCTCGGCCGGCGTCTCTTCATCGACCACGCCACCGGAGTCGTCATCGGCGAAACCGCCATCGTCGGCCCTGACGTCACCATTTACCAGGGCGTCACTCTTGGCGGCACCGGCAAAGGGCATGGCAAGCGCCACCCCACCATCTGCTCCGGCGTCTTCATCGGCAACAATGCCAACATCCTCGGCAACATCACCGTCGGCGAGAACTCCCGTGTCGGCGCGGGCTCGGTTGTCCTCGCCGATGTCCCGCCCAACTCCACCGTCGTCGGCGTGCCCGCTCACATCGTCTATCGCAATGGCGAGCGCATCCTCGTCACCGACCCGCACGACATCAAGGACCCGCTCTCCGACGCGCTGATCGCCCTCTCCACCCGCGTCGAGATCCTTGAGGGTCAGTTGGGCCGCCGCGCGCAGACTGCCGAGCCCTTCGCTGCCGAGACCGCAGAGCGCAACGCCTACCGCGAAGAACTCGACCGCATCACCGGCCTCGTCTCCATGGGCGAAGGGATCTAGTACTACAGTTGAAGATAGGAACTTACGGAGGGAGCAGCGGCCTCTACAGGCTGCGGAAAACTCCATCGGGAAGGCAAGAAGCGTCAGCCACGACTTCAGTCTTGCCGACAAGGCCTAAAAATGAGCGGGCCTCTACAGGCTGCGGAAAACTCCATCGGGAAGGCAAGAAGCGCCAGCCACGACTTCAGTCTTGCCGACAAGGCCTAAAAATGAGCGGGCCTTTACGGACTGCGGAAAACTCCATCGGGAAGGCAAGAAGCGTCAGGGCACGACTTCAGTCTTGCCGACAAGGCCTAAAAATGAGCGGGCCTTTACGGACTGCGGAAAACTCCATCGGGAAGGCAAGAAGCGTCAGCCACGGCTCCAGTCTTGCCGACAAGGCCTAAAAATGAGCGGGCCTCTACAGGCTGCGGAAAACTCCATCGGGAAGGCAAGAAGCGTCAGCCACGACTTCAGTCTTGCCGACAAGGCCTAAAAATGAGCGGGCCTTTACGGACTGCGGAAAAACTCCATCGGGAAGGCAAGAAGCGTCAGCCACGACTTCAGTCTTGCCGACAAGGCCTAAAAATGAGCGGGCCTTTACGGACTGCGGAAAACTCCATCGGGAAGGCAAGAAGCGTCAGGGCACGACTTCAGTCGTGCCGATAAGGCCAATGGAATGAGCTGGGCTTTAGCCCCTGCGAATGCCCGTTTCAACGATTCACTCGAATGTGAGTCTTTTCCGCAGCCTGTTGAGGCCACTCAAAAAGCAAGACCGAATCGGCCCTCACCCCGGAACGCGCCTTCTTTTCTCCGCCGCGGCGCTCCCGCTTCGCGACCGGCGTCCGATATACAACAGTGAATGCTTCTCTTAAAATGATAGCGTTCCCATTCTCATGCCGGGGTCTTGCACTTTGTTCGCTCTTCCTGTCTTGCCCTTCCGGGCCGTCGTCGCCGCGTTCCTGATGGCCTTTGCGCCTCTCGCGGCGGTAGCACGCGGCGTGGTCCGCGTCGATCCGGTGCCGGTTCCCGAGGAATTGCGTTCCACCGCTTTCACCTTAAGCGTCAACGGCCTGCCCGTCAGCGTGGCCCACGCCGCGGCCAGCTACGAATTCGCCAGCTTCGACTTCACCTCCGACAAGCCCGGCCCCGTCGAAATCTCCATCACCGCAGCCGAGCCCGGCTTCTGGGACAAGGGCGTCGACATCCAGCCCTGGCGTCTCGGACTGCGCCCAATCCGCGACGGCCAAACCATCCGTTTTCACCTCTCCGGACCCGCCAAGCTCTCCATCTCTCGCCCCGGCGACTTTCTCAACCACGCAAGCATGTTCTTTCTCTTTGCCGGTGCGCCCATCCCTCCGCTTTCGCGCGATTCCGGCATCCACATCTTCATGCCCGGCATCTACCATCAGAGCCTCAACCCCAAAAACGGAGACACCTACTACCTTGAGCCGGGCGCATACTTCTACGGCAGTCTGAACCTCTGGAACGTCGAAAATGTGAAAATCCTCGGCCGCGGAACCATCGTCTACGAAGGCAGCCAGGACCCCGCCAACGACGAGGGATGGATGCAGAAGCCCGACTGGCATTGCATCGGCTCCATGAACGCCAAAAACATCCAGATCGACGGCCTCACCTGCCTGGTCCGCGCCCGCACCTGGTCCATCCAGATGAAGGACTCCACCGGCTTCCGCTACAACGATCTCCGCGTCATCGGCGGCAATCCCGGCAACGCCAACCAGGACGGCATGGACTGGCTCGGCGGTGGCGACACCGTGGTGCGCAACTCCTTCCTGCGCGCCTCGGACGATGTCTTTGCGATGCAGGGCAACTGGGATGGCTACAAGGACGAGGAACTGCTCCGTCCCGGCAAGGACGTGCAGGACATCCTGGTCGAAGACAGTCAGCTCTCCACCAGCATCTCCAACATCGTGCGCGCCGGCTGGCCCCGCAAGACCTACAACTCGCGCAACTTCACCTTGCGCAACTCCGACATCCTCCATGCCGGCATCGGCGCATGCGGCCAAACCTTCGGCCTGCTCGGCTTCTGGGGTGCGCAGGGAGCGCAGGGTGAGCACGCCGGCTTTACCTTTGAAAACCTCTTCCTCGACAACTGGTATTCGCTCGTGCAGATCGACAAGGACCAGCCATCCCTGCACGATTTCGCTTTCCGCAATATCTGGGCCCTCGACCAGCCGCCGCTCGCTTCCTCCAACATCAGCGGACAGGTCCGCGGCGTCACCTTCGAGAACATCAAGGTCGATCAGACGGTCGCCGTCAACGATGCCGACCTCAACCTGGTGACCACCGCCGGCGCGGAGTCTCCGCACTTTGTCGAGCACAAGGGACCGGTGGCCTCGTTCATCGTCGATCCGCCCGTTATCGCCCCGAAACAGAAGGCCACCTTCACCGCTCGGCCCGCCAAGGGAGCCACCTTTACCTGGCTCTTCGGCGACGGAACCCAGGCCACCGGGGGCAAGGTCGTCCATCGCTTTCCCGACGCAGAAGGAACCCTACTGGACGGCTCTGGCCGCTTCCGCGTTCTCCTTCACGTCTCGGATAAAGCGGGCCACCAGGACTGGGCGGCGCAGGGCGTGGTGGTTGTTGGCCGCTGGCACAACGCGCCTTCCGTAGCAGGTCAGATCGTTCCCGGACTCGCCTGGCAGATCTATCCCGGTGTCTGGACCGAACTGCCCGGCCTCGCCGACCAGAAATCGGTCTTCAGCGGCGTCTCGCCCGGCATTCAGGCCGATTCGCACGGCTTCACGCGCTACGCAACCGCGTGGGACGGCTTCCTTGACATTCCCGCCGACGGCGGCTACACCTTCCACCTGATGGCCCGCGACGGCGCGCGCCTGGTCATCGACGGCGTCGAAGTCGCAAAGACCGGCCCGCCCTTCGCCCAGGTCTGCGGATCGCCCGGCAACGCCGTCCGTTACGCCCAGTACTCCCTCGGTCTGCGCGCCGGCAAGCACGCCTTCCATCTCGAAGGACTGCACTCGGTCAGCCAGGGCGGCCCGCGCCTGCTCTGGGAGGGCCCCGCCCTCCCGCTCACCGACATCCCCCCCGTCGCCTACAGCCACCTCCGCGTTGACACGTTGTCGCAGTGATTGCGCGGGAGTACGATTGATTCCATGGCAAAGTATCGTGTCGTTCTGCGACCCTCCGAGGAAGGCTATAGCGTCTCTTGCCCCGGCTTGCCGGGCTGCTGGTCGCAGGGAGCAACCGAGGAAGAGGCTCTCGCCAACATTCAGGTTGCCATTCGTGAGTATGTCGAGGCGGCTGAAGAGTTGACGCGTGGGAACGATAGCCGTGTCGTGGAAGTCGCGCTCGCATAGACTGCGGGTTCAACGTCTGGTAAGTTGACCCCGCATGAGAAGTCCTGATTAATCATTTTGCAAAGAAACTCCTGAATTCTTGTATCCCAATCTATCCCAGTCTTTAACAATCTATTCCAACCTATAACAACCTATAACAACCTATAATAATGAATAACGATCTATAACGACCTATTAATGCAATAACTTAGACGTGTTTTTGCCTTGACACCTGTGTTAAATCAGCAGAGGATAAATCCAGGTGCTGAGGTAACTCGTGTCCAAGCTTCCAGGGATCAACCACCTTCGAGCCGTTGCTGCTCTGGAAAAAGCGGGCTACCGCGTTCTCCGTCAAGGCGCGCATATAGTCATGACGGACGGAACACGAATCCTCACCATTCCGCGTCACAATCCCATCAATGCATTCACCATGGGCGGCATCGTCCGCGATGCGGGATTGAGCTTGGAGCAGTTTCGGGAATTGTTATAGCCTGGGATCCTTCTGTTCCCGAGTCCCTCAGTCCCCTAGTCCCTCAGTCCCTAGTCCCCGCCGCCCGGTTCCTTCCCCGCGCTCAGCAGATTGGCCAGCAGCCGGTACGCCCCCGGAACCAGCTCCGGAAGCTGCCTGTGCAGCGCAAACGCCACATAAACATACGTCCCCTTGCCCAGATGCGCCTCCAGCAGTCCGCCTTTTTGCGGATCCTGCCCGGCGTCGGCCGTTTCGGTCAGCGCCGTATAGCCGGAATCCCATGAATCCAGAAACCCGTGCCCGCGCTCTTCCACCCAGCCGCCGAAATCCGCCGGCGTAATCGCATTCGGCCACTTCAGCAGGGGATTCCCCGCATCCAGAATTCGCACCGGCGCTTCCTCGTCCACCACGCGTTCCGGCGTGCGGCCCATACTGACCGGCAGTGGCGCAGGGAAATTCGCGCTTTGATACTGCACAATCAGCGTTCCGCCCTGCCGCACAAATGCCTCCAATCGCGCCTCCGCGGCAGCCAGTTCCGGCCGATTCGAGTAAGCGCGAATCCCCACCACAATCACGTTCCAGGCGGTTAAATCGCCTGTCGAAACCTCTTCGGGAGTAAGAAGGTGCGGAGCACCCGCCCCAAGCTCCTCAATCGCTTCGGGAACCGGGTCGCCCGTCCCCATCACGTAGCCAATCCGCAGACCTGGAGCCAGCTTCACATCCATCTTGCGCGTCTTCAGTTCGGCGGCCTTGTAAAGGTTATAAGGACGCATCCCCGGGTAACCGATGCTCCGCCAACCGGTCAGGTAGTCGCGCCCGCCCGCCCGCGCCACGGCTTGAATCTTGAATAAGCCTGTCGCAGCCCCGTCCGTGGTCACCGAAAACACGATCGGCTCGGAATCGCCGCCCTTCTTCAGCCGGAAGCTTGCCGAAGCAGGAGTCGCCTCCCATCCCGCAGGCAGCTTCAGCTCTACCGTGCCCTCCGCAGCGGCCTCGGCGTGCACGCGCACGCGGACAGAGACAGCCCCGCCGCTGGGGGGCAGCACGCGAGCCTCCGGCTCCATCGTCACTCCAACGGCCGGTGTCACCACCAGCGGCTCATAAATTCCTCCGCGCCCCGAGACCCGCGCCAGCGTCTGGACTGTTTGTCCAAGTTGGATCGGCACGCCGTCGAAGCTGAATTCCGCCCATGCCGCCAGCGGATAGGGCGCAAACGAACGCTCCCGCCACTCGGGATGAGCGAGGTCGTAATACGGCTGCTCGATCGACGGTCTGCTGAAATAGGGCTGCGTCGGCTCGGCGTTGGCGGCTGCGGTCACCGCAAAACTCTGGTCGACGACGGCGGCTGCGGGATCGAAGGTCCTGGTTGCGTCCGAAAAGTTGGTTGCGGCTCCGGTCTTCCACGGATCGCCGCTCGCGCTCTCCAGCCAAACACGGGCCAGCCGCACTTCATCGGCGGCGTGCGTCAGATGCACGCGGACAGTGAACGCCTCGCCCGGCACAACGCTGCGCGGCATCTCGTCCGCGGAGGCGCCCCGACCCGCAAAGCCGCCCGAACCGCCCCCACTGCGCGCCAGATAGGCCACCATGTCCAGCCCGAGCAACTGGGTCAGCGCAGCCTGAAACTCTTCGATCTTGGCGTCCATTTCCAGCAACAGGCCGGCCTTGGCTTGTGCGCTGAGACTGCCAGCCGCCACCTGTGTGCGCAGATCGAGCATCTGCCTGTAAATCGGAGCGAGCTTGTGCGCTTCCGAAACCTCAGCCAGCCCGCAGCGATCCGCGTTGAACTTCCGCAACCCGGCATCGATCCCGTTCAGCCCAGCCGTCAGCCACTCTGGCGCGCCGGCGCCGGCCAGCTTGGCCAACCCTGCGATCCCTGTATCGATATGTACCTTCCGGTTATCGAACAGCCCTCCGGAGATGGAGGAGCGGTCCTCTGGCCCTTGCGCAGCAGCCGCCACTGCCCACAGGTGATAACTCGTCGCCGCCGGGCCAGAGAGCGCCGGATTGGCCCCGCCATACTGCGACTTCTGCTCGCCCCATCCCTCGCGCGCAATCTGCACGTAGCTGCGCCCCAGCACCGGGTCGCGGTTGCCCACCGGGATGGTCGCGTCCGCCTGCAAGGCGCCTTCGCTCCACGTATCAGTTACATAATTATGGAAGCGCGCCGGAGCCCACTTGCCCGTGGCATAGTCGAACATCTTGCCGTCCTGAATCGGCGCGAAAGGAACCATCGAATACACCGCCAGCGCTTGCCACGGTTGCACTCCATCTTTTAGCTGCTCGGGAAAAACCTTGGGATCGCCGGCCAGTTTGAAAGCCTCCTGGGCAATCTCGCCGGAAACCTGGTGGTGCCCGTGCCCGTCGCTCACCCCGCCCACAAAGGTCGACACAATCACCTGCGGCCGCTCGCGCCGCACAGCCAGCACCGCGTCATACAGAACCCGCTCGTGTCCCCAGCGGCTGAACGCCTCTTCCTGGGTCTTTGAGAAGCCAAAGTCCGCCTCCGTGCCCCAAAGCTGCTTCGCCCCATAGAACTCGTCCGCGCGCAGCAGTTCGTTGGTGCGCATCAGGCCCAGAGCGTCATAGCTCTCGCCGCCCATGGCGTTCTGCCCGCCTTCGCCGCGGGTCAGCGTCAACAGCGCGCACCGCGCGCCCATCCCGCGCGACAGGTAAGTCAGCAGCGGCCCGTCCTCATCGTCCGGGTGCGCCACAATCATCAGCACGCTGGCCGTCGTCTGCAGCCGCCGCAGGCTCTGCTCGAGCGCCGCCTGCCCGCGATCCTCCGGAAGCGGAAGCGCAACCTCTGCCGCCTCGCGCGGTGGGAGCGAAGGCACACCCGCGCCCTGCTGTGCGGCCACCGTCAACTGGCCGGACAGGCCCCAAATGAGCCCGCCAAGGGCTACGCTCACCGCTGCTGTTTTGAATCTCATGGGAAAAGACATACTTGCCGTCAGTGTACAATCCGGGGAGCACCGGTGGACGATCCCTTCCAGATAAACCATGTCAATTGAATGAAAGCCGCCCGAAATGTCCACGCCTGATCCGGCCAGCACCGCCCCCCATCTCGAACGCCGCATCGGCCTGCGCTCCGCTGTTGCTCTCAACATGCTGGAGATGATCGGCGTAGGCCCCTTCATCACCTTGCCCCTGGTCATCGCCGCTGCGGGCTACCAGCTCTCCGTATGGGCCTGGGTATTGGGCGCGGCCATCGCCGTCTCCGACGGCCTCGTCTGGGCCGAACTCGGCGCTGCCTTCCCCAAGGCCGGCGGCTCCTATGCTTTTCTGCGCGAAATCTACGGACCGCAGAAGGCAGGCAACTGGCTCAGCTTTCTCTATGTCTGGCAGGTCAGTTTTACCGCACCGCTTTCCATCGCCTCGGGCTGCATCGGATTGTCGAGCTTTCTGGGCTTCTTTTGGCCCAGGATGGACGAGGCAACTTTCGCTTCACTGCCGGGGCTGCACTACTCGAATCTGGCCGCCGCCGGGGCCTGCCTGCTGGTCACCGCGCTGCTCTATCGCAACCTGAGCTCGGTCACGCGCCTGGCCTGGGTGTTGTTTGCTGGGGTGCTCACGGCCCTCTGCGGAGTCATCGTCTCCGGCTTTGCCCGCGCCCATGCCATGGGCGGTTGGCAGATGCCCACCTCGCCCGCCATGCCCGTCGCGCTGGCACTCGGCGGCCTGGCCCAGGCCACGCTCATCACCACCTACGACTACTGGGGCTACTACAACATCTGTTTTCTGGGCAGCGAGGTCCGACGCCCCGAGCGCACCATTCCCCGCGCCATTCTGCTTTCGGTGGTCTTCGTCTCCGCCTTCTATATTCTGATGAATCTCGCCGCGCTGCCCTCTCTGCGCGACGCGGCCACCCACGCTGGTCAAAGCGCCGTGCTCCGCGTGCAGTTGGTGGCCGACATCGCCCACTCCGCTTTCGGCCTGTGGGCCGGATACCTGATCGCCGCGCTCATCGTCTGGACTGCCTTCGCCTCGGTCTTTTCGCTGCTGCTGGGTTATAGCCGCGTGCCCTATGCCGCCGCCCGCGACGGCAACTACTTCCGCTTTCTCGCCGCGGTGCACCCGAAGCACGCCATTCCGCACCGGTCTCTCATTGCGCTCGGCCTGGTGGCCAGTCTTTTCTGCTTCTTTACCCTGCAGCAGGTCATCACCATGCTGGTGGTGACAAGAATCCTGCTGCAGTTCTTCCTGCAACAGGCCGGCGTCATCCTGCTCCGCATCCAGCGGCCCAATCTGGCAAGGCCCTTCAAGATGCCGCTTTATCCGCTGCCTCCGCTGGCCGCCATGGCTGGTTTCGTCTTCATCCTGGTGAACCGCGCCCACGCGCTTGGCGGACTCGCCGTCGCCGCAGGAATTGCCCTCACCGGAACCCTGATCTACCTCGTCCGCGCCCGCGCCCTGCGCCAGTGGCCTTTCGCCCAAAAAGCTCTGTGATCCTGAGCAAAGCGCACAAGCTTGATTTGTCATCCTGAGCAGCCGACTCGCCGCGTCGAGTTACGGCTGAAATGAACAATGGGCGGGACCCGCAAAGGCCGCCAACTCGCCAACTTGCTATCGCGGCGAAGCCGCGGCCAACTTGCTGATTCTATATAACCCTATTTTTTGTTCATAGGGAGCAAAGCGCACAAGCTTGATTTGACATCCTGAGTGACCCTGAGCGTAGCGAAGGGGAGTCGAAGGACCTGCGATTGCTTTTCCTCTTTTTCAATGGTCCCCCTCAGCCACCACACTGACCATCCCGCACCCCACACAGAAAACCTGTAACCATCCCTCCATACAACGCGTCGAATGAGTGCGTACACCCTTTCGCTGCGCGAGGTTAGCCCCATGTTCATCGGTAAACCGCCGGATATTCCCTCTTCGGCCATCACGCCAAAAGATCAATATCAGAGCCGGCGTCGCTTTTTGCGCAACACTGCATCCACCGCGGCTTCAGTCGCAGCCGCCGCGCTGGGCGCGTTACGCCTCTCGCAGATGCTGCAGCCCTCCACTACCGCCTACGCCTCAACGCAGTTGCAAACCGTGCAGAGCCCGCTCACCACCACCGGCGAAGCGCTCACCAGCCGCCTGGACGTCACCACCTACAACAACTTCTACGAGTTCGGCGTCAACAAGGAAGATCCGGCGCGCAATGCCGGGCTTCTGCCCACACGCCCCTGGACCATTCGCGTGGAAGGCCGAGTCAAGACCCCAAAAACTTTCGATATCGAAGCCCTTCTCAAACTGCGCTCGCTCGAAGATCGCGTCTATCGGCATCGCTGCGTCGAGGCCTGGAGCATGGTGATCCCTTGGGTCGGCTACTCGTTCTCTGCCTTCATCGATCAGTGCGAACCGCTCTCCTCCGCCAAATATGTGCAATTCCTCTCCTACTACGACCGCCATGTCGAAAAGTGGACATCGGAAAGCAATATCGCCTGGCCCTACTCCGAAGGCCTGCGCATGGACGAAGCCATGAACCCGCTCACTCTGCTCACCTTCGGGTTGTATGGCGAAGTCTTGCCCAACCAGAACGGCGCTCCGGTCCGCATCGTTGTGCCCTGGAAGTACGGGTTCAAGTCGGCCAAATCGATTGTCGCCGTGCGCTTCTTGGACCGCGAGCCATCGACAACCTGGAACGATATGGCTCCCAGCGAATACGGCTTCTACTCCAATGTGAATCCCGATGTGGACCACCCCCGCTGGAGCCAAAAGACCGAGCGCCGCATCGGTCTGCCCTTCTACGCGCAACGGCGCACGACCCTGATGTTCAATGGTTACGGCGACCAGGTCGCCTCGCTTTATAAAGGCATGAATCTGCATCGGGATTTCTGAGACCCGGCGAAATCGGCGGCGCTGGCGGAGTTCGCGGCGTTAGACTTTTCGTGGCAGTGCTAACTCCGCCAACTCCGCTAACCAGTGCGCAGCACTGCTAACAGGCGCTGCGCGCCGCTAACCCCGCTACCCCGAAAGGCCCATGACTCGACCCACCCTGATCGCCCTCAAAACGCTCACCTGGTTAGCCTGCCTGGTCCCTTTTGCCCTGCTGGTCTTCCGCGCCATCACCAACACCCTCGGCCCCGACCCCACCGCGGCCATCACCTTCTGCACCGGTTCCACCACACTCAATCTGCTCACCATCTCGCTGGCCGTCACCCCGCTGCGCCGCCTCTCGCCAAGACTGAACTGGCTCATCAAATTCCGCCGCCCGCTGGGCCTCTTCGCGTTCTTCTACGCCTCTCTGCACTTGATGACCTACATCGCCCTTTACGCGGGTTTCGACATCGACGCCATTGCTTCCGACGTTCTCAAGCGCCGCTTCATTTCCGTCGGCTTCCTCGCCTGGCTTTTGCTGCTGCCGCTGGCCGCCACCTCCACCAACTGGGCCATCCGCAAGATGGGCGGCAAGCGCTGGAGCCGCCTGCACAAGCTGGTGTACGTCGCAGCCGTGCTGGGCGTCGTTCATTACTGGTGGCAGGTCAAGCCGGGCGTTCTAAGCCCAACGGCCAATACCCTGATCCTGGCCGCCCTGCTGGTCGCGCGCCCCATCCAGTCAACGTTTCTGAGCTGGCGTCAGCGCCGCCGGCTGCGCGCAGCGTGATGCGGCGGACATCCACCCCGCCGATGTAACCCGCTCCCGCCCGTCTTCCGTCTACCCCAAGGGAGAAATGCCTTGGTGGTAAAGGAAAGGGCGACTCAATTCCGTTGTCCATGCTGTGGACACCGAACTTTGGAAGTCCCCGCGGCGATGGCCCTCTGCCCGGTCTGCTGGTGGGAAGACGATGGCCAGGAAGACGCCGACGCCGCTGAAGTGCACCTGACCGTGAATGGCGATCTCAGTCTCGCCGAAGCTCGCGAGCACTACGCCGACTGTGGCGCGGCCCACCCCCGCTTCCTTCCTTATGTGCGTCTCCCCGAGACCTCCGAGCTCTAATGTCCTGACTCTAAAACCCCTCAACTAAAAAACTGTCATCCTGAGCAGCCGACTCGCCGCGTCGAGTTACGGCTGAAATGAACAATGGGCGCAACCCGCAAAGGCCGCCAACTCGCCAACTTGCTATCGCGGCGAAGCCGCGGCCAACTTGCTGA
>Ga0181520_10007291_pt1 | contig 16387 bp, 15 predicted proteins | sample PEATcosm2014_Bin_29_FD_132451 | JGI IMG/M metagenome (GOLD analysis project Ga0181520, IMG submission 132451) | Peatland microbial communities from MTU Mesocosm Facility, Houghton, MI, USA - PEATcosm2014_Bin02_30_metaG | ecosystem: Environmental > Terrestrial > Soil > Wetlands > Peat | place...
CGCATCAACAGCTTCACCCAGGAACACATCTCCGGCATGAGCGTGGTGCAGCTCTTCAATCGCGAACAGCGCGCGTTCGACGACTTTGAGGCCGTCAACCGCCTGCACATGATCGCCTTCAAAGACACCATCTTCGCTTACGCCCTTTTCTACCCGGCCGTCGATCTGCTCTCTGCTGTCGCCATCGCCCTGGTGGTCTGGCGCGGCGGCTTCGGCGTCCTCACCGGCGTGGTCACCATTGGCGTGCTGAACATGTTCGTCCAGTATTCGCTGCGGTTCTGGCGTCCCATCCAGGACATGAGCGACAAATACAACATCCTGCAATCCGCCATGGCCGCCAGCGAGCGCATCTTCCGGCTGCTCGACACCCCTTCTGAGATCGTCAACCCGCCCCACCCGCTCCCCGGCGACGGCAGCAACCGGATTGAATTCCGCCACGTCTGGTTCACCTATCAGACTCTGACGGTCGCCCAACAGGACGCCGTGGACCTGGCGATGGGCGCTACGGCCGCGGCTTTGAAAGGGCACGGCTTCAGCCGTGCCGCGGAATCGCCGCAAGAGAACGGGGCTTTAGCCCCTGAGGGACTGCAAACGGACGGAAATGCAACTTCCCAGGGACTGAAGCCCAAGTCGTCTCTTGCAGCCCTGCTGGCGCGTCTCAAGCCGCGCCCTTTCAAAACCGATGAGGAATTCCCGGCTGATGGAAGTTTCTCCGAAGGCTCTTTCGCTCCCGATGAAGGTCTTGCGGAGACCTCGCCAGCCGACGAACCTTCCCCAGCAGCGCGGCTCGGGGCCATCGACGGCATCGACTGGATTCTCAAAGACGTCTCCTTCACCATCGAGCCCGGCCAGACGGTGGCCATCGTGGGCCACACCGGCGCCGGCAAAACCACTCTCACCAGCCTGATGATGCGCTTCTACGACGTGACCGCCGGCCAGATTCTGCTCGACGGCATCGACCTGCGCGAGCACGATCTGAAGTCTCTCCGCCAGCACTTCGCCGTCGTTCTCCAGGACCCGTTCCTGTTCACCGGCACGCTGGCCGAGAACATCCGCTTCGGCAACCAGGAAATCACCGAGACCCGCCTCCGCCAGGCCGCCCGCGACGTCAATGTGCTGGACTTCATCGAGGGCCTGCCCAACCAGTTCGACGAGCCGGTGCAGGAGCGTGGCAACTCCCTCTCCACCGGCCAGAAGCAGCTCGTGAACTTTGCCCGGGCTCTGGCCTACAACCCCCGCATCCTCATCCTCGACGAAGCCACTTCCAGCGTCGATACCGATACGGAACTCCGCATCCGCGGCGCACTGGAGCGCATGGTCGAAGGCCGCACCAGCGTCCTGATTGCCCACCGCCTCTCCACCGTTCAGCGCGCCGAGACCATCCTGGTGATGCACAAGGGCCAACTGCGCGAGATCGGCTCGCACCAGCAACTGCTGGCCCAGCGCGGCCTCTACTGGAAGCTCTACCAGTTGCAGTACAAGGATCAGGAGATCAACGGCCTCACCACCCCCACCCGTGAGCCCTCAGCCGCGCCCGCCGATTGATTCGGTTCACTGCATCCCATCCACGGTTCGTTCCTTCCTTTGATCCAGCTATAGCGGTTCCAGGATTGCTGTACCTCGGAACCACAGAATCCGAGTTGACGCGACCAGCAGGGAGCGGCAACCTCGCAGCGCGCCAGAAAGGGCATACCTATCCTGGAACCGCTCTAGCAGGTGACTGCATGATTTGGAAATCTGGATCAAGACAGAATGGGTGCCCCAGGTCTCGCCTTTGAGACCTGGGAAGTACAAATCCACGTGGCCGTGGTACTCGAGGCTGGGTGCCCCATGCCTGACGCGTTCTTTGCGGCCGTGGGCGTCGCCAAAACATTCCAAAAAGCCCCGACGGACAGCCCGTCCGCACCCCTCTGCTCGGTATACACTTTCCATGATGGAAACTACGGGTTGCGGCACAGCTATTGTTACGCCTTTTCGGGCGGATGGATCGATCGATGAAACGGCGCTTTGGGCGCTGGTGAACTGGCAAATCAACTCCGGCATCGATTTTCTGGTGGTCTGCGGGTCAACTGGCGAGGCAGCCACACTGGACGAGCAGGAGTGGCTCCTGGCCGTCCGCATTGTGGTTGAAGCCGCCGCCGGCCGTGTGCCGGTGTGGGCCGGCTGCACCCACAACTCCACCCGCACGCTGCTGCATCTGGCTGGCCAGTTGCGCCAGATTCGTGGCCTGGACGCCGTGCTCTCGGCCAATCCCTACTACAACAAGCCTTCGCAGGAGGGGCAGTTCCAGCACTTTCTGGCCCTTGCCCAGGCTGTCGCCCCGCTACCCGTGGCGCTCTACAACGTGCCCGGCCGCACGGCCGTGAACCTGGAGCCTGAGACCGTGGTTCGGCTGGCCGCGGCCGCCCCCAACATCCAGGCCGTCAAGGAAGCCAGCGGCAAGCTGACGCAAATCTCCCACCTGGTGCACTCGGTGCCGCGCGGCTTCAAGATCTTCTCCGGAGACGACAACCTGGCGCTGGCTTCCATCGGGGCAGGCGTTCATGGGCTCATCAGCGTAGCCGCCAACGAGGCTCCTGCGGAAGTCAGCCGCATGATCCGCGCCGCCCTGCGCAACAACTGGGTCGAGGCCCGCGAACTCGAGCGCCGCTACGGCCGCCTGTTCGAAGCCAACTTCTGGGAGTCGAATCCCGCCCCTGTCAAGACAGTTCTCAACCTGATGGGCCGCTGCACGGACCACGTCCGCCTGCCGCTGGTTCCCCCCATGGCCGCCACGCGCACCCGGCTTGAACGGCTGGCCGGCGAGCTCGGCCTGCTCAAGCACGTCCCTCCGCCCGACGGCCCTTCGGAAGTGTTCTGAGTCAGCCGGCTGGCCGGTCAAAATCCGATGCGTCTGAGCTGCCCCGACAGCAATGCGTCCTTGTCAGCGGCCTTCTTGTCGTCCTTGCCCCAGGTCCAGTACATGCCCAGATACGCGTAGTTCTCTGTTTGCCCGGCGACCGAATGGCCGTAGGCAAACAGCAGTTGCATGCCGGGAGTCTTGAAGTGGTAGTAGCCGCCCGCGTCGATCATGGTCGAAGCTTGCGTTTGCGCCGCGGCAAAGCCTTCCTTCCCGTGGGAAAAGACTTCGGCCCCCAGTTCCAGCCTCTTGTTGACCTCGCGCTTCACCAGCCACGCGGTGTAAGAAAAGTCGCGGTAGTTGGTTTGCGGGACAACCTGGTAACCGCCGCCGCCGCAAACGGTCCAGCGCTCCCAATCCTTTTCCATCCACAACGGAAGCTTGTACCAGACTTTGCCCACGCCCAGTCCCTTGGTGGCATCGCCGGTAGGCATTTCAAACATGGTGAACGTGCCGATCTGCGGAAATCTCTTGGTCTGCTTGATCAGGGCGAGCTTGACTCCCAGTTCCATGTCCGTGAGTCCAAAGGCGCTGGGGCCGGTACCGCCGGGCAGATAGACGGGATTGTTCGATGGCACGACGGCTCCCCAGGGCAGAATGGCATGAAGCTGTACCCGCGGAAGCGCGCCCCAATTGAACTCGAAGGCCGGGCCTGTGGAATCAATCTCCGCTGTCGTGCCGTCCATGCCGCCGAAAATGTAGAACTCGTAGTGGTGCAGGTCCACCGGCTCCGGGTCGTCGGTCTGAAAGGGAGGCCCCTGCGCCCACAATCTGGGCAGAGCGATGACCAGCAGCAGCGACAGTGTTAGTTTCGAGCCATAGCCGGCGAGCTTCATCGACTCTCCTTGGTTCGGACTTAGGCGGGTTGGTGCTCAGGCACAAGAATCAGGCTAACGGTTGAATGCAGCGGATTGCGCATGGGTTGCACTCGAGGCCACTGGCCGGGAAGGCGCGCAGAACTCGATTCTGCTGGACTAAAGATAAACGCTTCTGCAAAGACGCCCGGCCCTTAGCGGCCTCGCTCGACCCTGAATTCCAGGAGTTTGCGTCCTCTGTGAGAGATTCAGCTCAATCCGGGTTGGTCGGCACGCTTGCGGGCGCTTGTCCTGCAAGCCTCGGTTGCGAGTGAATCACCTGGATGTCGTACATCACTTCAGTCCACCACCACGCCCCAAACGACACCACGGTCAGGATCGCCGCCACCACGCACGTCCTGAAATACGCCGCCGCTTCCTTGGCTTTCGAAACCACGACAAGGCCGCCCACGCCCAGCAGAAGCAGCACGGTTTCCGCCAGCGGCGGATCGGCGTAGATGCTGCGCGAAGGATGAATGTAGTGGTTCAAGATCAGCGAATACAGGCCATAGGCGGCCACCAGGCCGGCGGGCGCAAACGTGAGAGCTTTCAGAGCCCGACGCTCACCCCAGCGCGCCCTCAATGTCCCCAAACTGCCGAATGCGCACAAGGCGAACAGAATCAATCCGTTCAGTGCCGCACCGCGCAGAATGTTGATCTGGTCGTAAAACTGCCTTAGCCTGTCCACCTTGTCCTGTCCCTGCAGCAGCAGCGCGCTCTCCTGCAGGCGAAACAAGTCTGTAACCCGCTCTTCAAATCGTTCCGGGGTGTCCATTTGAACTGTGCCGGGGCAGAATCCAAATTTGTGCGCCAGCCCAGGGTCCGGCTTGAAGGGAAGCGACAGGTTCCTCACCAGGTGCTCCGTGCAGTATTCGTCTTCATAGACGGCCTCGCGAATCCTGTCTTCCGTTGGCAAACTCCCGAACAGCTCATCGTTGAAGACATCCCGGGAGATGCGCGAGACAACCGATCCAAGAAGATATCCAAACGCCACCACAACCGCGACGGTGACGGCGGTCTGGGCGGGCCCGGGCACTGCCGACAGATCGAAATGCAGGCCGGAACCGGCGCGGGTTGGAAACATGCGATTCAGAACCGTCAGCCAGGGCAGCGCCAGCGCGCCCACAACCAGGATCTCAAAGGCGAATTTCAAAGCGTCCGACATAGGGAAGGCAGTATAACCCAGGGCGAATTCAGCCGCGAAGCGATTTTTCGCTGTCCCTGTCGTCGTGCGCAGCTCAACCGGCGATGAACTCACTGCTCGGGTGCACCTTCACGCTCCCCAGCACCGCGCCCCGCCCGCTGCCTTTCACCACGTACATCCGTGTGTCGGCAGCCCCAATTACCGTGTGAACGGTGTCGCCGTCTGCGGGGCTCGTCGACACGCCCACGCTGGCGCTCACCATCAGCTCGATTCCGTTCTTCATGCGGAACCGCGTTTCCATCAGCGCCTCGTTCAGGGCCGTGGTCTGTGCCAGCGCGGCCTCGGCGCCGGTCTCCGGCAGAAGGATTACGAATTCGTCGCCGCCGTAGCGGAAGCACCAGTCCTGCTTGCGGCTCAACTCCTGGAGCCGGCGGCCGGCGAGAGCCAGCAACTCGCTCCCGATCAGGTGGCCGTGCGCGTCGTTCACCAGCTTGAAATGGTCCAGGTCGAGGAAAGCCAGGCTCACCGGCAGCCCCAGCCGCCCGCATCGTTCCAGCTCCCGGCGCAACACGTCGTAAAGATGGCGCACGTTAAAGAGCCCGGTGGTGTCGTCGGTGATCGTCAGTTGCTGGATGCGCGCTACATCCTGCGCGTTTTCGATGGCGATGGCCGCCTGGTCGGCCAGAATATGCAGGAAGGCGATGGTGTAGTCGGTCATTTGCTCGGCGCGCGGGTTGAAGATTTCGATCACCCCATGCGTCCCCTTGCGACCGCGCAGGGGCAGTGCGATCACCGAGCGCACCGGGCTCGCCTTGCCGGAGCGAAGCTTCGGGCCCCGAATCTTCTTGAGCCGTGGGTCATCCACTTCCGCTTCGGGAACAATCAGCGTTTCACCGTGCTCCACCACCCAGCCGGCCACGCCCTCGCCCACCTTCACGCGCAGGTCGCGCAGCGACGCCTCTTCTCCGCCGGCGGCGATTGCGTAATACAGCTCCTGCCGCGCGTCGTCCAGCATCAGCAGCGTCCATAACTCCGCCGAGACGAATCGCTCCATATGTTCGATGATGGTGCGCAGAATCGTATCCAGGTCAAAGCTCGAGGTCAGCGAGCGCGCTACCTGGTGGAAGACAAGAAGGTCGTCGAGCGGGATGCGGTTTTCCGTCTCGTGTGTCATCCGGGAGACCGGTCAAAGGAGTCTCTCCGCAATTCTTGCACACCGCGCCCGCTGCTGCCGTCCGCTAACTCGCCAACTCGCCAATCCCGCGCAGCGGGAGCCAACCTGCCATCTCACTCGAACGGCCTTTAGGCCCTGCGGTACACGCTTCGGGCTTTTCTCCATTTACCCGGAGTTTTCCCGCTGTCCGTCGAGCCGCTTTTGAAACACGCTCCAGGATTGTTCAACGGGCCCAGCAATGCGAATCTCGCTTCGGGAACTCGCCCGGCGAATGCGACTCCGTCCCTGCTCTTGATGAATGCGCCTCAGCCGCCGATGTGCACCATCGACCGCGACGGCTTCAGGAAACCCGGTTCGCCGATATGATGGCGCGCCTCCTTGACCTCAACCGTCCGCACGATGTACTCGCCCAGTTCCGCATCGGTGGCTCCGGCCCGCAGCCGTCCATACAGGTCGTGCTCCACCTGCGAAAACAGGCAGGTGCGAATCTTGCCGTCGGAGGTGAGCCGCACCCGGCTGCATGCCCCGCAGAAAGCCTGGCTTACCGGAGCGATGATGCCGATCTCGCCCACCCCGTCGGCAAACGTGTAGCGCCTCGCCGTCTCGCTGGCCTCGCGCGGCGCCAGTTCAGTCAGCGGCAACACGCGTCCGATCCGCTCCACAATCTCTTTCAGCGGCACCACAATTTCGGGCGTCCACAGCCGGCCTTCTTCCAGCGGCATGAACTCGATGAACCGCACCACCACGCCTTCGCGGCGGGCAAAATGGGCAAAGTCTTCGATCTGGTCGTCGTTGAAGCCGCGCAGCAGAACGCAGTTGATCTTCAGCGGCGTCAGCCCCGCCGCCAGCGCCGCGCGAATGCCACCCAGGACCGTTTCAAAGCTGCCTGGAACCCGCGTAATCCGCTCGAACGTCGGCGCGTCCACGGCGTCCATGCTCACCGTCACCCGATTCAGCCCGGCAGCCTTCAGCGGCCCAGCCAGCTTGTCCAGCATGTGGCCGTTGGTGGTCAGCGCCAGGTCCAGCATGGCGCCGTCAAGCGTGTGCAGACGCGCCAGCTCCCCAACCAGCTCCACCAGCCCGCGCCGCAACAGCGGTTCGCCCCCGGTGAGCCGGACCTTGGAGATGCCCAGGCCCACGAAAACCCTGATCAGTCGCAGGTATTCGCCAATCTCCAGCTCGGGATACTGCGCGCCAACTTCGCCCGTGCGGCAATAAACACACTTGTAGTTGCAGCGGTCGGTGATGGAGACACGGAGATCGTGTATGACGCGCCCGTGGCTATCGGTCAGCCGGGCGGTGGGAGCCTGCGGGGAAGAGCTCAGCGAAGCAGCGGCCATCGGCAACTCCTAGGCTAACGTATTTTGATGTCTTTTTGGGGATTTTGCGGTGGCCTGAAAACCGGCTGGACCGCAGCCTCCGGGCCGATCCGCACAACGCCGCACCTGGAGAAGCGATTCTTGGAGCATATGGCGGAAGCAACGGAGAACAAGTAACGGCAAACAAGGAATGGCAAGCAGGGAACTTCGGTACAGTTAAGAACTTGTACAAACGTACCTTGTACCGTTTTACGAAGCTGCATCCGCACCGAGCCGCGAACGCGTCTCCTCCTCGATTCGTGCACTGTTGATCCGGCCCTGAAATAGAAGCACCGTGCCCCATCCATTTCGTAGGCTTCATCGCGAAATGGGTGGGAAGGCATGACAGTATTTAGGGGCCGGATCAATGGCACACGAGTGCCGCGACAAGGAAACAAGTCGAGGTTCCAATTGAGTAACACGCAATGAATTCAATCACTTATGCGTGAACACGAAGATGCTGCCGACTCCCGCACACGGGTGACCGAAGACTTGGGCCGAGCTCTCTAGTCGATGCGCGGTGTGCCGCGGCGGAGCAGAAAACCGGCAATACCGAAAACTGCGATGATCGCCAGCGCAATCGCGAAGTAGTACGCGATCGGATGCGCCCAGCCTGGCGAATAGGTCAGGTCCTGGCCCACCCACAGCAGCAGAATGACGGCAATCACCGCAAATTGGCCGGCGATCACCAGCAAGGTGTGCCCCAGGTCGCGCCGTTTGTCCAGCGCCTCCACCTGATCGGGGTTAAGGTGGCGCTCTTCGGGGGGAAGCAGGGAATTAGCCATTGTCGTTTCTCCTGGCGGGCCGCAAATTCAGGCCTCCCGGCCCGGCCGCTCACTCTCTCGATTCAATCACATGCCGCGGGGCCGGCGCCAGTGCCAACGCGTTGCGACTTGCGCCCTGCTCTACCGGGGCGGAAATCCGACCGACTGCGCGTAAAGTGGCTTCCGCCCTTCCGGCAACTTCAAAGCAGCCGCCACTTCCGGCCCATGCACGGTATAAAACCACGCGTTCAGTCCCTCCGAAGCAGCAAAAAGGTACACGTTCTGCCCAATGAAGCCCGTATCCACCTGTGCGAATTCGTTCTTTACGTCAGCTACATAAACAAGGGTAACGGCCGCGTGGTGCGCCGCATCGGGGCTGATTTTCCCGCGCATGTCGCCAGCCACAAGCGGGCGCAGAAGATTGTCTTCTGCATCGTAGACGTAGACTCCGCTGGCGAGAACCACGTCGAGTTCAACTTCCTGCCTGTTCATCGCCGAGGGCGCGGTACGGCCCAGTCCCGGCTTCACGTCCCGCGCGCGGTTCACGCCGAAGGCCGCCCACAGCAGATTCGAGAGCGTATTGAGCGGGAGTTGCTTGTCCTCAAAGGCGCGCGTGGTTCTGCGCTGGGACAAGGCTTGCATCAGGGGCATGCCCGCGGCGGTCTCCGGCTTGGGCAAGTGGATCGGCTTGAGCTCTTGTGCGAAGAGGGCGGGCGCAGCGCACAACAGGACACCGAAGGCGAGCACGGCGACCGGCCGCCTGGAGGCAAAAAAGCCAACATTGCGCATGATTTCTCCTCGAAGGACGCGGTGGAGCACGCCTGCCTCCTGGGGTGTGCGGAACGAGGGGAAGAATTCGCGCAGATACCACCATTCAAGACGGGAAAACGGGGCGCACAATACATGGGGCAAGCGGGAAACTGCGCCAGACCCTTGCAAAAGCGGAGCACACACCCCACAATCTACCGCCCGACAGACAGCCTTGCCCGGCAATGCGCTTCTGCGCCTGCAATCACTCGCTCAGAAAAGCCAGCGTCTGCAACTGCGTAATGTCGAAAGGCTTGCGGCAGCGAATGTTGGTGCAAGCCAGCTTGTCGTCGCGTCTTACCATGTAAGACTGCGCCTTGGCAAAGCGTGCGCGGTCGCGCTCGTCAGCGTTCCTCGGCAATTGCGCCCGCTTGCGCCGCACCACCCAGGTCACCTTGTATTCGCCCTCCTGCCCGCACTTGGGGCAGATCAGCGTGTGCGTGCGTTGTTCTGTTGTTTCGTTGAAAAACTCCCGTTCTTCCATGGTCTTTCGGCTCTCCACTCCGGCGGCAAAACCTGCTGCCGGGAACTCCTGCCTCTTTCGCTCCGGCAGGATTTATTCCATACTCGTCCTTGCCATGACGAAACGCAAGCCAGGGAAATTCTCCGCCACCAAGGCGGTCAAGGCCAACGCCAGAGAGCGCGTGGGTCAACCCAAGCCCGCGCGCGTATTGGACACCGGACCGCGCACCGGCCGCGACATCAAGCACAAACCCAATCTCGACCAGATCATCAGCCAGGAGGACTAGTAATGGCCAAAGCTGTTGGCGTAGGCGGCGTTTTTCTGAAAGCCCGCAACCCCCAAACCCTGTCCGCATGGTATGCCGCCAATCTTGGCATTCAGCCGGGAGCGGGAGGTTCCCTGATTTTCGACGGCCCCGCATCGGCCGGAATGACTGTTTTTGCCCATTTTTCCGAGAATTCGGACTATTTTGGCGACGGGACGCAGCAAGCGATGGTCAACTTCCGCGTCGACGATCTGGACCAACTGCTGACCCAGTTGACCGCCGCCGGGGTGTCCATCGACCCCCACCGCGAGGAATTCGCCTACGGCCGCTTCGCCTGGATTTGGGATCCGGAGGGCAACCGCGTCGAGCTCTGGCAGCCCTTGCCGGACAAGTAAGGCAGCCCGGAGGCTCGCAAGACAGGGGTGCGGCCCCTTAGGAACCGGGCGCGCCGTCAAAAATGCAGCCGCATCCCTCGCACCCCGCAAGGCTTTCCGTGAGAACCACGGCGGTCACTTGCGTCCCGCCGCCCGGGCGAGTTTCTGTCTTACACAACGCCAGACGCCTACGCAGGCGCAACGCGGCAAGACAGCGGGGAGAAGCAGAATTCTGCCTGAAAAGGCTTTGTCTCACACTGTCTTACACGCACCGAGGGAGAGGTCTTGCGTTTGTAAGACGTTTGTCTTACAAACGCAAGACATCTGTAAGACAACGGTCTTGCAGGCGTCTGACAGCGTCCGGCCGTAAGACAAATCGGCCCCTGCCCCAAAACCGTCCACCCAGCCCCGTCATGGCTCCCAGAACCACGCCCCTCACCCCCACCCACCCTCCCTCCCTCCTCGGTGACCAATGTCACATCCCTTTCCTTCTTCCCGGCCTAACTTCAAGGTGCTGTGCGTCTTGGTAACCGGTTGGGTTGCGGCGCATGCAAGGAGGAAGGTCGATGAAGAACCTTTGCTTGCGTATTTGGCTGGTTGCCGCCCTTGTCGTTTTGGCGCCAGTTGCGCTCTTGGCCCAGGCGGGCACCCAGGGCATCATGTTGGGCAATTGGAAATTGATCGCCGCCAAGTGCGACTTCGGCTCCGGCCCCAAGATCATGGCCATGACCGTCAAGGTGTCCTCCGATACGCCCGAACTGATCGAGTTCAGCGTGGACGAGACTACCGGCGCCGGCTTTCAGGTCTCTTACAGCTTCAAGGGAGCGGCCGATGGCAAGGAGTACCCCATCGCCGGCAGCGCCACAGTCTACTCCTACACCGAGGAGCCGGGCGTGGTGCATGAGACGCAGCGCGACCCCGACGGCACCATTACCAAGGGCGATTTCACGGTCAGCGCCAACCACAAAGTGGGCACCTGGCTCTACACCATCACCAACCCCGACGGCACCGTCGTGAAGCAAAAGCTGATCTACGAACACACGGCCTGATATCTGGCCTATCCCCGAACCCCGCTCAATTGATCAGGCCCGATGCGAAAGATTCGCATCGGGCCTGAAGTGTTGATCGGATATGTGTGCCAGCGCGCCAGCGCCCGCCAGCCGGGCTACTTGTTTGCTGCCGGCTGCTGCGCACTGTAAGGACCCGGAAGCGGCGTCTCTCCGGGCTTGTCTCCCCCGTCAGGCTGTCTGGTCGCGGCCGTGCGATTGGAGAAGATCCGGAACTGCACCACCAGGTCCAGCAGCACCGGGACCGGCTTGCCGTCCTTCACGGCCGGCTGAAAGCTGGCCTTTCTGATCGCCGCCACAGCGTTCTCATCCAGCCCGAAGCCAATTGGCCGGCCCACCGCAATCTCGCCTGCTTTGCCGTCCGCGCCGATCACCGTGTGATACAGCGCCATGCCCGCCACGCCGTTGGCTTGGGCAAATTCATTCGAATCCGGTTCAAAGGTCGAGAGCAGCCGCGCCTTCTGGTCCACCGTGTTCTGGCGAAGAATCGCCGGGTCGCTGGGCCGGTAGTCGGTCCTGGCCGCGGCAGCCTGGTAGTAGAGCTTCCAAAAATCGGGCATGGCCGCCATCATCCGCTCGTCGAGCCCCTGGGCGAAGATCTGGTCCAGAGCGTCCTTGAGCACCCGGGTAGCGTGCGCCGGTGAGGCAGTGGTGGTCACGCTCTTGGGGTCGGCCGGTCGCTCGGCCTCGGGCGCGCCAGCGATTGAAGCCTTCACCTGGTCGGCCGGGCTCAACTCCGCTGTCTCGGCCGCCGGCTGGGCGGGCGTAGCCGCCGGGGCCGCGCCAGCCGGCGTGCCAGCGGCTCCTGCGGTTGCCGGATTCTGCGGTGCGCCCGGCTGGAGCTTCTTGTCCTTCCCCTTGCCGAACGGCAGTTCCTTCTTTTTCTTCGGATTTACCACGATCTCCCGGTCGATGGTGATCCGAACCACTTTCTTCTTGGGCGTAATTTTCACCCGGTCAACGCTCTTCGAGGGCTCCTCTGAGGCAAGCTGTCCCACAAAGTGCAGGCCATACCGCGCGCCTTCCAGTTCCACCTTGTGCTTGGTGAGCCGCACCTTGTCGATCTCGACCCCGCTCAGCGTGTAAGAGCCCTGTGGCGAGTGCCCGGTCAGGCGTCCATGCTCGTCGAAGGCCAGGCTGTTGTCCAGGTAGCCCCCGCGCAGGTAGAGCGCCTTCCCCACCAGCAGTTGTTTCAGTTCCTCTTCTGTAATGCCGCCAGCCGCCGGGGCCTCGGGCGCTGCCGTAGCTGGAACGGCGGAAGGAGCTGCCGTTGTCGGCGCTGGGGCTGCCGGCGGCGCTTGCTGGTTTTCGGTGGATGCGGCGGGCTTCTGTGTCGGGTCCGCATTTGGCCCCTGAGCCTGTGCCGCTGGCGGCTGCGCCGGCTGGGTTGTCGGTTGCTGTGCAGATGCGGAGAAACTCAGGGGCAGCGCCAGGGCAATGGCGCAAATCGGTGCACAAAGCCACGACGAAGCCACGACGGAGCACACTCGGTGAGTCCGAATGAGAGCGATAAGCATGGGGGGTCCTTGAGCGCCACTTTAACAGGAATTCGTGCCCGAAGGGTGGAAGAAACGTGAGTGCCCGCTCAAGAAGACTTATCGTCACTCTCAGGCTTCCGCTTCAATCTCCACAGCACGCGGCGGAAAAGCCCCAGGATGCGCCGCGCGTCGGGCTGCGTCAGCGCCAGCCTCCGCAGCAGCAGGCGCAGGTCGTGCCGGTTGGCGGCCTGCATCGAGCGTGGGGAGTAGCCGGCCGCTCGCATGGTCTCCTCGACCAACCCGGCCAGCAGGTCCACAGTGCCCGAAGGCGCACCGGGAGCAGCACAAAGACTCGATTCGGAGGGAGCCGCGGGCTTCAACCCCTGCATAAGGCCAACAGAATCAGCGTGGGCTTTTGAGCCTGCGGAAAATTCCGGTTTTGTGTCAGGGCACGACTTGAGTCGTGCCGGAAGTGCCGTAGATTGAACGCGGCCTTTAGGCCCTGCCGCACACTCCCTTGGGTTTTCGCCATACGTTTGGCCTTTTTCCCCAGCCTGTTCAGCCTCGGAGGCACGCTTTTCCCCGCTTCCGCCCGGCATTCTTTCCTCTTCCGCAGACCCTCCACCCTCGAACCGGCCCACCTCGTCCCGGAACGCGCGAACCGCCAGTTCGTACAGGCAAACGGCCACCGCCTGCCCCAGGTTCATCGAGGGCTGGCGCGGGTCGGTGGGAATCTCGACCATCACATGGCAATAGGAAAGGTCTTCGCGGGTGAGCCCGTGTTTTTCCGGACCAAAAACCAGGGCGATGCGCCCTCCCCGCGTCAATTCCCTGGCCATCAGCGGAGCCAGTTCCGGCAGCCGGACCACTCTCTGCTCCGGTTTCCGATAGGTGAGGGTTCCCGTGCCGGCCACCAGGGTGCACTGCGCCACGGCCTCGGCCAGGGTCGCCGTTTCCCGCGCGCGGGCCAGCAGTTCCGGAGCGCCCACGGCCGAGCGGGCCTCCCGCCAGTGGGGCGCATAGGGCGCCACCACGGTGAGCCGCCCAAAGCCGAAGTTGGCCATCGCCCGCGCCGCCGCCCCAATGTTCAGCGGGTTGCGCGGCGACACCAGCACCACTTCCAGCCGTTCGCGTTGATCTTCAGTCAGCAAGAGATGATTGTAGAGCGGGAAAGACAAAGCTTGGCAGATCCCGGCGCTTCGCTCAGTGCTCGCAAGCCGGGACCGCAACGCTAATATCATCACCCAATCCAAATTGGGTAAATAATTTCTTGACGTACAAAAGGCGTTGAGAGCAATATTTATGGTCCCCAAAAAACAGACAGGACGGTGAGACGGGATGCGCGAAGAACCGCAACAGCCAACTACCGAGGAGAGGATTCAAGAAGCTGTAAAGAGCCCAAAGACTCCGCCGATCCTGCTTACGTTGGGCTCGATCATCTGGAAGATCATCGCTGCATGGTCAAACGTCGATTTCATTCTTTCCGTTCGAGAAGAGAGGATCGCAATGATCCTCGAACTGGCGGGTGGCCCAGGCGCCGGGGGAAGTGAGAACAACCAATCAAGATAGGTGCCCCAGGTGCCTCGCTTTTGGGCACCTGGGAGAGAATAGACCCCGGCCTCGGAAAGCTCAAAAGCTTAATTCCTCACAGATCACTCCTCAAAAGTCGCCATCGCGAACGTTTTCCGGCGTCCCGCACTGCTCTGAGTGGATAACCGCCTATGCGTAAGTTACTGGTTGATAAACTCCCTGCCTGCCCTCGGCGGGGATGATACTTGTTTTCCCTGCACCCCGCACGGGGTGGGATTCCCCCACATTGAGTGGCAGCACAATTCCGGACCAGACGGCAGCCTAGGCTGGGACCGGCAATCGGCTCCATCCAGTCCGCTGGGCCGCCTATCGAGCCTGCGAACACGTTCGAGCTTCCTCGCAGCCTCTTCCCCCCGAACCGCCCTCTGGCGACGCGGAGCGATATGCTTTAGCCTCAAGCCATGATCTGGACCAACCCCGCTGAACTGGCGTTGAACGAATGGACCCGCGCGCCCCTGGTGCGCTTCTCCGTGCTGGCCCTGAGCTCGATCTTCTTTCTGGTTGACCCCTTTGCCGCGATTCCCTCGTTTCTGGCCATTACCGAGTCGGCCGACCCGCCGCGGCGCAAGCGCATGGCGCGCAAGGGTGCGCTCACCTGCTTCATCGTGCTCACCAGCTTTGCCCTGGGCGGCCAGCTCATCTTCCGCATGTTTGGCATCACCCTCCCGGCGTTCGAGGTGGCCGGCGGCCTGATCCTGCTGCTCATCGGCCTGGACATGCTCCAGGCCAAGCGCTCCGCCACCCAGGAGGCTTCAGGCGAAACCGAGGAGGCGGCCGCCAAGGAAGATGCGGGCATTGTGCCCCTCGGCATTCCCATGCTGGCCGGCCCGGGTGCCATTTCGTCCGTCATGGTGCTGGTGGGCCAGGTGCCGTCGCTCTGGCACTGGGAGATGGGGGCCATCCTCGGCTCCATCGGGCTCACCAGCCTGATCAGCTACTGGGTGCTGGCCGCAGCGGGCAAGGTGCGCCGCGTCATGGGCGAGACCGGCATCCGCATCCTGGTGCGTATTATGGGCCTTCTTCTTGTGGCCCTGGCCATGCAGTTTTTCGTCAATGGACTCACAGACTTAGGCCTCATCGCCCGGCAGTGAAGTACCGGTTTCCCACAGAACTGCGAGCTTTCCACAGGGAGGGCGCTTGCAATCCAGTCGAGGGATTGATATGGTTGGGAAGTTGCAACGAGGTGATCACGGCTTGGCCGGGTGAGCCGCTTGCAAACGAAGAGTGGTTATGCTACTCTTTGAAAGTTGCAAAGCGGTGGTAAGCGGAACAAAGCAAACCACTTGCAAAACAGAGAGTGGTTATGCTACTCTTTGAAAGTCGCAAACAGCGCGGACGAGAAAAACGGTCGCGGTTTGCAAACGGGAGTGGCCTGTGCTACTCTTGTGAAGTTGCAGAAAAGCAGTAGAGCCTCCCGGTGGCCTTGTGGCCTGCCCGATGAGGGAAGTGGGAAGCAGTAAAGAAGCTGGTTCGTTGGGTCAGGTGAGGCAAGAGCCCCTGAACCCCTGTAGGGAAACCCTCAGAGAACAAGCAATTGCACGACCCAGGAGTTCATCTCCTGTGAGCCTTAGTGGCTCAGGCGAGGTTTGCTGGTTGCTGTTTGATATTTTGCGCTGTGCGACGTTTCTGAATGGGGTTTTCCCTTCTCAGCCGATCGAAATCAGTCAGTGAGGATCTACCGCCAACAACGAGTTTGAGCGGCCTCCGGCAGAGAGAAGATTGAGCTTGACACGAAGATGAAAGCCTAGTAAATTTAGAAAGTTCGCGCAAAAACGCCGGTAGATGCGGTTAAACGCAGAACCGGTAAGCGCAACAAGTTCGAGGACAACTTGGTGTAACAGCCAAGCCTCGATCCAAAAGGGCACCGCTTAGGCGGATCACCCTCAAGGATCTTTGACAATTAGGTTGAACATGCCAGTCGTGAGAAAAGATCAGGTTTGGCTTGATCATTCTCACTAAATTGCATCGCACGTTTTCGAGCGTAGCGATGCCGCTGAACCCATCCGACCTCCGTCGGTTTGGGGGATGCAATCAGGTTTCAAACGAGAGTTTGATCCTGGCTCAGAATCAACGCTGGCGGCGTGCCTAACACATGCAAGTCGAACGAGAAAGGGTAGCAATACCTGAGTAAAGTGGCGCACGGGTGAGTA
>Ga0181520_10007292_pt1 | contig 16386 bp, 13 predicted proteins | sample PEATcosm2014_Bin_29_FD_132451 | JGI IMG/M metagenome (GOLD analysis project Ga0181520, IMG submission 132451) | Peatland microbial communities from MTU Mesocosm Facility, Houghton, MI, USA - PEATcosm2014_Bin02_30_metaG | ecosystem: Environmental > Terrestrial > Soil > Wetlands > Peat | place...
CCGGAAGTGAGCTTCACCGCAATCAGCTCATCGCCATCTTCAATCTGCATGGCAATAATGCCGGCTGAACGCGGGTTGGAGAATTCGGCCAGGCGGGTCTTCTTGATGATGCCATGGCGCGTGACCATGGTGATGTAGCCCTCTTCGGCCAGCGTCAGGCCATCCACAGTCACGTCCTTGGTCTCCTCGGGGAGCTCTTTCACCGCCAGTACCGCCGCCACCTTCTCTTCCTTGGAGAGGTTGACCAGGTTCAGAATGTGCTTGCCCTTGCCCGCGGCGCCCACATCGGGGATTTCATACACCTTCAGCCAGTAAAGCTTTCCGGCGTTGGTGAACACCAGGATGTAGCTGTGCGTCGAGGCGATGAAGAGGTTTTCGACGAAGTCCTCGTCGCGGGTCTTCATCCCCAGCCGCCCCTTGCCGCCGCGCGCCTGCTGCCGATAGATGCTGAGCGGCGTGCGCTTGGTGTAGCCGGAATGGGAAATGGTAATGACCACGTCCTGGACCGCAATCAGGTCTTCCAGCCGGATTTCATCCTGCTGTTCGATGATCTCCGTGCGCCGGGCGTCGCCGTAGACTTTTTGGATCTCCTTCAACTCATTCGCGATGACCTTCTTCAGCACCTTATCGCTGCTCAGAATTTCCTGAAACTCCTTGATCTTTACCTTGAGTCCACCCAATTCCGTCTGTAGCTCTTCGGTGGAAAGTTGCGTAAGGCGGTGGAGTTGAAGTTCGAGGATGGCATCGACTTGCGCCGGTGAAAGACCGTCGCGACCCGAGACGAGACCACGGGTATCCGGCCACGTGTAAGCGAAGCGGTAATGGGTTATGGAGTTTCGTTCCGTTTTGAGGTTGGTATCTTTCCCCGCCAGTCGCCGCAATTCCTGCTGCCCTATTTGCCCTCGAGCGTCCGCGTTTTCCCGGTGATACTCGATCCATCCCTGATCGGAAATCGCGTATTTGCTCCAAGTCAACAGGTTTTGCCGGGCCTCGGCCTTGGATTGACTGAGGCGGATAATGGCAATGACGTACTCGAGGTTGTCAAGCGCGATGACCATCCCCTCCAGCACGTGCTCACGCTCCTGCGCTTTGCGCAGGTCATACTCCGTCCGGCGCCGGACCACAATCACCCGATGGTCGATGAACAGTTGCAACGCCTCAATCAACGGAAGCGTGCGCGGCTGGCCGTGGACGATGGCCAGCATGATCATCCCAAACGTATCCTGGAGCTGCGTATGCTTGTAAAGGTTGTTCAGAATCACTTCCGGCTGCTCGCCGCGCTTGATCTCGATGACAATCCTCATGCCATCGCGGTCGGACTCGTCGCGGACGTCGGAAATGCCCTCGATTTTCTTGTCCTGCACCAGCTCGGCGATGCGCTCGATGACTTTTGATTTATTGACCTGGTAGGGAATCTCGGTAATGACGATCTGGACTTTCTCTTTGGCGGGACGCTCGATGGCCGCCTTGGCGCGCATTGTGAACTGGCCGCGGCCGGTCCGGTAGGCGTCGCGGATTCCGCTCTTGCCATAGATGTAAGCGCCGGTTGGAAAGTCCGGACCGGGAACGAGCGCCAGAACTTCATCAATGGAAGCCGTCGGTTTGTTCAGCAGCAGGATGGTGGCTTCGATGATCTCCGTCAGGTTGTGGGGAGGTATCTTGGTGGCCATGCCCACGGCGATTCCATCCGACCCGTTGATCAGCAGGCCGGGGACGCGCGTGGGAAGAACCGTGGGCTCCTCCGTGGACTCATCAAAGTTGGGAATGAAATCGACGGTGTCTTTTTCGATGTCCGCCAGCATCTCTTCCGCGAGCTTGGCGAGGCGGCACTCCGTGTACCGGTAAGCCGCCGCCGGGTCGCCATCCACCGAGCCAAAATTGCCTTGGCCGTCGACTAACGGATAGCGCATGTTGAAGTCCTGCGCCATGCGCACCAGCGAGTCGTAGACCGCTGCGTCGCCGTGCGGGTGGTATTTCTTGATGACTTCGCCCACGGTGCCCGCGCACTTGATGTAGCGCTTGTCGGAGGTGTTGCCCTCCTTGTACATCGCGTAGAGAATGCGGCGGTGGACCGGCTTCAGTCCGTCGCGCACGTCGGGCAGCGCCCGGCCAATGATCACGCTCATCGCGTAATCGAGATACGACTTGCGCATCTCGTCTTCAATATTGACGTTAATATCCCGCGACGGCTTGATAAGTTCCTGATCTCCCATGAATTCGGTTCCTCGTTAGGCGACGTAGTATTTCAGAATGTAGCGGCGGGTTTATGCGGCCATTTCCGTTTTGCACCGATTGGAATTATGGCGACGTAAAGTCGCCGCTACGGCGCGTGCCGACTTCAACATCGGCGCCACAAACTCGTAAATGTGCACCTCCTATTTTACCGGATTTCGGCGCCGATTGGGGGTTATGTTTGGTGGCCAAATCCCCAGCCCTCAAGCAAACTCGATCAACGGATATTTCGCTAACTCTATTTCTTTTCATCAACATAATGGAGAGAGTGGTTTAACTCGCGTGTTTTCAGCAACATAATGGAGAGGCGGAAAGTGGACATTTTATCTATATGTGTTTTCAATGACTTACGGAATGTCAGCCGCATTTTTTAATTCCCCCTTTTTTTCATGACCCTGGCCAGTGAAGCCAAGCTAACTATTTTATTTCCAATAATATCGATCTTTGCGCAATTCTCGCTCATCATGGCTAAATCCCTTTGTTTCTAATACATCATGGAGAGACGCGCCCGTTTTCTTGCCCTGGATTTCGTGTTTCAGCCTAACTCTCACTATCTGAATGAGTTAAAGCTTTCAGACTTTTCTACTCTAAACAACTAACTCCTTTTGATTCTGATATATCATGGAGAGGCTTGGTTTTTCTGGCCCTCACAGTGGATTTGCTGACGAGTGCCATGGAAATATCCTGGGTCCAGCGCCCCGGGGTTCTAGGGTCTGGGTACTAGCTGCTTGGCATTCGGGGCTAGGTGCTCGGGTGCGGAGCCTTCCTCGGTAGCTGGACGCTCGCCCGAGATCCCGGGAAGGTGCGTTATTTTACCCACGCTCTAATACTCCACTAGATATAGAGCACGATGGCGACCAGAGGCGACGTGAAGGCGGACAATTCCCCCCAAGGGGGAATTATGTTGATTTTACGTTCGAATATCCTACCGATAGGAAATTGCCATTCGGTCTCGTGGGGCACGCTTGCTATGCGGCGAGGGATCGGCATCGTAGCGCAGGACTCGCTCTCCGGCCCTGCGGCTTTTCGCTGTTTCCGACGGGCCTTTCGGTGTTGATTGGGAAAGGGCCGGAAGGCAAACGAAGCGCGGTGGCGCCGCAACCTGGTCTAAAGCGCTCTCACTCCGGCCCGCTGGGCGGCCTTCTGCAAGCCGGAATCCAGCGAGGCGAGCGGGCAGCCGTGCCGTATGGCCAGTTCAAGATAGGAGGCATCGTACGCCGAAAGGCCATAATCCCGTGCAATGGGCAAAACGTTGGCGACGCTATCGCCCACCGCCTGGTGGTCCTGTAAGATCGGAAGGCTGTCTAACAATGCGATAAAGCGCAAGATTTCCGGCTGCCGCAGCCGCTTGCGTCGCTCACCTACCAGCATGGCATTTGTGACTTCCAACACCCAGACTGCAGGAACCAATATGTCCCGTCCCTTTAGGGCTGCCAGAATCCTGTCTGCGTCTTTGCTACTCTCATCCGGAAAACACCACGCCAGCGCCACCGACGCATCAACCACTACACCGGTCATAGTCGCCGCCCCTCGTTCACCATCTCGCGGACGCTAATGCGATCCGGCTTTACTCGCTTGCGCAATTCCCTCATCCCCTCAATAATCTCTTCGTGAGTCAGCTTGCTCGCCGCCTCGTGGACAGGCACCAGCACTGCCGCCGGAACTCCGTGTCGTGTGATCGTGATCCTTTCGCCCTTCGCCACGCGGTCGAGCAGGGCCGAAAGATGCGTCTTGGCATCAAAAGCGCCTATAGCTTCCATAGTGAAGCCTCCAACCAGTTTGAACTAGTTGATTCTATCGAGCCCGACCGTGCCCGTCAAGCTGCTTGACAAGAATCGGCAGTTTTCCCAACCAAGTCTGCGACGGGGGAGCCAAGTGTTCAGCGCCGAATGGCGTAGCGCGGACTCGCGATTTTGGGGTCAACCGAACTGACGGCGACGGACCACACCTACGCGAAACAGGAAACTGATTGATCGCGCAAATTCCCACCATTTTGAAAAAATGAGGGCTATTGTGTGGTACGAAATCAGGGCTTTGGACGCCGTCGCCCCAAATGGTCATATCTCGGAGCGCGAATTCTCTCCAACAAAGCGTGAACGTCCTTCATATCTTTACAATCTGACCAATAGCGTAGGACCTTCGCGCCTCTCTTCTTCGAAAGAGTCGCAACCCCGTCAGCCCTTGGTTTTCCATCAGTTGTGCCCATAACGTCCCACGGGAAATGATGCTGCGCCATTGCTGGTTAGCACGGTGAATATTTTGTATTGCCAGACCCCATCTTTTGCCTCCACAAGCGCGCCCAGGATAGGTGGCCTACAAACGACTCCGCTCAGATATCCAGATTCTTCACATCGAGCGCATTGTCCTCGATGAACTGGCGGCGAGGTTCGACGACGTCTCCCATGAGCACGGTGAAGATGGAGTCGGCCTCCCCCTGGTCTTCCACGTGAACCTGCAACATGGTGCGTTGTTCGGCGTCCATGGTGGTTTCCCACAGTTGGGTGGGATTCATTTCGCCCAACCCCTTGAAGCGTTGCACGGTGAAGGATTTCTTCCCCACGGACATCACGTGGTCGACAAGCTCCTTGCGGTCATCGATCGATAGTTTCGTGCCATTCGAGGTGATGGTGAACGGCGGCCGGTCATACTCGTGCACACGTTTGTGCAGATCGTAGAGGCGGCGGTATTCGGGACTCGAAAGCAGATCCCAGTCGAGAATGCGTTCCGGCTGGGTTTCGCTGTGGAACCCGAGGAAGTGAATACTGTGCTCCTCGTCGAGCTTGATGCTGGTCTTGAAGCCCTCGGCGCGCAAGTCCTTCGCCACCTTTTCCAGCTTTTCCTGGTTCTCGAGTTCGGCTTTCTTGGAAAGTTCGGCGCGCAGCAGCGCGTCGATGGGACGCCCGTCACCGATCCGTTTTTCCAGCTTGCTATAGAGGTCGATGTATTCGCCAAAAGCCATCAGGAAATTGGTGAGTTCGCCGCCTTCCAGCTTTTTCTTGCTGCCTTCGCCGAATTCCACGGCATGATCCTCCGTCGCGCGGCGCAGCACCTCCCGGCGGAACTCTTTCTCATCGTGAATGTATTGCGACTTCTTTCCCTTCTTGATCAGGTAGAGCGGCGGTTGGGCGATGTAGATATTGCCGTGCTCGACCAGTTGCGGCATCTGGCGATAAAAGAAAGTCAGCAAGAGGGTTCGGATGTGGGAGCCGTCCACGTCCGCGTCGGTCATGATGATGACCTTCGAATAGCGGAGTTTAGCGAGGTCGAAATCGTCCTTGCCGATGCCGGTCCCCAGCGCCGTAATAAGGGCGCGAATTTCCTCGTGGCCCAACATCTTGTCGAACCGCGCTTTCTCGACGTTCAGGATTTTTCCCCGCAGCGGCAGGATGGCCTGGTAGCGGCGGTCGCGCCCCTGTTTGGCGGATCCGCCGGCGGAATCTCCCTCCACCAGGAACAGTTCGCAGCGCTCGGGATCGCGCTCCTGGCAGTCGGAAAGCTTGCCGGGCAGGCCTCCGGAATCGAGAGCGCCCTTGCGCCGGGTGAGTTCGCGGGCTTTGCGCGCGGCCTCGCGCGCGCGTGAGGCGTCCACGGCCTTGGCGCAAATCTTGCGGCCCACCGTGGGATTCTTCTCGAAACTCTCCATCAGCTTCTCGTAGACGAAGCTGCCCATCACGTTCTGAATATCGCTGTTGAGTTTCCCCTTGGTCTGACCCTCGAACTGCGGCTGCGGGAGCTTCACACTCACCACCGCCACCAGACCTTCGCGCACATCCTCACCTTGCAGGTTCTCTTTGACGTCCTTGAACAGGCCCTGGTTCTGGCCGAATTGATTGATGGCCCGCGTCAGCGCGGAGCGGAAGCCGGAAAGATGCGTGCCGCCATCGACGGTGTTGATGTTGTTGGCAAAGGAGAAGACATTTTCCGCATAGCCGTCGTTGTATTGAATGGCGAACTCCATGTGGACGTCGTCGCGGTCGCTTTCCGCATAGATCGGCGTCGCATGAAGTACCTCTTTGTTCTTGTTAAGGTGCTTGATGAATTCGGCGATGCCGCCATTGTAATGAAACTCACTTTGTTTGTTGCTGCGCTCATCCTTGAGGCGAACGGTCAATCCTTTGTTGAGGAAGGACATTTCGCGCAGGCGTTGCGACAGAGTATCGAAGTTGAATTCGATGGACTCAAAGATCTGCCGGTCGGGCAGAAAAGTAATCTTCGTACCTGTCTTTTCCGTCTTGCCAGCGCGCTTGATCGGGGCAAGCGGAGCACCTCGTTCATACGTCTGTTCCCAGGTGTAGCCGTCGCGCCAGATTTCGAGCTCCAGCAATTCCGAGAGGGCGTTCACCACCGAGACGCCGACTCCGTGCAACCCACCTGACACCTTATAGCTTTTGGAGTCGAATTTGCCGCCCGCGTGCAGGACCGTCATCACGACCTCCGCGGCGGAGCGCCCTTCCTCCTTGTGCAGGCTCACGGGAATGCCGCGGCCGTTATCGGTGACCGTAACCGAGTTATCGCCATGGACGACCACGGTTACCGTGTCGCAGAAACCCGCCAGGGCCTCGTCCACCGAGTTGTCAACCACCTCCCAAACGAGATGGTGTAATCCCACCGGACCGGTCGAGCCAATGTACATCGCCGGCCGCTTGCGGACCGCTTCCAAACCGCCCAGAACCTTGATGCTATCGGCATCGTAGGTCTGAGCACCGTTCACCTCGATCTCCTTCGGCTTGCTCACGTGACTGGACAACCTCCTGATTGATTCTTTTCAGTGTAGCGGCGGGTTTACCCCGCCATGGCGGCGAATCGCCGCCCCGAACACGGCGCCTTTTAAACAACAAAGCCGACAGAGCAAAAACTTCCCTGTCGGCCGATGGCGCGGCAACTCACAAGAGACGCGTAAGGTAGTTTCAGTGTGACGACTCCCTTTTGCCTCAGCTCATAGGCCGTTCGAATGCCACCGGCTTGCGATCGCGTTCAGATACGCATGGGCATGACCACGTAACGATACCGGTAAGCGTCCTGCTCTCCCGGCCGAAACTGCCCGGCGCTCTGTTCGTCTTTCAACTCCAAACGTATCTTTCCACCCTCGCCAACGACGCTCAGGAAATCGAGCAGATACTGGTAATTGAACCCGATCTGCATGGCGTCCTTGTCGTAAGTCGCATCGAGCACTTCATGCGCTTCGCCGTACTCGCCGCTCGAGGAAAAAACTTCGATCCGGTCCGTATCCACCTGCATGCGGATGGCGTGCGACCGCTCGTCGGCAAGCAGCGCAACCCGGCGAATCGCCGCCGCAGTCTTCTCTTTGTCCATCTCGACGATCTTGGTATTTTCCCGGGGCAGGACGGCCTCATAATTAGGAAATTGTCCTGTCAGCATTCGCGAGATCAAAACCCGCGTGCCAATTTGGAAGAAAAGATGGCTCTCGTCCTTGGAGATATCGACCAGCGTTTCGTCCTCGACTTCGCCGAGCAGCCGAAGGAGTTCCCCCATCGCTTTTTTCGGCACTAAGAGGCGTAATTCATTTTTCAGGCCCTGGACCTGCACGTCGCGCTCGACAATCGCCAAGCGGTGCCCATCCGTCGCCACCATGCTGGCGCTCTCGGGCTTCAGCAGCAGCAGGGCGCCATTCAGGGTGTATCGCGATTCTTCGTTGGAAATTGCAAAGATGGTTTTCTGGATCATCGCCGTGTAGACATTGGCGGGGAGAGACGCCAGGGGCTTGGGGATGTCGGGCAATACGGGAAAGTTATCGCGCGCCATTCCCACGAGCTTGAACGACGACCGCTCGCAGTTAACTTGCACCCAATGGTTTTCGAGAAGCTTGAAGCGAACTTCGGCATCGGGCAAAGAACGAACAATTTCGAACAAGCGCTTCGCCGGAATTGTGCCCGAGCCGGCCTCTTTCACTTTGGCGGGACAGCCGCACCGGATTCCAAGGTCCAGGTCAGTGGCGCTAATGCGAAGAGTGGACTCGTTAGCTTCGAAAAGCAGGTTGGAAAGAATCGGGATCGTGGTTTTTCTTTCCACCACACCCTGTGAAAGGGTCAGTTCCCTGAGGAGGTCGTTTTTGCTAGTAGAGATTTCCATAGAAATTTACTCTCAGAATAGAAGTTTTAGTAGTAGTACTGTGCATTTTGTGGATAAGTCCAGAAATTCCGATGGAGAAGCAATTTAGGGGAATTTCGCCTGTGGATGACTTCTTGAAAATTGTGGAAAGAGACGAAATCTCAGCCCCCGCGATAAAATTCACAAGTTTCCTGCTAGCGTCAGGTTTGAATTACCCACTAACTTTAATTCAGACTATCGCGTACCTTGTTGATAAGCCTGTTTAAATCCCGGTCTTTCTCGCGCAAGTCCATAATTTTGTGGATTGAATGCAGCACCGTGGTGTGGTGCTTGCCGCCGAATTCGCGGCCAATCTGCGGCAGCGAGGCGGACGTCATCTCTTTTGCCAGAAACATCGCGACCTGCCGTGGGTACGCCACTGCCCGGCTGTTATCTTTGGCCTTCAGTTGCGCCAGGCTGAGGCCGAACTCGCGGCACACTGCACGCTGGACGTGCTCGATGGAAACGCGCCGCTCTTCCATGTTCACCAGACCCTTCAGTACCGATTGCGCCATGGAGAGCGTGATGGGCGTGCCCGTCAGCGAAGAATAGCCAATCACGCGCGTCAGCGCTCCCTCCAGATCCCGGATGCTGGACTTGATTTTTCCGGCAATAAAGTCGCTCACGTCGTCGGGGAGATCAACGCCTTCGTTCTCGGTTTTCTTCGCCAGGATCGCCCGTTTGGTTTCGAGGTCCGGAGGCTGCAAATCAGCGGTCAACCCCCACGCGAAGCGCGAGCGCAGACGCTCTTCCAGTCCGGGAATCTCCTTGGGGGGGCAATCACTCGATATCACCACCTGCTTCTGGCTTTCATAGAGAGTGTTAAAGGTGTGGAAGAACTCTTCCTGGGTCCGTTCCTTGCCGGCAATAAACTGGATGTCGTCCATCAACAGCAGATCCACGTTGCGGTATTTATCGCGGAACGAGACCATAAGGTCGTAGCGGAGAGAATTGATGACCTCGTTGGTGAAGTTTTCCGAAGAAACGTAAGCCAGCCGCTTTTCACGCCACTTACTCTTGATCATATGGCCCACGGCCTGCATCAGGTGCGTTTTTCCGAGCCCCACTCCGCCATAAAGAAATAGCGGGTTGTAAGCTTTCGCGGGAGTTTCCGCCACCGCTTGCGCCGCCGCATGGGCAAATTGATTGCAGTTTCCGACCACAAAAGTGTCGAACGTATAGCGCGGATTCAACTGGTGGTCGACCGACTCAAAATCCAATTTGGCTTGAAGGGCATCGCGGTTCGCAATCTCGGCAGGCTTCTTGTCAGAAGCTTCTTCGATCACATAGTCGACCTTGCGAGCGTCCACATGGAGTTGAGAAAGGGCTTCATTGATCAGGGTGCCGTAATGCTCTTGAATCCAATCCTGGAACTCGCGGTTGGGGACACGCACCACCAAGGCTTCCTGGCTCGCGTGGCTGAAGCGCGTGGGGCGAAGCCAGGTCTGGTAGCTCTGGGTGTTTACCTTCCCTTTCAAATATCCCAGGATTTCTTGCCATGCGTTCATAGTAGTTTCAGAGGGAATAAAATTTGTTGGCCCCATCAGGCAGGAGCGCAGTCGGTCCGAGACTAACTCCATCTGTATGCTTGAAAGGACTGGCGTCACAAGGGCGCCTCAATCTTCGCTAATCGTGCACGGGTGCGTCCCATTTTTTGAGTATTGAGAAAGTCCCATGAGGGCTTCGAGCCTTGTCAGAAATGACCTGTTTCACTCTCCTAATATAGCATGAATTCGGGGGCAATGCCAAACACTCCGCAGCCTTGAAAATAGCGCCTCCGAGCGCATCGTGATGCCTCGAAAAATGCGGCAAAATAAGGTCTTTTTCGGCGGTCCCAACTCCCAGCGGAAAAATCAAGGATTGACAAGAATTTTTGCCCTTTGGTCACTTTTGAGCGCGAGAGAAAAAGCGTTCGCCTCGGATCGACCTGCAGTGTTTCCGAAGTTATCCGGACTCCCCTCAAACGCCGGTCGAGAGCGCATCAAAGGCTTGCAAAGTAGTGATGTCTAAGCATATTCTGCAATTGGTTCGATAGTATGCGGAGAGTTCTGGGAGTCATACCGGCGCGGCTTGAATCCACGCGGTTGCCGGGCAAACCGTTGCGGGAAATCTGTGGGCGGCCCATGATTGCTTGGGTGTACGAGAAGGCGCGCGATGCGGCGTGCCTCGATCACTTGCTGGTGGCTACAGACGCCCCGGAAATCGAATCCTATTGTCGCGACCATGGCATTCCCGTCATGATGACCTCGCGCCAGCACCGCTCGGGCACCGATCGCATGGCGGAAGTCATGGCGAACGAACCTGCCGCGATCTATGTCAACATCCAGGGAGATGAGCCCATGATCACTCCCGGCCACGTGGAACGCCTGCTCCAACCCTTCGACGAGGCGCCCGGCACGCAAGTTTCAACCCTCAAAGTTGCCATCGACGCGGAAACCGCGCTGGATCCGAATGTGGTGAAAGTGGTTACCGACCCCACCGGGCGTGCCATTTATTTCTCCCGGGCGCGCATCCCCTTCGACCGCGACAGTTCAGGACAAGTCCAGTACTTCAAGCACCAGGGGTTCTATGCGTTCAGCGCCGCGGCGCTCGAAGCCTTCCACCGTCTTTCGCCATCGCCGCTGGAAAAGCTGGAGAAGCTTGAGCAATTACGCTTCCTCGAGAATGGCATTGGCATTGCCGTGGAAGAAACGCCGCACGATACGATCGGTGTGGACACGGAAGAAGATCTCTCAAAGGTCGTGGAATATTTCCAGCGCCTGCAATTGCCGCGAGAGAGGTAGCGATTTATGCGCATCAAAAAGGCAACCAAGAAATATGAAACCTGGCTGGCGAAACACCTCACCATCGTCCCAGCCGATCTGGCGCTTAAGCACACGCGCATGGCCGAAGATACTTTTCAATTTCTGCGCGCCACCTTTTACCGTTGGATGCAGGTGTGGCCGGTCGTCTGCCCCGACCTGGCACGCGCGCCGCGGGTGCTGGCGGTGGGCGACCTGCACGTGGAAAATTTCGGTACTTGGCGCGACAAAGAGGGGCGGCTAATTTGGGGGGTCAACGATTTTGACGAAGCTTACCCCATGCCTTATACGATCGACCTTGTGAGGTTGGCCGTGAGCGCCCATTTGGCGATTACCGCCAGCCACCTCACCCTGCCTCATGAGGATGCCTGCGCGGCGATTCTGGCAGGGTACAGGGAAGGGCTCGAAGCCGGCGGCAAGCCTTTTGTGCTGGAGGAGGATAATAAGTGGTTGCGCGAAGCGGCAACTGGTGAGCTGCGGGACCCCGTCCATTTCTGGGGGAAGATGAACGCGCTTCCTTCTGTGCACGGAGAAGTTCCCAAAAGTGCGCGCAAGGCCCTCGAGGAACTTCTGCCCGCGCCGGGGCTCGTTTACCGAGTCGCGCATCGGGTGGCAGGGTTGGGAAGCTTGGGGCGTGAGCGCTATGTGGCGCTGGCGGATTGGGAAGGCGGCCGCGTGGCGCGCGAGGCCAAGGCCCTGGTTCCATCCGCGTGCCTTTGGGCGAAGGATGACAAGGGCTCCAAGAAGATCTTCTATGCAGAGATTATCACCACGTCCGCGCGCGCCCTGGATCCCTATGTTCGCTTGTGCGGCCGCTGGATTGTGCGCCGCCTCGCTCCCCACTGCTCGCGCATCGAGATGACCGCCATCCCCAAGAGGCGTGATGAGGCGCGCCTTCTCCACTCCATGGGCTTTGAAACCGCTAACATCCACCTGGGAAGCAAAGGGGCGGTCAAGAATGTCCGCCGCGACTTGGCGAAACGCAAAGCCGGGTGGGTTCATGAGGCGGCCAAGAAAATGGTGGACGCCGTGCGAAAGGATTGGGAGGAATGGCGTAAGGGTTAGCGCGGAATTCTTACCACCCCGATGGCAGCCGGTGCTGACGCGCCGACTTGTCGGCTCGCGTTTTTCCGCGACGGATCACCCGGCATACCAGCGGCCGCCGGGCGCGCGATCCTACCTTTCTCCTACCAGGTACTTGCAACCTTCCGGTCCCATTCGCGCGGAGTACGGTGTCTTCCCCGGGATATCGATGCGCTCGCCTGGTTTGTAGGTGCGGGTGTGGCCATCGACCGTCACGGTCATCTCTCCGGTCAGGATGATGTGGGCCGAGACGTCAGGGTGCTGATGAGGCGGATAGTTCATGTCCGGCCCGTCTTCCCAAACGTAAACGTCGTCGAACCCCTCGTCCTGCAATTGCTTGGTCAATATTTGTTCGTCCATTCTGCGCAATCTCCTGGAGCTTTCTCGGAAAGCTCGTTGTGCTGACCCTCGCCGGCTGACCGCAAGGATCGTTGGCCCGTTTCCTGAACCCGTGAGACTATCCCGGCGTACTCCCCGTCGCCTGAAGGTACTCCGTGATCATCTTGGTAAACGCGCGCACATGGGATGGTATCACCTGTACGGCAAAAACCGAGCAATGCTTTATTTCTTCCACTGCTCCCAGCAATGCGGCAATCGAGTCCAAGGTTTCATCCAGCGGATACTCCACCCCCACCAACTGTGACGGATTGTAGCGAACCGCACTCTTTAACTCACGCTCGATTTTATCCGCCGTCACCAGGACCCCACGCTGCTTATCGCGAAACGTGTCCCAACTGGGGCCAGACTCTGGATATCCCGCCACGGCGTGCTCGTGGCCAAAGTGCTCGAGCTCACACCCCAGCCATTCGAGATCCTGCGCAAGTCGTAATAGCGGCGGTTCCGGCACAAGCATCTATTGTAATATACGGCGAGCGAAAGGAAGATTTAAAAGGTGATGTGCTCCCGCTCGACCGAAAAAAATATTTGGTCCGCACCCAAAATTAGATGCATGTCCCAGGAGGAAAGAAATGGAATTTCGCACACTTCCCAAGACCGGGCTCAAAGTTTCGCGCCTCTCGTTCGGAACCATGACTTTCGGCGCCCAAACCGACGAAGCTTCCGCACGCCGAATCGTCGATTGCTGTTTGGACGCCGGAATAAATTTTATTGATACTGCCAACGTCTATAATCGCGGTCTGGCGGAAACCCTGGTGGGCAAGACCCTGAAGGGCCGGCGCGACAAGGTAATCCTGGCCTCCAAGGTACGTGGCAAGATGGGAGATGCGCCCGATGAGGAGGGTCTGTCACGCGCGGCCATGCGCAAGGCCATTGACGCAAGCCTCCAGCGCCTGGGGACCGATTACGTCGACCTCTACTACCTGCACCAACCCGATTACGCCGTCCCCATTGAGGAGACACTCGAAACCATGGAAGAGTTGGTGCGGGCTGGTAAAGTACGCTTTCCCGCCGTCTCGAATTACGCCGCGTGGCAGGTTGAGGAAATCCTGTGGATTTGTGAGAAACGCGGCTACCATCCCTATTTCGTTTCGCAGCCCATGTACAACCTGATTGCGCGGGGGATTGAGGAGGAGTACCTCCCGTTCTGCCGGCGGTTTGGCGTCGCAGTCGTGCCCTATAATCCGCTTGCCGGAGGACTGTTGACAGGCAAACACTCGCACCAGACCGGGCCGACTCCCGGCACGCGCTTTGACGGCAACAAAATGTATCAGGATCGCTACTGGCTTGATGACGACTTCGCCGCCGTCGCGGAATTGCGCTCAATCGCCGCCGAAGCGGGAAAGACCCTGGTGGAACTGGCGCTTCAATGGCTGCTCTCGCAACCCGCTGTCGATTCCATCATCCTGGGTGCCTCGCGCCTCGAACAGCTCCAGGAAAACCTGAAAGCGGCGGAAGGCGGCCCGCTCGATTCAGCCACCCTCGCGCGCTGCGACGCCGTGTGGAAGCGCCTGCGCGGCATCACGCCGAAATACAATCGGTGAGAACAGCAACTGTGGCGTGGCGTTACTTCACGAATTCTCTCGCAACCCGAATCGTGTTGGTGTGGATTTGGATGGTGTCCTCAACGCGGCGGGCATAACCGCCGGCGAGGGTGACGGCGACAGGAATGTTTTTCGCTCGGGCCTTCTCGAAGACCAACCGGTCTCGCTTGTCCAAGCCGTCAATCGAAAGTTTCAGCCCTCCCAGTTGATCGTCGCGATAGGGGTCGGCGCCGGCAACGTAGTAGATCAGATCGGGCTGAAATTCGCCCAACGCCTGGTCAAGCCCGCTCTCCAATTCCTCGAGATATTCCGCGTCTTCCACGCCGTCGCGCAGGTCGATGTCGAGCGTACTGGGCGGTTTGGGGTAAGGATAATTGTTAACTTGGTGGATCGAGAGCGTGTACACGCTGGAATCGCCCGCAAAGATGGCGGCGGTGCCGTTGCCGTGGTGGACGTCGCAGTCCACGGTCATGGCGCGCTCGATGGCCTTGTCTTTTTGAAGCCGGCGTATGCCGATGGCAAAATCGTTGAGAACGCAGAAGCCTTCTCCGTGGTCGGCGTATGCGTGGTGAAATCCGCCGCCCAGGTTTACCGCCGAGCCGTCGTCGAGCGCCAAGCGCCCCGCGAGAATTGATCCGCCGGCAGACAGCCACACGGCGCGCACGAGTTCGGGCGAGTACGGAATTTCCAGCCGCAGGATTTCCGGGTAGGAGAGCTTGCCCGCCTGCAGCTTGCGGATGTATTCGAGTCGATGGACCAACGCGATGTCATCTTCAGAAGCCGAGCGGGGCTCGACAAAATCCTCCGGGCTCACGATCCGGTCGCGCAGCAGCTTTTCCTTCGTCAGACGATACTTGATGGAAGGGAAAACGTGGTTGCCCAGATTCAAGTCGTATTGGTCGCAGTAAACGACTTTCAAGAAATAAGCCCTCGTGCGGAGTATATCCATTCTCGGCAGGCGAGAATAGAAAGTCGGTGGCGGCCGTGGCACAGGCACTCCTGCCTGTGCCGGAAGCTTCCGCATTTGCGAAGCTTTGGAGTGCGGCTGCTTGCTGCCGCTTTCTCCCCAGCCAGCTTGCTGGCGGCCCGTCTACCCCAATTCCACCTGCTCAACGGCAATTCGGCCGCGGTTTCGAAATCCCGCGAGCGAGCTCGCGGGCAGGAAAGCGGCAGCAAGCTGCCGCACTCCAAAACGCTCCAAAGCGCCGTCCGCTCAGCCAGGAGTGGCTGTGCCACCTAGTCAAAGGCCGCCGGCAGCGACGGATCGTGCAGGTGTGCAAACATCCGCGCGATTTCCGCTTCGGTCACTCGCGACGAGGAAAGCTCCGGAAGTTTCCCCTCCGGGAAGAAAGCAACCTCGCTGCACTCCGGGTTGGGCTTGGGATTCTCGCTGAGGAGGTCGCACTGCAAAAAGACCTTGTAAACGTGGAACGGCGCCGCCGGATTCCCGCGCTGGTCGCGGTCTAAAACCGCCAGCAGCTTCACCGCTCGCGCGCTGTATCCGGATTCCTCCATAATCTCCCGTACCGCGACCTGGGAGGGCGACTCGCCCACGTCCGCCCAGCCGCCTGGCAGGCTCCAGCGGCCGTCTTCACGCTCGCGAACCATCAGGATTTCGTTGTGGCGAAAGACCGCCGCTCGCACGTCCACTTTGGGTGTGGCGTATCCCCGCTCCTGCTCGAACAAGTCCAGAAGTTGCGGGAATTCCGCGCCCGAGTGAGTGCTCATGATTTCCGCCGCGATTTTCTGGAGCTGCGTGTAGCGGTCGCGGTCATAGGGATCCTGCGCGAACGTCAACCCGTTCTGGGCAATCGACTGAAGAAGTTTAGCCCACTGAAGCCATTTAGGATTCAAAGCAAATCCCCAGGGAGGAGGTGAATTCGAAAAAAGCCGCCGCGAAAGACGCTGTTCAACTTTGAGCGCGATGCTTCGGTCTATCAACTATCGACTCTGAACTATCGACTATGAGCTATCAACTATGAACTTCCGCCTTCCCCTCATTCCACCGTGACCGACTTGGCGAGGTTGCGCGGCTGATCCACATCGCAGCCGCGCAGCACGCCAATGTGGTACGCCAGCAATTGCAGCGGCACCACTTCCAAAATGGACGAGAGCAATTCATTGGTGGGAGGCAGCACAATCAGATGATCGGCCATGTCGCTCACCTCGCGATCGCCCTCGCTCACCAGCGCCAGGATGGTGGCCCCGCGCGCCTTGGCCTC
>Ga0181520_10007293_pt1 | contig 16385 bp, 11 predicted proteins | sample PEATcosm2014_Bin_29_FD_132451 | JGI IMG/M metagenome (GOLD analysis project Ga0181520, IMG submission 132451) | Peatland microbial communities from MTU Mesocosm Facility, Houghton, MI, USA - PEATcosm2014_Bin02_30_metaG | ecosystem: Environmental > Terrestrial > Soil > Wetlands > Peat | place...
GTTCCCGTCGATGAGGAGGGTCTCGACGTTGAAGCCGGCATCCGCCTCGCTCCCCACGCCCGCGTCGCCTTCGTCACCCCCTCGCACCACTACGCGCTCGGCGTCACCATGAGCGCCTCCCGCCGCTTTCAGCTCCTCGAATGGTCCCGCCAGGCCTCCTCCTGGATCGTCGAAGACGACTACGACAGCGAATACCGCTTCGAAAGCATGCCCATCCCCTCTCTCCAGGGCCTCGATCCCTGCGACCGCGTCATCTACATCGGAACCTTCAGTAAAGTCCTCCGTCCCTCCATGCGCCTCGGCTACATCGTCATCCCCGCCGACCTCGTGGACCGCTTCGCCGCCGTCCGTTTCGCCATGGACATCTTCCCCTCCTATCTCTTTCAGGAAGTCCTCACCGACTTCATGCGCGCCGGCCACTTCGTCCGCCACATCCGCCGCATGCGCTCTCTCTACAAGGCCCGCCGCACCGCGCTCGTCGAAGCCCTCCACTCCGAATTCGGCAACCGCCTCCCGATCCACGGCTCCGAAGCCGGCATGCACCTCACCGTTACCCTCCCTGAGAATTTCCGTAGTGGCTGCGATAGCGCCCGCGGCGGCATTGGCGATAGCGCCCGCGGCGGCATTGGCGATAGCGCCCGCGGCGGTCTGAATGACGTCGAAATCGCTATGCGTGCGGCAAAAGAGAAACTATGGCTCTGGCCTCTCTCCACCTGCTACTCCACCTCCCCGGCGCGCCATGGATTCATCCTCGGCTTCGGCAACACTCCCGAAGACAAGATGCCCGCCGCCGTCCATCACCTCCGCCAGATCCTTCAATTCTGACCCGTTCGGGACGAAAATCCGATGAAGGAGAAAAATCGATGACCACGCAGATTGCAATAGACAAGGAGAGAAGCCATCTCCCGAAGAACACACCCCCGATCGTCTCGCAACAGGATTGGGAGGCGCTGCGCCAGCAGCTCCTCGTGAAAGAAAAAGCGTTAACCCGCTCCCGTGACGCGCTCGCCGCCGAACGCCGCCGGATGCCCTGGATGGCCATCGAGAAGTCGTACGCATTCGAAGGCCCCCAGGGCAAGATCGGCCTCCTCGACCTCTTCGAGGGCCGCCCCCAGTTGATCCTCTATCGCGCCTTCTTCGAGCCCGGAGTCTTCGGCTGGCCCGACCACGCCTGCCGCGGCTGCTCCTTTGGCGCCGATCAGGTCTCCCACCTCGCTCATCTGAACGCACGCCACACCACGCTCGCCTGGGCCTCACGCGCGCCCCAGGCCGACATTGCCCGCCTCAAAACTCGCATGGACTGGAAGATGCCCTGGTACACCATCACTGACACTTTCGACATCGACTTTGGCGTGGACCAGTGGCACGGCCACAACGTCTTCATCCGCGACGGCGACAGGATATTCCGCACATACTTCATCAACGCCCGCGGCGACGAGGCCATGGGCAGCACCTGGAGCTACCTCGACATCACTCCACTCGGCCGCCAGGAAACGTGGGAGGATTCACCCGAAGGCTACCCTCAGACCCCGCCGTATAAGTGGTGGAACTGGCACGACAACTACGAAGCCGAAGCCGCGCCCAACCAGCAGTGGGTCGATATTACCGTCAACCCGGACGCCGCCTTCAAGAAACGCCAGTCTGAAGCAAAAGCTTGACCGAGCCCCATCCCGCTCTCCAATGAAACCCGGTGAACTACGGGGCTCACTGAGAATTTTCTGACCTCCTGACCCCAGGCGTGCAAAGATGCGGGTATTTACTGCAATCGTGAACGTCTTTCTGTTCCGCCTTCAAAGCGTCCAACAACCGCGCTTTTGTCTTTCTGACGTATTCCTTGTCACGCAGATACCCACGGCCCATTCCAACATCGTTGTGATGGTCGATGTAGTCGAAGCTGGCTGCGATCGACTCCTCGACACTGCGGAAGACTCCGCGGCGCAGACGATTTTCGGTCAGGTCGCGGAAGAAGCGCTCCACCATGTTTAGCCACGAGCAGCCGATAGGCGCGAAGGGCATGCGGAAGCGGGGATGTCGGTTGAGCCAGCGCTGCACCTGGGATGTTTGTGGGTGGCGTAGTTGTCCGCGATCATTTGGATCTGTTTGTGTTGCGGAACGACGTCGTCGATGGCGCGCAGAAATTTCAGCCATTCCCGATGGCGGTGCCGATCCTCGCACATGGAGACGATCTGGCCCTCGAGCGCGTCCTTTGCAGGATGCTCGGTCTTACAAAAAGGAAGGTTTCTGCCCTTCGATATTCATTAGGGGCGACCGTTCGTCACGTGGCCATCGCTCGCAAACGACGGGCGATGCGCTTCCCATAGCGCAAAAAGCTGCGCAGATATGTGACGTCAGCGCGCCCAACTGCAGCGTTCTTGCTGAGGAACAGCACGTCACTGTTATCGAACGAGAACGGGAGCACCCAAAACCCAATATCCTGCATGCGCTCCCGGATCCGATTAATCGCAGGCCGCTGCTCCGGATACAGAAAATCGTGAAATTCCACTGTAATTTGTGTCGCGGACTGTAATTCTTTGTCGCTTAAGCTGTCGAACAGATCTATTTCTGCCCCTTCGATATCGAGCTTGAGCACGTCCATGCGATCGACGGCTGCGCGACGGCAAAACTCCTCGAAAGAGATCATTTCCACCGTCCGCGCTTCCGCTTGTTCCTCGGGCGACGTCGCAGCAAAAACGCTCGCGCATCGCGCGTCAAACACGTTTAAGGTGACGGACTGATCTTTCCCCCCAACCGCAACCGGAAGAATGCGCAGTAATGGGTGCGGTTGTATTCGCTCTGCGAGTTCCCTGACGGGTTCTGCGCTGATCACCTTGCAGTGGAATCGATCGATCACCGCCTGCGCGAAGTCCCCGTCATAAGCCCCCAGGTCGATCACAACGGAACTGGAATCGATCAGCTGAGGAAGAAAAGTATGATCGCAGATATTGACGGTCGAACCAACCACGAATTCTCCAAATCTCCGAATAATCTCCCATCATTTTAGCATCCATGCCCTTGCGCTCGGTTGGGTGCCGTATTGACGGTTGGTGTGGCTCGAATGAGATCCGGTTTCTATCGATCCCAGCCTCTTCGGCTCCTCTCCAAAGCGGTTTCTTACCGGAGAATGTCCCCCGATGGGGCAGCCGAAAGTTCTACACAGGAGATGTAACGGGCTTGAATTCCCTCGCTTTGTGAAGCAGACAAAAGACTTCAAGGCTTCCACCATCTGACGCTGCCGTAACTCCCACCAAAGTGCCTCCCGTGCGAGTCCACAGTCCCCGCCCGCCGCCACCAAAGATTGGTTGACGCAAAGCACCTCGCCCCCTGACTATCAACGAAGCATTCCCGCTGAATCTGCAGTCAACAAACCGGGTTCCCTCTCCCAGCGCACGGGAACAGAACGAAACCGTCACCTGCGCGTTTACCGGTGGCGAAATACGACCTTTAACTGAGGTGCTTTCGATGCCTGCCAAATCGTCCCTGGATTCTGCACGCCGCTTCTCATCTTCGCGCCTGTTCTCTCTCCTGATCGTGTCTTGCCTGTGGCTCGTCCCCATGCTCCTGCTCGGCCCCGCTGCCAGCGCCATGGCCGCGGACACCTATACGGTGACCGTGCTCACGGACGACTATGGAGCCGGATCCGGCCTGAACGGCACTCCCGGCAACTGTCCGGCTAACGGAATCGATACCAACTGCTCTCTGCGCGACGCCATGACCGCGGCCAATTCTGACCCGGGAAGCAGCGTCATCTTTCATGCAGGGCTCTCGGGGCGCATCCCTGTGAGCTTTGTGCTTCCCGAGATTGTCGTGAACATGACCGTCGACGGGGGCTCGGTGATTATCCTCGACGGCCTGAATGGAACCACACCATTTGCTGTGTATAACCCCCAGGGTGGCCCGACCATCTATGTCACGATCCAGAATCTGACCCTGCAGAACGGCAACGGCCAAAGTCTCGCCGCGACGGGCGGCATCCAGAACCAGTATTCCAACCTGACCGTGAATAACGTCGCCTTTCTGAACGTCACGGCCGGCAGTTCAGGATACGGCGGCGCCATTTATAACAACGGAACTCTGACCGTCAACAACTCGTTTTTCTTCAACTGCACCGCCAATAACGGCGGCGCCATTTATAACGATACCGGCGGCAATCTGACCGTCAACGGCAGCACCTTCAACAAGCTCTACGCCACGCAGTCCGCCAGCATCTTCCAGTTCAGCGCGAACCTGCTGGTTGTGACAAACAGCACGTTCACGGGCAATACCGCCATTTATGGCGCCGGCATTTACAGCATCATGAATGCCAATCTAACCGTTAAGGACAGCACCTTTTACGGCAACTCGGCGGAGGATGGCGGTGGCGTTTCTTACACCGGCGACCCCAAAACGGTGGTCACCCTCGAGAACAACTACTTTGCGGAAAATAACGAGTGCTACGCCGATCCAGGCGCGCCTATCTGCCCGACCAACGGCCAAAATGGCAACTACGTAGGCCCCAATTCTTCGACGACCCTGGCCGCGGCCGGCCTGCTGCCTCTCAGCTACTATGGTGGCCTTACTCCGACCTTGCTGCCCATGCCGGGTAGTCCGGGGATCTGCGCCGGCATAGCCGCCGATGTCCCGTCCGGAGTCACTACCGACCAGCGCGGCTTCCCACTCAAGACCTCCTGCGTAGACGCGGGCGCGGTTCAGACGAATTACCTCACTGTAGCCAGCTCCGCCGATGACGCCTCCGGTATCGCTTCGAACTGCCCCGGCTCGGCTTGCAAACTGCGCGATGCCATTGCGCAGGCAAACGCCGCGGGCTACGGCGATATCGACTTCGCGAGTGGCTTATCCAGCATCGCCCTGACCTCAGCCGGTCCCGGCGTCGGCCCCAATGTCAATATCGTTGGGCCGGGCGCAGGTTCGCTCACCGTCTCCGGCGCAAATAAGTACGCGATCCTCGAAACCTCTGGTGGAAGCGCTTCCGTGTTCGGCATGACTTTCGCCAACGGCAATAACACCGCCAACGGCACTGGCGGCGCGATCGATAACCTCGCGAACCTCACGGTAAACGGAATGTACTTTACCGGAAACTCCGCGGCTACCTCCGGCGGCGCCATCTACAACGGTGGCTCTGGATCCGTCAATGTCCTCGACAGCACATTTGCCGGAAATACCGCCCCCGATGGCAGCGCGATCTACGACAACAGCGCAACCGGAGGCATGCTGATGGAATACAGCACCTTCGCAGGCAATACTGCTTCCGCCGACGGCGCTGTCTACAGTGGCAGCGGCGCAGCCGTCAGCGTCTATAACAGCACCTTCGCAGGCAACACCGGCGGTGGCATCGTTATCGGCGGCGGTTCTACTCTCACCGTGGAAAACAGCATCCTGGGCGAGAGCACAGAGTGCTCCGGCTCAACTTCCTGCCCCGCCACCGGGACTCTGGGCAACGTCGTCGCCCCGACCAATCTGACCAGTGGCGTTCCCGCGCTCTCCGCGCTCGGCAATTACAGCGGGACGAGTGCGATCTTCTCCACTCCAACCATTCTTCCCGAACCGGGCAGCTCAGCCATCTGCGCCGGCTCCGCAACGTTGATTCCTTACGGCATCAACACCGACCAGCGCGGCTTCCTCAACCAGAACTACACCTACCCCGGCTATCCCTACACCGCCCCCTGCTACGACGCCGGAGCCGTGCAGACGGATTACACGTCGGCGCAGTTTGTTGGCGCTCCGTATGCCGCCACTGCGAACTCCATCGGAGCAACTCCATCTGTGATCGTTTCGGTTACGGAAAACGGCCAGAACCTTGGCGGAGTGCCGGTAACCCTGAGCTTCACCGGAGCCGGAACTGCCACCGGCCTGACGGCAACCACCGTCGAAGGCACTGGCGCCACCTTCTCCGGCCTCGATGTCACCCAGGCCAGCGGCGCTTTGCCTGACACTCTCTCCACCAGCATTCCGGTTATCGGCGACTTTGCCCTCACAGCCGGTCCGGCGAACCTGACAGTGCAATCGCAGGTCGTCACCTGGCCAACGCCGTCGGCCATCACCTACGGCACAGCACTCGGCGCAACTCAACTGAATGCTACCGCCAGCGTTACCGGCACTTTCGCTTACACCCCGGCCGCCGGCACAGTCCTTACAGCTGGGTCGCATATTCTTTCCGTCACCTTCACCCCAACCAACGCGAGCCTCGGTACATTCACCACCTCGGTGACGCTGACCGTCAGCAAGGCTAACCCCGTAATCACGTGGGCGGCTCCGGCGGCTATCACCTCCGGTACCGCGCTGAGCTCCGCGCAGCTGGATGCGACCGCCAACGTAGCCGGGACCTTTGCTTACTCCCCGGCTGCCGGTACGATGCCATCTGTCGGAACAGATACTCTGTCGGTCGCTTTCACTCCCACCGACGCCACCGACTACAACACGGCAAACGCCACTGTCAGCCTCGTAGTCAACAAGGCCTCGACGCCGACCATCACCTGGCCAACCCCGTCGGCAATTACCTACGGCACCGCACTCGGCGCATCCCAGCTGGATGCCACCGCCAGCGTTACCGGCACCTTCGCTTACAGCCCGGCCGCCGGCACAGTCCTTACAGCTGGGTCGCACATTCTTTCCGTGACCTTCACCCCAACCAACGCGGGCCTCGGCACATTCACCACCTCGGTGATGCTGACCGTCAGCAAGGCTAACCCCGTCATCACGTGGGCGGCTCCGGCGGCTATCACCTCCGGCACCGCGCTGAGCTCCACGCAGCTGGATGCGACCGCCAACGTAGCCGGGACCTTTGCTTACTCCCCGGCTGCCGGTACGATGCCATCTGTCGGAACAGATACTTTGTCGGTCGCTTTCACTCCCACCGACGCCGCCGACTACAACACGGCAACCGCCAGCGTCAGCCTCGTAGTCAACCAGGCCTCGACGCCGACCATCACCTGGCCAACCCCGTCGGCAATTACCTACGGCACCGCACTCAGCGCAACCCAGCTGGATGCTACCGCCAGCGTTGCCGGTACCTTCACTTACTCCCCGGCCGCGGGCACCGTGCTGAAAGCTGGTTCGCAGACTTTATCTGTGACCTTCAAGCCAACCAGCGCCAGCTTAAGCTCCGTCACCACCACCGTGACACTGATCGTTAACCAGGCGAATCCTGTTATCACCTGGCCGAATCCCCCGAACATTGTCTACGGCACGCCGATTACAACCGCCGAGCAGAACGCCACCGCCAACGTCCCGGGCACCTGGTTCTACACCGCCCCGCTCGGAACCGTCTACACGGCAGGGCTGCACCCCCTCGGGGTAGCGTTCTTCCCGACCGACCAGGTAGACTATGCCGATGTTTCGGCCTACGCCTCTGTCACCGTCACCAAGGCCACCCCGGTCATCAGCTGGGCAATGCCGGCCGCCATCAACTACCCCGCGGCTCTCTCCGCAACCCAATTAGACGCGAAGGCGAACGTTGCGGGCACCTTCACTTACTCCCCGGCTGCCGGAACCGTTCTGGCCCCCGGCACCCAGACACTGTCGGTGACCTTCTCGCCTTCCGACACCGCCGACTACACCAGCCCTACCGCATCCGTAAGCCTGGTAGTAAATGGCATGAAGGTTACGATGGGAATCTCCAGCGGCACCCAGGTGTATCAAACCTGGACTAACTTCGTGATGGGACCCACTTACACTGGATCGCGCGTTCCCACCGGCACCGTAACCTTGTACGACAACGGCGCGCCGGTCGTCACGCTTTCGCTGCTGAGCAACGGTCTTGCCTACTGGACGACCCAGCCGCCCTTCAGCGTAGGCGCCAACGACCTGACCGTGAGTTACAGCGGAGACGCCTATTTCCCTGGAGGGGTATCCAGCGTCGTTACTCTCACCGTTCTTCCCGCGCCGGTCTACTTCCAGGCTTCCTGCTGGGGAGGAACTTCACCGACAACAGCCTTCCAGTGCACCACGAACGTGAGCGCCAGCACCACCACCCAGCCCGGCGGCCATATCACTTATAGCCTCGACGGCGGAGCAGCGGTCAGTGTGGCCATCACCGGGGGCAATGCACCCTTCACCATTCCGGGCACGTTGAAGGCCGGCAGCCACAAGGTCACCCTCAACTACGCCGCACAGGGTAACTTCGCAGCCGCCACTCCGCTGGTCGAATCCTTCACCACTGAATAGCAACAAGCACAGTCTTTTAACCACGGGCGAGCCCTAAAAGGCTCGCCCTTCTTTTTGTCTTCGCCAACGCTGCGTGCCCGCGTCCCGAAAGCACCATCTACCCACTACCACTCAGGTAACCAAATCAGGGACACCGCCTCCCTGAAAGTGGGATATCACCGGCATCCCCACCTCCCTATAGTCCAGGTTAGATTCGCGCTCAGGAAAGAAAACTCCGCTCTCCCGGGTACGGTGATCATGGTGCGTTCCGTTATGAAAAGCCTGTTGTCCGGTCGTTCTGCTTTGGTCTCTCCGCGTGTGTTGCTCGGCGTGGGCCTCGTCGCCTCGACCGCCCTCTTCGCAGGAACAGGGTGCACCTCGCGCTCACTCACCGGACTCACCATCCAGCCCGCCATCGGGCTCACCTGCGTAGTCCCCGGTGTCTCCGCACAGTTCAAGGCTTACGGCACCTATACCGAAGGCGGACACGCCAGCGAAACCGAAGACCTCACCGCGGAGGTGACCTGGTCCTCCACTATTCCCGCCGTTGCTACCGTTAACTCCTCGGGACTCGCCACCGGCGTCAACCTCGGAACCACCAACATCCTCGCCAACATGCAGGGCCCCTTCGGAAACGTCAACGCCACTTCAAACATCACCGTCGAAAGTCCCTGCGGCACAACCTCCGCCATCGCCACTCCGCTCTCGCTTGCCGTCATTCCCGGCAATCAGACCCTGACTTCCGTGGGCCAAACAGCTCGCCTTCTCGCCATTGCCACCTATGACGGCGGAACAAAGACTTCCGATTTCTCCCGCCAGGCCGCTTGGGAGTCCAACGACGTGCATGTCGCCACCGTGGATGCCGCCGGTCTCGTCACCGCGGTTGGACCCGGCGACGCGGTCATTACCGCCCGCGTGAGAACCCCCAACGGAGACACCGTTTCCGCTGCACAGACTGTTCACTTCCTCGCCGAGGGCCAGGACAAGTAACCAGGGTTTAACCCGCACTGCAACGTAAGATCGTGGGTTCGAAAAGCGTCTGCCAAACAGCAGGCGCTTTCTGTTTTTTCGCCGGTTTCCCGCCCTTCTGATTCCCTGCAGCCCCTTTCCACGACCAGAAGTCCCCGGCTTTGTCCATTCCACTTTTGCGGCGAAGTCCGCCCAGGTATCAACTGTATAAATACCTTCCGGCATTCACAGCAGTTGACTTTCGATACACTGGTGCTCCTGTGGAACGAAACGAACCCATTTACGCCCGCGATCTCTGCGAAGCTCTCACAGATCGCTTCCGTGCCGATGCTGAGAAAGCCGAGATCACCCTCACTGGCGGAGGCGTCCAATGGAGATGCTGCGCTCAACGCGGCCACAGAACATGCTGGGTGGGGTGCTTCGAGGTAGGAGGGCCCGAGTACCTCACCTTCTTCGAAGAGGATGGAAGAAGAATCGCCACCGGGCGTACCCCTTTGCGCACCGAAACCGTCAATGCCGTCTGGCACTGGCTCGATGCCGCCCCTCTCGATGAGCTGTATCGTCATTTCTGCTTTGTAGACTGGGAGAAGCGCCAAATCCTCGCCATCCGCGAGTCCGTCCTGACCACCGCTCCCGATATCGCAATCGCCGCCAGCAACGTACTCAGCGTTACCGGCTCCGGAGTCTCCCACCTCTGGTTTCACACCGAAAAACGGTCGGCTCATATCCACTTCGCTTCACGCCACGAATTCCCGCAGGCCGTCTTCCACTGGGATCAAAGCGAACTCTTTCGTTTCGATGCGGCCGACAAACGCTCCCTTGCCGCCGTCCTCGCCCGATGGCTTGCCGATAACGCTCCGCCCTCCAAACTCCGTAAAGAATTTCCCTGGCTTCAGATCGGTCCTCTCGCCGACTACTACGAGAAAGGCAATCCCGTCGAAGGGGAGTTCATTGAGAGCTGGGATCAGACCGAGCGCGTCTATGAGGGAGCCCGTTTCCCGCCCAGAAACCTCATTCTCCCCTTTATTTCCGATCTCCGCCGCGCCGGATTCGATCGCAAAATGCGAGCGGGCCAGTCCGTCTGGTCCCTCATCATTTCGCGCTCGCGCCGCCCTCGTTTGCGCCCCGAACAGCCCCTCGTTTCCTTCCAGTTTCGCGAGAGCAGCATGGAAGTCTTCACCCGCAATCAGGAGGAACACCGCATCTCCGTGCTTCCCATCGAGATGTCGGATACGGTGGAAAGGGCCCTGTCACGGCTCGCCCAACAACCCATCGACTAGCGGAGGGCGGCGGTTCGGAGCCCCGCCTTTCTTTCTGCCGAACCGCTGCACTTGGCCTCTGCTCCCGCGCGCGGAATATACTGACTTCTGCTATTCCGCCGCAGGAGAAACAGATGTCCCTATCGCGTCGTGAATTCTTAGGTGGCCTCGCGGCAGCGGGCGCCACGACTGCTCTGACCCAAACCTCTTCCTCACTCACTCTCGACTCCGTACCAGCCACCTGTCCTTTCCGGCTTTCGGTCATCAACGACGAGATCTCTCAGGACTTCGACCACGCATGCTATGTCGCCGCGCATGACTTCGGCCTGCACTGGATCGAGCTGCGCAGCATGTGGACCAAAAACGTTACCGACCTCGACGCCGCTCAGCTCGCCGAAGCCCAGCGCATCCTCAAAAAGTACGACCTGCGCGTAACCGATATCGCCAGCCCCCTTTACAAAGTCGACTGGCCGGGGGCGCCCCGCAAAGACGGACAGGAACGCGATCAGTTCCACGCCGCCGACAATGACTTCAGCAAGCAGGATGCGCTGCTCACGCATTGCATCGAACTGACTCAAACCTTCGATACCAATCGCATTCGTTGCTTCGATTTCTGGCGCCTTGACAATCAGAAACCTTACCGCGACGCCATCAACGCGAAGCTCGCACAGGCGGCCGAAGTCTGCGCAAAGAGCAACGTCGTCCTCCTGCTCGAAAACGAAATGTCCTGTAACACTGCGACCGGCGAAGAAGCGGCAGCCGTCCTCAAGGCCATTCCGCATAAGAACTTCATGCTCAACTGGGATCCCGGCAACGCCGGCACCTTCGCGGACGAAACCCCGTTTCCCAACGGCTACGACCTGCTTCCCAAAGACCGCATCGGTCACTGCCACGCCAAGAATGTGACCCGTCAGCCCGGGGGCAAATACGAATGGCAGCCCGTAGGTACCGGCGTGGTCGACTGGGCCGGCCAGCTGCGCGCACTCCGCCAGGACGGCTACCACTTCGCAGTCAGCCTCGAAACCCACTGGCGTGGCGCTGGAACCCCCGAAGCCTCCTCGCGCATCAGCATGGCCGATTTGAAAAAAGCTCTGGCGCAATCGGGCGCAGCCTGCTAACCGCCGCGCCGCACTTTCAGTTTTCACGGGAGACAGCATGATTACTCGCAGGGAATTTCTGGACACGGTGGCCATGGGTGCTGCTGGCCTCGCCATCAACAGCACTGCCAAAAGTTATGCCCAGATCATGGGCTCCAACGACCGCCTGAATTTTGCCATCATCGGACTCCACAGCCGTGGTTACGCCCATCTTTCCGCACTCGCCGCTAACCATGACACTGCGCGCGTCGCCTGGATCTGCGACGTCGAGAGCAACTTCATGGCAAAGTTTGCCGCCGAAGCCCAGAAGGAACTCGGCTACGCGCCCCAGACCGAAAGCGACTTCCGCAAGCTTCTCGAGCGCAAAGACATCGATGCAATTTCCATCGCCACCCCCGACCACTGGCATGCGCCCATGGCCATCGCGGGAGTCGAAGCCGGCAAGCACGTCTATGTCGAGAAGCCCTGCAGTCATAACCCCGCCGAAGGTGCGCTCCTCATCGCTGCCCAAAAGAAGTACGGCAAGCTTGTGCAAATGGGAACGCAACAGCGCTCCTCGCCCCACACCATCGAAATTGTCCAGAAGATTCACGAAGGAGTTATCGGGCGTGCCTGTTACGCGATGGCCTGGTACGTGAATACGCGTAAGTCGATCGGCTACGGAAAGCCGGCGCCCGTTCCGCCAACCCTCGACTGGGACCTGTGGCAGGGCCCCGCACCGCGCCAACCCTACAAAGATAATGTTCAGCCCTATAACTGGCATTGGTTCCGCATCTGGGGCACCGGCGAGACCCTCAACAACGGCACCCATGAAATCGACGTCTGCCGCTGGGCCCTCGGTGTCGACTACCCCCAGCGCATCACCGCGACCGGCGGTCGCTACCAGTTCAAGGATGACTGGCAGTTCTACGACACACTTGTCACAAATTACGAGTACGACGACAAGCTCATCTGCTGGGATGGCCGCTGCTGCAATGGAATGAAAATCTATAACCGCGACCGCGGCTCAACCATCATGGGCACCACGGGCAGCGTTCTCGTGGACCGTGACGGCTACGAAATTTACGACTTGGCCGGCAAAAAGACCAGTGAGTTCCGCGTCCAGGGCGATAAGACCTCCTCATCGGACCTCGTCGGACGAGACTCCATGACCAATGCTCACTTCGCCAACTTCATCGCCGGCGTCACCAAAGGCGAGCCGTTGCATTCTCCCGTCGAAGTCGGCAATGTCGCGGTCACCATGCTGCAGCTCTCGAACATCGCGTGGGAAGTTCAGCGCGAGCTGAAGCTCGATACCAGCAACGGTAAAATTATCGGCGACCCGGAAGCCATGCAAGGCTGGGGCCGCGAGTATGAAAAAGGCTGGGAGCCGCACTTGTAACAGCTGATACTGCTCCTGAAATGAACCTCCCTGACTTTTCTCGCCGGAGTTCCTATGACCGCTCACTTCTCTCGCCGTAACTTCGTTCTCTCTGGCGCGATGGCCACAGTCGCAACCCTGGTTCCCGTCTCAAGCCCTGCCGGGACCGCATCCGGCGAGGACCAACCCGCCACCCCCATCCATCTCGGCCTCGCCAGTTACACCTTTCGGAATTTCACGCGCGCGCAAATGATCGGCTTTATGAAGGAACTGAACGTCTTCGATCTGAATCCCAAGGACGCGAAAGACCATCTGCCCATCGATCCAGCCGCCGAAGCACAGGCGGTGGCCGATTACAAAGCCGCGAACATTGGCCTCCACGCCGCCGGAGCCATCTACTTTCAACAGGGCACCGACGACGACATTCGCAGCAAGTTCGAATACCTCAAGCGGGCCGGCATCGGGGTCATGGTAGCCGGCGACCCATCGCCGCAGACCCTTCCCCGCATCGAGCAATTCGTTAAGGAATATGACATCCGCCTCGCCATCCACAATCACGGCCCGGAGGACAAGCTCTGGCCTTCCCCGCTCGACATCCTCAAAGACATTCAGGACATGGATCCGCGCATCGGCTGCTGTATCGACGTAGGCCACACCGTCCGCGCGGGAACCGACGTGGTCGAGGCGATCCATGCGGTCGGCCCTCGCCTTTTCAACATGCACATGAAGGATCTGACTGATTTCCACGTTAAGGAAAGTCAGGTCGCTGTAGGAGACGGCAAAATGCCGGTCCGGGGCATCTTCGAAGCACTCATCGCCACAAAGTACCGTGGCTTTGTTGACCTCGAATACGAAGTTCACGCCGACGATCCCATGTCAGGCGTCTCGAAAAGCTTCGCCTACATGCGTGGCGTGCTCGCAGGCATGGGCTATCCTCCCATTCAGCGCCTGAATTAACTCTCCCCTGAACGCCATCCGCGCTGCCTGGCCCATCGGTGATTTGACACCGCTCATCATGCGGAGGCGCCGTTCGTCAGAATACCCACCCGTTGATTGCAGAATAGTGAAGAATCGATCCATGAAAAACAGCAACACTTCTTACTGGGCTTGTCAGATCGGCGGGTGGGCAGCTTTCAGCGCGCTTGGTTTAACGACTGGAGCGATGGAGAGCGGTTGGCGGCCGAGTGTTGTCATCGGCTACCTGTTGTTTTTTCTGTACAGCGTGGTATTCACCCATCTGCTCCGGCAGCTCTCACTCCGGCGAGGCTGGGCGAGTCTCGGCCCAGCACGGGCGATTGCGCGGTTGTCGGTAGGCGCCATTCTCATTGCCACGCTCCAGACTGGGCTTGTCGTTGGGGTCTACACTGCAATCGAGGGAAGCCTCGGAGTTTGGCGTCAGCCATCTTCCATCGTAGATATGTTCCTTTGGCTGGCTGTGGTCGGGAACATCTGGGTGATTCTCTATTTCTCGATAACCTCTCTGCGCCACGCGCGGGAGGTGCGGCGCAATGAAACCAGGATGAAGCTCGCTCTCAGCGAAGCCGAGTTACGCGCCCTCGAGTCGCAACTGAATCCGCATTTTCTCTTCAACTGTCTAAACTCGATTAGAGGCATGGTCAGCGAAAATCCAGAACAGGCCCAGGACATGATCACCCGCCTGGCCAACATTCTCCGCTACAACCTGCAGCGGGACCGGCGCCATACCGTGCCGCTTGCCTCCGAAGTAGAGATCGTTTCTGACTATCTGGCCCTTGAGTCGATCCGTTTCGAGAGCAGACTCCGAGTACATATTGATATTGACGATGCTGCCCGCGAAGCCCCTGTGCCTCCCATGATGCTGCAGACTCTCGTCGAAAACGCGATCAAGCATGGCGTTGAAGATCTGCCAGCCGGCTCGGAGATTTCCATTCGAGCTTCCCTCGATAACCGTTCGTTGCGGATTGCAGTGGAGAATGAGGGGGTGCTGATCGAACCTGATGCAAGCTCGACCCAAATTGGACTCATGAACGCGCGTGAACGCCTTCGCATCTTGTACGGTGAGCGAGCGACACTTCAACTCAAACCCGGTCCAAACGGACGCATAGCCGCCACTCTCCTGATTCCGCAGATCTCATGAACGCCCTGATTATCGACGACGAACGAATAGCCCGGCAGGAACTGAAGCGGCTCCTCTCGGCACACCCGGAAATCGAGATCGTGGGAGAAGCGAATACCGGCGAACAGGCCCTGGAGTTAATCGCACAACTCTCCCCCGATGTCATTTTTCTGGATGTGCAAATGCCCGGGATGAGCGGTTTCGAGCTCCTCGAACAATTGGACGATGTCCCGCAGGTCATCTTTACCACGGCATACGATGAGTACGCTCTGAAAGCCTTTGAAGTGAGTGCACTCGACTATCTCGTAAAACCCGTCGCCCCGGCGCGGCTTTCTGCAGCCATCGCAAAGCTTCGTCCACAGCAGCACCGGGTCCGTCCGGAGCGGGTTTTCGTGAAGGATGGGAATCACTGCTGGTTAGTTCGTGTCTCAGACATCTTCCTCCTTGAATCCGAGGGGAATTACACTCGGCTGCATTTCGGGAATGAGCGACCTCTGATTTGCCGTTCCCTGGCAGCACTTGAAGAACGGCTCGATCCTGCGGTCTTCTTCCGCGCGGGCCGGAAATGCATCCTTAACCTGAAGCGGGTAGAAAGCGTCGAGACCGGTATCGACGGCCACCTCATTGCCAAAATGCGCGACGGGAAGAACGTCGAGTTGTCTCGGAGGCAGTCGATCAGGTTCCGGGAAGCATTGAGTCTGTAAGAAGGTTTTCCATATGCAGCTCTGAGCTACGCCCCTATTGCTCAAAAGCTCTCATTGACATATCTACGTAGCGTCGGTCCACCAATGATCTCGATGTCGATCACTTCAAGCTGATCAACGATACCCGCGGCCACCTGATTGGCGACGCGCTCCTCAGGGAGGCCGTATCTCAGGAAGAGCGAGCTGAAACTACCTGACGCGGAGACGGCAACAGGACTGCCTTGATGAACCGCTGCGCCGGCCGCTCGATCAGCACCATCGCCAGCACCGCCGCCCCCACCAGCAATCCATAACTCAGCCACGGATCGAACCGTTCCAGCCCCGTCTTTCCCAGAATCCCGGAGCTGTGGATAAGATTCCACAGATTGAAATGCAGAATGTAGAGGCAGTAACTCGCCTGACCCACCGCTACAAACGGATAGAACCCAAAAAACTTCGCGATCAAATTGTGTCCCGCCAGCCCCAGCACCGCCAGCGCATACAACGGCATCATCAGCCCGTCGTGCATCATCGGATACGGGAAGAGGTCCCCGAAATAGAGCACCGTGTAGATCCCCGCCATCCCCAGCGCACCGAACAGCAACCGCCTGCGCGCTTCCCTCGGAATCAAAATATCGAGATCCGCCAGCACAATCCCAAACAAAAACGAAGGCACGTGCGGCGGCGGTGAAAATTTAAGCGCCCGCATCCAGAACCCGTCGGTATAGCGCCCCGGATGCATATCCCCATGCGGATGCAGCCCCATATACAAACCTGGCAGCA
>Ga0181520_10007294_pt1 | contig 16384 bp, 15 predicted proteins | sample PEATcosm2014_Bin_29_FD_132451 | JGI IMG/M metagenome (GOLD analysis project Ga0181520, IMG submission 132451) | Peatland microbial communities from MTU Mesocosm Facility, Houghton, MI, USA - PEATcosm2014_Bin02_30_metaG | ecosystem: Environmental > Terrestrial > Soil > Wetlands > Peat | place...
GTACAGGTACGGGTAGCTCGTTTCTACCTGATACGGATTGCCGCCCTCCCAAAGAGACTTGGACGCGCTCAGGTAACCTTTGAAATCGCAGCCGCCAATGCGATAAGCCATGCGGAAGACATATATCAGGAGCAGGAGAAATATTGCGGCCATGACGCACAACGTACAGACCTGAATCTTGCCGGCTAGGGCCCAGCCGGGACCTTCCTATGCCTCAACTAAAAGCAGGCCAACTGCGCGTCCGGTGCTCATGGCCCTGATGCGGCACGAGCGCATCGAAACCACCATGCGGTACTTGTCGGCCGCAAGGCGAACACCACGGCTGACGCGGTGTGGGAGGCATACGACAAAGGAACTCGATATGCCAAACGCCCTCCGAAGAAAAAGAAAGTGGTCAAGACGGCCGCTGTTGCGGTACGGCGGCGGAATCCAAAGTGCTCTTGCGGGCGGCAGGGGGCGGGCGAGATCCCGTCCTTAACCCATGTGGGGAATTCTTCAGCAGTTAACCCCTTCAACAGGCGCATATTTGATAACTCTTTCGTGTAACCAACTTGTGGTGCTTGACGTCTTCGCAACGATCAGTATATTAAGGGCAAGTTCAAACTCCGTTGATGAGTACCGTTAAGGTTTGGCAGAAAAAGGTAGCGTCGGTACTGCGACTTCTCACCCCACGCTGAGGCAGCGGCACCCGATGTAATCGACGGTTCGGCTCTCTCCCGAATGCGTCCGGGTGCATTCTTGATCGGTTCAAAGCGAAGAGCCGTTCCCGTAATACCAACGTCGGCGTTCGCATGGACATTGGACGCCGTTGATAACCACGAATCCCAGATACAAGCAGGCAGCTCTAACGTTGTGAAGGACCGGTAGCCGTGAACGGCACTTGCCGCCTCACTCTTTTCGACACTCATCACATCCAGCAGTCCGGCTCTTTCGGACGTTGCAGCGTGCCTTCTCTTGTCGGCTCCGTGCGGCGAGCCGTTTCTCGTGAAGATTCCTGCGGAGATTCTCCGTCTATCAAACCGTTGAAGATGTTTCGCCCCTTCGGCAAGAGGGTCGATCTCAAGGTTTTGCAGCCATAACAATCTCAAATCGGAGGCAGCGTCAAAGCGGCTGGTTCAGACCTTTGCACCCTGCGGCAGGAACTGCGGGTGTGCTGGGCGACGAGGTTTTCTTTGCGAAAGAGTCTCGTCGCTGGTCGGCTGCACGTTGCCTACGGATTGTCATCTCTCGGCTGCCTTCCGTCCGGACCGAGCGTGCATCGCAGAGGCGCGAGTCATGGTTAGCCAGACCTTTTCCGGCCGAAGTTATCGTCCCCGGCGAAGGTCGGGGCGAAGTCCCGCGTGGGGGCGGACAGTCGAGGCACGGGCAGCCGAGAGGCTGAGGCGTTTTTCTCGGACAAACAGCAACACGCACAGACCGAAAAGGCAGCGAGTCATGAATACGGTGAGAATCAGAATGCTGGGCGTAGCCGTGGCGCTGGCGGCCACCGTTTCAGCGACGACCGCCATTGCCGACACCATTTACTATTTCGACAACGAGCCTCTCCTGCAAAACGGGTGGACCCTCTCGGGAACAATAGTCACCGACGGATATCAGGTACTATCTCTAGTGCGAGTCCGTCGGCGGATCACCTCCTAAGTTGGTCCTGGACGGTATCCAAGCCTGGCGATCCTTATTCGCCGACCTCACTGAGTTCGGGTGGAGGGTCAATGTTTGTGGGATCGCTATTCGTGGACACGCAGGACATCATGGTGTTCGAGAACACTTACGCGGAATTTGTCAGTGACACTGAACCTCTATCCGAGCTAACCAAGGGGTTGTGCTGCTACGCGTTCGCCGGCGTTCTGTACGTCTGCCAGACACAGGGTAACAACGTGGCCTGGTACGAGCCCCACCTTCCGATGGAAAATGACGGCGGCCGCAGCTGGATTCTTGTCACGACCACAGCCGCCCCCGAACCCGGCACGCTTGCCCTTCTCGGCATGGCACTGCTGGGACTCGGTGGTTACTCGTCCGCATGTCGACGGCGTCGGCTTAAGGCAGCACGCAGGAAACGAAATACCCACCCGATCCCAGTCCCACCGCATCATCAAGGGGTCGGCACCGTGGCGCGGGTAGACCAATTCCTGCGTGCTGCCTAAGAGCTAGTGTCGGACGACATTCGACTCGCAGGCGGGCGAGTTGGGCCGCCTAGACCGCTCCGGCTTCCCTTCCCTCCCGCCAACCCCGTCGGATCCAAAACTTTTGCACACCTGCCGGAAGGACACAGAAATCCAACCAATCACTGGCTGGTATAACGCGCCCATCAGTGGCCGGTTTCAACGCGCCCCCTGACACTGCAATGCGAACACCACGGCTGACGCGGTGTGGGAGGCATACGACAGCGGTCGAAAAGGTACTGTTTTGGGTCCTGGTGCCCAAAACGACCGCGATGAAGCCGTCGCGGCAACCAATGCAACCGATTGCCGGAACGGAGGTTAAAAGAAGAGGCGCCGGTGGGAGTCGAACCCACGGTGGCGGATTTGCAATCCGCTGCCTTAGCCACTTGGCTACGGCGCCTTACGGTCTCGTTCACATCCCAGACGATTCGCTCCGCCGCCGATCCCCGCGACTACACAAAACTCGGCAATCTAGGGGATGTGGGGCATTCTGCCCTGCATCGCCTGTCGCTGCATGCGACGTTGCGGAGAATGGTATCGGCTCGAAAGCGACTGCCACGTTACCGACGTCGGCAAAATCGTCAAGGTTTCTTTATCCGGCCGCATCATATCAGATTGGCGGAGGAAGGAAAAGGACCAAATGACGAACAATTTGCCGTCTGTCCGTGCTTCCGCCCGCCGTTCTTGATTGCCCCTGCCGGTAACGATAAAATCGGGGTTTTTCGCAGCAAGGGTAAGGATTATGGGTAGTGCCAAGAACCTGGTGGTCGCGCAGAGCGGCGGGCCAACGCCGGTGATCAATAGCAGTCTGCGGGGCATTATCGAGGCCGCCCGGCAGCTTAACGCCATCGGCACGGTCTACGGGGCCCGGCATGGGATCGAAGGCGTGCTGAAGGAGGAACTGCTCGACCTGTCGGCCCAAACGGCCGAGGAGGTCGCCCTGCTGCGGTTCACCCCAGCGGCCGGTTCGATCGGCACCTGCCGCTACAAGCTCCGACCGAACCAGACGGAAGATTTCGAGCGGACGATCGAGGTGCTCCGTGCCCATCAAGTGGGCTATCTGCTCTACATCGGCGGCAACGACTCGATGGACACGGCCAACAAGATCGCCCAGTTGGCCCACGAGCGCGGGCTGGATTTGGTCGCCGTCGGGGTGCCAAAGACCATCGACAACGACGTGGGCGACAGCGAGTTTCGCCTGATCGATCACACGCCCGGCTACGGCTCAGTCGCCCGCTACTGGATGCACAAGGTTCAGACGGCCAACGAGGAGAATGCCGGCTCCAGTCCGGCCGATCCGGTGCTGGTGATGCAGGCGATGGGGCGAAAGATCGGTTTTATTCCGGCGGCCGCCCGGCTGGCCGATCCGGGGCGCGAGATGCCGCTTCAGATCTATCTGGCCGAAAGCCCCTCGACGCTCGCCCAACTGGCCGAGCAGGTGAGCGATCAGTTGCGGCGGGCGGGCCGCTGCATGGTGGTCATCAGCGAAGGTTTTGACGTGGGCAGCCTGGACGACGTCAAAGACGCCTTCAGCCACGTCTCGTTCGGCTCGACCAAACAGACCGTGGCCCAGGTGGTGGTGAACTATCTGAACCAGATCGGACTGCCGTGCAAAGGGGCCGCCCGGGCCAACGTGATGGGGACCGACCAGCGGCATTCGATCGTCTATGCCTCGCCGGTCGATCTCGACGAGGCCTACGGCGTGGGCCAGAAGGCCGTCGAGCTGGCTGCCGCGGGCCAAAGCGGTTTCATGGCCACCATCCTGCGAAATCCCGGCCTGATCTATAGCGTCCGCTACGACAAGGTGCCGCTCGGCGAGGTGGCCAACAGCGAGCGGACCTTCCCGAAGGCATGGATCGCCCCGAACGGCTGCGACGTGACCGACGATTTCGTCCGTTATGCCAAGCCGCTCTTAGGCAGCGACATGATCAGCCTGCCGGTGATCGACGGCCGGCAGCGGATGACCCGCTTCCTGCCGATTTACGCCTCGACGAAACTCCCCCGCTACGTACCTCAAGCCGACAGAAAGTGATGATTGACTTCACGCCCAAGCACAACTACCTGGTAGGCATCGATTCGGACGGTTGCGCCTTCGACACGATGGAGTTGAAGCACAAGGAGTGCTTCATTCCCAACACGATCAACTATTGGGGCCTGCAGGGCGTGAGCAAGTACGCCCGCGAGGCCGCCGAGTTCGTCAACCTCTATTCGAAGAGCCGGGGGATCAACCGCTTTCCCGCGCTGGTCGAGGCGCTCGAGTGGACCAACAAGCGTCCCGAGGTCAAGGCGAGGGGCATCAAGGCGGAGATTCCCCAGTCGCTGCTGGACTGGATGAAGCGGGAGACGAAGCTGGGCAATCCGGCGCTGGAGAAAGAGGTCGAGCGGACCGGCGATCCAGAGTTGAAGCACACGCTGGCCTGGTCGAAGGCCGTTAACACGGCGATCGAGGGCATGGTCCGCGGCGTGCCGCCGTTCCCGTTCGTCCGCGAGAGCCTGGAGAAGCTCCTGCCGCAGGCCGACGTGCTGGTGGTTTCGGCCACGCCGCACGAGGCTTTGCAGCGGGAGTGGGAGGAGCACGACCTGGCGAAATACACGGTGGCCATCTGCGGCCAGGAGGTGGGCACGAAGAAGCAGTCGCTGGCCGCGGCGGCGAAATATCCGGCCCACCACACGCTGATGATCGGCGACGCCCCCGGCGATTATCAAGCGGCGTTGGCCAACCACGCGCTGTTCTTCCCCATCAATCCCGGCGCCGAAGAGGCCAGTTGGGAACAGTTTTACGAAGAAGGGATCGATCGCTTTCTCGCCGGCAGCTTCGCCGGCGACTATCAGGCGGCGCTGCTGGCCGAGTTCGACCGCTACCTGCCCACCCGCCCGCCGTGGAAGGTGGAAGAGTAGAATAGGAGAACGGATGCGATGCCAAAACGACTGCTCGACCGCTGCCAGCCAGACAGCATCCGCGAGTTCCGGGCGGCGGCGCGGCAGCGGTTTGACGACGGGCTTGCGCTTTCGGTGGCCGGCCAACGGACGGGTGCAATATACCTTTGGGGGTATACGGCGGAGATGACCCTCAGGGCCGCATATTTGTCATTCATTGGACTCGGGGAGACAACACCAATCACGCAAAAAGAGCATCTCCGGCCGGCGGTCAATCAAGGGCGATTGCTGGGCGTCGCCTGGCCGCCTCAAGGCGAGTTCCATAATGTCCGTGCGTGGGCCGAGCTGCTTGTGACGCAACGCGCATCAACGCCGGACGCCGCGTACTCGCCGTCGTTTGGTGGCGATGTTCAGAGGTATGGGCAGCGCATCGGCGAGCTTTGGAGGGAATTCTTGCGATACCACCGGAATTACGCCTACGCTTTCGAGGTGCGACAAGTGCGGGAGGCGGCGGAATGGTTCTTGGTCAATTCTCACGCGTTATAAAAGGGGTACGTTATGCCGCGCAAGCAAAGAACGTTCGAAGAATCGCCGCGTCCGGAAACTAACGCTCTCGTTACCAGATTGGTTGAGGAGTTGCAGCAAAAGGACAAGGAATCTGGACAACCGTTAATCTACGAGGAGCTCTTCCCGACTGGCAAGATTCGGGTCGTTGTCATTTGGGATGAATGGGATCGCCTCTCGCTCGAGGACCGCACTGCGGCGATTCTTCAGGCTTATGAACGGGCCGAGGGACGCACCTATCGCGACAAGATTGCTTTGGCCAGTGGGCTTACCGTGCCCGAAGCCCACGCGGCGGGGATGTTGCCCTTTGAGGTACTCCCCGCTTGGCGAACCGGCGACCCGGTAACCCTGGAACAGTGTCGCCAAGCAATGGTTGAAGAAGGAGCGTCGAAGCTTTTCGGGCCGGACATAGTTCAGTTGCGATTTGCAACACGTGAGGAAGCAGAAGACGCTCGGGGGCGTCTTGTTAGCAGTCTTCCGGGTAGCGATCAAGTATGGACTATCGCTCAGGACGTTGGCAGCGTTGAGGAGTGGAGCAATCGTTAGTGCTGCGGAGGAAAGAAAGCCTGATACCAAAGAAACCGGAGGTATGCCTTGACCAACAATTGTGACATCGGACTGATCGGCCTGGCCGTAATGGGCGAAAACCTGGCCCTGAACATCGAAAGCCGCGGCTTTCGCATCGCCGTCTTCAACCGCACCGTCAGCAAGGTCGACGAATTGCTGGCCGGCCGGGCGAAGGGCAAGAACTTCGTCGGCTGCCACTCGCTCGAAGAACTGGTCCAGAGCCTGGCCACCCCGCGCAAGGTGATGCTCATGGTCAAGGCCGGCGCGGCCGTGGATGAGTTCATCGAAAAGTTGATCCCGCTCCTCTCACCGGGCGACGTGATCATCGACGGCGGCAACACCCATTTCACCGAAACCGAACGCCGCACGCAGTATGTCGAGTCGAAGGGGCTCCTGTACGTCGGCACGGGCGTGTCGGGGGGCGAAGAGGGCGCACTGAAGGGGCCCAGCATGATGCCCGGCGGCAGCGAAAAAGCCTGGCCGCTGGTGAAGCCCATCTTCCAGGCCATCGCCGCCAAGGTCGGCCCGAACAACGACGTGCCGTGCTGCGAATGGGTCGGCCCGCGCGGGGCCGGCCATTACGTCAAAATGGTCCACAACGGCATCGAGTACGGCGACATGCAGTTGATCTGCGAGGCCTATTGGATGCTCAAGATGGCCCTCGGTTTGAGCAATGAAGAACTGTACGACGTCTTCCAACAATGGAACGAGGGTGAACTGGACAGCTACCTGATCGAAATCACCCGCGACATCTTCAGCGTCAAAGACCCGGACGGCGATGGCTACCTGGTCGACAAGATCATGGACACGGCCGGCGCGAAGGGCACCGGCAAGTGGATGAGCCAGTTGGCCCTCGACCTGGGCGTGCCCAGCACGCTCGTGACGGAGGCCGTTTACGCCCGCTGCCTCTCGGCGATGAAAGATTCGCGGGTGCGGGCGAGCAAAGTGCTCCGGGGGCCCACGGCCAAGTTTCGTGGCGACCGGGCGCGGTTCATCGAGCAGGTTCGCCAGGCATTGTACGCCTCGAAGATTTGCAGCTACGCCCAGGGTTACGTGCAGATGCAGGCGGCGGCGGCCGAGCACAACTGGCCGCTAAAGTTCGGCGAAATCGCGCTCTTGTGGCGCGGCGGGTGCATCATCCGGGCCGTGTTCCTGGAACGGATCAAGGAGGCCTTTTCGTCGCGCAAGCCGCCGGAGAACCTGCTCTTGGCGCCCTATTTCAAGTCGGCCACCCGCAAGGCGCAGACCGCGTGGCGGAACGTGGTCACGACGGCCGTGCGGCTGGGCATTCCCACCCCGGCCTTTGCCGCCGCGTTGGCCTATTACGACGGCTATCGCTCCGAGCGGCTGCCGGCCAACTTGCTGCAGGCCCAACGCGATTACTTCGGCGCGCACACGTACCACCGCATCGACAAAGAGGGCGTATTCCATAGCGACTGGCTGCGGCTGCGGAAGCAACCGCCGGAAAAATAAACACTTGAAAAGGCACCATTATGGCATCCAGTTATCTTGAAGAAATGTTCGGCCTGAGCGGCCAAACGGCCGTGGTCATCGGCGGCGCGGGCGTGCTCGGCGGGGGACTCTGCGCCGGCTTGGCCCAGGCCGGCGCGCATATCGTCGTGGCCGATCTGACCGAGGAGGGCTGCCAGGCCCGCGTCGAGAACCTGCAAAACCTGGGCGGCAAGGCCAGCTTCGTCACCGTCAATGTCACCAAGCGGGAATCGATCGAAAACCTACTGGCCGAAACCCTGAAGCAGACCGGCCGCGCCGACATCCTGGTCAATTGCGCCGGGGTCAATGCGGGTACGTCGTTTCTCGACGCCACCGACGCCGACTGGGACCGCGTGCTGACGATCAATCTGCGGGCCGTGTTCCAGTCTTGTCAGATCTTTGCCCGGCACATGGTGGCGGCGGGCGGCGGCTCGATCGTCAACATCGGCAGCGTCACCTCGCATCTGCCGCTGTCGCGGGTGTTCGCCTACGGGGCGTCGAAGGCCGGCGTGCTCAACCTCACGCGCAACATCGCCCAGGAGTTCGGCACCCAGGGCGTGCGGGCCAACGTGATTTGCCCGGGCTTCTTTCCCGCCGAGCAGAACCGCAAGCTCCTCGATAAGACGCGGATCGACAACATCATGCACCACACGCCCATGCGGCGTTTCGGCGAGCCGGACGAGCTGGTCGGCGCGTTGTTGCTCCTGGTTTCGCGGAAGGCGGGCAGTTTCGTCACCGGCACGCACGTCAACGTCGACGGCGGCTTCACGGCCGCCTGGTTCTAGACGCAGGAGTGGAGAGGGCCCTGGGCAGATGCTTCAAATGTGGCACAGCCGCCCTCGGCTGTGCCCGAGCAACCTTCACAGCCGGGGGCGGCTGTGCCACATGATCTGTTCTGAAGCAGCCCCTAACCTCTGATCAGCCGCGTGCTATAATTAGCGAGGGCGGATTTCGCGGTTCGTGCAAAGGGATGCACATGGCCCATACCATCGTCATCTTCGGCGCCTCCGGCGATCTGACCAGCCGCAAGCTGATTCCCGCCCTGTACGAGCTATATCGCAAGAAGCGGCTGCCGGAAAACACCCGCGTGGTGGGCTTCTCGCGGACCAAGTTCAGCGACGACGCCTGGCGGGAGAAATTGGCCGGCACGACGGCCAGTTTCGTCGGCAAGAACTTCCAAACCTCGCTCTGGCAGCAGTTCGCTGCCGCGATCTTCTTCCATCCCGGCGACATCGGCACGGCCGAGGATTTTACCTCGCTCGCCCGGCGGCTGGCGGAGTTGGAAGGCGAGGAGCGGGCGACCCGCGTGTACTACCTCTCCACCGCGCCGCAGCTCTACGGCTCGGCGCTGGCCCAACTGGGTGCGGCTGGCCTGGCCAACGAGGATCGCGCGCCCTGCCGGGTCGTCATCGAAAAACCCTTCGGCACCGATCTGGCCAGCGCCCGCGAGCTCAACCGCAAGGTACACGACGTCTTCTCCGAGCACCAGGTCTATCGCATCGATCATTACCTGGGCAAGGAGACGGTACAGAACGTGCTCGTGCTGCGCTTCGCCAACAGCATTTTCGAGCCGGTCTGGAACCGCAACTACATCGACCACGTGCAGATCACGGCCGCCGAGGATTTGACCGTCGGCCACCGGGCGGCGTATTACGACTCGGTCGGCGTGCTGCGCGACATGTTCCAGAACCACCTGCTGCAACTGATGACGCTCACGGCCATGGAGGCCCCCGCCCAGTTCGAAGCCGACGCCATCCGCGATGAAAAAGTGAAGGTCCTGCGGGCGGTGCGGCCCATGAAGCCCGAAGAGGTTTTTAGCGACACGATTCGCGGCCAGTATCGCAAGTACCGCGACGAGCCGGGCGTTCCGCCCGACAGCCAAACCGCCACCTTCGGCGCGGTGAAACTGCACATCGACAACTGGCGGTGGCAGAACGTCCCCTTCCTGCTCCGTTGCGGCAAGGCCATGTCGTGCCAGACGACGCAAATCGTCATCCAGTTCCGCCAGCCGCCGCACATGATGTTCGCCAGCGGGCCGCGGGCCCCCTTCGAGTCGAACCGGCTGGTGATTCAGGTGCAGCCGGCTGAAGGGCTCCAGTTGCACTTCCAAACCAAGGTGCCCGACGCCGGCATGAAGCTCCGCTTGACTGATTTGAGCTTCAATTTTCGCGACCGCTTCACGGTGGGTATTCCGGATTCGTATCAGCGGCTGCTGCTGGACGTCATGCACGGCGACGCGGCCCTGTTTTCGCGGGCCGACGAAGTCGAGCTGGCGTGGGGCATCATCGATCCCATTCAACACGGCTGGGAGCGTCCCGGCTGGCCGCCGCTGGCGTTGTACGAGGCCGGCGGCTGGGGGCCGCCCAATTCGGTCGAATGGATGTGCCGCCAGTACCGCGAGTGGTTCGATTCCTGCCCGGTGTTGAAGTAGGGCGAATCAAGCGAAGCGATGCCCAACCACGATTCTGCGTAGCGGTCGCAAGAGTGGTTGACACAACCGGTCGCCTCGGCAAGAATAGGCCGCATGGCTTTCCTGGAAGGCGTTCCGGGTGCAGCAGCATTAGCCCCGGAACGTTGCGAGCCGCCCATCGAGGAGGTTTCCCATGGCGACGGATTCCGGCCTGCAAACCGCGGCAGGGGATATGCCGGCGGACGTTCGGCACGTGCTTGCCGACCTCGTCACGGCGGCCAAGGACAGCTTTCAGGACGATCTGTGCAGCGTGATCCTCTTCGGCAGCGGCGCCGAAGGCCGGCTGCGGGCCACCTCGGACCTGAACCTGCTGCTGGTGCTCAAGCGCTTCCAGCAGCAGCGGGCCGACCGCTTCCGCGAGCCGTTGCGGCTGGCACACGTTACGGCGAAGGCCGGTGCCATGTTCGTGCTGGAGTCGGAACTGGCGGCAGCGGCCGAAGTCTTCGCCATCAAGTTCGGCGACATCGCCCGCCGCTACCGGGTCCTCTTCGGCGACTTGCCGGCCGCCTTGCAGAACGTTTCGACGGAGGCCAAGAGGGAGCAGCTCCGCCAGATGTTGATGAACCTGACGCTCCGCTTGCGGCATGGCTATGTCGTTGCCAGCTTGCGCGAAGAGCAGTTGGCGCTCGTGATCGCCGAGACCGCCGGCCCGTTGCGGTCGGCGGCCGCCACGCTCCTGGAACTGGAGGGACAGCCGGTCGCCTCGCCCAAGGAGTCGTTGGAGACGGTCACCCGCTCGCTCGACGGCCAGGATTGGGGCGAGATGCTCCGCCGCATCTCCGAGGCGAGAGAATCTCGCCGCTTGCCTCCCGGCGTGGCCGCGCCCGTCATGTTCCGGATCATGGCGTTGGTCGAGGCGATGCGGCTCCGGGTGCAAAGGTTGCCCTGACATGAACCTTTTCGACCTGCGTGGACCCGAGTTTCTCGTCTTTTACTTCACCCTGTCGATTTTCGTGTTGATCGCCGCCTGGCTGGTGCAGCGATTGCTCGAGGCAGGCCGGCCTGGCGACGAGGCCGCTTGGGGCAGGGGAGTGGCCAAGGACCCTTACCAGGTGGCTTGCCTCCGTGGCGGGCCCGACGAATTGATCCGCGTGGCGATCGTATCGCTCATGGAGCGGGGACTGTTGGCAGCCGATGGCGACGAGTTGCGGGCAACGGTCCAGGATGCCGCCGATCACGCCCGCCGGCCGTTGGACAAGGCAATCCTCACGAAATGTGCCGCCTCGGCGAGAGCGCCTTCCCTTTTCACGGACGAAGTCATCGGCGGCGAAGCAGCGATGGTCGCCGCGACGCTGGAAGAAAAAGGGCTCCTGCTCAACCAGCGAATCAGGGCACTTCGCGCGGCGACGGTGATCGTGGCCGTGGGACTGCTCTGGCTGGTCGCCGGCATAAAAATCGCCGTGGCCCTGGCGCGGGGCCGGCACAACATCCTCTTCCTCATCCTCATGGCGGCCGTTGCTGCCGTTGTCGGCATGTTGTTGACGAAACGCCGCCGGACCGCGCTGGGAGACCGGACGCTGGCCTACCTGCGGGAAACGTTTGCCGGATTGGGAAGTCGGCGAGATTCGCTGCAGATGAATGGAAAGACGGGGGAGATCGCCTTTCTGGCCGCGGCCTTCGGCATGGCGGCCCTTCCCGCGGCCCTGACGCTTGTGCTCAAGCCGCTGGATCTTCGCCCCCCGAAACCCCAGCATAGCGGCTGGGGGAGCTGCGGATCGAGTTCCTGCGGCGGTGGCGGCGGTGGCGGCGGATGTGGCGGAGGTGGCGGAGGCGGATGTGGCGGCGGCTGCGGAGGTTGCGGGGGCTGAAACGCCGCGCAGCTTGCCGACCCGAGTGGACCGAGCGGGAGAAAGAACCGTGACGCTTGATGGTCTTCAGCCGCCGTCCGATCACGTGATTGTCTGCGGACTGGGCAACGTGGGCTATCGGGTGGTCCGGCTGCTGATGCGCCTCGGCCAACAGGGCGTCGTGATCACGCACCAGCCCAACGAGGACTGGCGGCGGGCGATCGAGCCGCAATTCCGCGTCATCGTCGGCGACGCCCGGGACGACCGGCTCCTCGAGCTAGCCGGCGTGGCCGCGGCCAAGGCCGTGATCATCGTCACGAATGACGATCTGGCCAACGTGTCGATTGCCTTGGATGCCCGGCGGATGAATCCCCGAGCGGCGCTCGTCGTCCGCCTGTTCGACCAGGAGTTGGCGGTCCATCTGGAGCAGTCCGTCGCAATCGACCGGGCGCTGTCGGCGTCGGCTTTGGCGGCGCCGCCGTTTCTGGCCGCGGCCCTGGGGACCACCGTTCGCTGTTCCTTTCCGGCCGGCGATGCGGACTGCCACGTGGGAGAAGACGCCGTGGACGCGGAACGTCCCGGCGAAGCCGTCAGCCTGGGCGCATGGTCGAAGAGCACGGGACAGGCGGCGCTTGCGGTCCGCCACGACGGGCAGATAATCCTCCCTTGTGATCCCGAGACGCCGCTTCAGCCGGGCGATCGCGTCATCGGCCTGCGGCTGACCGAGGGCTGCTCTCGAGCGGTGGGGCGAAGATGTCGCCGGGCGCGGCATGGCTCCGGCGTCTCGCCGTTCCGCCGCTATATGGCCGGTTGCCGCCAATGGTGGCACGAAGTTCCCGGGGCCATGCGTAAAGCGGTGGTTGCCCTGTTGCTCGTCGTGCTCCTGAGCGTCGGCGTGTTCCACACCGCCATGAAAATGTCCTTCATCGACGCCCTGTATTTTGTCGTCACCACGGTCACGACCGTCGGTTATGGGGACTACCACCTGATGCAAGCGTCGCCGTGGCTGAAGCTATACGGCGTGTTCCTCATGCTCTGTGGGGCGGCGATTCTGGCCGTGATTTTCAGCATCGCCACGGACCTGGTGCTTCGTACGCGGCTCCGCGACCTGATGGCGCACAGCGCGGCCCATTACCGCGATCACGTCATCGTGGCCGGCCTGGGGAACATCGGTTTCCGGTTGCTCCGCGATCTCGTGCAGGCGGGGCACGCGGTGGTCGCCATCGAGCAGCGGGACGATGCCCCGCATTTGCAGGCGGCCCGCGAGCTGGCCCCCGTCGTGCTGGGCAACGCAAAGACGGCGGAAACGCTGCGCAAGGCCGGTGCGGCCGGCGCACAGGTCATGGTGGCCGCCACCGACGACGATCTGGCCAATCTGAGCGCGGTGCTGGCGGCCCGCCGCATCCAACCGTCGTGCCGGGTAGTGCTCCGGTTGTTCAATTCCGAGTTGGCCGAGAAGATGCAGCAGGGGTTGGCCATGAACGCGGTGCTGAGCGTCTCGGCCGCCGCCGCGCCCACCTTCGTCGCTGCGGCGCTCTGCCCCCACACGCTCCACGGTTTTCTGCTGGACGACTGGTTGCTGTGCGTCTTCCGCCGCGTCGTCGGCCGGCAGACCGCCCAGGCAGACGGGCCGGCCGAGAACCATGCGCTGCTGTTCGTCAAACGGGCCGGCGCGGCCCGCTACGAGCCGGCTGTCGGCGGCTGCGCCCCGCGCCCCGGTGACGAAATCCTGGGAGTCCGCTGGTATCCGCTGGCCGGGAAACGGTGCGACCGATGATTCGCGAAGGCTGGCTCCGTGGTCGTAAGACGCGTCATTTCACGCTCCAGTGGCACGTTACCAATGCCTGCCCGTTCCACTGTCGGCATTGCTACGACCGTTCAAAGCGGCAGGAATTGGACCTGCCGCAGGCCTTGGCCGTGCTCGAGGACTTCCGCTCCTTCTGCCGCCGCCGGCGCGTGGTGCCGCAGATCAGCCTCAGCGGCGGCGATCCCTTGGCCTACGCCCATTTCTGGGAACTGTACCGCGCGATCGCCGAAGCGGAGATCGGCGTCTCGCTTCTGGGGAATCCGATTTCCGCGTCCACGATCGGGCGGTTGCTCGACCTCTGCCCGCCCGCCTACTACCAGGTGAGCCTGGAAGGGATGCGGGAGCACAACGATGCCGTGCGCGGCGCCGGCCATTTTGACCGGGTGATGGAATTCCTCGCTGCCGCGAGGCGGTTGGGACTGACCACCCACGTGATGCTGACGCTCACGCGGGCGAACGTCGATCAAGTGCTCTGCTTGGGTGAAGCGCTCCGCGGGCTGACGGCGCGGTTCACGTTCAACCGCCTTTCGCAGGTCGGCAATGCGGCCGAGTTGGAACTGCCCGACAAAGATGCGTTCGTGCGATTCTTGCGGCAGTATCTGGCGGCCCGCCGCACGAACCCGATCCTGGGGGTGAAGGAGAATCTGTTGGCCATCCTGCGGCCGCGGCGCCGGCGTCCGCTGCCCGGCTGCACGGGTTTTGGCTGCGGGACGGCCTTCAATTTCGTCGCCTTGTTGCCCGACGGCCAAGTTCATGCCTGTCGCAAGTATCCTTCGCCGCTGGGCGACATGCGAACCACCGGGCTGGAGGCGATCTACGACAGCCCGACGGCGAGAGCCTATCGGACCGGCCCGCCGGCTTGTCGCGGCTGCCGGCTGCGTCGCCATTGTCGCGGCTGCGCCGCCGTGGCCTACGGACAGGGCCTGGATCCCCTTCGCGACCGCGATCCGTACTGCTTCGTCGACCGGCCAGTGGGAAGCTTGCTAGCCCGTTTTTCCCCTTCAGGTTAACTCCTGGTGCAAAACGAACAGTTCTGGAGTATGTCAACGCTGTATACAGACAAGCCTCATTTCAGCGGGGATCATTGCACTTCATCGGACAGGGTATTTAAGTACTAGACATAATATGTCTGTGGTGGTATGATGGCGGCGGTGTTTATTCCCACGACTCGGAAACGAAACAAGAAGCCGCATGATCTTCTGATTGCGGGTGTAATCGGTTCCGTCCGATGCCATCGCAGTTGTCACTGCTATTCATTGGAGAAACAGAATGAACGACAAGTCTCCATATATTCCCACCCTATCAGCTTCCGATATTTCGATTCGCCTCAACGAACGGTTGGTTTCGATCGGCAAGTCGTGGCTAAAAGGCATTCATGTGATACCGTCAGAGCTCACAGAGAACAAGGGTTGGTATGAGAGCGGCAACGAAGATGTCGGCCAGCAGGAGCTGAATGAGCTATTGGGCAGGCTGGCCACCGACTTCATCGCACGCGAATTAACGAACACCTTAATGGTGAACCAGTACGATTACGATACCAAAACGCGGCGTCTGTGCAAGCGCCCTATCCAGGAAAAAAATGTAAGCGGCGAAAAGGTATGTGGCCGGGAGAAGGGCACGGCCTTTCGTATCGGTCTAGCGACGGGAAGCACGATTTTTCAGCTTGTCGACTCGCTCGATGTTATCAGCGTGCTTTGCTCTGTTGACATTGCTCCACTCGTGATCGGCCCCGTGCCTGAAACCAGGTACTCCGCTGGCTTCATCGCCGATCTCTTTGTAAGGCGATTTAGGGCGCAAGAACCAGCGAGAATCAACCTGTTGAACGTTGGAAAGATTACGTACCAGACGTCGGTGACGAAGGACGCCAGGAAGCAGCAATTCATTGCGATCCAGCTCTTTCCGGAGTGTTCTGCCCTCCGGGATAACGACAAGCCGACAGAACTCGGAAAAGGGATGGCCGATTATTTTGACTGGGTGGTGACGGGAATTGGAGCATGGGGCAAGGGACAACTTGACGTGCACGTGAATAAGATATATGCGACGGGCGATAAGCCAACTGGCGTAGTTGGTGATGTCTGTTCCCGACCGTTTGACCATAATGGCAAAGAATTACCGCTAACGAAAGCTACTAGCGACATGTTTGTAGCCATTTCTTTTGAAGCGATGGAGAAAATGTGCACGATTCAAGGAAAAGGCAAACGCGTGATTGCAATCGCGGGTGGCAAAGAGAAGTATGCGGCCATTAGAACGCTCCTCGTGCGCGACAAACCGCTCTTCAACGTCCTAGTTACCGACGAGCTTACCGCACGCCGCCTTTTGGTTGACCTTGAGTAGTCTCACGCGAGTGGCCGGGCATGAAGAGGGGGCATGGAAAGGGGACGTCCGGCGTCTGTTCGGCACAACGAGTGCTTCATTGTAGCTGAAGATGGGTGGCGGCGGGACCGGCAGAAGACTTGGCCGCGGTGGGGGCGAAAACGGTCAGAACGATTTTCGTGCCGACTCAGGCTTCCCGCAAGGCACACCAGTTGTCGGGCATCGTAAAAGGTAACAGTATAGCTTCCCAACCCCTATTGCGCCATCCCCGGTAGGAGGGTAGGATTCGTGCATCGATCGCTTTTGCCACGGAATGGCCGACGATGCACTTCGTTTTCTACCCGAAGCA
>Ga0181520_10007295_pt1 | contig 16378 bp, 12 predicted proteins | sample PEATcosm2014_Bin_29_FD_132451 | JGI IMG/M metagenome (GOLD analysis project Ga0181520, IMG submission 132451) | Peatland microbial communities from MTU Mesocosm Facility, Houghton, MI, USA - PEATcosm2014_Bin02_30_metaG | ecosystem: Environmental > Terrestrial > Soil > Wetlands > Peat | place...
GCACTTGCGTCAAACCGAATTGGGCACCAGACGCGCCGCCGTGAACTTAGTCTTAATGCTGGTGAAGATAGTATTCAGATTTAAATTGGGATTACTGGACGAAACGCATTCCCCATTGTTTTCTGCCGCGGTAGCGTCGGAGTAAAAATTCGCCGCGCTGCTCGCCGTCTGCTGCATCTCCTGGCAGGGCGTAATGGTCGTTGCATCCGTCGAGCAATCGGATTGGTTTGTCGACGCCCCGTAGGCAATTGTGTAAACCGCGATTCCCAGGCTGGTCGCATACTGACCGGCGGCCACAGTCTGCGCGCATTGATCGATCGTCGAGGGATACGTTCCACTCGAACTGCTGAAGCCCGAGCCGAATTTGGATGAGTTCGCGCCTCCGTCGGAAAGCAGAATAATCGCGTTGGCAGCAGCTGGATTGCTGTTCCCCGCGGCCTGGAGGGCAGTAATCGCAGCGTACATTGCGCCTGCAATATAGGTTCCGTCTCCGCCGGGAGCTTGTAGTCCACCGCAGTTACTGGACGTATTGGCTCCGGACGCGATGCCTAGGGGCGAGGAGGTAGCTATTCCGCCTCCCGCCTGATTATTGGCGCTGTAATCGTCCTCCCAGCTCGTTACCTGATAGGTCGGCGATGTGCCCGAGGGTGCGGTCCAGGTAGTGTTGCTTGTCGAAGGTTTCGGGGTTACTGAATACGACGGGATGTTCGGGTTGTTGTTGGTGCAAGTGGTGTCATCGCTTGCCTGATTGGCTTGTATGTTCGGGAACGTGAACAGGCTTACCTGATCGTACTCGCCTTTGCATGTGGACGCCGTGCTTCCCTGCGAGCAGGGAGAAAGACCGCCCAGCAAAGTCTGCATGCCCTGCAGCGCACAATAGATCTCCGTATTGCCGCAATTTGCATCGTTGTCCTGATTGTTCATCGACGCCGTTGTGTCCATGACAATGGCGATGTTCATAGCCGCGTTCCCTCCGCCCTGCATCGCTGCAGTCGACACCGTTGTCAGCGGAATATAAGCCGGAGTATGAGCGCCAAACGCCTTCAACGCCTGGATGAACCACATCGTTACATGGGCCGTCTGCGTCACCTGGATCACGTTGGCTCCCGTCGAAGACGCGGAGCATGCCACGCTCACATAAGTGCTGTTGGTAACGCAATTCAATGCTATTGTGGGCACGCTGACACTCTCCAGAGCCGCATCGAAGTTTGCCCCATAGCCTTGGGTCGTGCCGGCTCCCGAACTCAGGGAGCTGAATGCCCTCACTTCATTGTCAACGGTCGTCGACGTGGCGCCCGAAAGCGTCATTGCATAAGCTCCCGCCAGCGTCGCCGCATCGGTGGAAGCCTGCAGTTCGCGATAGCACACATAGGCATGCCCAAGGTCGATCGTCAAACCCGCCATCCCAAGAAAAAGGACCATGAGAAGCGCCATCCAGGGAAGGATCTGTCCACTCTCATTCTTAAGTGCCCGTTTCAAAAGAGAATTCCCAAAGTTGCTCATTGGACAACCTCCGTGATCTGCGAGGCAAGGCTGCAACTCGTGTACCTCATCCCGTAGACCCCGAGCTTGCATGCATACGTGGCTTGGATCTCGGCATTCTTCCCCGCCACCATGTTTGCATTGGCGGCGCCTGCGCCCGCAGCGCAAGCTGTAGTCCCAGTGCCATAATTGTTGCCGTTGAGTGTGTATGTAAGGATGATGTTCGATTGCGCCAGTCCCGGCGCCGCTGCGTAGATTGCATTTGTCGCCGTAGTGCAAGGATCGTTGTCGCCGCGGTCCGTTACCAGCAGGTGCCCTGCGTTGCTCACCGCCTCAGCCAACTGCAGCTTCTGATAGAGCGCGATCGAAAACGAAAAGATGCCCGTCATCACGGCCATCACAATCGGCAGCGTAACTGCCATTTCTACAATCGCGCTCCCTTCCTCCCCACACGCAGCTCGACGGCTTATGGCAACAATCTGAGTCGGTGCATTCCTCTCGCTCCCGGGTCTTCGCCTTCCGGTTGATCGCTGACCGCCGCACCATGCCACGAACGCACGGATCAAGAGCTTCATTTCGTTCCTCCAACCGCTGGTGACGCTTATCTCAACAGCATGCGCACGCGCGCTTCTGCGTGCGGACACTAATGTGTGGATTCTCTAAGAAGTAACACGACATTTTGTGACTTAAATACCTCTTTTTAGGCATGACTGTAATCTAAAGTAACCAACATAGACGGCTGGAATGACCCAGATCATTGACAATGGTCAACCAGGTGTGACCATTGCCAATTCGAAGGCATTTTTGGGAATTCCACCCTCCAAGAAGGAGAATCGGAAGCTTGAAAATGTGAGTGGGCCACTGCGGACAACTCTTTGTCATTCCGAGTGTTGGCCGCCAAGCCGGGTAGATTGATCGTCTTGGATTGTTCAATTTGCGACGGAAAGTGAAGGCCCTGGACGAGCCTTGTCACCCCACAGGGAGTGGAGATTCGGAATTGTGCTAACCGGCTGGAAAATCGCCGAGACAAGAGCGCAGGTTTCGAATCGGAACAGACTTCCGGCGGGCTTGTCGGAGGCCGCTACAGAATTCCCGCAGTCTCAGGACTTGCTTTTACCGGAACAGGAAGCCTTTGCGGCCTCATGATTCCAAATGCAACGCGAAAAATCCCATAAGCCGCCAACACGCCAAACGCCATCGACCCCAGAGCTGCGCATATCAACATGAACAAATTCAATAAATCCGACATAAATCTCATTTCAGTCTACTGCACAAAATTCGTACATGCGCTGACGACTTTTCGGTCACGCAAGGACCAGCGCGCGATGATTTCAGGCATCGATCCTGCGATTCTCTCAGAAAACCTGCCGCGTTGATCCCTGTTTCTGTTGCTACTTAGAATACCTCTGGGCTGTTGCAATCCGGTTAAGTAGTCTTCCGGAAATCGAACACCAAAGTTTTTTCTGCGTCGCTTGTCTCCCGCCGTCCCAAATTGGCGATTCAACTTCGCAGCCCAACCACCACCCAAAACGCAGGCATGTGTGAAAATTGTTCTAGGGCCTTGTTGCGGTCTGACTCAGCAATCGCCTGTTCCCCTGTTACCCAACCATGGCTATCACTCACATCTCGGTGCGTGGGGCGCGCCAGCACAATCTGCGCGACATTAACGTCCGCATCCCCCGCAACACGCTCACTGTGGTCACCGGCCTTTCCGGCTCGGGCAAAAGCTCGCTGGCATTCGACACCATCTACGCCGAAGGCCAGCGCCGCTACGTCGAGACCCTTTCGGCCTATGCGCGCCAGTTCCTCGACCAGATTGAGCGCCCCGACGTCGACTCCATCGAGGGTCTTAGCCCGGCGATTTCTATCGAGCAAAAAACCACTAGCCGCAGCCCGCGGTCGACCGTCGGCACCATCACCGAGATCTACGACTACCTACGCTTGCTCTACGCCTCCGTCGGGACGCCGCACTGCCCCAACTGCGGCCGGCCGATCGCCCGCCAAACCTCGGAACAAATCGTTCAGCGCATCCTCCAGATGGGCACCGGCGAACGCGTCACCATCATGGCTCCCATCGTGCGCGGCCGCAAAGGCGAGTTCAAAGACCTCCTCGACCAGCTCGATCAGCAGGGCTTTCGTGCCCGCGTCGACGGCGAGATGATCGATCTCTCCGAGCCACCTTCTCTCGACAAACGCAAGAACCACAGCATCGAAGCCGTCGTCGACCGCGTCCTCCTCAAGCCCTCCGAGATCACTGGCGTTTCAAATTCAGAGGCCTCGTCGCCACCAAAGCCGGGTGCCCCAGGTCCCTCTGTTGGGACCTGGGAAAGCAACAAGCCCGGCGTGGCCAATGGGAGGCAGACTTCCAACAAACCATCCATCGAAAAACGCCTCGAAGGCGCAGTCACCAAGGCTCTCCAGCTTGCCAATGGCCTGGTCCTCGTCGCGCTACCCGGCAGCAGCGGACAGAAACCCGAAGAACAGCTCTTTTCCTCGTCGATGGCCTGCCCCGACTGCGGCCTCGACGTCCCCAAACTCGAGCCGCGCAGCTTCTCCTTCAACTCCACCTTCGGCGCCTGCCCCGAGTGCCACGGCCTCGGCTCGCTCTACGACTTCGATCCCGCCAAGGTCATCAACGACTGGTCCAAGCCCTTGCTCGATGGCGGCCTCGGCCCCGGCTCCGCTTCGCAGTATCTCCTCAAACTCATCAACCTTGCCGCCGAACGCTACAAAATCAACCTGAAGACACCCTTCGAGGACCTGCCGCCCAAGCAGCAGCACATTCTCGTCTACGGCCCGCCCAAAGGCGAAGCCCCGCGCACCGGCTTTCACGGCATCCTCGCCTACCTGCGCGATTCCGTCGAAGAAGCCCGCAGCGAAGGCTACCGCGAGTACATGATGAACTTCATGTCCGCCACGCCCTGCCCCGTCTGCCGCGGCAAGCGTCTCCGCCCAGAATCGCTCGCCGTCAAAATCGGCGGCCTCTCCATCGCCGACTTCACCGCCCTCCCGCTCAACCGCGCCCTCTCCGCAGCCATCAACCTCAGCTTCACCGCGCGCGAAGCCCTGGTCGCCGAGCGCATTCGCCGCGAAATCGCCGAGCGTCTCGAATTCCTCTGCCGCGTCGGCCTCAGTTATCTCTCCCTCGACCGCAACGCCTCCACGCTCTCCGGCGGCGAAGGCCAGCGCATCCGTCTCGCCACCCAAATCGGTTCCCGCCTCCGCGGAGTCCTCTATGTTTTGGACGAGCCCTCCATCGGCCTCCACCAGCGCGACAACGAACGCCTCATCCAGGCTCTCGTGCAACTCCGCGACCTCGGCAATACCGTGCTGGTTGTTGAGCACGACGAAGACACCATCCGCCACGCCGACTATGTCCTTGATCTCGGACCAGGCGCAGGCCGCTTGGGAGGTTTTGTCGTCGCCGAAGGCACGCCCGCCCAAATCATGGCCTGCCCCGAATCCCTCACCGGCCGCTATCTCTCCGGAGCCGAAGGCATCCTCCATCGCGCCGAGCCGCGCCCCCTCACCGGCAAATGGATCACCGTCAGCGGAGCCCGCGAACACAACCTCCAGGATCTCAACATCCGCGTCCCCCTCGGCGTCATGACCGTCGTCACCGGCGTCAGCGGCAGCGGCAAAAGCACCCTAATTAACGACATTCTTTACAGGTCGTTAGCGAAAAATCTTTACGGATCACGCGAAGAACCAGGCGCCCACGAATCCCTCTCCGGCGAGGACCAAATCGACAAGGTCATCCGCATCGACCAGTCTCCCATCGGCCGCACGCCCCGCTCCAATCCGGCCACCTACACACAGGTCTTCTCGCCCCTCCGCGACCTCTTCGCCATGCTGCCCGAGGCACGCGAACGCGGTTACAAGCCCGGCCGCTTCAGCTTCAACGTAGCCGGCGGCCGCTGCGAAACCTGCCAGGGCGACGGCCAGCGCCGCATCGAAATGAACTTCATGCCCGACGTCTACGTCCAGTGCGAAGTCTGCAATGGGCGCCGCTACAATCAGGAAACCCTCGCCGTCAAATTCAAGGGCCACTCCATCGCCGACATCCTCGACCTCACCATTGAAGACGCGCTCGCCGTCCTCATCGACGTACCCTTGGTCCGCCAAAAACTCCAGACCCCCGTTGACGTCGGTCTCGGCTACGTTCATCTGGGCCAGAGCGCCACCACCCTCAGCGGCGGAGAAGCCCAGCGCATGAAACTCGCCCGCGAACTCTCGAAGCGCCAAACCGGCCGCACCCTTTATCTTTTGGACGAGCCCACCACCGGCCTTCACTTCGACGACGTGCGCAAGCTCCTCGAAGTTCTCCACCGCCTCACCGACCTCGGCAACACGGTCATCATCATCGAGCACAATCTTGATGTGATTCGCAACGCCGACTGGATTCTCGACCTGGGCCCCGAAGGCGGCGAAGACGGCGGCCGCCTGGTCGGCGAAGGCCGCCCCGCCCACATCGCCCATATCGATGAGTCCTATACAGGCCAATTCCTCAAGCGCTACTACACCTCCCACAACGGCCGTCTAGAGCCGACCGACGACACAGCGGAAATGCTCGCGATCAAAGATAGCCCCGCAGTGACTGGCTCTCCTGCGACTGATGGTCGTCCTGATCGGCACACACGAAACGGAGGGAGCAGGGGCCTTCAGGCCCCTGAAACAGGCCCGAACGAAGCTGTGGGCTTTAGCCCCGGAAGAAAAAACAAGGCCTCAATCGGCAAGACCATGGGTGCCCCAGGTCTCGAACTTGAGACCTGGGAAAGCAAAAAGGCCTCAATCCCTGCGAACGGGAAATCCCCCAAAAAGTCCACCCGCAAAAAGCCGGTGGCCCAATGACCGACCAACCGGAGCATTCCCCAATCGACCCGCAAGAACTAGCACCAGAAGACACCTCCACCACTGAACCCGTCCCCGAAGTCGCCGTCCCGATTTACTCCCAGGCTCCAGATCCAGAAAACACCGAGCCACTCCTCTTCCAAAACTTCGCCCGCCTCCCACCCCCACGCCAAGAACGCATCCCACACATGGGCCACATCGGCATCCTCATCCTCCTAGCCCTCGGATGCCTCGCCGTAGCCGCCTTCGCCGCCCAAATCGCCGTCACCCATCACCTCTTCGGCGTCACCACCATCACAGAAGCCGCCACAGAGATCCACTACACCCTCGGCACCGAAGCCGTCTTCTACACCCTCACCCTCTGCGCCAGCCTGCTCCTCTTCCCCGCCATCTGGCACCGCAGCTTCTTCGCCGCACTGCAGTGGCACGCCAGCCAGGCCCGCCGCTACATCGCATGGCTCGCTGGAGCAGCCGTAATCTGTTTCATCCTCGCCATGTTCGACGGCATCTTCCTCCCCGGCCCCGCCGACGCGCCCATCGACCGCATCTTCCGCACCCCCGGCGCCGCATGGATCCTCTTCGCCTTCGGCATCACCCTCGCCCCATTTTTTGAGGAGCTCGCCTTCCGCGGCTTCCTGCTCCCCGCCCTCTCGACGGCCTTCGATTGGATCGCCGAAAAAGTCACCGACGAACCACCCCACCTCCTCGACCAGGACGGCCACCCGCAATGGTCCATCCCCGCCATGGTCACCGCCTCCATCCTCACCAGCCTCCTCTTCGCCGCCCTCCACGCCGACCAAACCGGCTACTCCCTCGGACCCTTCCTGCTCCTCATCCTCGTCAGCCTCGTCCTCTGCGCCGTACGCCTAACCCTGCGATCGCTAGCAGCCAGCGTCTTAGTCCACGCGACGTATAATTTCCTACTCTTCTCCTTCATGCTGATAGGAACCAGCGGCTTCAAACACCTGGAGAACATTTAGGGGACTGGCCGGGACTAGCCGTCCAGGCAACCGCTTCGCGCGGCAACAGGGGATGCATCACCGACTGATAAAGCTGGGTGGTCGTTAAGCGCTAACGCTGGGTGCCCCGTCCTAGCTCAGCTAGGGCGGGAAAGCACAAACCCAAATCGGCGCTTCATCGCTCGCCCCCAGAGATTGCTCCTCCCACAGCCCTGTCATCCTGAACGGAGCGCGTTAGGGGCCCCGATCGCACGTCAGTGCGATTGGGGTGAGCGAAGTGAAGGATCTGCTTTTGTCTTTCGCACCGCATCAACCCGCACGACCAAGGGTGCCCATATCTACGGCCACGCACTTTGTGGCTAGAGATGTGGGAAAGCACGAACCACCCGCCGATTCCCGGAGGGAGTAGGGGCCTTCAGGCCCCTGAATACAGCAGGCACAATCGCGGCCTTTAGGCCCGGAAGAAATCATCTCTCGGAACGAATGAACTGAGGCCCCGCGTAACGAATTCTCCCGTAGGGAGAACAGGAAAATAGCCCAGGGTAAAACCCTGTGATCTCGCGCCCCCCCACAGAATCCCCGCCCCGTAGGGCCGGGGTGAGTGCGCACGCACCCCATTAATCCGCACGAACATGGGTGCCCCATGTCTCGCCTCTGAGACTTGGGAAAGCACGAACCCAAATCGGCGCTTCACTGCGCCCCCAAACACCGACACACGCACAGCCCTGTCATCCTGAGAACCCGCGCGTTTGGGGCCCCGTGAACGACGCAAGTCGTTCATGGGGTAAGCGGGGCGAAGGGTCTGCTTTTCGCACCGATGTCTCGAATTAATCGCCGAAGGATTACGCTCGCCGATCCGTCGGGGACGGCTTCCGGTGGGGCCAATAACCCAAATCGCGTTTTCAGCCCGCCGCACTCATCGAACTCACCACCGGCGGCCTCGCCCCGCGAATCACCAGCCAAAGCATCAACACCATCTCCCCAAACATCGCAGGCTGCGAGTACACAAACACCGTGTGCTGCCATTCCGGCCAAAGTACGCCCGTAAAGCTGAGCACCACATAAGCAATCCCATTCAGACCGAGCCACACACCCAAAAACCGCGGCAGAAAACGCGACCGGTACACCAGCGCCCCCAGCGGGAACAGCCAAACGCCCCAAAGCGTCTCGGCAGCCGTGATTTGAAAACCGCGCAATTGGAGCAGCAGCATCGCCAGCGCATCTCGCTGCGGCTTGTCGAAGACCGACAGGAAATCGGCTCCGCGCGCCACCAGCAGCACGCCAAGATCGCTCGCCACGCCGACAAAGTAGAGCAGCGCCGGCATCACGCCCCCGAAAATCACCACCTGCACAGCGAGGTTCTGGTTCACTCCCTTGAACAACCGATAAAAGGCCAGCGTGAGAAAGATCAGGACGACCGCACCCACAAGGTCGCTCGCCATGCCCAGGCGAAAAAGCGTCTCGTGCGCAGCGATGTTGCTCACCGTCGCAGCCGCATTCCCCGCCACAAAAAGCTTGCTGGGAATATAAATCAGCCGCAGCGGTCCAAGAAGGACAAGCAGCAGATACCACAATCCGGCAACTCGCCCTGGGTTGCGAGTCAAACGCATCGTCCCTCCCTGGAGCAGTTATACAAGCTGCGATAAAAACTCGATATTTTCTGCAAACTGCGCTCAACACCTGTGACAGATGTCTCAATTGTTCCACGGGTAACAATTGGTGATGGCCGATACAAACCGCCCGAAGCTTTTTGCCTCAACGGCAAGTCCACAATTGTTCCATGGGTAACAATTGCGCGAACTCCGCTAACACGCGCGTTGCGCGGCTAACTCCGCAGACGCCGCCAAAGCTACAATCACCTTGATGACCGAACCCACCCACGCACGACAGCTTCTCGCGCTCCTAGCCCGCACCAGCTTCCGTCTGGGCCAATTCAAGCTCTCCTCCGGGGGCACCAGCGATTACTACATCGATTGCCGCACCACCACACTCCACGCCGAAGGCGGTCGCCTCACAGGCCACGCCATCCTCGAATTGCTCGAAGCCAACCACATCGACGCCGAAGCCGTCGGCGGCCTCACCATGGGCGCCGATCCCATCGTCTCCAATGTCGCCACAGCCAGCGCATGGCGCGCACAGTCGCACACAGACGCTCCGCTGTTGCATGGTTTTTTAGTCCGCAAAGCCGAGAAGGCCCACGGCACCGGCCGCCGCATTGAAGGCTTCTGTCGCGCAGGCGCGCGTGTCGTCATCGTGGACGACGTCTGCACCACCGGCGCCTCGACAATCAACGCCATTGAGGCCGCTCAGGAAGCAGGCATGCAGGTCGTCGCCGTGGTCTGCATTGTGGAGCGCGAAGAAGCGAATGGACGCCCCGCCGTTGAGTCAGCGGCAAAAGGCGCTCCTTTCCTGCGCTTGTTCACTGCGAAGGACGTCCGCGCAGAGCACGTGAAGCAGCTGCAAACCACAATCTCATAACACGTCTTCACGCAGCAAAAGACAAGGCCACCCGGATTCGCTCCGGATGGCCTGCTCGTTGTCTTCCGTTTTCGTGTGGACTTAGTTGCCCGAGCCCGAAGGTGCGGGAGTTGCCGGCGCCGTTTGCTGATCGCCACTCATGTTCGACAGCAGCTGAATCTGCACGCGGCGATTCTGCTTGCGGCCGTCCGCAGTGGTGTTGTCCGCCACGGCATTATCCTTGCCAATCCCGATCAGGTAGAAGCGGTGCGCGGGAATGTTGTACTTCGCTGCGAGGTACTGCACCACCGCATCGGCGCGGCGTTGGCTCAGATCGTAGTTGTACTGCGCCGGCCCAGTCGAATCGGTTCCGCCGGTCACTTCAAGAATGTAGCTCTTCGCGGAGCTCAGTTGTCCGGCGAAGCTATCAAGCTGATCCTTGTCATCCTTCGTCAGCATTGCCTTGTCGAAGCCGAAGTTCACAGTAGCGTTGGCCAGCGGCTTGTAGTTGTCGAGGCCTTTGACCACGCTATCTAGCGAATCGGCGCGATGCACCGCATCGTTGGCTGCGGTCTCCGCGTCGCCGGCCGACTTCGTGGCAGTCTGCGCATTTTGAGTCGCACTGTCAGCCGCACCCTGCGCCTGCTTGATGCCCGCCTGCGCGCGGTCATCTGTGTCGTGAATCGCGCGGCCGTTCGCCGCCGTCTTGTCTTCCAGTTGTCCGGTGTGATCGATGATCGGAGCCGTCTGCGTGTGCACCCAGTTCTTGGTCGCACAACCCGTCACACCCACCACCGCCATTGCAGTCGTTGCCACCCAAAGGCCAAATCTCAAGTTCACCATCGCTCTTTCCTCCCGCCGCCCCTGTCTGGTTTTTGACCACACGACGGGCGGAGATCTTCTTTCTAATCATTCTGTTAGTTGCATCTGTCGAGCCAAACGTTGTTGGCCCCTCTATTTATCTGATAACGCGAGACTTAGATATTGAGACCGTGCTCCTCGAAGAGATTTATACAGTGTAAATTTTACGCCGACGAGTAAGGATTGCCAGCACAAGTCCTATCGCAAGCGATACTTCCACCAACCAGCTATCCTTAAATCTGGCCGTTTCGCGGCAGCAACCCCCATGGATCTCCTGGAAAAAATCCGCATCTTGCCCACTCAGCCCGGCGTGTATCTCTACAAGAACGCCGAGGGCGAAGTGATCTACGTGGGCAAGGCAAAGAACCTTCGCGCGCGGGTTCGCTCTTACCTGCTTGAAGCTTCGCAAGCCAACGCCAAAACCGGCTCGCTGATGCGCGAAGCCGTCGACATCGAATACATCCTGGTTGCGAATGAGCACGAAGCTCTTGCTCTCGAAAACAACCTCATCAAACAGCGCAAGCCGCGCTTCAACATTCTGCTCCGTGACGACAAGACGTATCCCTACGTGAAGCTGACCCTCGCCGATCGTTTTCCCAAAGTCTTCGTCACGCGGCGGCTGCGCAAGGATGGTTCTGCCTACTACGGGCCGTACTTCCCCGGCAACCTCGCCTACCGCGTGGTCGAGCTCATCCATCGCAGTTTTCTGCTGCCCAGTTGCAAAGTCGATCTCTCGCGCTACTATCCGCGCGCGTGCTTGCAGTACTACATTCATCGCTGTCTCGGTCCTTGCGTCGAGGGGTTCACAACGCAGGCGGCCTATGCGCAAGCAGTGCGCGATGCGCAGTTGTTCCTCGAAGGCCGTCACACGGAGCTGGAGCGTTCTCTCACAACGCGCATGGCGGAGGCTGCTGCGGCCGAGCAATTTGAGGCAGCGGCCCGCCTGCGCGATCAGCTTTCCACGGTGCACCAGCTTCAGGAAAAGCAGCGGATCGCTACAGCCGAGCAGGGCGACGATGCCGATGTCTTCGGCTACCACTTCGAGGATGGCAGCCTCGCCGTCAATCTCTTCCACATGCGTGCCGGCAAGATCGTCGATCGCCGCGAATTCTTCTGGGAAGATTTGCCGGAGCTGCTGGAGATCGCCGGATCCGAAGACGGAGAGAGCGGGGGAAACGGAGGGAGCAGGGGTCTTCAGACCCCTGAAAACGGCGCGCGAGCAATCGAGGGCTTTAGCCCCGGAGAACAACGGCCCGGCCCTATCTTCAGCGCACTTCTCAAGCAGCTCTATATCGACCAGCAATATGTTCCGCGAACCATTTTGGTCCCCGTCGATTTTGACGATCGCGAAACGCTGGCCGCATTGCTCAGCGAGCGCACCGGGCATCGCATCGAACTGATCGTGCCGCAGCGCGGAGAAAAACGTTCCCTTGTCGATCTCGCCGCACAGAACGCAAAGCAATCGTTCACCCAGCGCTTCCGCGTCCTTGAGCCTTCGCGCAAGGCTATTCAGGAAGCACTCGCCGACGCACTGATGCTGCCCGAGCTGCCGCGCCGCATCGAGTGCTTCGACATCTCGCACATCCAGGGCGCGGAAACCGTGGCTTCGCTGGTGGTGTGGGAAGACGGCAAGATGAACAAATCGGCCTACCGCAAATTCAAAGTAATGACGGTCCTCGGCGTCGACGATTTTGCTTCGATGCGCGAGGTGGTCACGCGTCGCTACCGCCGCATCCGCGACGCCAGAAATGTTGAGGAGTCTTCGCTCATGCAGGACTGTCATCCTGAGCGACCCCTCGTGAAACGAGGGGGAGTCGAAGGACCTGCGGTTGCTTCTCGGGATGCCTCGAACCGCACAAACTTGGGTGCCCCATCCTTGGGGACAGCTTCATCGTCGGCAGAGGTGGGAGACCACGAACCTCGATCCGAGGAAAATCACGAGGCATCTTTGAAAGGGCACGGCTTCAGCCGTGCCGATAAGGGCGCGAATAAGAGCGGGGCTTTAGCCCCTGAGGGAAGGTTGTCGAAAAGCAAAGAACCCACCACCATGCCGTCGTTGGTGCTCATCGATGGCGGCCTCGGCCAACTCCACGCCGCCGCCGAAGCGCTCGAGTCGCTCGGCATCACATCCCAGCCGCTCGCGTCCATTGCAAAAAAAGAAGAGGTAATTTACCTCTACGGCAACGAGGACGAGCCCGTCGTTCTCGACCGCCGCTCGCCGGTGCTGCATCTGGTGCAGCTCATCCGCGACGAGAGCCATCGCTTTGCCGTCGGCTATCACCGGCAGCGCCGCGCCATGCGCGACCGAGACTCCGAGCTGCTCAACATTCCCGGCGTCGGCGCGCAAACACGCCAGCGGCTGCTGACGCACTTCGGAAGCCTGCGCGACGTGCAGCAGGCAACGGCGGAATCGCTGGCTGCTGTGGTTCCGCGCAGGACCGCGGACGGCATCTGGCGCCACTTCCATGAGAAGCAGCCAACGGCATAACTATGCGTTATCACTTGCAATCGACAACGCATAAAGCCAGAAGTGGCTGGATCGAGACGACAACTGTGAGCTGGTGAATGAAGCATGAAGCAACACATCATTCCGCGTTCATATCAGGAATCCTGTGTGCGATCCGAGCACGCCAGTCGGTCAAACTCCGTACATCTGGAGAATCCCAAAGAATGATAGAGCGAGAGCGTTCAAGCGCTCCCCCGAGAAGTCATTCAGATCTAGCGATCGCTACACGATCCATCGGCCTGGCGGTGCGAAGAACCTTGCAATTGAACGTGCTCTAGGCCAGCTTGAAAATGACTTTGTTGCCACGATCAATCGACTTAAGAAAAACAGTGTACTAACTTCAAAAGAACGGACCACTCTCTGCTGGTTCACTTCTGCAATGTTCGCGCGCACCGAACGCACCCCTGATTCAATCCGGCAGCTCCTACGAGGAGCTCAGGACCAAGCTGCTCGTCTTGAACGCCGCCGCAACGCCTCCCCAACGCTTTCTGAAGAACTCAACTCCATGCGGATAAACACCGCTCCCGATTATGTCGCGATAATGACACCGAAGATCGCCGATGTGCTTTCAAATATGAGCCTGACCATTCTAGTCACCGGCGACAACGCTGGGTTTATTACGTCAGACGAACCGTGCGTGCAATGCATCCCCTATTCAAGGCAACGGCCTTTTATTGGTGATCCCAACGTAGAGTTCACGATGCCGCTCACTCCACTCCATTTGGCCCTCTTCACTTGGAGGCAACAGCGTGACCTCTATCGACCAATTAATGAGGATGTCGTTGACGAGGCGAATTCGAGAGCAGTTTTCAACTGCAACAGGGAGTTCATCTCGTGGAAAGGCATGATACGTGACTGTTGGTTCTCCGCTTGAATATATGGCGGGCGGCCTACAACTGACCATCCACAAATGATTGGGTGCCCCATGTCTCGCTTTTGAGACATGGGAATGTAGGGCGTTGACATGACGAAAGCCTGCCCTGAGCGAAGTCGAAGGGGGCCCCGTTCATGACCCGCAATGCGGATGTTTCCATTTCATCACCTTTAGCTGCTATCGGCGGCTGCCCTACCTGGGCCCTGTGCCGGCTCGCGATCTCTTCGAGCGGTCCCTCGAATGTCATGCGCGTCCCGTTATGAGTTCTTTGCCCTCAATGCGGGCTATTGGCGCAAGCCCCTGAATCGTTGTGCCGCAATAGATATATACTAAGACATATCAATAAATTCATGCATTAATCTGTGACAATACGCTCTTATTTGTAGACCATCGTTTATGATGGATACTGCTACTTTCATCCCTAATGGCGCATCCCATCTGTGCCGATCAAGAGGTGTAGTCATGACTTCAACCGTCAAAGCACGCACAACCAGAAAGCCCCAAAAAATGCAAACATCGAGGCAAGTTACTGGCGCTGCCCACAAGGGCAGACCCGTCCGTGCCGGGAAGAAAGAACGGGTGCTCGTTGAATTCTCAGAAAGCTTGCTTAAACGAACCGATGAGGCGGCAAGCCGCATGGAGAAGAACCGAAGCGAGTTGATTCGGACTGCCGTGGAGAAACTGCTGGAAATGGAGGAGAAGCAGAAATTCGAGATGGAACTTGCGGCTGGATATGCCGCGAATGCCCGGATGAACCTGGACCTTGCGGAGGAATTTGCTTCTGTCGATCGCGAGGGGCTCTGATGGTTGGTAAGCCATTCAGGGGCATGGTGGTGGAAGTCTCACTCGATCCCGTTGTGGGGCATGAACAGGGCCGCTCCCGGCCATGCGTTGTGATCCAAAACGATGTTGGCAACAGGTTCTCTTCGACGACAATCGTTGCACCTTTAACGGATGCTTCCCATATCAAAAAGCCAAGTCCGATTTATGTGCTTGTCAAAAAAGGAGACGGTGGCACGACAAAGGACAGCTATGTTCTCTGCGACCAAATCCGAACGGTAGATCAGCGGCGATTCCGAAACACGTATGGAACCCTGTTGCCTGAATCCATGGCCAAGGTCGACAAAGCTCTTCAGATCAGCCTTGGACTGGCTGCCCTCTGAAGAAACTATCTGGCTCCCGCCGCCGCGTGCTGGCCCACCGCAAACTTAGCGCTGCAGGTGGGGCAGTCGTGCACCTTGCCGTCGCCAATCGTGATGACCGTAGTTCCGCACGCGGGGCATTTGCCTTTATGCTCGCCCATGCCGAACAGCGGTCCGGCAAGCGGCGCAAGGATGCCCAGCGCAATCACCGGCACGCCGAGGAAGATGCCCCAGCCGGTGAGGCTGATCATGATGCCTGCGACGATGAGAATGGGCGCGGCGATCACGCCGTAAATCAAGCCGCCGAAGGCGCCGCGTGCGGGCACGTGTTCGGGGGTCGCCGCATTCTGCGTTTCATGGGGAACTGCTGTCCCGCAATGAGGACAGAAGATCCAGTGAGGCGTGAGGGGTGTCGCGCATTTCGAACAGTGAGCGTCCATAGAGATACCGCTCCTCGACGGTCGAAAGCAGCCGGATCAGACATGGCCGAGATAGGTGATTCCGTGTCTCGGCGGCGCCCGAATCGGCTACAGCGCAGAAGTCTACCCCTAACCGATCTCCCTGCCCGTGACACGCATCACCACTCGCATGGCTCGTCGACTTTGCCGATAACCGCAACCGACCGGGCAACCGGGCGCGCCGAATCTGGTTCCTATGTTTCGAGCGCACCGGGTCCCAGTGGCAGGGCGTTCATTCGTGGGCAGGGGCGCTGGGTTTTCGCGATTTCCCTGGCTCGCTGGTGATGAAGGAGAATCGCACTGGCAATCACCAGACTCTGCCCCCATGATCCCCGCTGAAGTGAAGTGCAGAGCCGAAGGCCGCCCGCCCCACCGCAGGGGGCCGAAGGCAGTTGGCCCCAACGCAGGTGGTACCCTCACATCACCGCATGAGCCTGGGCACCGCACCCACACAGCACACCGCAGCCGATCTGCCGCGCGTACTAGGCGCGAGCCAGGCGACGGCCATTGTCGTGGGCACCATCATCGGCAGCGGCATTTTTCTTGTGCCCAGCGAGATGATGCGCGATACCGGCTCGTCCTCGATGGTTTATCTAGCATGGATCGTCGGCGGCTTACTCTCGCTCTTCGGCGCGATGACATATGCGGAATTAGGCGCCATGCTTCCCTACGCGGGCGGCGAGTACGTCTACTTGCGCGGCGCGTATGGTGACACCACGGCCTTCCTCTACATGTGGACTTGGTTTGCTGTAGCCAAGCCCGCATCGATTGCCGCCGTCACCAGCGGC
>Ga0181520_10007297_pt1 | contig 16374 bp, 10 predicted proteins | sample PEATcosm2014_Bin_29_FD_132451 | JGI IMG/M metagenome (GOLD analysis project Ga0181520, IMG submission 132451) | Peatland microbial communities from MTU Mesocosm Facility, Houghton, MI, USA - PEATcosm2014_Bin02_30_metaG | ecosystem: Environmental > Terrestrial > Soil > Wetlands > Peat | place...
CAGCAGATCGATTCCTATTACCACGATGTGCTTTTGCCGCAGTACGCGCCAGGCGATACCATTCCGCCGCTCGACCAGGTGGCCCCGCGCATTCAGGAGATTTTGCTCCAGGGGCAGGTCAACGTCCTGTTCGGCAGCTGGCTCGACAATTTGCGCCAGCAGGGCGATGTCGAGGTGCTTGATCCGGCCATAGCCCCTCCGGCTGCTGCGAATGAAACTCAGCAGAATTCGGGAAGAGGAGATCAATGAGCGAGACGTCTGCCCTCTTCGCGAATTCACCCGGCTCGCCCCGGCCCGAGCGGCGGAGCATGCGCAGCCGTTTGCGCCGCTTCTTCTTGCGGCATGTCCCGCTCACTTTGGCCGGCCTATTCGTTTTGTTGGTGATTCTTGCCGTTGGCGCCTACTTCGTTGCAAGTTCCGCGGCATTTGAGAATGCTGTTCGGAAGCATCTCATTACCTCGGTCGAAGACCTTACCGGCGGTCGAACCGAAATTGCCTCTTTCCACTGGCGCCTGCTCCATCTCGAAGCTGAAGCGGACGGCGTTGTGATTCACGGCTTGGAGGACCCGGGCGAGGCGCCGTACGCCCGGATCGACAAGTTGCGCTTGCAATTGAGTATCCTCGGCTTCATAAGTCCGCAAGTCCGCTTGCGCGAACTCGAAATCTCCCGGCCCAGCTTGCATTTCATCGTCTATCCCGATGGTTCAACGAATCAGCCGCACCCACGCAAGCCGAGAAGTTCCAATAGATCGGTGCAGGATACGCTGTTCGATCTGAAGGCCGGCCATCTCTTAGTCGAACAGGGAACCGTGGACTACGATAACCGCGCTGCATCCTTCGACAACCGGAATCGCTACGCGCCGCTTGACTTCCAGGCAAATGATGCTTCGCTCGTCATGCGCTATGTCGCTGGTTTCCACGATCTCTACCGAATTGAGGTCGGCGCCACGGACCTGGATCTCTCGCGCAATGTGCCTCGTGGCGGAGGACCGGTAAAAGGGGTTGTTCAGGCCACACTTGATCTGGAACGCGCGCGGCTCACGTTGCGCAATTTGAAGATCACGGCGCACGCTCCAGGAACCCAGGACCGTGCGCTCGATATCACCGGAGTCCTCGATGACTTCAATCACCCGCGTTGGCAGGCAAGAGCCCTTGGCGATCTCGATATGCAACTGCTTGAGCCGTTGACCGGCTACGGAGATTCGCCCAACGGCATTGCGCATCTCGATCTCGCGGCGGGAGGGCAGTCCGGCACATTTCGTATAGATGGCGGCGTGCATGTCGAGGGCGGCTCATATCTCGGCGCCGGCATCACGGCTACTGGGATCGCTCTCGACGCCCACATGCATGCAGATCCGAAACAACTGCTCATTACGCAAGTCGTTGCGCGCTTGCGGCAGGGCGGGCAACTTGAAGGCACGGTCGCGCTCGAGCCGTGGCTTCCAGTCGTATCAGAGTTGAGCGCGAGACCGGCATCCGTGAGCTCCGAAGACCTGCACGCCGGCCGGAATGTGCTGGTTCGCGAACCAGTGATTTCCATTCCAGTGAACGGGAAGGTGAGTGCCAATTTCAAAGGCGTGTCGCTGGACACGGTTCTCGATATTGTCAGCTCGCCGCCGTACAAGCGTCTTGGTATCGACGCCCGCCTGAACGGCCCGACATCGGCGACCTGGTCGAATGGCGACTACCGTACGGTCGCCGTCACCGCGAATTTCGGCTTGAGCCCATCAGGGCAAGCACCCGCCGGTGAAGCGCCGGCAAGCGGCGCCATCGACGCAACGTACACGGAGCGCAATGGTGGAGTCGACTTGCGCAAGCTGGAGCTCCACATGCCCGGCAGTGAGCTGCAAGCGCGCGGAAAGCTCGGCGCGTATCCAGTCGCCAGCCCATCGGCGCTCATGGTCGATTTCCAATCTCGCAACCTGGGAGAGTTCGATACGGTACTGCGCGACCTCGGACTCAAGCGCAACGGCAAAAGCGGCAGTGCAGCTTTGCCTGTGACCCTCGGCGGACAAGCTGACTTTCACGGATCGTGGACTGGCAGCCTGCTGAAGCCCCATCTCTCCGGGGATCTGAAAGCAACGCAACTGGCGGTTGAAATGCCGGCGGCGAGCGGCAGCTCTGATCCACCACAATTCGTTCGCCTGGATTCAGTCGATGCGACCGGTAGCTATTCACCGGCTCAGATTTCTGTTCAGCGCGCGCAGCTCATTCGCGGCAAAAGCACGATTGATTTCGACGGGGTGCTGGACGCTTCGCCGGGGCCGCCTTCAGAATTCGACCGAGACTCCGTCATTCACGCGCATGTGCAAGCGGTCAGCGTCGACGTCGCTGACGTGAAACCGTTCCTTGCCGCGGATAACATTCAGAATCCGCCAGTCGCGGGCATATTCGATGCGCGACTCCAGGTGGATGGGCCGCTGCAATCGCCCGACGGCTCCGGCAGCCTGGAAATGGCGAACGCCAGCCTCTATGGCGAAGCCGTCTCAGGCCTCAGGATCCAGGGCGCATTGGCCGGCCATGAACTGAGATTGACCGCAGCCACACTCAACGAAGCCGGCGGCGGTCTTTCGGCGTCAGGCAGCTACAACACCCAGTCCCGCAGTTTCCAGTTGGATGCGCGCGGTGACGGCATCCAGATCTCCCGTATTGGTTGGGTCCACGAGCGCGATTTTGACGTGACCGGCAAAGTTGGATTTTCGCTCAACGGTTCGGGTACATTGGACGATCCGCGCCTGGAGGGTCACGCTGCGATAAGTGACGTCGTTCTTGCCGGGCAGCGATTCGGCGCGTTCGATGTTGCCGCCCACACCGTCGGCCACGACCTCGCCTACACTGCGTCCACACAGTTGCAAGGGGCCGAGCTTTCTATTCGAGGCCAAACAGAGCTGAGGGGCGACTTTGCAACCAGTGCGCAACTCGATTTTTCTCAATTCAATGTAGGCGCGCTTTTCAGGATGGCGCACTTTGAAGCCTTCAGTGGCGAGTCCGCGCTTGCAGGTACGGTTACGCTTGAAGGGCCGCTTGCACATCCTGAGCAGCTTCGTGGCGACGCTCGGTTGCAGCAGATCGCCATGACAATCTCCGGCGTCAAACTGCAGGGCGAAGGCGGCGCGCACGCCACCATGGCGAACAATCGCATCCAGCTCGATCCGCTGCATGTAACCGGTGCAGACACGGACCTGCATGCGCAAGGCAGTCTTTCGCTCAATGGAAACCGCCAATTGGATGTTGCGGCCAGCGGTTCAATCAATTTGAAGCTTGCCGAGACGCTCGATAGCGATCTGACCGCGAGCGGCGACACAACCTTTCAGGTTGAAGCACACGGGCCATTGCTGCATCCTGCTTTGCAAGGGCGAATCGATATCCACGACGGCTCGCTCACATTGGAAGATGTACCGAACGGACTGAGCCAGTTGAATGGGGAGATGGAGTTCACCCAGAACCGGCTTCAAGTGAGAACTCTCACGGCGATGAGCGGCGGCGGCCTGCTGAGCGTGAGTGGATTCCTCGCATATCAGCATGGCGTCTACGCCGACCTGTCTGCCACCGGCAAAGAAGTACGCATTCGCTATCCCCAGGGAGTCAGTTCGCTCGCAGACGCCAGGCTGCAGTTGCAGGGCTCGCAGGACAACTTGCAACTCAGCGGCAACGTGATGATCACTCGCTTTGCCACCAGCCCCGACCTCGACCTCGCTGCTCTTGCTGCCCAGGCAAACGCCTCCGTCCAGACCATTGCATCCCCCGACGCTCCTTCAAACCATGTGCGCCTCGACGTGCGCATCGTTTCATCGCCGCAGTTGAGCTTCCAGAATGCCTTTGCCGAGTTGGTTGGCGACGTGGATTTGCGCCTCCGCGGCACGCTGGCCTCGCCCTCGCTCCTTGGCCGGGTCTCCGTTACCCAGGGAAGCGCAATGATCGCCGGAACCCGCTACGATCTCGAGCGCGGCGAAGTCACCTTCACGAATCCAATCCGCATCGAACCCAACATCGACCTGAGCGCCACGGCTCACGTTGAGGATTACGACATCTCCCTCGACCTGCACGGTTCGCCGCAAAAGCTGGCCGTCACTTACCGAAGCGATCCCCCGCTCCCCGAGTCTGATGTCGTTTCCCTTCTTGCTCTCGGCCATACCTCCAACCAGCAGCGTCTCTATACCCAGCAGCAAGAGCAGACCATCTCCAATCCCACCACCGACGCGCTGCTCGGCGGAGCGCTCAACGCCACCGTCAGCAACCGCATACAAAAGCTCTTCGGTGCCGGGTCAGTGAAAGTCGACCCCAACTACCTCGGCGCGTTCGGCAACTCCACCTCCCGTATCACCGTCGAAGAACAGTTGGGCCGTAACGTCACGCTAACTTACGCTACTGACGTAAACACAACCAGCCAGCAATTACTGCAGGCTGAAGTGGCGATTAACCGTCACGTCTCCCTCGTTGTCGCCCGCGACGAGTCCGGCGTCTTTTCCATGGTCATCAAGGCTACGCGCCGTTATCGCTAAATCCATTGTCCAGTCAGGCAGTTAGTCGGTGGCGGGGATTCAGCCACGCCCCGCCGCTCCCACTTCGCCTCATAATGTCACCGATTTCACGCAACCTTCTACCCGCGCCCTGTGTCTAACAAGGCGCAGAGGTTAGGTGAACGAGCGACCGGCTGAATCTTTTCCCACTGTTTTCAAGGGTTCAAAGGCTATCGTTCACCAGAAAAACGGAGGAACGAATATGAATTGGAATCTCAATCGTCGCAAGGCCTTGGTGGTTTCTTTAGCGTTGGCTGGGGCGACTTTCTTGCTCCCGCAGGCATCTCGCGCGGCATCTGCCCCTGATCAGCAGGACGTCTCGAGTGCCGTGCGCTCCAAACTGGATAAGTCCCAATTTAAGGATATTCAGGTGAATGTGGACGCCAATGGGGTTGCCACGCTGAGCGGCTCCGTCAGTCTCTATGAGTACAAGGCTGATGCAGACAAGACCACGCACAAAGTGAAGGGTGTCGTCGCCGTCCGCAATGAAATTCAAGTGGCCGGCCCCAGCGTTTCCGATAGCGACTTGCAGAAGAAGCTCTTGGAAAAGCTATCCTACGACCGTGTAGGGTATGGCAACGTATTTGACGCCGTCTCGGTGCAGGTTCAGAACGGAGTCGTAACACTTGGCGGTCATGCCCTCGACTACCCCAGCAAGGACTCCGCACTGGCTTTGGCGGCCACCATGCCGGGCGTCAAAGACGTAGTCGACGAAGTCGCCGTCGATCCGGTCTCGCCAATGGATGATCAGCTCCGCTTGCAAGTGGCACGCGCCGTCTACAGCTTCCCGTCGCTTAACAAGTACGCCATCGACCCAGCCAAGCCGATTCGTATCTCGGTGCAGAACGGCAACGTAGCGCTCTATGGCGAGGTGGACTCGGAAGCTGATAAAGATGCCGCCGGAATTCGCGCCAATGGCGTTGCCGGTGTCTTCAGCGTGAAGAACTATCTGCAGGTTGCCGGTCAGCAAACTGAGCATCACGGAAACTAAGTCTGTCGCTCAGGGTCTCAACTCTCTTTCGGCCCCGGTCGCGAAAGTTGCCGGGGCCAAAGTGTCTTCAGATTCCAAAGTGTCTTTGGGCTCCAGGTGTCTCTCGATTACTTGATCGATCCGCGCTTTTCGCGGCGCGATTCGCGCCACCGGCGAAAGAGTGACAAGTGATTTTGCTGTAAAGTATCTCTTTGCCCGGCTTTTGCCGGTATGCGAACTTCCGCGCGCGTAGAGGAGGCTCGATGGAGCCGGAATTCGACCGTCCAGTCGAAGAAGAGCGGCCCGCCGCTTCCGCTCCTGTCCAAGACTCATCACAAATTCCCGGCGGAATACGGCCGCACAGAGAGCAGCACCGAGACTTCGATTGGGTACTCATCGGACCGCATGGTCTCCGCGCTGGCTGGTCGATTCTCCTCTTCGCATGCATCTACCGCCTCTTCCGGATCATACTTGGAACCATCTTTTATTCGGCAGGGCTTATCGGCGATACGAGTGACGATTCGGCGTCCTCCGTGCTGATCGCGGAATCGATTCCCTTCATTTCAATGGTCGGAGCCGCGGTGATCATCGCCTTCGTCGAAGGCCGCCGCGTCTCGAGCTTCAATCTTGCCGGTCCGCATCGCATGATGCGTTTCCTCTCGGGTATGGCCGCGGGCTTCGCGGCTCTCTCGTTGCTCGTAGGAACACTCGCCTGGGGCGGATGGCTCGGCTTCGGTCCCGCGGCGCTCTCTGGCGCGCAAGCATTGCGATATGGCGCGCTCTGGTGTGCTGCCTTTCTTGTCGTGGGTGCGTTTGAGGAGGGGGCCTTCCGCTGCTATTTGCTCTTCACGCTCACACGAGGTGTTAATTTCTGGTGGGCGCTGGCTGCTGTCATCGCCGTTTGTCTCTATCTTTTTGTGACTGGCGGGGGAAATGGCGCCTGGGGAGTTTATGCAATCGCCGCGCTCGGCTTCATTCCTTGTCTCCTGCTCCAACAAAAGGCTGCCCAGCCCACTGGCGCATTCTGGCAGGCCGCCTGGGTCACGTCCACGATCTTCGGCTACTATCACACCCACAATAACGGCGAAAACTGGATCGGAGTCTTTGCCGCCGGCGCCATCGGCTTCGTCTTTTGCGTGAGCGTGCGCCTCACCGGCTCAGCCTGGTGGGCTATTGGCTGCCATGCAGCGTGGGATTGGGCTGAAACCTTCTTCTACGGCACTGCAGACAGCGGGATGCGAGGACCGGGGCATTACTTAACGGCGAGCCCGGCGGGCAATCCGCTGTGGAGCGGCGGCTCTGACGGCCCGGAAGGAAGTCTGCTGGTATTGGGCGTCATCCTCATCTTGCTCCTGGCTCTGCTTGCGCTCTATGGCCGTGGCAAGCTTCAAGCTCCTGACCCGCTGGCGGCGGAGCAATTGGCCGGCTGAGAAGTTCATACGATCCCATTTCATTTCCTACGCGATTCCTTCGCGCACACATTGAACCTGCGCACAGCATCGCTGATCCGGCAGCGTATTCTGTAGCTGACCGATGGCCGATACGTCTTCATTCAATCGGGCTTCCGCGATCGCTATGCCCCCACCCTCTCAAAGCAAACGCCGCTGGCCGCGGATACTCCTCTCGATCGGCGGCAGCCTGTTCGTTCTCCTGCTGCTCGCCGCTGGAGTCTTCGTTCTTTGGCTGCGCTCCGCCGCTCTCTCCGCTCTGCCCCAGCTTGATGGCGAAATACATCCCGCCGGACCAGGCTTGCAGGGCCTTTCCGCGCCCGTCACAGTCCGACGTGACTCTCACGGCGTACCCCATATCGACGCGGCCTCGGTCGACGATATGCTGGTCGCTCAAGGCTACATCACCGCACAGGACCGCCTATGGCAAATGGACACCATTCGGCGTAGCGCCAATGGCGAGCTCGCGGAGATCCTTGGTCCTTCGCTCAGCAAATACGACAAGGCGCAGCGCGTGCTGCAAATTCGCCTCACCGCCCAGCGTTTCTACCAAAGCCTGCCGGCCGCCGACCGGGCGCGCCTCGATGACTACGCCCGCGGCGTCAATCTCTATATTGCGCAGTGCGAGCAATCGAATTCGCTCCCGATTGAGTTCCGTCTCTTGATGTATCGCCCGCAGCCCTGGGGTGGCTTCGATTCCATCAGTGTGGGGCTCTCGATGGTGCAGGAGCTGGATATGCATGCCGCGACCAAGCTCACCCGCGCCCACATTGCCGCCCAGCTCAACGACCCCAAGCTTGAATCCGATCTCTACCCGGTCGGTTCATGGCGCGATCATCCCCCTACCGGGATTCGCGTTGACTTGAGCCAGCCGCAGCCGGCGCCCCCGCCTGCAAAGAAGGGCAACGACGAAGACGATGAGGAGAACACAGAAACTCGCGCCGTGCCGGGCAACACGTCCTCGCCGGAATTATCTTTTCAGGGCTCGCGCGAACTGATGGCGGTCCTGGGACAGCCAACGTGCGACGGCTGCGTCGCGGGATCGAATAACTGGGTCGTTGCCGGCAGCCATACCGCAAGCGGAAAGCCGCTGCTCTCGAACGACATGCACCTCGAGCTCACGGTGCCGAACATCTGGTACATGGCCGATCTGCGCGCTCCCGGCTTTCACGCCGCTGGAGTCACGATACCCGGTCTGCCGCTTGTCGTTGCCGGCCACAACGAACATGTTGCCTGGGGATTCACCGCTCTCCTGGGCGACGTTCAAGATCTCTACTACGAAAAGCTCGACGGCAAGGGCAACTACGAAGGAACCGACGCTCAATGGCATCCGCTCATCGTCGATCACGAGGTCATCCACGTGCGCGGCGGCAAGGATGTCGTTCTCGATGTGCAGTCGACCGCGCATGGACCGCTGCTCAATCCCATGCTGCCCAACGAGAGCCAGCCTATCGCCCTGAAGTGGACGCTCTACGATCCTTCGCTTCGCGCCATTCCGCTCTACGAGATGGATGTCGCGTCGAACTGGACCGAGTTTTCCGCCGCGCTCGCCGAATGGTGCTGGCCGACGCAGAATGTCGTCTACAGCGACGATCAGGGGCACGTTGCGTATCACGCAGTCGGCCGCGTTCCGCTCCGGCCCGCAGGTCTTTCGGCCTTGCCCATCCACGACAGTACGCACGAATGGCAGGACTACATCCCCTTCAACCAGATGCCCAACGCGGTCGATCCGCCCTCCGGTTTTCTCGCCACCGCCAACTCGCGCGTCACCACTGACAGTTCGCCGTTCCAGCTAACTGATGAGTGGACCGATCCCTACCGCATCGAGCGCATCTACAAATCGCTCGATGGCCGCGACCATTTGACGCCGAGCGACATGCTTGCCGTGCAAGACGATATTTACAGCGAAGTCGATCAGGAGTTGGGTCATCGCTTTGCCTACGCCATCGACCACACACCCAGCGCGGATGCCCGGCTGCGCCAGGCCGCAGACCTGATGCGCAGTTGGGATGGGCGTCTCACCACCGATTCCGTCGCCGCGTCTCTCGTCACTCGCACTCGCGCCGCCCTGTGGCCGCTGATTCTCGAGCCGAAATTGGGCAAGCTCGCCGGCGACTATCACTGGAATGAGTCGAACTTTGCCGAAGAAGAAATTGTGATGCACGCCAAGCCCGAGTGGCTCCCCGCGAATTACAGGAACTGGGACGAACTGCTGACCGCAGCGGTAAAGAAGGGAATGGATGACGGCCGGGCCCCCGGCGATCTGGCCGAGTGGACCTACGGAAGCTGGCACATCATCGATCTTGGGCATCCACTGGCGCACTTTTTGCCGATCGTGGGCGGCAAAGCCATTGTTGGTCCATTGCCGCTCAGCGGCAATGAGCTTACCGTGAAGGCTGTTACTCGTTCACATGGCCCCTCGCAACGGTTCACCATGGACTGGAGCAATGTAGACGGCTCGACAGAGAACATCGTGCTCGGTGAAAGCGCGAATCCGTTGAGCCCTTACTTCCGAGACCAGTGGAACGACTGGTACGCAGGAACTACCTTTGCGCTTCCATTCACTCCGGCAGCGGTCGCGGCGCAAACCAGCCACACGCTTCGCCTGCTTCCATGAAAAAAACGGGCTCAGAGATCGGGCGTCGGGGATCGGGGAAAGCTCGTTCGAACGAGAAGCCTCCGCCCCCGGTCTCGCTTTTGAAACTTGGGAAATATCTCGGTCCGGCGTTCATCTTGCTCGCCGCTTCCCTCGCAACCGCACCGCAACTGATTCGCGGCAACTCCTGCGGCCACGACTTCAATGTCCACCTCGTCTCCTGGCTCGATTGCGTCGATGCCTGGCATCACGGGATTCTCTATCCGCACTGGGCGTCCAGCCCGAACTACGGTGCCGGCGAGCCGCGCTTCGTCTTCTATCCGCCACTCACATGGATGTTGGGCGCCGCGCTGGGATTGATTTTCCCCTGGTGGTTTGCGCCCATCGCGTTTACGTTTCTGTGTCTCGCCGCTACTGGGCTCGCCACACGCGCGCTCGCTCTCCAGGCGCTCAGCGATCTTCCCGCCACGCTCGCCGGCTGCGCCGCGCTCTTTTCCGGCTTCACGTTGTTCACTGCTTACGAGCGCTCCGCGTTTCCTGAATTTACTGGCGGCGTCTGGCTTCCCTTGCTGCTTTTGTTCGTGCTGCGCGATCGCAATCCTTCCGCGTCGCTTATGCGTCGCGCATTCGACGGCTCTACGGTTCCGCTTGCTGTAATGCTGGCCTGCGCTTGGCTGTCGAATCTTCCGCTCGGCGTCATCGCGGGTTATCTGTTGGCCGCTGTCGCGCTGCTCGCGGCAGCGGTCAACAAAACCTGGGCTCCGTTGCTGCGCGCCGCGCTTGCAGGTGCGCTGGGCCTTGGCTTCGCCGGCATCTACTGGCTTCCCGCTGCCCTCGAAAGGCACTGGGTCGACATCCGGCAGGCAACTGAAGATCCTGGCTACAACTTCGAAAACAACTGGCTGTTTTCGCACCACGCCAACCCGGTGCTCGCCTTCCACGACGTCGTCCTCCACACGGCCTCGGTCATCAGCATCTCCATGATCGCCATCGCTCTCGCCGGAGTCCTCATCAGTTGGTGGCGCGGCACGCTGCCCGTCCAGAAAAACACCGGTTCCAGCCGCTGGTGGATACCTTTGGCGGCGATCCCGATCGTCGTTCTCTTTCTTCTCTTTCCCATCTCGCGCCCCGTTTGGCATCTGCTCCCTGAGATGCCCTTTCTGCAATATCCCTGGCGATGGCTTGAAGCAGTCGAGGCGCCGATGGCGATCTTTCTTGTTGCAGCAATCTGGCCGGCCGCCCGAACCCTCCGCGTTGCAGTCGTCGCCGCTTGCGTTGTCGGCTGCCTTGCGTCCACATGGATCGCTGCCACCGTCTTCTTCCAGGTCTGCTACCCGGAAGATACTGTAGCCTCTACGCTCGCCGGCTACCGCATTGGCGCGGGCTTTGAAGGGATGTTCGAATACGCGCCGCCCAACGCTGACCTCACGGTTATCGCGCGGGGCCTGCCCGATGCCTGCCTGGTGAGCGATCCATCCACTGCCCTTGGCAAACCGGATCCTGACGACCCCGACGCGAATCCCATCTGGTCGTCGAATCAACCCGGTTGTCTTGCCATATTCTCCGCCGCTCACGACAGCGCTACCGGGCCCGAGAACCGTAGATTTCAAGTCTCAATCCCTCAACCCGGCTATCTCCTTCTGCGCCTCCTCAGTTTTCCGGCGTGGAGTGTCAAGGTCAACGGACAGCCAATCAAACCTCTGCCGCGGCGCGACGATGGCCTGATCGCCGTGCCAGTTTCGCAAGGCCAGGTCGATCTCACCGTTGATTGGATAACCTCACACGACGTCATCGCCGGACGCTGGCTGAGCGCCGTAAGCGTGCTCTTGCTCACGTGTCTCTGTTTCCTTGAGCTCAGGCGGAAAGATCCTCGTCTAACATGAAAGAAATGGCTGCCGACGTAAAATCGCTGATCCAGGAGGGTGCCGATCTCACCGACCAGGCGCTCGAGTCCCTGATTCCCAGCGTTGACACTGTTCCTGCATCAATTCACGGCGCCATGCGCCACTCGGTTTTTGCAGGGGGAAAGCGACTTAGGCCTGTGCTCGCTCATCAGGCGGGCGTCACGATTGCCGGCGAACTCCCCAAGGGAATCGAGCGGCTCGGCGCGGCCCTCGAGATGCTCCATACGTACTCGCTGATCCACGATGACCTGCCCGCTCTCGATAACGACGACCTGCGGCGCGGCAAGGCCACCTGTCACGTTATGTTCGGCGAGGCTATCGCCATCCTGGCCGGCGACGCGTTGCAGACGCGCGCTTTCGAGGTGCTGGCAGGGCTCGAATGTCCGCCTGCAGCCACCGTGCAAATCATCGGCCTCATCGCCAACGCAATCGGTACCGTGGACGGCATGATCGGCGGCCAGGTGCTCGACATTGAAAGCGAGCACCTCAAGCCGACTCCGGAACTTGTTGAAGCCATCCATCGTGCCAAGACCGGCGCATTGATCCGCGTAAGCGTGGTGGCCGGAGGCATATTCGCGGGCGCAACGGCCGACGACGCCGCGCGGCTCGACCGCTTTGGACGCAAGGCCGGCCTCGCATTCCAGATTGTCGACGACGTGCTCGACATGACCGTAGACTCGGCGCAATTGGGCAAGACCGCAGGCAAAGACGAGGCCACCGAAAAAGCGACTTGGCCGGCCGTCTACGGCATCGATCAAAGCCGCCGCGATGCCGCGCAGCTCATTGAAGAGGCCTTTGCAGCCCTTGAACCGTACGGTAGCCGCGCCGACGGGCTAAAAGCCGTGGCCCGTTACCTGGTTGAGCGGAAAAACTAGGTGGGGAACTCTGAGTCCACCGCAATGATTCTGGCGGACTCGAAGCAATGAGATTTCTGAATTTCTATTTATTTGCCCAGCACGCTGCGCAGCCTCTTGCCCTGGGTCGATAGATCTTCCACCGAATCCTGGGCGCGGCCAAGCATCTCATGGAGTTCCTGCAGGAAGCCGGGAAGCTTATTCCACCATTCGCGCACAGCGTCCTGCTGATCGATCATCACCAGGGCTGTCCCGGAAAGGGCGGTCACCAGGCCTGCTTTGCGTTTGCCAGACACCATAAGCACACCGCTCGCGGCAAGCGCACCAGCCGCCGCAAACCGAATCCAATCTGCATTCTTATCCGTCTTGGCGCGCTGCGCCTCGCTCGACTCGTTCACTCCCGTTGAAAGCGGCACAACTACCATAATGACTCCTCGCGTTCCAGGTCCCGTTTCCAAGGCCCGGAATCCTCAATCTCTTCCAAGTATCTCGCGAAAACTTGCTTCGCTCAAACTTTTCTCAAATTGCAGCCCCAACCGTCCCCTTGCAGGCTGCAATGCTGCCTTCAATCCAAATCGATCTCGCGAAATGGCTTGCCCTCGGGCGCGTCTTTTGCCTTGCGCATCGCCTCTTCAAATTTCTTCTCCAGCAAGTCCTTCTTGTTTTTCTCCGCATCCACGCTCTGCCTGAAGATCGACTCCGTGCGTTCACCATGCTCACGCATGGCCTTGGCCGCTGTCTCCAGATCTTCAAACATTCGCTTGCGCGGCGCTGAAGTATGGCTCACCACCAGACCGGTGGTCTCATCGATCTTGAGCATCGCCCCGCAATCCGGGCAGGCTACTTCGAACATTTTGTCCTTGCTCTTTGCCATTTCTGCCTTGAATCGAATGCGTCCCGCACATCTTGCACCATAAATGATGCAATTTCAGCGCAATTTACGCAACGCGCAGACCCGAAGATAACTCCCTCGTGGTCGCCTGCGCAAGGCCGCAAATTCTGGTTCTGTTGGGTTTGTTCTTTGCCGATTACCGCGCTTGTTCTCTGCCATTCCTTGACACAGTGGCGCCCTCAAGCGAAAGATGAATGCGCCGAGGTCCGGATCATTTTGAGCATCCATGGCCGCAAGCATCGCCGGCGACTCAATCTCACTTCAGGAAAACCCGAATGCCTTTCGCAAATTCGCTTCGCCTGCTCGCAATCACGGCGTTGTTGCTACCTTTTGTTTTTCTCACTGGCAAATATGCCGCTGCTGGCGCGCCCGACTCAACGCCGCTCAAGGTCGATCATCTCGATCCCTCAATTGACGCCATCGTCCCGGCTGGCGCCACGCTTGAACGCGTTGCCACGGGGTTCACATGGACCGAGGGGCCGGTGTGGGCCGACGGCGGTCTCTTCTTCGCCGAGATTCCATCGAACAGCATCCGCAGGTGGACTGCAGGCAAGGGCGTCAGCATCTTTCTGCAGCCAAGCGGCTACAAAGGTTCCGACGCCTATGGAAAAGAGCCTGGCACCAATGGCATGACGCTCGACGTGCGCGGCCGGTTGACGGTCGCTGGCCACGCGCAGCGCGATATCATCCGATTCGAGTCGCTTGATCCCAAAGCCACGCAGACCATCCTCGCCGACACGTATCAGGGCAAACGGCTTAATAGCCCCAACGATCTCGTCTATCGCTCTGACGGCTCGCTCTACTTCACCGATCCGCCGTACGGCCTGCGCACGCAGAAAGACAACGATCCTGAAAAGCAGCTCCAGGTCAACGGTGTTTATCGCATTCCGAACGCGCTCGATCACAAGCCCGGCGCTCCTCCCTTGCGCGATCAGTTGCAACTGCTCATCAGCGATCTTCCCCGTCCCAACGGCATCGCCTTTTCGCCCGACGAAAAATATCTCTACGTCAACAATTCCGAACCCAAGAAGATCTGGATGCGCTATCGCGTGCAGCCCGATGGCACCCTGACGGAACCGAAGCTTCTCTACGACGCAACGGCCGATCCGCGCGTCGGAGCTCCCGACGGCATGAAGGTCGATACGGAAGGCAACATCTACAGCGCAGGCCCAGGCGGGGTTTGGATTTTTTCGCCGGAAGGCAAGCCGCTGGGAACCATCGTCATGCCTGAGCGAGTTGGCAACGTGGCCTGGGGCGGACCCGACCACAAGACGCTCTACATCTGCGCCAGCACCAGCGTTTACAGAGTCCACCTCAAAATCGCCGGCGAGCCGATAGTGCATGCTAGATAACTTCTCTCCAGGGTGCGCCAGGGGCTCCGGATCCCAACGAACGGGACTTTGTTCATAGGCCATTGATCCCGCTTTTCAGCGCCTCGCTCAGCGTTCTTGACCCCTGACCCCTGACCCCTGACCACTGCCTTTACGTCACCGGCCCCGGATTGAACAGCGCAAACTCATTGTGCAGGCCCCAGTGGTCGGCCCATACTTTCTTCTTCCCGCTGGCCACTTCCAGAATGAGGCGAAAAATCTCCCAGCCTACTTCCTCAACCGTCGCTTCCGCCGTCGCAATTCTTCCTGCATCCACGTCGATCAGATCGGGCCAGCGGCTGGCCAATCCGCTGTTTGAAGCCACCTTGATCACTGGTGCCATCGCTAGTCCGTAAGGCGTGCCGCGCCCGGTTGTGAAGATGTGCATGTTCATCCCCGCGGCCAGTTGCAGGGTGCCGCAGATAAAATCGCTCGCCGGAGTCGCCGCAAAAAACAATCCCTTTTGTGTCACGCGTTCACCCGGCGGAGCTACGCCCATCAGCGCAGTGCTCCCCGCCTTCGCGACCGATCCCATCGCCTTCTCCACGATATTCGCCAGCCCGCCCCGCTTGTTGCCCGGTGTCGGATTCGCTTCGCGTCCAGCCCCGCCCGCACGCAGGTACTCGTCGTACCACGCCATCTCGCGCACAAACTCCCGCGCAATTTCCGGCGTCTGCGCGCGTGCCGTAATCAGATGCGCCGCGTCGCGCACCTCCGTCACCTCACTGAACATCACAGTCGCGCCGGCGCGCACCAGCAGGTCGGCGGCGAATCCAACTGCCGGATTCGCTGTTGCGCCCGAAAACGCATCTGATCCTCCGCATTGCAACCCGACCAGCAGATCGGATGCCGGGCACGCAACACGTCGCCGCTCATTGAGCCTCTTAAGCTTTTTTTCGGCGAGCGCCATGATCGTTGCCACCATCTCGCCAAAACCTTCGTGAGCGTCCTGCAGCACGGCCACCGAAGACTCACCATCGAGTACCGGCAGCCCATTCGCCTTCATCATCCGCACAGGCTGTAGCTTTTCGCAGCCCAGGCTCACCACCATCAACTCGCCGCCGAAGCTGGGATGCAGCGCAAGATTGCGCAGCGTGCGGATGGGAATGGCCGCGCCGGGCGCATCGATCGCCACGCCGCAACCGTAGGGATGCGTAATGGCGAACACGTCGTCCACATTCGGATAGCGCGGCAGAATCTCCGCCTGGATGCGTCGCACCGCGTGCTCCACCGTCGGCGCCACGCATTGCACCGTAGTGCTGATGCCAAGAATGTTCTTCGTCCCCACCGATCCGTCTGGATTGCGGTAACCCTCAAACGTGTACCCCTCAAGCGGTGGCAACGCTTGGGGCGTCGCAGTCGCCAGCGGGCACTCCGCGAGCGGCGGCGCCTCGGGCGCGGTGATCAATCCCTCATGCACCCAACTGCCCCGCGCTATCGCCCGGTTCGCGTGCCCGATCGTCACCCCGTAGCGCACAATAGCATCGCCGTCGGCCAGATCGGCAAGCGCAACCTTGTGTGCTTCGGGAATTGCCTCCGCCAGCACCAGGCCGTTGTCGAAGCGGGTGGCTGCTGGCAGCCCGCCTTCGGTCACAATCACGGCGACGTTGTCATTGTCATGAACGCGGATCAAGCGGGGCTTCGCGTTTGAATTCATGGAACTATAGTAGTCCCGGCTCAAATCGGCTCTCGATTCTCTATGCTCTATTCCTAATCGCTAGTCCTAGTCCCTGGTCCCTAGTTCCTTCGCCCCCTGCGTCATCGCACCAGGCACGGCCGCTTCGGGTCGAACTTCCAGCCGGGAATCAGGAATTGCATCG
>Ga0181520_10007300_pt1 | contig 16372 bp, 12 predicted proteins | sample PEATcosm2014_Bin_29_FD_132451 | JGI IMG/M metagenome (GOLD analysis project Ga0181520, IMG submission 132451) | Peatland microbial communities from MTU Mesocosm Facility, Houghton, MI, USA - PEATcosm2014_Bin02_30_metaG | ecosystem: Environmental > Terrestrial > Soil > Wetlands > Peat | place...
CCGATTGCAGGAGTGGCACGCCGCCACCAGATTCTCCCAGGTCGACAAACCTCCGCGCGAACGCGGAACCACATGATCCAGCGTCAGTTCCGCTGAGGGCAGCACCACGCCGCAGTACTGGCACGTATTCCGGTCGCGCAGCAGTATGTTCTTCCGCGAGAGCGCCCGCGTCTGGTGCGGAATCCGCCGATATTCGAGCAGCCGAATCACCGAAGGCATCGCCATGCGCACCCTCGCCGAATGCAGCTCCGTCGCCTGCTCCTCCTCCGTGCGCGCCACGCCCTTCAGCACCAGCACCAGCGCACGCCGCGCCCCGCAAATGTTGATCGGCTCATAGGAGGCATTCAACACCAGCACCGGCGTCTGCAGCGCCTGCGTCGTCGTGACCACGTGCAGCCAGTCGTGGCTGTGGCTCTCGATCTTCGTGTGCGCGAGCCCCTGCGGTTTACCGAGCGTTTGTCTGCGAGCGTGAACACCAGCTTTTCCCAACGACATAATTCCTCCGTGTTGGTGCCCCGGTTTGCCAGGCCGGGTTTAAAAGTTCCAGCTATCGTGCGTCGCCGCCGGTCTGAACTGGGCGACCTTCCTCCCACAAAACAAAATCCTGTTCCATCGGAAGCTCGCGTCCTTCCGGCTCCCGCAACTCAATATCCTCCCGCTGCTCGATCCGCTGCTTCTGCGCGCGCGCTACGGTCGCCACCCACACGCGCCCGGCGCCCGCCCGCAGCAGCGCCGTCGAACACGCGCGAGCCGTCGCGCCCGTCGTATAAATGTCGTCGACCAGCAGCACGTCCCGCCCCGCAATCGTCTCGGGCTTCGGAACAAAAAACGCGCCGCGAACATTCCTGCGGCGCTGGTGCGGATTCAAGCCCGCCTGGCTCTCCGTGGCGCGCTGCCTCACCAGCAGCGCAGCCGCAAGCCTGATTCGCATCTCGGGCCGCCGCTGCCGCATTGCCTTCATCAACCCGCGCGCCAGCAGCTCCGACTGGTTGAACCCGCGGGTGCGCCGCTTCCCACCATGAAGCGGCACCGGAACCGCGAGCAGTTCGCGCGGCAAATCCGGAATCGCCAGCACCTCATCGGCCAGCAGCGACCCCAGCGGTTTCGCCAGCGGCTCCATCCCGTCATATTTAAGGAGGTGCAGCAGCGCCCGCAGCTTGCTCTCGTATACTCCGTGCGCCACCGCCTTCACGAAGTCGGGCGCGACCGCGTTGCATGGACGGCACAGCGCATCGCCGCCCGGGCCAGGATCAGCATCCAGCGCCTCGCCGCAGCGAACGCAAAGCGAACCAATTTGTGCGGGGAGATCGTTCCAGCAGGCGTTGCAAACAGGCAGGAGGCTGAAACCAACGAGCGGGAGGCCGCAAACGCGGCAGTGAGCGGGGAAAATCACCGTGGAAAGACTATCGAGGGCGCCGACCGCGGTACTTCGAAGCACACGAACCACTGCCCGCCAAGCCAACTCACCCGGGGTTCCCGGCGCGCTCGCACGCTGGGGTGATCCGTCCGCAAGCGGAACTTCAGGCTCACGGCTTCCCCGGTGAACCGGGTTCACGGGGGTGCTCGTCAGGGAAAGGCTCTCACTGAAGACGACACCTCGTTTCGGAGGAACGGGGGACCACCCCTCGTTGGGTGCAGTATACGGGGGAAGTCGGCAGCCAGCAACCGCTTTGGAAGCGCCCGGCCGTCCCGCAGGTACTCTGTGTAGAGGCGGCCGGAACCCGAGCGACCACGCAATCCGCGGGCGCTCAGCCGCTTAACATCAATTCCAATGCGGCTTTCCACCCTCATCGACGATCTGGCACAGCAGGCGGGTTTCGCCGCCGCCGGCATCGCCGCCGTCCCCGAACCAGGCTCTCCCGAAGACCGCGAAGAGCACAGCCGCTTCGCTGACTGGGTCGACGACGGCCGCGCCGGCGAAATGGAATACCTCAAGCGCCGCGATGAAGCCGGTCAGCTCGTCCGCTCCTCGGTCCGCGTCGCCCTTCCATGGGCCCGCTCCGTCATCGTCTGCGCCGCCAACTACAACTCCAGCGTACAGGATTCAGTACCCCGCTCCATCGACCCCGCCCCGCCTGGCACCGGCTGGATCGCCCGCTATGCCATCACAGGCCAGATGCCCGCGCACGGCCAGTCAGAAACCCCCCGCCCCACGGACTACCACAAAGTTCTGCTCCGCCGCCTCGAGAAGCTCCGAGACGACCTCGCAGCCAACCTGGGCCCCTTTGAATCCCGCTGCTTCGTCGACACCGGCCCCGTTGTCGAGCGTGTCTACGCCCGTTACGCCGGCCTCGGCTGGATCGGCAAAAACACCTGCCTCCTGAATCAGCAACTCGGCTCCTGGCTCTTCCTCGGGGTCATCGTTACCTCGCTCGAAGCCGCCCCCGAAAACCCCGAAGAGAACAAAGCCCAGCTACCCCCCGACCGCTGCGGCTCCTGCACCCGCTGCATCGACGCCTGCCCCACCGGCGCGCTCACCGGCCCGCATCAAATGGACGCCACCCGGTGCATCGCCTATCTCACCATTGAAAAACGTGGCGCAATCCCCGCAGAACTCCGCCACGACATCGGCCGTCAGGTCTTCGGCTGCGACATTTGCCAGGACGTTTGCCCCTGGAATCGCCGCGCCCCGATCGCCGCCGACCCCGACCTCGCCCCGCGCGCCGCGATCGTCAACCCCGCTCTCGACTGGCTCGCCGCCATGAACGAGGCCGAGTTCGGCCGCTGGTTCAACGGTTCCCCTGTACGGCGCACAAAGTTCCTCGGCTTTCGGCGCAATCTCGCCATCGCTATGGGCAACAGCGGCCAGCGCCGCTATCTGCCCAGGCTCGAGCAGTGGTCAAAACACACCGATCCCGTCCTGGCCGAATCGGCACAGTGGGCGTTGGAGAATCTGCGGCGGGATGAGAGTTAGGGGATGGACTCCATCGTCGATCTGGTTGCCAAGGCAGATTGGCCCCTGCTGCATTCCTTGCTGGCAGGCCGCGCGGCTCTCTGAGGATGAAAGTCGCGCTCCTTCTAAACCGAATTAAGCGCCGGCGCGTACCACGTTCGCCGCGCTCAGCCCCTTCGGACCCTGCTGGCACTCGAACTCGACCGCTTCGCCTTCATTCAGCGTTCTGTAACCCGAATCCTGAATGGCTGAGAAGTGCACAAATACATCTTCACCGCTCGACCGCTGGATAAACCCGTAACCCTTGGCTCCGTTAAACCACTTTACAACTCCGTTTTCTTTCACCTGGGAACTCCTTCATCGTTTGCGTCTAATGTTGTTGTCTCCGCTTCGGCTCGTCCTTCCCGATTCCATTCCTGATGGTTTGGGACCAGAGACACCAAAAGCTGCCTTCGCCCGCCTGCTTCGGCGGTTCGGGCAGCTCAGGGGATTGCCGGGCAGTTACGGTGACAGCTATGCAGGTACATCAGGGACTGGCCTTCTGAATCCGATTTCCTTCCTGGGGGATGGAATCGTGTACCTGTTATGGCAGGAAACCCAATTGAAATCAAGAAAAAATTCGCGTGGAAAACAGGCTTTTTTGAGCACGTTACGGAAGCAGCCCCGGTTCCTCGCCTGCCACGCGCCCCGCCTCAGCCCTCTGTTACGATTTTTTTGAGACCTCCATGGCAGAAGACGTAGACATTCAGCCTGCGGTTCCCGCCGCAGTTCCGGACGCATTGCCGCCATCGGCTCCCAGGCCGCCCGCCCGTCCGGGTGGCCGCGGATGGTGGCCCCTGATCGTCGCCCTCGCCCGCTATCTCTCCCAAACTGAAGTACATACCTATGCCTTCAGCGTCGCTGCCAATACCATCCTCTCCATCTTTCCCTTCATCGTCATGATTTTCACCGTCGCCGAGAAACTCTTCCACTCCCCCGGCATGGTGAGGGAAATCGGCGGCATCCTCCGCGACATCCTCCCCTCCAACCAGGACTTCGTCGTCCGTAACATGAGCGTCCTCGTCCACCCGCGCGGTAGCGTCCAGGTGGCCTCTGTCATCATGTTGCTCATCTCTTCCACCGGCGTCTTTCTGCCCCTTGAAGTCGCCCTCAACCAGGTCTGGGGCGTCGCCAGGAACCGCAATTACCTCATGAACCAGCTTGTCTCCCTTGGCCTTGCCTGCCTTATCGGCCTCCTCGCCCTGCTCGTTGTCGCCGCCGCCACCGCTCAGTCCGGAATCCTCAGCTTCCTCTTCTTCGGCCACACCGCCAACGCCTTTTACGAATTCATCCACCAGGTCTTCCTGCAGATCGCCGTCGCCTTCCTCAGCGTCGGCATGTTCTTCGTCGTCTACTGGATCCTCCCCAACCGCCGTCTCCCCATTCGCGCCGTTTTGCCCACTGCTGTCATCACCGGTCTCCTCTGGGACGTCGGCCGTATGCTCTACATCCTGATCCTCCCGCACATGGACCTGAATTCTGTCTACGGTCCATTCCAGGTCTCCGTCAGCCTCATGATCTGGGCCTTCCTCACCGGACTCCTGCTCCTCGCTGGCGCGCAATACTCGGCCACCCGCCACGCCCTCCGCCTCGCCCACAAAGCCGACATCGAAACTGCGAAGAAATCCGAATCAGCCCAGGCCTGAGCATCCCCCTCTCTGCCTCATTTTGTTCTTTTTTAGGTCTTCGGCCTGTTGCAACAATTGCAAATCCCACTCGCTACTTTCTTAAATACCTCGCGACTTATTACTTAGGAATAGGCAATTGAATGAAGAATGTGGTGCCAACGCCGATTTTGCTGTCGAACCAGATCTGTCCATGATGTTGCTGGGCTACAACCGAATGAGCCAAAGCTAGTCCCTGGCCCGTCCCCTTTCCCGGCGGCTTGGTAGTGAAAAACGGTTCAAAGACTCGCGATCGGATGCTCTCAGGGATTCCGGCACCCGTGTCCTGAATAGATATCAGCACCGCGCCCGGCAATTGTTTTGTGGAGATAGTAATTGTCCCCTTTTCCGTGGGCCCTCGCGATGGATTGTCTGCAATAGCCTGACTGGCATTCACGATTAGATTTAACAACACTTGATTGAGCTCTCCGGTATGACACAGCACAGGAGTCAGGTTGGGCTCGAACTGCGTAATCATCTCGGCGACATATTTCCACTCATTGCGGGCTACCGTGGCTGTGATACTGATCGCGTGGTTAATGTCGACCAGGTCCATCTCCTTGCACCCGGGGTGGGAGAATTCTTTCATGGCCCGAACGATGTTGGAGATTCGCTCCAACCCTCCCAACGTCTGATCGATGGCGCCGGACGTCTCTGCCATCAGGTAATCCGTATCGGAATTTTGCCATGCCGCATGCAGATCGCCCGCCGCGGGAGTCGCCATGCCGCCCGCTTTCGACGCGTGCGCCGATTCATCCAGAAAAATGCCGACCAGATCGAGCAAGTGCGTGACATTGGACCAGGAGTCTTTGAAGAATCTCACGTTATCGCCGACGTATTGCAGAGGCGTGTTGATTTCGTGCGCGATGCCGGCGGCCAACTGGCCCACCGCTTCCAGCTTTTGAGCCTGGTGGAGCTGGTCTTCCAGAAATCTGCAATGCGTGACATCGTTTCCCGTAAGAATCACGCCGCAGGCGACCTCCGGTCCCCCGTCCGGTCCCCCCTGTGGTCCCAGGATGGGCTGGATCCTGATGTCAAGAAACCGTGTTTCCGCTTCCGATTTTCTGAATTTGAACTCCTGGGAAACAGAACCGTTTGCCGCCAGCCAGTGGCCCAGCTCGCGATGCATTTCCGGTTGCACCCATTCGATTCCGCAATCTTCCAGCTTCCGGCCCACCGCATCTCTGGATTCAATCGCGAACGTGGTTGCCGCGGCTGTATTCCATCGTGTGATGCGGCCCTCGGCATCCAGGCCGATCAGAATCGAAGGAATACACATTAAGAAAAGCTCGGTTTCCGTATGGACCAGCTGCAGAGCCCTTTCCGCCTCCTTGCGTTCTCTGTCCCGGAGTTCGAGCAACTCCATTGCCTCATCGAACGACTGTGCCAATTGTCCCAGTTCATCGGGGGCGTGGGGCAACCCGGTTCGGACGATACTGGCTCCTGCCGCGAATAACCGGGTCGCGTCCACCAGTCGATTCACAGGCTGGATGAGAATGGAGTCGGCAAAAAACCAGATCGCCCCCGCCGCCAGTAACAACGCAATCCCGAGGATTGCGAGGTTCTTCACCATCAGAAAATCTGCGCTGCGCGCAATCGGCTCCTCGGCCACTCCGGTGAGCATAAACATATAAGGTGCGGACTGATCTTTTAACCGCAATTGAGTGTACGCATAGGTCCGGGCCACGCCATCCTGAGCCACTCGCCGAAACGTCCCCTCGCGCGAAGATCCGGCAATGATCCGGAAGACGTCGGAAGGCAGCGGAACCCCGGCCGTGACCGTCGAAGTCTCCGGGGATCGAAACAATCGCGTGCCCCGCCAATCCGTTATCGCCACCGCGGTGCCCGGGTCGATCTGAACTTTGGATAAGAACCGCGAGAACTCATCCAGGTTGAAGCCCGCAATCACCACCGCGGCCAGATTCCCATGATCGTCGTATGCCGGATAGGTGTAGTTGATCGATCGGGCGTTGCTGATCCTGCCCACGATATATTCCCCCACCGAAAAATCGCGGGTGCGGATCGCATCCTGAACATGCTTGCGATCGCCCAGGTAGATCGTCCCCGGCTTTATCGGCATCGACGACGCAAACGCGTACCCGTCGGGCGTGACAGCAAGCAGAACCGTGTAGTAGGGAAAGCGACGATGGATATCGGCAAACAGCTGGTCGCATTTGGCCGCGTTGGTATGCCGAACTTCCGGCAGCTGCGCCAGCAGTGTCAGCATCGTCCTGGTCGAATTGGCTATTTGTTCCTGTTGCGCCGTCAGGCTGCTCACCAGGAGAAGCGCGTTCTTCCTCGCTTCCTCCATCTTGCTCTGGCGCTGGTTGATGCCGGAATATACGACGACTCCAAACGCAGGAAGAAACAGAACCAGCAACAGCACGTGCAGTTTCTTGCGAATCGACCAGTGGGGCATAACGGTTATCCCTGCCGCAGACTATTTCGAGCTGAATGAGTTCCCCGTGTAACCGCTTCTGTCAACCCTTCAGATCGTCGTGGACCTTTCGAATCCGTTCTCCAGGACCCGCCATTGCCGGAGCATCGGGGGATAACTCCCGCGAAGGACGGGCGAGCGTAATCCTCCCTCCATCGTGTTCTTTCGGCTAACTTCGCATTTCACATTAGGAGAGTCGGGATTAGAGAGGGTCCTCAAATGCGACGCCCAAACCTACTTTCCCAGCCTGACAACGCAGTGGATCGCATGCCTTGCAGACAATCCTCCGGCGTCTCACGGGGTCCCGGGATTCTCGCAATCAGCCTCATTCCATACCTCGCGCCACCCGCGCGGCGCGCCAGGATGCAGAGTCTTTGCCGGCCTTGAAGCTGATACACTCAGGGCTTCTCCGAAACCGTCCGGGAGGCAGATTCTTTGGCAACGACTCAGGGTTTTCAGCCGTATGTTCCGCCGGGCGAAACCCGTCCGGAGCTGACGTTCCGCGCCATTTTGCTGGGTTGCATCTTTGGGCTGATCTTTGGCGGAGTCACAGTTTATGTTGGCATCGAAGCCGGTCTCACCGTCGCCGCTTCGATCCCCATCGCCGTGCTTTCGATCAGCGTTCTGCGAGCCCTGGGCCGCGCCTCCATCCTCGAAAACAACATCGTCCAGACCACCGGAAACGCGGGCCAGTCCATCGCCGCGGGCGTGATCTTTACGCTGCCGGCGCTGATTTTTCTGGGTTTCGATCTCGAATACTTCCGCATTTTCGTGCTGGCGATGCTTGGCGGCTGGCTCGGCGTTCTCTTCATGATCCCGCTTCGCCGCCAGCTCATCGTCGAAGAGCACGGAAACCTGACTTATCCCGAAGGCACGGCCTGCGCCGACGTGCTGCTCGCCGGCGAGCGCGGCGGCTCGTTCGCCAGCCGCGTCTTTCTCGGCCTCGGCCTGGGCGCGCTTTACACACTCTTTCAGAACAGCGACATCTTCGGCGCCTGGCCGGACACGCCGGACTACGCGCCGGATCTGGGCAAGCAGCACATCCTCAAAGGCGGCGCGGTGCGTCTCGACGCGGTGCCGGAGTACCTCGGCGTCGGCTACATCATCGGCACCAAAGTGGCCGGAACGATGTTCGCCGGCGGCGTGTTCTCGTGGCTCGTGCTCATGCCCGCGATCTATTTCTTCGGATCGCACTTGTCCGGGCCGCTCTATCCGGCCGTCAAGCCCGTGGCGCAGATGTCACCGGGGGAAATGTGGTCCGCATATGTCCGCCCGATGGGCGCCGGCGCCGTGGCCGCGTCGGGCCTGATCACGCTGATGAAGACCATCCCCACAATCGTGAGCGCGCTGAAAGCCGGGCTGGGGAATCTGCGGAAGGGCGCGGCGGCAGCGGCAGCCGGCAACGAAAGAACGGATCGCGATCTGCCCATGACCGTCGTTCTCGGCGGAAGCGTTGCGCTGGTGGCGCTGATATGGATCTTCCTTACGCTGAAACCGGTGCCGGGTGCGCAGACCGGAATGCTGGCCAATCTCGCCGCCTCGCTGCTCATCGTGATCTTCGGATTTCTATTTGTAACCGTGTCATCGCGCATTGTGGGCCTCATCGGAAGCTCCGCCAACCCGATCAGCGGGATGACCATTGCGACCCTGATGGCTACCGCCGCGATCTTTCTGGTGAAGGGCTGGACCGCACCCGCGTTCGGCGCGCTGGCCATCACGGTGGGCGGAGTGGTTTGCATCGCCTCCTCAAACGCGGGCGATACCTCGCAGGACCTGAAAACCGGATACCTCGTCGGCGCGACGCCGTGGAAGCAGCAAGTCGCTCTGATGATCGGCGTCTGTGTTTCGACCTTTGCCGTCGGCATCACGCTGAACATGGTGAATCGCGGCTACGAAGAGTTCCACCCCATGACGAAAGCGTGGGACATCTCCGCGCCGCACGATGGCGTGCAGAACCAGGGCACCTTCTCGCGGAAGGAATTTCGCGTAACGTCGACCGACAAAACGGTTCAGACGCTGCCGGGAAACCAGTTTGTTTTGCTCAACGCGCTTGGATCGCACGAGCTGGCGGACGGAAAGTACCTCTTCAACCCGCAGACCGGCACGATCGAGGTCCAGTGGACGCCGGGCATCGGGAGTGAAAAGGCTGCGGCCCCGCAGGCGCGCCTGATGGCGACGGTGATCAACGGAATCCTGAGTCAGAAGCTTCCGTGGGGGCTGGTTTTGCTGGGCGTCTTCCTGGTGATCGCGGTTGAGTTGATGGGCGTGAGGTCGCTGACCTTCGCGGTCGGCTCGTATTTGTCGATCGCGACCACGTTCGCGATTTTTGTCGGTGGCATGGTTCGCTGGATGGTCGATCGCGCCGCCGCGCGGGCTGGGGAAACCACCGGCGAAAGCGAAATCAGTCCGGGCTCTCTGTACGCGAGCGGCCTCATCGCGGCCGGCGGCATCGTCGGACTGTTGGGCGTTGGCATGAAACTCTGGGAATCGATGCTCAACCGCGGGAATCCCGTCCAGTTGCCGCACACTTTCCTGTCCAACGACGGAGTTTCGGTCCTGATGTTCGCGCTTCTGGCGGGTTCCCTGTATTTCTTTGCGCGGAAGCCGCTCGGAAAGTCCTAAGCTGAAGGGGCCGCGGGCTTTTCTATTTGGAAAGCCCGCGTTGAGTTGAGGGGAGATTTATTGCTGCAGGCTGGCGGTGGCTTTGGCGGTTAGGTTTTTCAGCGAGTCGGGGGCGGAGAAAGACCAGGAGTCGGTGATGTTGGGGCCGGCGGATTCCTGGACAGAGCCCGCGGCGATTTTTGTTTTCTTTCCGATGATGACCTCGAAGCTGCTTTCGGCACCGGGCGCGAGGGCGGGCGAGAACTGCAGCGTGATGCTGTGCGTGCCTTTGACGCCGGAGGGGGCGAAGCTGACGCGACTGATGGACCCGGAGGAGACAGAGTAGGCGGCGGAGACGGCGAGGGCTTTATCCGTCATCGTGGCGCCTTCGGCGGTGTTGGCGAGGGCGAGCGTGCGGCCGCGCGAGTCGGTGAGGGACTGAGAATCGGATTTCCAGGTGGAGTCGACGGGAGCGAAGGTGAGGATGTGCACGCCGGTGGACAGCGCGCCGCGATAGGGGACGAAGTAGGGCGGCTGGGCGATTTCTTTCCAGACGTCGGCGGTTGAGGTGACGCCGCCGATCTGGAGAGCGGTGCCGGCGCCGGCGAGTCCGCCCTGCTCGCGATACATGAGGATGGGGATGGGCGCGGGGACGGGCGACAGGCCGCTGCCCTGCTCGCTGACATCGGTGCCGAGAACGAATTGCCAGACCACGGGCGTGCCTTTTTCTGTGTTGAAGCGGAGCATATACTGCGCGCCGTTGGCGGGGTCGGGGGGTCCGTCGAATTGCATCGCGACCTGGTGGGCTTCCATACCGGAGGCCTGGTCGATGGCGAGTTCCTCGGCGGAGTTGGTGTAGCGGACGGGCCTGCCGCCCTCGCCGCGCGGGATCAGTTGCACGTCGTAGATGGGCTGTTTGGCGCGGTCGTCGATGCTGAGGACGATCATCGAGTACGGCAACTCGGGGCCGACCCACTGGACGATTTGCTCAGGCCAGTAGCGGTAGTAGACGCCCGCGAGGGGCAGCGCTGCGGCGGTGACTCCGGTTGCGGGGGCTGAGGGCGCGGTTTGGGCGGTGAGGGCGAGCGGGGCGAGCGTGAGCGCGGCGGCTGCGGCGGTGCGGATCATGTTGCCGATCATGAGGGATTCCCTTTCGGTTGAAGTCTAGAAGGCGAAGCGGGCGCCGATTTCGAGGCGGCGGGCACTCTCTGCGGCGACGGCGTCAGAGAAGTTAGGCGAGGAGACGATGGTCGACACCGCGGTGGTGTTGGTGTGGTTGAGCAGGTTGGCGGCGCGGAAGTTGAGGGTGAGGGTGCGGGCGTTGTCGGTTTTGGCGCGGCCGATTTTGAAGGCGCGGCTCAGGTTGGTGTCGAGGTGGATGAGCGCGGGCATGGTGCCAAGGTTGCGAGGCACGTCACCGTTGACGGTGTTGGGCGTAAGAAGTCCGAAGCGGGTCGAATAGACGCCGGGCCCCGCATTGGTTGCATACGACGGACGGTCGTTGAAGACGCCGTCGCCATTGTTGTCCGTGCCGGTGGTGACGTTGAACGGCGCGCCGGACTGCGCATCCATTTGCGCGGAGAGCGTGATTTTTTCCGGCAGGTTGTAGTTGCCGAAAAAGAAGAGCCGTTGGCGGGCTTGCCAGTCGGGCGCGGCGGCCTCGCCCTTGTTGCTGTAAGCGGACTGCGCGAACCCGGCATTGTTCGGCGCGTCGGTGGTGAAGTTGAAATTCAGATAGCCGAGGAAAAACGCGAAGCGCTTGTAGCTGTGCTGGTCGAGGCCGAGGAAGACGACTTTGCCGCTGAGATGGCCGGTGGATTCGAAGTCGAAGATGTTCTCGTTGGGCGAGAGGGGACGCGGCGCGGCGAGGGCTCCGGCGAGAGTGGGCGGCGTTGTGTCGGAGAGGAGCGGCGCGTTGATGTTGCGGGAGCGGAGCTGGCCCCAGGATACGCCGGAATAGAAGTTGGCCTGTGCGTGCCAGTGGTGCGGGAAGTCGTGTTCGATGCCGATACCGCTCTGGAAGGACGGAACCTCGGAGAGATCGCGAAGAGGCGCGCGGAGGGTGGCGATGTCGATGGACTGGCCGGTCGGCGTGAGCGGCGCGCTGAAGGACGGGGAGTAGATGATCTGCTCGGTTTGGCGCGTGCCGTTCAGGCGGTAGGCTTCGGTGGCGACGGCCTCGGGCACGACGGTAGAGAACAGGCCGGCGTGGAGATGAAAGACAGTCTTCGAATGCTTGTCGATGGCCCAGGCGAGTCCGGTGCGGGGCGCGTAGTTGGCGTAGCTGGTGGGCGTGGTCTGAAGCGCATAGCGCAAACCGCCAGAAACGGAAAGGCGTGGGCGGAGCTTCACAGTGTCTTCGGCGTAGAGCGCGAGCTGCCACTGCGTGAAGGGCACGAGCGCGGTGCCGGTGGTGATCGCGTACGTGGTGGGCGTGCCGCCGGGAAGGTTGAGCAGCGCGCGGCGGTATTGCTCGAGGCCGCTGATGGTGGTTGTGGCGCCGGTGGGGTTGTTGTTCGCGTCGAGGACGGGCGCCGTGCCGCCGGCGAAGGTGAAGGCTCCGTTGAAGGTGTTGGGATCGGTTTCGTGCACGAAGATGCCGAGGGACTGCGCACCGATTTTCCAGGTTTGCTTCTTGTGGGTGTAGATCAGGTCCTCGTCGACTTCGAGGTTGCGCTCGCGGTCGTTGAGGGACTGCGCGGCGCTGCCGCCGCCGAGGAAGAATCCGGCAACGTTGAGGCTGGGCGCGGTCGAGAGCGGCGACTGCGCGGTGTCCTTCCAGGTGAAAGCGGCGTGGGTTTCGTGGAGGAGAATCGTGCTGATGGTTTGGGTGTTGGTGGTGCGCAGGTTGTATTCGCTGACGGTTGCGTTGTAACCCGCGTCCTCCAGCACGAGGCCGCCGATGCCCTGGTTGGTGCGGTTGTTGGTGTTGGCCGCAAAGGACGCAGTGAAGACGTCGGACCTGGTCGCCTGCCAGTCCGCGCGAGCGGAGGCGATCCAGAGCCGCTGCGGCGCGGAGATGGTTTGGTGGAGATCGGCCTGGTCCGCGTTCGAGTCGAGGGTGATGGCGTTGACGACATTGAACTCGTTAATGTCGCGTTTCTCGAGGGCGAGGAAGAAGTCGCTGCGCGTTTTGGTGATGGGTCCGCTCAACTCGAAGCCATAGCGGCGGCGGCTGGCTGGCGTCGCGATGGTGGAGAAGGGATCGGTAGCGTTGAAGGCGCCTTCGCTGTCGGTCAGGAAAAGCGCGCCGTGATAGGCCGAAGCGCCAGGCTTGGTATAGATCTCAACACGTCCGCCGGCATAAGGAGGCGTATCGTATTCGGCGGAAAAAAGATCAGGCGCGGTTACAATTCGCGCAATCGATGCTTTGGGAGGCAGGGCGCTGGAGTTCTGGAAGCCGTCGACGGTGATGCGGGCCGCGCCAGGCGCGCCGCCATTCGCCGCGGCAAGGATCTGAAGCTCCCGCTGGAAGTCATCGGGATCGTCGGAGAGCTGGTCGATATCTTTCTGCGTCAGGGTGTGCGTGCCGATGCCGTGATCGGAGTCGAGGCTGGTGGCGTCGTCCTTGTCGCCGACTTCGACGTTGGTTCTCACCGTAGCAATGGCGAGATGGAAATCGAGATGAAGAGTTTCTCCGGCGCGGCCGTGGATGGGGAGGCCGTTCGGTGAAAATCCTGGAGCGGTAGCGGTGAGGTGCGCAACGTTGGGTGCGAGGCAGGGGAAGACGTAGTGGCCGGTGCCGTCAGTGGTGGCGCTGAGTCCGGATTTGGCGGCGATGGTGGCGTTGGGGAGGGCTGCGCCGGTGGGATCGAGGACGGCGCCTTCGACGCGGAGGCCTTCGGTGCAGCGCTGGGCGTGGGCGAGGCCGAGCGAAGAGGTGAGAATGGCGGCTGCGACTGTCCAGCTCCGCAATGTGACTTGGTTCTTCATGCTGCACTCATCCTGATCGATGGGGGTGGGTGGATGGCAGTGCCGATTGTCAGGAATCGCTTATGACAATCGTCATGCGGCATTTTGCCAGGGAACCTGGTGACGTTCGATACGGGGAATGCGGGGTTTTTGTTCCGAAATGTGCGGGCGGTCACGGAGGGCGCGACGGCCGGACCGCACACTAAGGGCGGAGGATTGTTACAACCATGTTTCGCCTGGACACGCTGTCGTGCGCGCTGACCGTTCTTTCAACCGTGCTGGTGGGGCGGAAATTGTGGACAGGCCTGGTCGTGGCCGGGGTGAACAGCCTGGTCATTTGCCTGATCGGCTTGCGCACGCAACAGTTCGGGTTTATTCCTGCAAACCTGTTCTGCATCGCGGTGTACGCGGTGAGCGTCCGCTCGTGGATGAAGAAGCAGGCTGCTGGGTCCAGGGAACAGGGAACAGGATGCCGAGCGTAGGATCCGCGGCTCAGGGCGACGCGATCGGAGATCGGTGATCGGCAATCGGTGAAAGGACAAGGGGATCGGGACGCTTTGCGACTAGGGAGCCGAGGCGCGCTGCTGGGTGTCGGCGGGGACGTACCAGCTGTGCCAGTCCCGCAGTTGGATTTCTGCTTTGCCCTTATAGAGCACGATGGTGCCGCTCGCGCAGACTTTGCCCTTCTCGGGAAACCGGCCGATGTCGTTCTTGTTGTCCCCCCAGATCACGAGGTCGAAGATCGAATGCGGGTAGGGCTGATCGATGTCGACGAAGGTGGGGGTGCCGTGGCTGCTGGAGGCGGTGTAGGTGTTGACGATCTCGCCGCAGACCGTGCGGTTCTCCCCGACGTGCTGGGGGGCATCCGCAGCCGTCAGGATGGGTGACGGCGAAGCTGTCGAAGCGGACGATTGGCCGGACGGCTGAGCGGCGGTTTGAGCGGAAGCGACCGGCAGAACAACGCCGATGAAAAGCGAACCTAGCAGGAGACACATACTGATTTCTCCCCTCACCAAAGTGTTCAAGGAGGTTGTAACCGTGAATTCTTGTGTCGCAATTCGACCTGGAGCAGGGAAGTGACGTCGAATCGCCCGGGGGCCGAGGTTTGCTCAGTATAGTGCGACGGCGCGAAGTGGAAAGGCAAGTTAATTTCCAGGGTCGGGTCCGGCGCGCATGTTTTCTTGCAGACGATACGCGGCCTCATCGCGTGATTTACTTCCGCTCTCCTCTTTCCTCGTTCCGCGCTCGTTCTTCCCCACGTCGTGCTCGTTCTCCGCTCGCATTTCCCTTCCCGCTTCCTGCTTCCCGCTCGTCCGTCCGAACAACAGCTCCAGATACCGCCGCAGATGATCGATCGATTCCGCGGCCACCTCCGGCCCGCCGTGCGCCTTGGCCAGAATGAACGAGCCCTGGATCACCGCCTGCGCGTGGAGCGCCAGACTCCGCGCCGTCCACTCACCCTTCATCCCGTTCATCCGCATGGCCTCCGCGATGTCCGGCTCCAGCGTCGACGCGTGTCCCCAAATGCTCCCTTCACACGCCTCCCGCAGCTGCGGATGCGTCTCGTACACCTCCTGCACCATCGTCCCCACCAGGCACGTGAACTCGGGCAGCTCGCCCTTCAACAGCGCCCTCCGAAAATCGACATACGCCAGCAGCCGGTCCACCGGATCCGCCGGCGCATGATACGCAGCCCCCCGAAACCGCTGCCCTGTGGTCAGGTTCCAGTACTCCACCGCCGCCAGCGCCAGCTCTTCCTTACTCTTGAAATGGTGGAAGAAGCTCCCCTTGGTCAGCCCGGCCTGCTCGCAAATGTCCTCCACCCGCGTGGCCGTATACCCTTTGGCTCGAATCACATGCAGAGCGGCGTCCAGCAGCTTCCGCTTCGATTCGTGTTGAGTTCGAGTTGCCATCATTAACGTACCAACCAGTAGGTATGTAGACTACCCACTCTCTTTGACCATGTCAACCCGGCGCCTTTCCCGATTGCCCACCATGCTATCCGAACCGCCATCCGTCAGCGCCCAGGAACCCCGATCAGCGCTCACAGCAAAGAGCCACCAGCTAAGCCGGTCTCGCTTCGACGATCCCCACGTTCCGAACCATCCCACTGTCATCTCCAATCGCGTGGACACCGCTCACGATGAACCCCGCTGCCTCAACGAGCGTTCTCCATTCGCGCTCGCTCCGCTCTCGGCCGCCAGTCACAGCAAGCATGTTGAGGTCGCTCATCAGGTGGCCTTCCAGTTGCGGGTCTGCGCGCGAGACCAGCGGCGGCAGGATGAATTCAATAATCAGCAAACCGCCGTCCTGCGGAATGACCGCGCGACAGTTCCTGAGAATCGCAATTGCACCGCCATCCTGCCATCCGTGCAGCACGTGTTTGAGCATGTATACATCGGCCCCGGGCGGGACCGCCTGCTCCAAATCTGCGACCACCAGTTCGCATCTCGGCGGTGAGGCATTTTCCTGCGACGCCCTCGATGCGAAAGGACGATGAAGACAAAAGCGGTCCGGTTTTGCGCGATACCCACACCCCGACACCAGGGTTGTAGGGCACCCGGATTTCGGTTCTCATTCGATCTCTCCCGTTTGCAGCAATAGAAAAGGCCGCTCGGATGAGCGGCCTTTTTTCTTACCCTCTATTATCAGAGGGGCTTAGGACGTAAGGGAGCTTGTGAACAGCGGTAAGCTCCTGCAATGGCAAGGAATAATCGGTACTTTCGTTTTGCGAAGTTTTCCGAGGCCCGATTTCGTCTCTTTTGCGGTGTTTTGCGCTCGATCTGACGGCCACGCAGACAGCGGTCCTGACCGGCCTTTCAGTAC
>Ga0181520_10007301_pt1 | contig 16371 bp, 14 predicted proteins | sample PEATcosm2014_Bin_29_FD_132451 | JGI IMG/M metagenome (GOLD analysis project Ga0181520, IMG submission 132451) | Peatland microbial communities from MTU Mesocosm Facility, Houghton, MI, USA - PEATcosm2014_Bin02_30_metaG | ecosystem: Environmental > Terrestrial > Soil > Wetlands > Peat | place...
AAGAGCTCGAGGCTTTGAACGAAGTGGACGGTCCAGTTTTCAAGATCAGAAACGATCCGCGCTGCACCCCCATCGGACGCCTGATGCGCAAGTTCAGCCTTGATGAACTCCCTCAGCTCGTCAATATCATCAAAGGTGATATGTCCTTTGTAGGTCCGCGCCCGCCTCTTCCCGAGGAAGTGGAAAAGTACGAGCGCTGGCAGCGGCGCCGCTTGCGCATGCAACCCGGGCTGACCTGTTTGTGGGCGCTTGAAGGGCGCAGTAAACTCAGCTTCCGGCGTTGGATGGAGTTGGACCTGGAATACATCGACCACTGGTCCATGATGCTGGATTGGAAAATCCTTCTGAAGACGATTCCGATTGTTCTGGTGGGGCGCGGCGCGAGTTAGTCCTTGAGAGCCGTTGAGTAGGCTTCGAGCAAGGCCAGCTTTTCGTTGTCCCAGTTCAGCTTTTCCTCGATGCGCTTGCGTCCGCGCGCGCCCAGTTCCGCTCGAAGGCTGGCGGAATCCAAAAGAGTCATGAGCTTTTGAGCGAAGTCTTCCGTGTCGTCCTGCCGCGCATACAACGCCGCATCACCCGCCGACCGCCGGCCTTCTGTCAGGTCGTAAAGAACCACGGGCAGGCCGAAGGCCATATACTCCAGAATCTTGTTCATCGTCGACTTGTCGTTCATGGGCGTCGCCCGGTCGGGGGCCACGCCGAAAGCCGCGTTCGAGAAGTAGGCCGCAACATCATCGTCAGGTAATCTACCGGTGAATTTCACCAAAGTGTCGAGCCCCTTTTCGTTAGCTAGAACTTTAAGGTGTGGGAGTTCCGGACCTGAACCGATCAGGACAAATAGGGTGTCGTCGCAGTTGCGGAGCTTGGTGAGGTGGGCAATCGACTCCAGCAGCAGATCCAGTCCATCTTGATGGCCCATGACGCCCAGATACACGACCAAATGGCGGCGGCCCTCCTTGAGTTCGGGTTGTGGAGGCCGTATACGGATTCTCGCCAGGTCCGGGCAACTTCGCACCACAAAGACCCGGTCGCGTGCTATGTCGCCGCGACCCACGGCCACTTCACGGTAGGATTCGTTGGTGGCAATCGAGACGCTCGCGGTTCGGAAGGTCCAGCGTTCAGCCCAGCACACCAGCTTGTATCCGAGGTCATGACGGTGAAATTTGGTTTCGTAAAGCTCGGGGTTCAAGTCGTGGTGGTCGAAGATGAATCGCACGCCGAATAGCTTGAAGAAAATCCCGATCAGGAAAATCGTGTCGGGCGGATTGCACGCTTGGAGGATGCGGAATCGGGTCCGCCAATACACGCGCAACGAGAGCAGGAATTGAGCCGTCAGTGCCCAGGCATATTCGACAAGGTAGCCGAGGGGCCCGGAGGCCTCCCAGAGCCAGTGACGATAAATCTCAATACCTTCGAGCGTTTCGCGGCTCTTTTGGAATCCGGAGCCTTTCGGGCAGATGATGGAGACTCGATATCCGGCGTCGCGCAACGTGCGCGCTTCCTGCCACACTCGCCGGTCGATGGGGACAGGCAGGTTTTCAATAATAATGCAGACGGCGGGCCGCTCATCGGGCATGGCGACAATACCAGCACCATCGCTTCTTTCTGCTCCCCGCTTGTCACTCGTCACTTGTCACTCGTCACTTTGTTTTCAAATCCGTTCCCACAAGCCGGGTAAAGCAGGTGGTAGAGCGTCATCACCTGTGGCCGCGGATACGACCGGCCATCACGCAGGAATCCGTAGTCACCCGTGGTGTATGCGAAGCTTCCATCGGGGCGCTGGCGCTGGAGGAGGCGGGCATAACATCGCGCGCTTCCCTCCCACGATTCCGATTGATGATTGCCGATTGATGATTGCCGATTGGCGCCGATCGGCAATTTCTCCGCTTCCCACAGGGCCGCCGCCAGTACCGCAGTATAGTAATCCGTCTCCGGCTTCGAGTGGAAGCAATCGGCGGCGCTCGCGCCCGTTTGAGTAACACCTTTCGAAAGGAATACTGCGAGGGCTGCGAGAAGACGTTCCAGACGAGGATCTGGGCGCAGGGCATTTGCCCAGGCGAGCTTCAGAAATTGAAATGCATTGTACTGGTGGCAGAGGTAATGAACGCGGCCCTTCTCATACGGGCCATCGACGATATAAGGCAACTCCCCCGTGGGGAGCTGCGCGCTCACCAGGAAATCCAGCATGGCATCCACATGCTGGAGGAACCGGGCATCGCCGGAGGCTTTCCACAGCCGCAGGAAAAGCCACACGGCCTCCGCGGAATTATTGGGAACCTTCCCTCGCGGCTTATCGAAGTAATTAATCGCTTCTCCTGGTGTATGGGGCTGAAAACCGATCGTCTCGACCAGGTAATCGTACCAGCGAATCGCTGCTTTAAGGAGTTCTTCCCGCGGTTCACGCGCGTACGTAGCGAGAAGTCCTACCGCCCCCCAATCGCCCTCCACGGTGGCGATCAGATCCTTGCGCTCAGGGAGGGGATACAGCCAGAACCCTTCGGACTGTTGAAGCCGGAGAGTCGCGTCAGTGCTTTCCAGGGCGAGCGCGCGATATGTTTGTTCCCCTGTCGCTTCATGGAGCATCCAGTTGCACAAAATCCAATAGCCCTGCGATTGCATGAAAACGTAATCGTCTCTCCACCGAAGAAAAGGCAGACCCGCTTTCAAGAACCTCCAAAGGCGCAAATTGAAGCGCACGCCGGCGTCGGGACCGTGAACCAATCCTCGAGAGTAATGGCGTCGCAGCAGATGTCCGTGCAACTCCTCGGCGGCGCGGGTGAGTTCCTGGTTGGTGGGCATTTTCGCTTAGTCCAGTCCACAGATTACTCGGATCACGCAGATTATCTATCGGCAAAGACAATCTGCCGATGCTTGTCGGCCTATCGGTGCAAAGTTGCCGCGTAGACATTCACAATCTGTTGCGCCACGGCCTCCATCGATAGCTTCTGAACGCGGTTGCGGCCATTGGTGCGCCCGCCGCGGCGGCAGACTTCGATAATCTTTTCCGCGATTGCCGCAACCTCACGGCGGACGAGATAACAGCCGGCCGTTGCACCGATCAACTCCGCTGCGTCGCCCACATCAACGGTAATTACCGGGAGGTTTGTTGCCATTGCCTCTTTGACTGCGTTGGGTGAGCCTTCCGACATGGAAACCATCACCAGCACATCAGCAGCGTTCATATAAAGCGGAATCTGTTCCTGCGGCAAGCCGCGGGCAGTTAGGAGCTCCAGCGCGGGAACCTGCTTGCGGGCCTCGGAAACTGCCGCATCGACCAGATCGAAACGCTTGCGCGCCTCGCCAGGGTTGTAAGGAAACAGCACAAACTTCTTGCTCAAGTCGAGGCCCAGAGCTTGGCGCGCCTGCGCCTGATCCATGGGACGGAACAAGTTGAGGTCAACGCCGTTGGGAATAATGTGCGCGGATGGCATGAGCAAGACGGAAGCCATTTGCCGTGATTTCACAATCACGGAGTTGCCCAAGCGCGCAACAACGAACCCGGAGAGTTTCAGGAATTGCCCCGCGAGGGTAATCCGCCCGCTCCGAGTCGGCCGGCCCAAAACATCGTCACCCATGAACGACACCACAACCGGCACGCGCCATTGCCAACGCGCGACCCAGCCGGAGAGGCCAAAGTGCGCGTGGATCAAGTCATACCGCTTCTTCTGGAGCTGCTTGCGAACCTGGCGGACACCGCGAAGGTAATTCCATGTTGATTCGCGGCCATTAATAAAGAGAACGTCAAACTCAACGCCGAGTTGGCGGAGAGATTCCATTTGCGCCTTCACAAAGCTGCCGTAACTCGGATCAGCTTCGGTCGGCCAGAGGTTGGTGACCACCAGAATTTGATACGAGGTCATGGGGATTCGGGCTCTCGGGCATCACCACGCTCGGGGAAGAAACTGGCAGCGGCGGGCTCTGATAATAGGAAGGCAAAATCATGACACCCGCTTCAAATAACCCCGTGGATTGAAAGTGATCAGGAAGTATTCGCGGCTGTCGTCAATTTGGAACCGCGAATCCTCGCGCACGAATTGCTCGACCGCCGCCAGGGGGCCGTCCACCGTTCCCAATCCGTCGCCGGCCCGGAAGAGATCGATGACCGTATCCTCAACGATGAGGTAGCTGCCCACGCCCACGAATTGAGCGTAGGTGCGCAGATCGCGCAGAACGTGCTCGCGCGAGTGGTCGCCATCATGAATAACCAGGCCGCGGCCGCCCCGCGCGATTTCGGCAATTTGCTCCAGTGTTCCGGGCGCCAGACTATCGCCCGTGATCTTGTGAATGCGCGGGTGTTCAACCTGGAAAAGCGAATGGTCGATATCCACGGCGACGACTTCACCCCGGCCGAGCAGGTCCAACATGTTGGCCAAAAATTTCGTACTGCCACCTTCCGCGTTGCCGATTTCAATAATGAAGTCCGGCTTCACTTCGTAAAGAATCTGCTGATAGACCCAGGCATCCAGGACCATCTTGCGCGCGGTCGAGCCCATCCAAGTGACTTTGTCGAAGAGCACGTCCTCGTGGTAGCGGATCATCCACTGGCGCAGACCGCGGTTCCAAACGCGCCGATAGTCCGCGCGCATGGGGCGGAGCCACGACCCAACCTTCTTGAAGAAAAGCCCCGGGTCGTGGGCCACTAGCCTGAGGTTGCGTGCCAGCCGGGATTCACGGGATTGTGTAGGCGCCAAAGGGGACATGTTCACGTTCGGCAAGAGAGACGCGTCTGCACTCCTCTTGTGCGAATTCCATTCTAGCAGCGAATGCGATGGACGGCGCGGTGGAATGTTCGTGAAACCATCGCCGAGGGTGGGGGCCGCCGGAACCCCGCGAGCGTGTAGCTGAGGTCACGGTATTGACGAGGTCTCGCCCCCGGGGCTCGCCGCGCCCCTACTGAAAATGGCCATCCAGGCTTTCGGCAAGGCACGCGTCCAGATGAGCGCGATGAAGAAAGTCAGACTTCCCACTCCACAGAGCAAGCACAAATAGCCGAAGTCTCCCAGGCCGGAGGCGGGCCCGGGAATCTCAATGTGCAACGCCCCGACCGCCGCCGCGCAGATCAGAGCACCCAGAAAAACCTTGGCGGAGAAAACCGCAAGGGACCGGTCCAGAACGATGCGCAATTCGCATAGGTCGCGTTGGTAGGTCAACCACGCGGTCACCAACGCGCTGCTGAGCAAACCCAAAGGAATGCCTTTCGCGCCTAAGCGGAAAACGGCCGTGTAGAGAAGGTCAAAGCCCACATTGAGACCGTAGAGGAACAGTGCCAGCCGGAGATAAACCCCCGCCTCGTGGCGCGCGAACATGTGGAAGCTCAGAATTCTTATGAACGCATAAGGCAATAGGCTGAGGCTGTAGTAGAACAGTACCATCGCCATGAGGCGCGTTGCCTCGGGTGTGAAGTTTCCGCGCTGGAAAAAGAGGCGAATGATGCTGTGATTGAGCAGCAAGCAGAAGACTGCCATGGGAGACAGGAGCACCAGGCTGATCCGTAGAGTCTCGCGGAATGTCGCGCGTTCTTCCTCATGGTCTTTGCGAGCGACCGCCCGGGAAAGAGCCGGAAGGGCTGCCGTTCCGACACTGCCTCCCAGCAATTCTGTAAGTGCACCCTGAATCTTGAACCCGTAGTTCAAAGCTGTGAGTGTCCCTGCCGGCAGGAAAGAGGCGATGATGCGCTCGACCACTACGACACCCTGCCAGGCGACGGCGGCGGAAAGCTGCGCCGTCCCGGCGCCGCGCAGGTTGCGAAACGATTCTCCACTCCCACGAAGTGTCAGGGAGTAGCGCACCCGAAAAACCACCAAGACGGGAATCCCCAGAATCAGCAACTGGAGCAGGTATCCGCCCATATACCCAATCACGATGCTATAGACCCCGAACCGGTGGAACCCGAAAACGATGAAGGCAATGGAACTGACGTTGCGAATAAACCCCGACGCCGTCGAGAGCGCGAAATAATGGCGGCTGAGAAGAAAGGACCTCAGCACTTCTCCGAGGCCAGCGGGAATGATAATCAGGAAGAGCCAGCGCGAGAGCTGCGTCGCAATTTCGTCCTCCTGGTGGGTAAAGCCTGGCGCGATGCCGTGCATAATCCACGGCGAAGCCACAATGCCCACCAGCGCGATCGCCCCTAACCCTAGAAAGAGAATATTGGCGACGTAGCTGAAACCGCGCCCAAGCTCGTCGTCGTCCTGGGTCGACTCCAGGGAAGCAAAGAACGGGACGAGCGAAAATTGCCCTGTAGCCGTAAGTAAATTGGTGATGATATACGGGATGGTGTAAGCGACGTAAAACGTGTCGGACCGGACCGAGAGCCCCAGGTTGGCCGCGATGCTGGTCTCAACGAGAATTCCCGTCAGCCCGCCCAGCAGGTTGAAGAACGCTACCACGACCGAACTTCTCAACATCTGCTGCTTAGGGTCCATTTAGCAAGGTTCCAGGTGCCGGATTCCAGGTTTCGGCCGGTCGCCCACTCGGCTTCCCACTGAGGCCCGAACCCATCCGACTCAACGAGCTCGCCATACCGAGGGCGCTCTGCAATTCTTTAGTAATATACAACCAATTTCTTACCTTTCCTCGGACCTTTAAGCGCCTATAACAATGAACGATCTCAAGCCCTCTCCGTCGGGTTCAATGGAACTGAGCTTGCCCTAGGGAGCTGCGCTCCGCTTCCTGACATCTGGCAGCGATAAAGGGCGCAGAGGGTATGAAGAGAAACAGCATGAGGACCGGCGACGTCCCAAAGTTGAATTCAAAGCAGCCCTCGATGAGAAACGCAATCAGCGCCGCCAGGGACGCGTCGGCAATCCACCGATGCACGGAAAGTTTCCGCCGGACCTTCCAGGTGTACCAGCCCAGGGCCGCCATGAGCCACACCCACGAGGCCAGGCAAGGTAATCCCCGCTCGGCGCCGAATTGGAGATAATCGTTGTGAAAATGGCTGTGATAACCGAGCTCCGGCGTTTTACCCGGTGGCAAGTAAAGATCGTAAACTTCTTCGATATTGTTCGGCCCCACTCCCACCCAGGGATGGGCGCGAATCATTTTGATCGCCACGCCCCACATCTCGAGGCGAATGGACAGCGCGGGTTCCTGGGAGGGATGCATCGCCAAATGGATTCGCTCTCGAATCAGCGGGGGCGCCCCCAGGTAGCCTAAAACGAGCAGGACGGGCAACGCCAAAAGCCATTTGGGTTTCCATCGAGCGAAAAGGTAAATCCCCCCGAGGAAACAGCCCAACCACACTCCCCGGGTAAAGTTCAGAATGATGGAAACACCAACCACGGCAAGCACTGTCCACCAGAAAACCGAAGTCCGAAACTCGAAACTCGAAACTCGGGGACCCTTTTCCGAGTTTCGAGGTTCGATTTTCAAGTTTCGGCCGCCTGAGAGCAGTAGAAACGCCAGCAGAAAGACGAAGACCAGCATCTGCTGTCCCCCGAAGTTCATCCAGTGACCCATAAACCCATCGATACGCGTTGACGTGAGCATATGGTAGAGTTCGCCGGGGTGGTGTGCCCTCAGGTCGCGGTACTGAATGACGAACTGTGCAATCGCAACGAGACTGGCCAAGAGGGAGACTAAAAACAGGCCCTGTAAGAGTCGGCGCAAGTGCTGCACACTCGCAACCAGGTTTATTGCGAACAGCCAGATGAGAAACAAATCAAGTTTCCGAACGGCAAACCACCCCGCGGTTGGGCTCGTGGCCCAAAAAACCGAAAGCAAGGATAATCCACAAAAGAGCGCGAGCGGAAGCTTGATGGGGATGAAGAGGACCGGCGGCCGCGCTCGCAGCAGATAAACCACATAGAGCACTCCCGCACCCGCCAGAAATGCCTGGGAGGCAGCGATCGAAATCTGAAGGGTCAAAACAAAGAGAGTGAAAAGGACGGCGGCCCATCGCGCCAAAGGGGCCCTCTGCAGTTCGCCGCACGTCCGTTCCAGGATGTTCTCAACGCTAATCACAGGCGATGTTGAGACTTTATTGGAATCGAGAGAGGAATTCAAGGGGAGGCGTCAGATGAAAGACTGTTCGGGCCGGAGGTGGGAAAGGGGTAAAGTGTGAGGGGTAAAGGGTGAATTGTGAAGCTACTTAATCCTCTATGCTGCAAACTTTACACTTCTGAATTCCCTAGTCCCTTCTCCTCAGCCCCCCGCGACCTAGGTCCGCACGGTCCATTTTCGGAGAGAAAAAACTGCGTCCTGGATCAGGAGGCCGACCAGCAACGGTCCGGTGACGATCACATTGCGATTGTAAGCGAGCGCCTGCGTGAGGTGTCCGTGAAAGAACGCGGCCAGCGCGCGCGTACTGCCGCAAGCGGGGCATGCCGCAAGATGGAATAGGTGTTTCCACAAGCAAAGGTCCGGCCCACGCGCGAGCAATTCCGGCGGAACCGTCGCGCATATCATAATGGCGAGCGACAGCACCATCCATCGAGGGACTCCTTTGGAAAAAGCCGCCATGGCCGTCTACATTCGCAATGCTCTGCCAGTGGAATCCGGCAGTTTATTCAATGCGATCAAGATCATGTCCACCAGGGTCCAAATCCCGCAACCTCCGAGAGTGAGAAGCTTCACGATTCCCAGTCCCGTGTAACCGAGGTAAAAGCGATCGATGCCTAGAATTCCCAGATAGACCGAGAGGAGCAGCGAGGTTGCCCAGTCCTTGTCGCCAGGTTGGACGGGAGCGATATACTGCAAGGGGCGGCCCTGGGCGTCCGGCAATTTTTTGAAGGTTATGAGAAATATATCGACGAAGTGCCAAACTCCGCATCCTCCGAGGGTAATAAGTTTTAAAATTCCGAGTCCCGTGTAACCCAGGTAAAAGCGATCAACTCCAAAACCTCCCAGGAACAAAGAAAGCAGAGTAGCGGTAAGAAGGTCTTTGCCGCCGCTGGGCAAAGTCCGGCCGCCGCATTGGCCGCAAACGTCTGTATTGGGGGCCATTTCCTTTCCGCAGTTGGAGCAGAAGCGCGTGCCCGCCAGCGGGCGTTGGCCGCAGTCCACACAGAACTCCGCGTTCTCCGCAAGCTGTCGTGCGCAATTCCGGCAATACATAACGAAACCTCATGAACAGATTTGTTTGACCTGCGTTTGCGTACTTATAGTGAGTTCTGAGCCAAATGTAAATGAATTTTATGGGCAAACCGTCCGCGGCAGGCGCTCGTGAGCAAGTTTCGCGATGTTAAAGTAAAATCCTCATTCGGGACTTTGGCGGACGGCAGGAGACCGCATGCAAACCCTATACGTGATTTCAACCGGTGGCACGATTGAAAAGGTATATCTGGAGCAGACTGGGTCCCTCGCCAACCTGGAAACGAAGATTGATCAATATCTCGGTCAGTTGCGCCTCCCGGACTTGCGGATCAAAACCACCACCATCATGAACAAAGACAGCCTCGAGATGACCGCGAAAGACCGTGAGCGCGTAGTGCAAATCGTGGAGAAGAAGCTGAAGCGCCCGGCCCCGGTGGTAATTACTCACGGCACGGACACCCTGGTGGAAACGGGTCTGCTGCTCGAACGGCGTCTCGGCCGCTTGAAGTATCCCATTGTCCTCACGGGCGCCATGACCCCACTGGGATTCGAGAAGAGCGATGGTTTGCAGAATCTGACTGAGAGCCTGCTGGCGGCGCGCTTGCTGCCTCCAGGCGTGTACTTGGTCATGCACAATCAGGTCTTCCCCATTGACCGCGTGCACAAGGATCGTAAACGTGCGCGATTTGTCTGGACCGGTGAGCGAGCCGAAGACGCACAATCGAAAACTTCGGTCACTCCGTGACTGTGACTTCAATCGGCGCGGTGAGCGCCAAGGTTCCCCACGCCACGTTGAGAGTGACCTTGCGGATGTCGTCCTTGGGATAAGTCAACTCGATGGTCAGTTTATCAGCTTTGGTTGCGGCGTTGGTAACGGACATGGGAACCTCGAACTCGATCGGAGCCTTTTGAATATCAAAGGCATCGATGTGAGCGGCGCGGACCCTTGCCGGGTCAATGAAGGCCAAGCTCCATTTTGACCCGTCGTCGGAGCGGTGGAGACCGAGATAGTAGTAGCCAGGGCGAACGCTCGTGCCCGAGATTTTCAAAGGCAGGCAGGTATCGAGGTCGGTCCAGAAATTGCTTCCCATCCGCCAAGTCTTCCCTTTGGTCATGCCATCAAATTTCGCTGCGTCTTCATAGACGCTCTTCCACACGGGGCGTCCATAGTTGATGGCAAACTGACCGGCCGCCCCATGTTTCGCGTCGTTCCAGTAAAGAACGCGGGCAGAGGCGCGGTCGTCAGGCTGGCCGCCCTCGGCGACGATGGTGGGCTTGGACTGTTGTGCGAGCGCGGGTACGAATGACAAGAATAGGACTATCGCCAGGGCGATGCGAACGTTCATCGAGTGCCTCCTGAATTGGATTTCTTGCGGGTCAGCAGCAGATTCTAGCACGGATGGCGGGAGGGTGACCGCCTAAGTCGAGGCGGCGGCTCCGTCGCGTCACACAACGCTCAGCAGCGCGCTGAGTTTGTTGTTGATGGACGTCTGGCCTTTTTTGCGACCCGCAGATCCGCGTGGTCCGCTGGCTCCGCGCCGGCCCTAATTCGGGTTCCCCGCAGCCGCAGGAGTCAGTGCCACTTCGCGGACCAACCGGGGCGTTTCAACGGGCACAGGATCCTTCTCGAGACCTTTCTCAACGACCTCCTGGATCGTCTTGACGTAGTGGAGCTTCAACCCCTCGAGCATTTCAGGGTTCAGATCCTCGTGGACGTTCGGCTCGTTGTCGGCGGGGAGGATCACTTCAAGCACGCCCGCGCGTTTCGCCGCCAGCACTTTTTCCTTGATCCCGCCCACGGGCAGGACTTGTCCGCTCAGGGTAATTTCCCCGGTCATGGCAAGCCTTTGCCGCGACGGCCTCCGCGTGAGGGCGGAGACGAGAGACGCAACCATCGTAACTCCCGCCGAGGGTCCGTCTTTGGGAATGGCCCCGGACGGCACGTGGATGTGAATATCCTTCGACTGGAAGAATTCCGGGTCGATATTGTATTCCGCCGCGTGGGAGCGGACCCAGGCAAGCGCGGCCTGCATGGACTCCTGCATGACTTGACCCACGTGGCCGGTCATGGTAAAGCCCTTGCCACCCTTCATGGCGTTGGCCTCGACGTAAAGAACGTCGCCACCCGTGGGAGTCCAGGCCAGTCCCACCATGACGCCCGGTTCGCGTGTGCGTTCCACGATCTCGGTTTCCAACCGGTAGCGGGGGATTCCCAGGAAGTCCCGCAGATTATCGGCCGTCAGGGTGAGCTTATCCGGCTTGCCCTCGGCGATGCGGCGCGCCTGTTTGCGGCAAACCGTGGCGATCTCCCTCTCCAGGTTACGTACTCCTGCTTCGCGAGTGTAGTGCCGGATCATGCTGGCCAGGGCGGGCGTGGAAAATTCAATCTGCTCGGGGCTCTTGACCCCGTGTTCTTCCGTCTGTTTCGGAATCAGGTGCCGGATGGCAATTTGGATTTTCTCCTCCTCGCTGTAACCCTGGAGCTCCAGCAGCTCCATGCGGTCGAGAAGCGGAGGTGGAATGGTGTCCAGGACATTCGCGGTGCAGATGAACAGCACCCGCGAGAGGTCGAATTGCACATCCAGGTAGTTATCGCGGAAATGCGAATTTTGTTCGGGGTCGAGAACCTCAAGCAATGCCGATGACGGATCGCCGCGGAAATCGCGTCCGATTTTATCCACCTCATCCAACATGAAGACCGGGTCGCGCGTTTCTGCCCGACGCACACCCTGGATGACCTGCCCCGGCAACGCGCCAATGTAAGTCCGCCGATGGCCGCGAATCTCCGCTTCGTCGTGAATTCCCCCCAGCGACATGCGCACGAACTTGCGATCAAGCGAGCGCGCGATGGATTTTCCCAGTGAAGTTTTTCCTACGCCCGGCGGCCCGACAAAGCACAGGATGGGACCCTTGAGCTGTGGCTTCAACTGCAACACCGCGAGATAGTCAAGGATGCGCTCTTTGACTTTTTCCAGATCCCAATGGTCGTCATCAAGCACCTGCTTGGCTTTGGAAATATCCACGCGCGTATCGCTAATTTTGTTCCAGGGCAGTGCCACCAGCCATTCCAGGTACGTGCGCGTCACGTGGTAGTCAGCCGCCGCCGGCGACATCTTCGCCAGGCGAGCCAGTTCCCGGTTCGCCTCCTTCCTGGCTTCTTCGGTCATTCCTGCGGCGTCGATTTTCTTTCGGAGTTCTTCCACTTCCTGCTGCTCGTCGGCCTCTCCGAGCTCCTTTTGAATGGCTTTCATCTGCTCGCGCAAGTAGTACTCACGCTGGCTCTGGGTGACCTGGTCTTGGACATCCGACTGAATCTTGGAGCGGAGTTGCAGCACCTCGACTTCCCGCGCTAGTTGCCGGTTCAAGCGCTCGAGACGGATCTTCAGCTCCAGGCTCTCCAGGAGTTCCTGCTTTTCGAGGCTGGATAGCGAAGGGAGATTAGCGGCGATGAAATCAGAAAGTCGGCTGGGGTCGTCGATATTCATGACGACCGTCTGCAGATCGTCCGAGAGTGTAGGCGATAGCTGCACCACTTGTTGGAACATGGTCGTTACGCTGCGCACCAGGGCGTCGAAATCCGATTCCTTTCCGCCGGGGTGAATGTCCACCAAGGGTTTTACGCGGGCGCGCAGGAAAGGCTCCGTTTGGATAACTTCCTCGATGGCGATCCGCTGGAGGCCTTCAACAAATATAAATAGACTCTGGCTGGGCAGCTTGATGATCTTGTGGACGAATGCCACGGTTCCAATTTGAAAAAGATCGACGGGCTGGGGATTATCCACCCGGGGGTCGCGCTGAGAAATGACCCCGACGTACTTCTCCTCTTCCTTCAGGTCGTTGATGAGCTTGAGGGAACTGTCTCGCCCAACGGTCAACGGCAGAATGGCATTGGGGAAGAGAACAGTGTCGCGGACGGGAAGAATGGGGAGCGTGTTGTATTCAATCGGAGCCTTTTGTTTGGAAGCCATAGCCTGAAAACCTCATTCTCGTATTTGCAACCGGTACGGACCGGCAGCCGGGAGTTGGCACTCTATCACGTCTTGGCAAAACGTGGTTAGGCCATACCGCTGGTTTTGCCAGTTGCCGGGAATGGCGCGGAGACGTCATCTGCTGGGGCACCGCGCCTAACCTGTGGCCAACATATTAGATGCGGGCCTTGTCCGATGCGACACTTTCGCGTGGCGAATCATTTTGACATGGCGCGCATGTCAGCCTGCAGGCAACCATGTCCAAACTGATTCTGCCCCTACAAGATCAGTCACTGCGCCATCGCCAATGGCGCGAATGGCGGTTGCCCAAAAATGGGTCGTCAAGGTATCTTGAATTATTAGCCCCCAGGAGAAAACAGCATGATCGAGGGAGTTGCGCGTGCAATCCACATGAACCCGATAACGTTTTACTCCCTCTTGTTCGGGACCTTGATCATTGGTTCGATGGTGCTGGGTTTTGTCCTGAACCGCGGTCTCCATCATTGGGGGAGAAGGCTTCATGATGGGTGGGGGCAACTCCTTTTCTCTCTGCTCGAAACTCTGCCGATCCCTTTGCTCTTAATTGCGAGCTTGTACCTCGGCTTGGAATCGCTTCCCCTTCCCGACCGGTTCGAACGCGTGGGCTCCAAGCTTATCTTTGCGCTGGCCATTCTGGTGATGATCTATTTTCCCGCCCAGGTCATCGTCCTTGCCTTGCGCCGGGCGGGCCAGAAAGACCCCCACTTGTTGCGGGTAACTCAGCCCGCGGCGTTCGTCATCCGCACGCTCTTCGCCTTGATTGGGACCATCATCTTCCTGGAAAACATGGGCGTGACCCTGACCGCGGTATGGACGACGTTGGGTGTGGGCAGTGTGGCCGTCGCCCTGGCTCTGCAGGAGACCCTCAGCAACTTCTTTTCCGGCCTCTACCTGATGGCCGACCGGCCCGTGAATCCGAATGATTACATCAAACTCGATTCGGGCGCGGAAGGTTACGTCCTGCAGATCGGCTGGCGCTCCACGGTCCTGCGGACTCTTGGCAACAATCACATTGTGATTCCAAACTCCACGTTCGCCAAGGCCACCATCACCAATTATTCTTCACCTGAGACGCCCATGTCTTATTCGTTGCCGGTGAGCGTCGTGTACGGAACGGACCCTCAACAAGTCGAAAAGGCCTTACTGGAAGTCGCCCGCGAGGCCCTTCGGGACCGTCTGCAAGGTTTGCTCTCTCAGCCCGCGCCCTCCGTGTCGTTCATTCCCGGGTTTGGTACCGCCTCACTCGATTTCTCACTTGGCGTCCAAATCGGCCAGTTCACGGATCAATACTCTGTGCAGAGCGAGTTAAGGAAGCGGATTGTGAAGAAATTCCGGGAGGCAGGCATTGAGATGCCCACCACCCTCCGCACTCGGGCCAGTGACAAGCCTGCTAAAGACCCCGCCAGTAGCGGCCCCAAAAGTTAGCCGAGCTTGGGCGTAGCGCTGGCTTCCAGCCAGGCACTGGAGCCGCGAGGATGGCGGCGTTACGCCCAAATTAGGGCACCACGCATCGTTGACACCCTGTAAGGCCTCCGTTATAGTGAAACTGGGGCGGCTGGGGCACCCCTTCCTCCGGCTCCCTCTTTTATTAATATGGCCTGCGCCATTCCTCCCCGCTGAAGGGTAGGTTCGAAGGCTCATGAATCTCCCCATCTCGCTGACCCTTCTCCGCATTTTCTTTGTGCCCCTTGTGGTCGTACTTCTCCTCACCAAGGGCGGAAATATGGATCTCTGGGCGGTGGGAGTTTTCTTGCTCGCCGCCGTTACGGATTTGCTCGACGGTTACCTGGCCCGCACGCGCGGCCAAATCACCACACTGGGCATTTTGCTCGACCCCATCGCCGACAAGCTTCTCACCTCGGCCGCATTCATTTCCTTAACCGAACTCCACCTTGTGCCCGCCTGGATGGTGGTGATTATCGTCGGGAGGGAGTTCGCTGTTTCCGGCCTGCGGTCCATTGCCTCTGCCGAAGGGTATGTGGTGGAGGCCTCGGAGTTGGGCAAAACGAAAATGGTGTTCCAGGTGGTGGCCATTACGGTGCTCATTTTGGAGTGGCACCGGTTCCAGGCTTTGCGCCCCGCCGGGAAAGTACTGTTGTGGATGGTCGTGGTGTTTGCCGTGGCCTCCGCCGCGCAGTACTTCTGGAATTTTTGGAAACGTCTGGATGAGCGCGTGAAGCATCGCGCCTCCCATCGCATGATAGTCGTGGAGGCTGACGAAAAACAGCCGGAAGAAAAAGATGTTGCCGCTCACTGAAACCGACCAGCAGACCCTGCTGCGCATTGCGCGGGAAGCCTTGGTGGGCTATCTGGCCCTTGCGGAAATTCCCAAATTTCCTGATCCCGGGGAAGCATTGCGCCAACCCTGCGGCGCATTTGTGACCCTGCACAAAGGCAAGAATTTGCGGGGATGCATCGGCGTCATTGAAGCGATTCAGCCGCTCTATGTCACCGTGGGCCAATGCGCGGTTTGGGCGGCACTGCACGACCGGCGCTTTCCCCCGGTGGAGAAAAGGGAAGTAAAAGGACTCACCCTGGAAATCTCCGTCCTGTCGCCCCTTGCGGATATTGCTCCGCAGGACGTCGAGGTGGGGCGGCACGGACTGGTCGTCTCGCGCGGAGGTTTGCGCGGCCTCCTCTTGCCGCAAGTGCCCGTGGAGTGGAATTGGGATCGCGAACGATTCTTGAATGAAACCTGCCGGAAAGCCGGCCTTCCGCCCGATGCGTGGCGCGAAGGAGCCAGAATCCAGGCCTTCACCGCCCGAGTGTTTGAAGAATCCCATTCCGCTCGCTCGTCTCACCCCGCGGCCTAAGCACGCTCGCTAACTTTTCTGCATCCGCTTTCAAATCAGGCTAGAGGCAGCCTCGAAAATACTACTCCGCGACCCGTGAAAAACCGAATGGATCTGACAGATTGTCGTTCAAAATCTGCATCTTTCTGCAAAATGAGTGTCGATTCGAGGTAAATGTCGAAAATTGAGACCTAAAAGTCTGTTTATATTCGGGCATTGTGTCTTGTGATCCTTTGTTTTCATACACATTCCGGGTTCGAACGTACATTTAATAATTCTTTTTTGCTCCCGTTGCCGGGAAATGAGCTGCGGCGTGGTTCACGCCGGCCCCCGGCGTCGAGCCCCCCAGGGCGCTCTCTAGGCTCGTGAGGATCTCTCATCTTCTGCTTCCTGCGCTTGACCCCGACGAACAACTACCTTTCTTTTCATCAACATCGTAGGTATACAGAAATAAGTTGCTTGTTTTCATGAACATCGTAGGAGTAGCCCCGGCGGACGTTTTCCCTCCGTTTGTTTTCAATAACATCGTAGGAGTA
>Ga0181520_10007302_pt1 | contig 16371 bp, 14 predicted proteins | sample PEATcosm2014_Bin_29_FD_132451 | JGI IMG/M metagenome (GOLD analysis project Ga0181520, IMG submission 132451) | Peatland microbial communities from MTU Mesocosm Facility, Houghton, MI, USA - PEATcosm2014_Bin02_30_metaG | ecosystem: Environmental > Terrestrial > Soil > Wetlands > Peat | place...
CTGCGCGCCGCGTCAATGGCCACGTTGCCGCCACCAATGACCACGGTGCGCCCCAGTTTCTGCGGAGCCCGTCCGAATGCGGCGTCCCTCAGGAATCGGACGCCGTCAAGAACGCCCGGTGTGGTTGTGTCGAATCCCTTCAGAGGCGTGCTTTCATGTGCGCCGACGCCCAGGAACACAGCCCCGTATCCGGCGTCGAACAAATCCTCCAACCGATTGACGGGCGAGTCGAGTTGCAGTTTTACGCCCGTGGAAAGAATGAAATCTATGTCCAATTTGAGGCGATCGTCTGGCAGGCGGTATCTGGGAATTCCGACAAGAAGCATGCCTCCGGCTTTGGGCAGGGACTCAAAAATTGTCACGCTATGGCCGAAAGAACGCAGGAAATACGCGCAAGTCAATCCTGCCGGCCCGGCTCCTACGACGGCCACCTTCTGCTTGGTCTCGCTCACCGTCCACTGTTCGGGGGCCCGCCACGGAGCGGCAACTGTGTCCGTAATATGGCGCTTGATGTCACGAATGGAAAGAGGCTCGTCTATATCAGTGCGGCGACAGCGGTGTTCGCAGGGATGGTCGCATACGCGACCACAGACAGAGACCAGCGGATTGCGCATCTGAATGACGGCCAGCGCTTCGGTATAGCGGTCCTCGGCGGCAAGGGTCAGGTAATCCGGTACGTCAACCCCTGCCGGGCAGGCATGGCTGCATGGCGACTCGACGAGTCCCGGACAAGCCGAAGCTCTGCACTGCTTCAGCGCGATGTGCTCCATGTATTCTTCGCGGAAGTGGCGTAGCGTACTCAGCACCGGATTGGCCGCAGTCTGGCCAAGCCCGCAAAGTGAGTTCTTCTTGACCTGATAGGCAAGAGCCTCGAGTTTATCCAAATCGGACAGCTCTCCCTTGCCGGCGCAAATGCGCTGGAGAATTTCCAGCATCCGCGTAGTTCCAATCCGGCAAGGCGGACATTTGCCGCACGATTCCTTGGCGCAGAAATCCATGAAGTAGCGGGCGATGTCCACCATGCAGGTGTTCTCGTCGAGTATGATCAGACCGCCTGAGCCCATGATGGCGCCGACTTCTTTTACCGACTCGTAGTCTATTGGCAGATCCAGATAGCGGGCCGGCACACACCCACCGGATGGGCCGCCCATTTGCGCGGCCTTGAAGGCACGTCCTTTCGGAATGCCGCCGCCGATTTCATAAACGAGCTGGCGGAGCGTAATGCCCATTGGGACTTCCACGAGGCCGGTGTGATTCACTTTACCCGCAAGCGCGAAAATTTTTGTCCCTCTGCTTTTTTCCGTGCCAAGCTTTGCATATTCCTCAACGCCCATTCCAAGAATTGCCGGGATATTGGCGTACGTTTCCACGTTGTTGATGTTCGTGGGTTTGCCCCACAAACCGGCTTGGGCGGGGAACGGCGGGCGTGGTCTGGGCTGGCCGCGTTTTCCTTCAATGGAAGCCATAAGCGCTGTCTCTTCGCCGCACACGAACGCTCCGGCGCCAATCTTGATCTCCAGATCGAAATCGAAAGTGGTGCCGAGTATATGTTCTCCCAGAAGACCCGATTTCATGGCTTGCTTGATGGCTATCCCGAGATGTTCGATGGCGATTGGATACTCGGCCCGAACGTAGACGTATCCACGTCTTGCGCCGATGGCGTAAGCTGCGATCAACATCCCCTCCAGCAATGCGTGAGGATCGCCCTCAATGACGGCCCGATCCATGAACGCTCCGGGATCTCCTTCGTCGGCATTACAGACAAGGTACTTGATGTCGCCGGCTGCGGCGCGGGCGAGACTCCATTTTAAACCGGTTGGAAACCCGGCCCCGCCTCGTCCACGAAGGCCGGATGTGGTAATCTTTTCTATCACAGATTGAGGAGCCATTTCGGTCAAGACCCGGTCGAATACATCGTAAGCGCCCTCCGCGAGAGCCGATTCGATGTCTGTGGGATCTATTCGTCCGCATCGATCAAGAACGATTTGTTTTTGGGCAGAGAAGAAAGGTATATCGGCGCGTCGTGGGATGGGGGCGTTTTGACCACTGAAGCAAAGGCGATCCACCACACCTCCGCCGATCAGGGTGGTGCGGACGATTTCGGCCACATCTTCGGGTTTGGCGCCCACGTAGACGATTCCGTCAGGATCAATGCTGATCACCGGTGCGCCGGCGCAAACGCCCTGGCAACCGGTCTTGATCAGGGCGACGGCATTTGTCAGGCCTGACGATGCCAATTCTTTCTCGAATGCCGAGTGGACATTGAGAGCGCCCAATGCCCTGCATCCCGTCGCGCAGATTCGCACCGCCCTTTTAGGTTTGTGTGTCTGTGCTTCACTACGGCGCAGACGCAGTTCTTTGATCTGTGCTGTTATCTCAGACATGAACAAACCTTTCAATCAGCCGTGTTTCCGGCTGCATCCTTCCCATCTATTGCGTCCAGAATCTTTACAGCCCTGTCGGGTGTCAACCTGCCGAAGTATTGACTGTCCACGAGCATGACAGGCGACAGAAAGCAAGTGCCAAGGCAGGCCACGGTCTCAAGCGAGAAACGCATGTCTGGTGTGGTTTCGCCATCCTCAATTCCCAGATGCTGCGAAACCTTGGCAAGAACCTGCGGCGCATTCCTGACGTGGCAGGCAGTGCCGCGGCAGACTCGGACTGTATGTTTTCCGTGCGGCTCAAGATGAAATTGTGCATAGAAAGTGGCCACCCCGTAAAATTTGGCAACTGGCATGCCGCTTAACCGGGCCAATTCGTCCATGGCCGGTCTCGGCAGGTAGCCGTAGCGGTCCTGGATATCCTGAAGAGAACTGATGATGCTGCCTTCCGTAAACGGCGCATAAGAAGCTACGATTGTGGCCACCGGCGCCAGATCAACATCATGCTTTTCAACGGCTTTCGTTTTCACAAAACTCCTGTCAGGTGCAAACCACTACCACAATGTAGTATGGTACGTTTAACTGACGATACGACTCAAGGAAAAAACATATTGCTTTGCCGCCGGCTTTACAATCGTCTCCGCATCAGACAGGACCATGCCTGTGGCGGATCGGCCTGGTCGGAGTCAAAATGAGTTGCCGCCAGCTCGATAATCTCAAAACGGCTCTCGACTGCGGCTGTGATTTCAGACGCCGACCAGCGCGGTGGGCCCACTTCGCTCTTCGGTCCATCGCTGCTTCCGATAAGGCTTACCCATAGACCACGATCCGCCAGAGAGCCGTATACGGCTTCGACCCAGATTCTTCTGTCATTCGTAGCTTCGAAGCAATGGAGACAACCACGGTCGAACACGAGTCCAAATTGGCCGCCGGGGAGTTTGTCCGACAACACGTTGACTACGCTGAAATCCACGCGGGCTTTCCGCTCCTGGGCTTTTCGACGTGCCTTGTCCACCGCCGCCGCAGAAACATCCACCGCCTTTACCTGGAATCCACGGGCCGCGAGCCAGATGGCATTGTTTCCAGTTCCGCACCCGATTTCCAGGGCGGCACACGGCTTGATGGAATGCGCCTCAATCAACCGTTCGAGATTCCTGTCGTGGCGTTCAGTTTCCCACGGAGTTCCGTTTTTCAGGTATCGTTCGTTCCATTGCGCTTGTGTATCCATGTGGACGGATTTCCTTCTAATATCGCATTCAGCGTGCTCATTTCGTTCCCTCCTGCTGTGCCGGGGCACCGGACGGGAGAGGCGAGTGATGGGAGTATAGAAACTCAACGAGATCGGCCATCTCACCGGGCTCGAATTTCGGCCATGGAATCCCTTTTGCCGCCATCAGTGGCACCATTTCTTCGGCATTGTTCCACATGGCATTGATCATATCTAAAGGAGACATGATGGCCTTCGACTTGTCAGGGTGCGGGCCCGCAGAACTCCCGAATTCGGCAGGTGTGTGACACTCGCTGCAGCGACGCTTAACAAACAATTCTTTGCCACTGGACGCATTGCCGGGTTTGTCGAAATAATTGATGAAATACAGATAGGCAATGATGTCGGCCATTTCATTGTCCTGGAACTTCACTATGGCTATCTTGCGCTCCCGCATCTTTTCCCACATGGCAGTTCCATGGTTCCACATGAGGCCGGCGACCTGGGTCACGCTGCGCACGAGCTCTTCCCGTCGTTTACCGAGATCTGGCACCTCTGGCAGGCCTCCCGCACCGCGCACCGGGTGGCACTCGGCGCATCCCTTGCTGGCGAACAGGTCGCGACCGCGGCGCGGGTTACCTGGCTGCATATACACTGGATCGGCATTGGCCGGCGCCGCCGTGTGCTGAAGGTAGGCTATCAGATCAGCCATCTGATCCTCCTCGAACTTAGGACGGGAAACGCCCTGCTTGAGGAACTCTTCGCTCATGGGCACGCCGTGGTTCCACATGGCCTGGGCGATCACGATCGGCGAAAGCTTGGCGTACCCGCGCAGGCTCGGGCCCACTTTCTCAAAATCAGCTTCCCGCTGCAGCGAATGACATTTCGAGCAATTCTTCTGATCGAAAATCTCCCGGCCCTTTTCGGGGTCGCCGGGCTTGCCGAGTTGCGCCAAATAGAACTGGTAAGCTGTGAGGAAGGCGACCAGGTTGGCCATTTCCTGGGGAGTCGTCTTTGGCACGTCTATATGCAAGGCCACCATGTTCTCGTACATCGCTGGTGCGTGATTCCACATGGTACCGGCCACGTCCAGCAGGCTGCCTTTCAGGTGGATCCGGCCTAGATTTGGACCGATCCGGCCTCCCGCTTCGCCAATGGCGTGGCACCTGACACAGCCTTTTTCCTGAAAAAGCCGCGCACCATACGAAGGATCCTCAGGCAACGGAATGGGGTCTTGCGCCATGGCCACGGATGTACCCAGGATTAGTAGGCTTAACCAAGTGGAATGAATGACGTTCATGCTTCCTCCACCGTTGTTGCGGGGGGCAAATAGGTCTGGATACGCGCGACGGTTTCAGGCACAGCCACCTCGCGGCCTTCCCGTATTTCCCAGATGGAAATAATTGGAAACAGTTTGGTGAACAACATGTAGACCAGAATGAACCCGGCAAAACATCCAGCCATCAGCGACCACTCGACCCATGACGGATGATAGAAATGAAACTCCACGGGCAATCGCGGGTTGGACAAAGACGGTACGACAATGGTGAAACGCTCAAGCCACATGCCGATATTGATGGAGATGGAGGCGATCAAGGTCCCATTGATCGTGCGCGTGCGAGAGTTGCACAGGATGGCGAACGGGATGATAAAACAGGTCAGGAACATCGTCCAGAAGAGCGGCGCATAAGATCCGGTGAACTTGGCCCAGAAGACGCTCATCTCAACGGGCTCATGGCCGTACCAGGCCGTCAGGTATTCGGCCAGAGTAAAGTAGAACCACAACAACGTCATCACGAACAGCAGAATGCCCAGATTATTGAAATGCACCGGTCGCAGGTAGGCCTCGAGGTGATACACCTTGCGGATAATGACCATTGCCGTAATGAGTGCAGCAATCCCCGAGAAAATGGCGCCGACAACGAAGAACGGTCCAAAAATTGTCGAATGCCACATGGGCATGATCGTCATGGCAAAGACCCACGATACGATCGTATGCACACTGATCGCAATGGGAATAATGATCACCGCCAGAACGCTGATCACCTTTTCGATCCTATGCCATTGCTTGTCGGTACCAGTGAATCCCATCGCCAGCACACGATAAACCGGTTTGCGCCATCCGGTGGCCACATCCCGCAGGATGGCCAGGTCGGGAATCAAGGGCATATACAGGTAAATCGAGCTGCCTGTCAAATAGACGCAGATGCTGCTGATGTCCCATAGCAGTGGGGACGTGAAATGGGCATGGGTGATCACATACAGGGCGCGATCCGGACGGCCCAGATCGAGGAGCACGTTACCCACGCCGAAGAACAAGACGAGCACGGTAATCATTTCCGCCATGCGCGTGATGGAGCGACGCCATTCCGCCCGGCAGAGCCGCAGGATCGCCGAGATCAGCGTCCCGGCATGGCTTACGCCGATGAAGAAAACGAAGTTGGTGATATAAATGCCCCAATACACGGGGCGATTTAATCCCGTCATGCCCAAGCCGTTACGCAATTGCCAGCAGTAGGCCCAAATGGCCCAGCCGACCACGCTTGCCAGTATGGCGACGGCCGTATAGAAGCCCCGGCCTGACGTGAAAATGGGCTTGAATATCTGTCGATCCTGATCGTAGGCGGTCTTGCTGTCGAGGAGATGCGGCATGGTTTAGATTCCCTCTTTCAGGTAGATGACTTTTGGTTTGGTGCCGAGGTCTTCCATAAGGCGCTCGGCCCGCGGGCTGCGCGCCCATTCGGCGACCTGACTGTCCGGATTGTCAAGATCGCCGAAGACCATCGCGCCGGCGGGACAGGCCTGCACGCAGGCCGGCTGGTAATCTTCGTCGCGCATGGCGCGGCCCTCGGCTTCAGCGGTCTCCTTCGCCTTGGTCCGGCGATGACTGCAGAAGGTGCATTTCTCGATTACGCCCTTTGGGCGCACTGAAACGTCACCATTCAACGAGGCCTGCAGTTGCTTGGGCCATTCTGGTGCGGTCCAATTGAAATACTTGACCGTATATGGGCAGGCATTGGCGCAGTAGCGGCAGCCTATGCAGCGGGGATAAGTCTGGGCCACAATCCCTTCCGGCGTTATGTAGGTTGCGCGTGTGGGGCACACGAAGATACAAGGGGGCCGGTCGCAATGTTGGCAGAGCATGGGACGAAAACGCACCTTCACATCAGGAGATTCGCCTTCGACCTCTGTCTGGATGTACATCCAGGAAATCTGTCGACCTTTCTCGGCCGTCGCCGGCGTAGAGAAAGGAACATTATTTTCCTGCTTGCAGGCGATCACACACGCCTGACAGCCGGTGCAACGGTCCAAATCAATTACCATTCCCCAACGGGGCATCAGCCACCTCCTGTCGCTTTTGAAATCCGCACGCGTGTAGTCGCCGCCAAGGCCATAGATCCAAACCCTGTCGCATCCGGGCGATACGCGATCAGATCGCTCACCCCGGTCGACGCTTTCTTTACGTATTCGCCTCCGCCCTGATGCTCCTGCCCCAGCAACACGCTGAGAACATTCTTCATGCCTCTCGGAGACACACGCGCTCGAATCATGATCTTACCGAGCGGCGATTCGAGCCACACCCAGTCCTCCTTCGCGATCCCAAAGCGGCGTGCTGTTTCGGAATCCATTTCCACCCAGCTATCCCATCGGGCATAGACGAGGGGCGAAAGCGCTTCCTGCAAAAACGACTGGTTCGGGTTTTCCAGACCGCCCGTGGTGAGGACGGTAAACACTTTCAGCAGCAACGGGAATTCACGGGGGTCGCCGGCGAGGGGAACCGGCACGAAACGGGGCATCCACGCGTTCTCGGACGGCTGCGTGGGGTGAGCTACCGCCAGCGCCTGCGACACAAACTCGAATTTTCCGGAGGCGGTTCGCAAAACCCGCCGCCATTGTTCATATGAATAAATCGGATCCCACCAGCCGCCTGTTTTCACCAGCTGATCCCAGAATTCATCGAAGGTCTTGGCGGATGGAATCCACCAGCCCCCGGTTTCGAGTTGCTGTGTCCATGCGTCCTCATAAGGTGTGGTGTAAGGTGAGCCTCTGCGCGACTCGAACAAGCCTTCCGCCACAAACCGCAACACATCATGCGCGGTTTGCCATGGAAATGCGGCCGCAACAGTCCCGCCTTGATCGCGCCCTAACGAGATTATCACTTCGCTCATGAGCCGCGTGTCCAGCAACGGTGCAAGCGCCGGCGGGCTTAGTGCCCACACCGGCGTGCCGTTGACGGGCAGCGGTGCGGCGTCCTGCCATTTCTCCAATGGAGAATGATCTGGCAAAATCAGATCGGCCAGCGCGGCGCTGTCGTCGAGCGTGCTGGAGAAACTCACGATGAATGGAATGTTTTCTGCCGCTTCGAAGAATTTCTTCTCCTGCGGCGCGATTGAAAAGAAACGACTGCTCGAAATGAACAGAGCCTCGACCGGGTATGGTTTAAGCGAAGCAATGACCTCCGCCAACGCAGGTAGCACCGCCCCATCTGCCGGGAATCCAAAAGGAACAGGTTTCAGCGGTTGCGACAGTCCGCGCTGAGCTACTGCGTCTAGTATAGGTTCGTCAAATGCTTTCAGCGGCAGCGGACGCTGGGTCAATACGCCGCCAGGTCTGTCTATCATGCCGTTGAGTGCGTTGAGTGCGAGGACAGACCAGGCTAACGGTATCCCGCCCGACAAAGGGATCTGCTCGCCAACGACCAGTGCCGGCCTGTTGGCCGAGATCTCGCGGGCCAACCGCAGGATGGTAGTCGCGGGGACTCCGGTCACTGCGGCCGTATCGAGCGGCGCATAATCGCGCAGCAAGACCGTCCGAAAGCCGACATGCTCCCGGCCAGAGGCATCTGTCCAGTCCTCAAACCCGGCGGTATGGTCCGATACGAAGGCCCGATCATACAGGTCTTCGCGGATCAGCACATGGGCGATCGACAGGGCAAGGGCCGACTCCGTCCCTGGGTTAATGGGGATCCATTCATCGGCCTTAACCGCCGTGGGCGATAGCCGCGATTCCACCTGGATGAAACGTCCGCGCCGTTCCGGCTGCCCCCTCCGCAGATGACCGAACTGTCTGGCCATCCACGTGGGCGACAACCAGGCTTCGAGCACGGGCGTGCCGAACGACAGGACATACGTGGTTTTTTCGAAATCGTAAGCCGGCAGTTCCTTTACACCCTGGCAGAAGTAAGCTGCGGCGCGCGCAGCCTCATCCCGGATATCGGTAAACTCGAATAGATTGGGGCTGCCATAAGAGCGCATGAAACGGCGGATCAGTTGGCCTGTCGTGGCATCGTCACGCTCGGCGATCCATGCCAGAGCCTGTGGTTTGTTTTGCGTTCGCATACCGCCGAGATGTGACCGGATATCAGCGAGCGCGTCCTCCCACGAGATGCGAGCCCACTTATTGGCACCGCGCGGCCCAACTCGTCGCACAGGGCAGAGCAGACGATCCGGATCGTAAAGTGCCTGAATGGCCGCCTGGCCTTTCGGGCACAACGTCCCACGCGCTATCGGGCAGAGGGGATTACCATCCAGCTTCTTCACATTCCCATCCACCAATCGCACCCGCAGGCCGCAGGCCGCGGGACACTGACGGCAGATGGACGACATCCATGTTTCGATACCGGGTCCTTCTACCGGATAATCGGGGGTTATCTTCCGTATAAGGGTATCGCCCAGATAGGCGCCAAGAGTAATGCCTGCAGCGGACCCCCCGACAAGCTTCAGAAAATCGCGGCGGTTTATTTGCCATGGATTATTATTTGAGGGAGTCGTCATTTATGACACCTGGCGCAATCGGTTGAAACGTTGTTTTCAGTATGACAATCCAAACAATCTTTCATATGGATGACCCTTACCTTTTCAGGTGGTTTGACTGAGGTGGGCATGCCGTCATGGCACATGACGCAATCAATTCCTCCCAGCGTGGCGTGCTCACGATGGGAAAAATAGATGCTCCGAGGTTCCCGCGTCAGTTTTTTCCATTGAATGTGCCGGACCTTAACCGCTTGCTCCCAGACAGCCGTATTCCACACGACGTTTGGCGGCGGCGTGGCGTGACAATTGAGACAGATATCCATGTCCGGCAAGCCCGCATGCGCCCGCTTATCCACGCCGTTATGACACATAACGCAGGCCATAGCCCGGTGCTTGGAATGGTTGAAGGGGATCGGTTGGATGACCGCCTGGGGATGCAACCACGGTTTTAATGGCAACTGGAAAGCGATACGCGCCACGAAGGCTACCGCCATCATGACCAGCATCAACACTATCCAACTTCGTGAACCTCTGGAAAGTCGATCCGCCACGCTAAAAAGTCTCCTTCTCTCCTGCCGGCATCAAACTGAAAAGGTATTTCTGCACCGCGTCCAGATCGTCATCTGGAATCCACTTCGCAAACGCCGGCATGCGAAATGGAGGAGTCGGCCCGTCCGCCCTCTTTTTGTCAATCGTCGGTTGCCCGCGGCGGATAAATTTTTTCAGTTCGTCCGCTGTGTATCCATCAGCGACGTAAGTCAGCGGAGGCACCTTATCGAGTGTCTTTGCATTGGGGTTGGCAATGCCGGACTTGGCGTCCTTACCATGGCACATCACACAGCCGTATTTCTCGAACACCTGGCGGCCCAATTGTACAGGATCGGCGGGCGGCACCGGACGTTTCGCCGGCGCTTGTTTGGCAGACACATGCGAATCGCCGCTTGGTCCGCAACCAACGACCGAAAGGAGAATAACGCTTATAATCAATGGCCAACGCATGGACGCTATTTTTTCTCGTACTTGTCGTGGACTTCCTTGATCTTGTCTTCGGCGGCCGTCTTTTCTTCTGGTGTTGCCTTGGCAAGCTTCTCATCCACCATAGCCTTCTTGCGAATGCTGGAGTCATACGTCAGAAAGTCAAAGATCTTCTTGGCGTCGGCGCTGCTGATGCCTGAGCCGGGCTTATGCATCATGCGTTTGATGTAACGCTCCCATTCTGCGGGCAACGCGTAGTCCGAGTTGATTGGACGGCTTAGTTTATGACACTGCGAGCATTTTTGACTGAAAACTTCGTAGTTCTCCTGTATGCCTTCCGGGTACTTGGAAACGTCTATTGTCGCAGAACCCTTTTCGAATCGTTCAACACGCTCCTTGGTTTCAGGATCCAGCGAAACGTCCGGCGGGCGATCCCCGCCTCGACCGAGCATGGCAAGCGCGGAGACGCCGATGAAGATACTGGCATATTTGAGCTTCACTGAGAACATATCGTGCATTCCTTTTTTTGAGTGTTAGAACCCATATGAGAACTGTAGCACAAAATCGTTATGCGCCTGCGAAGGATCGTCGCTGCCTATGGATTCATAGTCGCCCTCGAAAAGCAGCGTATTTGAAAGATAGTAAACATATCCCATGGTGCACCGATGCGTTCGAGTCCCCATATCATCATCTGTCCTGTCGTACCGGCTTACCAGTTCGACGTCGTTAACGATCGGAAGATCCATGTCCAGAGCGGCTAATTTATAGGACGCTTGGATCCAAAAGCCCCGTGGTCGGATTGTCCCAATGTCATCGGTTTCCTGCCAGGTATTGATGCACTCGCCCTTCGCCTCAAAATATGGACTGAGGTGCAAAGCGGCATCTAGCACACCGGCTGACCACAGGCGTTTCCCTGCGTCGTCCCAGGCGCCGGACTGGCCCGAAACTCCGAGTTCGAGGTCATAATGCGCTTTCCAAGGTAGGAACCAACCCAGACGTCCGCCGCCACTGGGTGAACTATGCAGATTGGCGGTCGTACTGTCAGACTTGATGCCCACGTTTCCGCCGAGATCAAGGTTAGGGATTGAATTGCTGCCGGCATCGAGCGTTGTGGAATTGCCGGAACCATCAACCGAACTTGGGCCGTTCACGCCATAGACGGCGTACGTGAACACTTGGCCAGAGTCATCCAAAGGAATGGATCCCCGTATCTGAACACCGATACCGCTGTCCTGCAGGAGGGCTCGTGGCAAAGGATCGTCAGGTATTTTGTTGAGCCATCCAGCGCCCCTCTCGGTGTACGTGCCCAGCGGCAGCAGCATGTAGCCAGCCACGATGGTCGCGTAGTCATTCAGCAGATAATCCAGTTGCGCAAAACTCAGGTCAATCGTTGTCTGTGATGAGCTGTCGTGCGTTTGTCCGTTCAGGAGCGTGGTCGAGCCATTCTGCAACCCAATATCGAAGCCAGCTTCAAACAACACGCTATCCGACGCCCGATAGAGGAAGATCGGCGCGAAATCTGCGAAAGTGAAGCCGCTGCTCTGACCCTCTACTTTGCCGAACTGTACTTCCGCGTCGCCCACCATCATGAAGTTATGGCTTGCGCTTGATCCCAAGGCAGACGCTGGGTAGACAGGTTGCACCACGGACACCTCGGACTTTGCCGCCGTATTGGTTGCAACCGCTTGCGTCTTCTCCACTTGATCTATACGCCCTCCTTGCTTGCTGACTTGATCCTTCAAAGTATTGAAGTCTTCATCACTCACCGCCAGCGCATGAGAAGTCAAGACAAGCCCCATCATGCATCCGATAGTCCATACGCTTGAAACCTGGAAATAATTTCTCACTGGTGCGATCCTCCTAGTTACCGCTTTCTTCCTGGAGATACTTTAGAATCTTTTTGGCCTGCGTCGCGGGAATGTTAGCCCGCACGCGCATATGAATCATTAGAGTCTTCCACTGCGCCGCTGTCCATTCAGTCGGATATCGCTCCGGATGGCAGCGGTTGCAGTTGATCGCGTATAGTTCGGCTCCGGTGGGCGCTTTGGGTTTGGCCGTTTTTTCGCCATCGGCCATGGCAATGACGATCGTTGACGCTATGATGGCCCCAGCTGCGACCCAGGCAGCGCCCCCCCATCGTCGCAATTTCACGGAACGTGATTGGTTCATGCTCCTGCCTCCATTTAGGATTGAACTGTCGTTCTTAACTCTTTCCAACGTACCCGGTACCCGCAAGATGCTTGTTTGTCAAACTCCAAACTCCAGACGCCACGCTTATGCGTTTGACTGCTTTGACAAACACAACCCCATCGTTGAACAATCGGACTATCTTTCGGCCAGCACTTTCCTGATTTCATCGAGCAGGCGCATGGCGGAAATCGGTTTTTCCAGAAAGACTGCTGGCGCGGATCCCAAGTACTGCTCCATGCTTTCGCTTCCGAACGGCAAACCAGTCTTACTGGCAACCTCGGAAAGCATGATAACGGGTATGTCGCGGGTTATGTCGTCGCTCCGCAGATTGCAGAAGGCGGTGAAGCCATCCATGCCACCGGACATCATTACGTCCAGCACAATAAGAGCAGGCTTTTCAATTCGCGCCTTAAGAATCGCCTCCTCGCCATCGGCAGCTGAAATAACTGCATACTCCGCTCCGATCGCCTTTTGCGCGAAATTTACGCATTCGTCGTCATCGTCCGCGATCAAAACCGATTTCCTTTTGCTTTTATTTCCAACTATCATTGCGCTTTATTTTATCCATAATATTCATCGTCAACAATGGGATAATTCTACAGGACATCCGTTCGCGAGGGCTTTCCCCTTGAGTCCGCCGTGCAGTCTACTGTATATTTGCAACTTGTTGGCGCTTGGGATGGTGGGCGGCTCGTGAGAAATCAGGAACGCCATCCCTGGTCAACGCTGGTGTCGGACAGGGGATGTATATCCATGTTGTTGGAAGCTTCATTGGCTGCTTCGGGAATCGGGCTGTTCTGCGTCGCTTCGGTGTTTTCCGTGGCCTGCCTGTTGTGTCGGAATCCGCCCGGAAGAGGTGAATTGGGAGTCTCCTTGCTTCTGGCATTGGGATGTGTCCCCCTCGTAGCGGTTCTGCTCCTGCGAAGCGCCAACACTGGCCGCGTGCCGCTCTTCAGCACTTTTGACGCCTTGACGGTTTATGGTGTGTTCCTCACCATAGCCGCACTCTGTTTCCTCACAAGACATCGGACGCAAGGAGTATTCGCGATCCTGTCCCCATATGTAACTATTATATTGATCGCAGGCTTTCCCGCCGTCGGCGTGGAAACTGGGCCTGTGCCGCATACGGTATCGAACGTGGTTTTGTTATCGCACATGATTATCGCCTTCGCGGGATATGCGCTTTTCAGTCTGGCCAGCATTCTTGCTTTTGCCTACCTTATTCAGAATCGCAACTTCAAACATCGTAATTTCGGCGTGGTTTTCGAGCGATTGCCGGCATTGGAAACGTTGGACGACCTGATGTTCCGCCTGGTTGGTTTCGCGTTTCTCCTTCTGACGATCTCCCTCATGTTGGGCGTGTACCTGGTTCACCAGAGCGGCAGTGGCGCTGAATGGGCGGCAGACCCCAAGGTCGTGGCGACTTTTGTGACGTGGGCGCTCTACGCGGGACTAGTGCACATGCGCGCCAACGCCGGAAGGCACGGCACTCGACTGGCGCTGGTCACTTTCATCGGGCTCGCCTTTGTATTGTTTTCCATGATTGGCGTTCACATGGTCGCGCATAGCGTCCACGGATTTGTCCAGATCGGTGTCGCAGCAAAATGAACATGAATCTGTCGGTTCTCGGCATCAATTTTCGCACAGCTCCAATCGAGCTGCGTGAGCAGGCGTCGTTCGTCGCTGCCGATGTCGGCGTTGCGCTTGGCCGTCTGTGCGCGGAGTTTCCGGGAAGCGAAGCCGTGTTACTCTCGACATGCAACCGGACGGAATTATATACAGCCGGCATCGATGTGGAAGCAAAGCAAACGGCGCTTATCCGCATGCTGTTGAAGGGAAATGGATCCACTGATCTCTCTGAAGCGACACGACATTTCTACACAAAGAAGGATCTGACCGTGGCGGAACATCTACTGGCCGTCGTTTCGGGGCTGGACTCCATGGTGGTAGGCGAGACGGAAATCCTTGGCCAGGTCAAACAGGCATACATGCTTGCTGAACAGGCTCAAGCCCTTGGCAAAGCCCTGGATCCCTTGTTCCAGAATGCGTTCAGGATCGCCAAGCGGATACACACCGAAACGGATCTGTGCCGGGGCCGCGTATCCGTCAGCTCCATCGCGGTTGAATTCGCAGAGAAAGTATTTGAGGATCTGGGATCCAAGACGGTGATGATCGTGGGAGCCGGCGAAACCGCAGAGCTATCGCTGAAAAGTCTTATCGAAAGGGGCGCAAAGGAGGTGCTCGTGCTCAACCGTTCCCTGGAGAGGGCGTTGTCGCTGGCTGAACGATACGGAGGGCGCGCCATTCCTTATGACCTTCTCGATGACTACCTGCCCCGCGCCGACATCGTAATCAGCTCGACCAGTGCGCCGCACTGTGTAATCCGCGAGGCCACCGTACGCAAGGCCGTTGCAGTGCGCCGCGGTTTACCCCTGTTGTTGATCGATATCGCCGTTCCACGCGACATTGAACCAGCCGCCGGAGAACTGGCGAACGTATATCTCTACGACATTGACGATCTGCAGCGTGTGGCAGCAGAAAATCTGGCGAAGCGGCAGGAATCCGTGGAAGAAGCCCGAAAGATTATTCGGGAGGGTGCGGCTGAGGTCGCGTGCATGTTCGAAAGCGCAGACCTGAGGGAGATGATGCGCAGGCTGGACGAATTCGGGCAGGAGGTATCTGATACTGTGCTGCAGCGGATGCTTGCCAAGGAAAAAATGGCGGCACTGTCCGATGAAGCGCGCGAGGAAGTTCGCGCCATTGCACAAAAAGTGGTGGCAAAATTACTGGCTGGTCCAAGAGAGTCGCTCAAGCGGGCAGCCCGGAACGGCCAATGGGCGGAATATGCCAACGTGGTGAGCGATCTCTTTCGATTTAACGACCGTCCCGGCGCAGATCGAGATAATAGTGAAGCAAAAAATGATAAAGACAGCAGGAAAAGACAGTAAATAAGCGGCGTCTGATCCGATGTTTACCCGATTGTGTCATCTCTTTCTCTTCTGGAATAAGTCATGATTTCAGGATTCGCAGGTTCATAGTAAAATCCCATCTTTCTGATATTATTCACATTGCAGGTATCGCTTCGCAAGTGCTATATTCATTCGTTTGAGTCACCTTGGTGAGCGGGAGATTTCATGAGGAAAATACTGGTTGCCGAGTTTGCGATGCCTCGTTACGTAACCGCCTGTCGCCGCCAACTTGTCCTGATGTTCGGGCTTTTTATTCTTGCCCTTCAGGTGGTATCGTCATCCTGCCTGGCTGAGGATGGATATCCGATGTCGGCAACGCCATGGTATGAAGGGCATATCTCGGGGCAATCGCGAAGCGAATACGAATATCGCTCGTCCGATGGCGAACACGACTCTGATCTTTACGAATACTTGTATTTCAGCGATCGGGATCTGGCGAACCGCCATTTGGATTTCTATTTCTCGGGAAGATTTCAGAAGGACCTCAACAACCTGTCCACTTCGCTCGCGGATAATGAATTCGCCAGCATAGACGACCTTACAAGCGATTATTATTTGTTCCAACTCTACCTGGAAGCGCACGACATCGCGAGGGATGTCCTGTTTCGTGGTGGCCGCCAGTATATTGATGTCGCTGACAGCCTGCACATAGACGGCGGCCAGTTGATGGCATTCGAGAATTCAAGGTTTGGCGGCCAGGTTTTCTACGGCCGGCCTGTCAGCTACTACTCATCTGTCTCCAATGACTGGGCAGGTGGGTTCTCGCTCATCGGGCGCCCTTGGGCGCAAAATCAGACGCGCCTAACCTATGTCCGCTATCATGACGACAGCGCCGACGTGGACGATCAGCATTATGCGCTGGACGTCAGGCAAAGGTTTGATGAGGAATTGAGAAG
>Ga0181520_10007305_pt1 | contig 16363 bp, 11 predicted proteins | sample PEATcosm2014_Bin_29_FD_132451 | JGI IMG/M metagenome (GOLD analysis project Ga0181520, IMG submission 132451) | Peatland microbial communities from MTU Mesocosm Facility, Houghton, MI, USA - PEATcosm2014_Bin02_30_metaG | ecosystem: Environmental > Terrestrial > Soil > Wetlands > Peat | place...
GCCCTCCGATTTTTGGGGGCAACTTACGGCACGACTAAAGTCGTGCCCTGTTACAAAGCTTTTTACCGCATCTCAATTGCAATTGCCCCTCCTCTCGATATCAGCTTAACGATTGTAAAGCAATATGGATAAATACTTAAGAAATCATGATGGTTCGCCGCAAATAACAGCGAAATCGTATTGGTTGAATTACCTTTGTTGGCCTATTCTCAGGGTGTTGTCAAGCGAGACCAAGAGGAGATGAGATGCCAGCGGAAAAACGGACATGGGCGGAGCCATTCAAGATCAAGGTAGTTGAGCCGGTGAGGATTCCGAGTCCCGCAGAACGGGAAAAGGCCATCTGCGAGGCGGGTTACAACACGTTTCTATTACGGTCTGAGGATGTTTATATCGATCTGCTGACCGACTCCGGAACCTCTGCCATGAGCGACCGCCAATGGGCAGCGATGATGATGGGCGATGAAGCCTACGCCGGCAGCCGCAGCTTTTACCGGCTTGAGGCAGCGGTGCAGAACTGGTATGGCTACAAGTATGTGGTGCCTACTCACCAGGGGCGCGGTGCTGAAAACCTGCTCTCGAAGACGCTTATCAAAGCCGGCGATGTTGTCCCTGGGAATATGTACTTCACCACCACCCGGCTGCACCAGGAGTTGGCCGGCGGCACGTTTGTCGATGTCATCATTCCCGAGGCACACGATCCCAGGAGCTTGCATCCCTTCAAAGGCGACGTGGACCTGGCCAAGCTTGAGGAGGTCATCAAAACCTACGGCGCGGCGCGCATCCCGTATGTCAGCATCGCCGCCACGGTAAACATGGCAGGCGGGCAGCCTATTTCGCTGGGCAACGTGAAGGCTGTTGGCGAACTGGCCCACGGCTACGGCATCCGGGTGATCCTGGATGCGGCCCGAATTGTAGAAAACGCCTTTTTCGTCCAGCTTCGGGAACCGGGCTGCCAAGCCCGGTCGATCGCTTCCATCGTCAAGGAGATGTGTTCCTATACCGACGGCTGCACCATGAGCGCCAAGAAGGATCCGCTGGTGAACATCGGCGGATTCCTGGCCGTAAACGACCACGCGATTTACGAGGATGCGGCCAACCTGGCGGTGATCTACGAGGGGCTGCATACTTACGGCGGCATGGCCGGGCGCGACATGGAAGCGCTGGCGACGGGAATCGAAGAATCGCTGCACGAAGACCATATTCGCGCCAGGGTAGGGCAGGTGCTGTACCTGGGCCAGAAGCTCATCGATGCGGGTGTGCCCATTGTGCAGCCGGTCGGCGGTCACGGGGTGTTTCTGGATGCCAAGGCCTTCCTGCCGCATATTCCGCAGGAGCAGTATCCGGCGCAGGCGCTGACCGCGGCGCTCTATCTTGACTCCGGCGTGCGCAGCATGGAGCGGGGCATTGTTTCGGCTGGCCGCAACAAGGAGACGGGCGAAGACAACAAGCCCAAACTGGAGCTGGTGCGGCTGACGATTCCCAGGCGCGTCTACACCCAGGCCCACATGGATGTGGTGGCCGAGTCGGTGGAGTCAGTCTTTGCGGGCAGGGCCGATATCCGCGGCCTGCGCATGACCCATGAGCCGAAGTATCTGCGTTTCTTCCAGGCGCGATTCGAGCCTCTCGGCGCGTAACTCAAGCCGGAAGACGAAAAGCCGCGACGCCAGTAGGAAGGACAGACGCCGCGGCTTTTTTCATCTTGGCTCCTAGATCTTCGTCAGGGGCATACCACTGTTGCGATGCGGCCTTGGTAATCCATGCCGAAGCGGGATAGCAAATTTTTGTGGGTGCGGCGGAGGACCTGCCATGAGAGCCACGGCATGTGCAATTCCTTGCCGATGCGCTTCAAGCGGCGAGAAGCGACGTTCGTCTCATTGATCGGCGTCCCGGCCTGGGAGACGAAGACGAAATCGTCCGGGCCGGTAAAGCGAGGCCTGCTGCTGAGCTTGAGCAAAATGGGAAACATGGCGCCGGGAACGGGCAAATCCCGAACGCGCACCTTCTTTACGTCGCTCAATTCGCCGCGATACCACTGTTTCCTGATCTGGATGGTCCCCGGCGGAATGGTGTCGCAGGCCACTTCGACGGGCACCGGCGCAATGTTGACATATTTCCATTGCAGGCCGCAAATCTCCGCAACGCTCATGTCCGTCAGGATGGCAACAACGGTCATTTCTCGTTCCGGGTAGCGCATCGTCTCAAGCAATGCCTTGGTCTGGGAGAGGGTTAGCGCGTGCGCTTCCTTCCGGCTCATGCTCGGCGGGGTTACCTGGCTGGCGGGGTTGTCTCCGTGGAAGCAATGCTCTTTTTGAGCATGCGTGTAGATCGCGCTGACAACGTTGCGGATGTGGGTGACCGTCTGTGTTGAGTAGCCACGGTCACTCGCGGCGAGGACAAGCTCTTCGACATGTCGTGCGCGAACCTCATTGAGGCGCAGGCTGCCGAGGTAAGGCCAGCCGGGAACGGCTTTGAGTTTGCCGCGGGATTGCTCCATGTCGACGCGGAAGATCCGCTGGACTTCTTCCGGGGTGAGTATGTGCTTGAGGAGCGCCTGGTAGTGCGTGCGCCCCGCAATTCCCTTGGCCAAAACGTGCTCTGGCACAAATTTGCTCTCAACAAACTCGGCAATCGTCATGGCGGATTTGAGCGCCAACACGCCGGGATTCATCCGCGCCAGAATGCTCTCCCATGCAGCCTGCTGAACTTGCTTCCTGGTCAACCGGTCTGGGCCCGTCGCCGGACCAATCCACGCCGGATCGCGCCAGGCGCTCTTTTCCAGGCCCAGGGCGTTGATGGAGTCCATGTCCGCGCGCAACTTCCAAAAACCGCTGTCTAGATACAGATCGACGTAATGGGGAAGCTTCGCGTGTTCCATCTTATCTCCGCATGATTCGATTTGGCTGTAGGGCATTCTCAAGATGCGCGCATCGCCGGGCTGTGCCGAATGCTTGGGGCGCCACGAGGACCCAGGGCCACAGACTGCCCTCCCAAGAGCGGGGAACCGTATGGACTCCCGCTTCGGTCACGATAGTAATATTCGTGAGCTGGGTGGGAGTTTGTTTGATGTCAATCGCGGTGCAAAGAGTTGAGATTTCTATTAAAACAGTCTGGCGACGCAGGGAAGCGGAGTGCTTGTTGCCGTTCGCCGGTCTTTTTACGCAGGCTTCAGGTAGCCCGCTCCTGGCTCGATGGGTGGCTGACCGGATACGGGGGAGGAGCAAAGACGCGCTGTATAACGTCCTGTTCGCCGCCTCACAGCCTTCCCGGCGAACGACCGATCATTGCAGCACCACGAATGTATAGGTCTCTGACGCGGTTGGAGTGATGGAAACGGCTGAGTTGTTGCAAAACTCGAGCGCCACTGTGCCGGCTGCCGTGGCGCGGGCGCTGACTAACGCCAAGCCTGCCTGCTCAGCGGGCTTTTGCGCCTTTATGATGATGTCCGCCGTCTGAACTCCGGTGACGGTCACGGACTGGGCAGCACATGTGTTGGCGGCGACGGCAACAGGTGAAAGCGCGGCCGTGTATCTTGCGTAGCGTGTCATGGCCGTACTGGAATTTGAAAGGAGCAACTGCCCAAATTGCGTAGCATTGTTCTGGATCACGTTTATACCGCTCCATGTTCCTCCGCAATAACTGCTGAGAACCGGGCCGCCGACTCCCCGCTTTACGCCAACCACGAAACAACTTGCGCCATGGCTTTGAGTCGAATTGACAAGCGCTACGCCGGGCTCCGCCGGACCGTAGACACCGCCAATGACGGTCACGATGTTCTCAGCCGCCGCGGTCGATACGTTCGATATGAACGCCGTCCGCGAACTTATCGTGTTCTCGCCCATCTCCCCGCCATTCACTTGTAGCTGGCAATTCTGGCATTTGGCGTCCATCGTGATATACGGCATTGGCGTGCTTCCGCCCGGATTCTCGAAGTGAGAATCCTCGACGTTCACAACGACGCCTTTGCCATTCATGTCGATGCCGCATTGATCGAACGACATGCTGAAGAAGCGCACCAGAAAGGTGGATTGGATGCTTACGCATGAGCGGTTGTAGGCCGAGCCATGCTGAGTGATTGCCCCGCCGATGAAGAGGATGTTCTCTCCCGTGTTTACGCTGGAGGCGGGATCGTAGATGCTGATCGCATTGTCGTGGAGATTGTCGTTCTCGAAGAGATTGATATATGTGTTACTACCAAAATTGATTCCGATCCCAAAATTACCAATGTTCAAGTCGCGGAACGTAGCGTAATCGGACTGCGCGAGAGATAGAGCAGTTGTCGACGTTTCGCTTCCAGGGCCTTGGAGCAAGCAGCCTTCAACATGTTGGCCCAGCATATTCCCAGCGGTAATCATGATCCCGGTAGAGTTGCGCCAGACGAGAGATACGGCGCCATACGATAGCCCGGTTGCAGGATTGGAGACAGAGCCGCCAGATGGCGCGCATCTCAGCGTCACTTCGCCGGTTAAGACAATTGGAGTTGTGATCTTCCAAACACCTGGGTCGACATAGATCATCCGCCCGGTGTGAATCGGAGTTGCGATATTCGCTTCGGCTGCGTTGATCCACGCCCCCATATCTGAGCCAGAGCACCATGACGGCGCGACCGCATTTGCGCAAAGAGCCGGGTGAACTTCAGCGTTCAGAACAGAGGTGGTCGACGTACCGGTAAGAACGGACTCGCCCGTCGTGGGCGCAGCGAGGGTCCTTTCCGTTTGGCCGACAGCGGCTTTGCAGATGAGCATTCCCAAAATGATCAGCGGAAATCGAAATTTCATGGCGTTCTCTCCAGGGCAGGGGAAGGGAATCGAGAGGCCCCTTCCCGTTTGACGATACATCTGCTGGCATCTGTCACAGTATGCAGGCCGGGAGGGACGGGTGCACCAGTAGGCTTTGTCGAGGTTGCCCGCGCGGAATCGGCGATGTCGAGAGTAAGGCTATTGAAGGGAGCTTCGAAGGCATGAATGCGCTGGTGGCATAGATGCCAAAGCGCTTCGCATTCAAGGCCGGCACAACTCGGTAATGTCTGATTCCAGGTACTTACGGACCATGTTGCGTACCGTAAGAACTTATATTTCAAACGCTTGCCATTGATTCTTCGGTATCCTGTGTTGCGCAGTTGAAATCGCCCTGATTGTTGCGTTCCGACTCGACCCTGCTCACCTTCGAAACAGTCGACTCAGCAGACCTTTCCTGGCTGTCTGCACCGGCGGTTTCGGTGAGTTTTCGAACAGGTATCCAAACTTGGCCGCAAACCTGTTAATTGCCTCGTTCCATTCTTCTGTTCCAATTTCGGCGGTGTTCATTGCAATCAAATCTGGATCTTCCCTGAGAGCATCCTCGGGGCGAGTCTCACAATGCAGCTTCAGAGTTCTGCTGATGCGATCTGCCTGGCGCACCGTTTTCCGTAAGTTGTAAGCTTTTTCGATAGAACACCCATTTAAGGAAGCAATCCTCTCTGCAAGGAGGTTCATGAGTTTCTCCGCTTCAGAATTAAGGGACTCATATTCCCGCCAAGACATCATCAGTTGGCCCGCTTCAGCCTTAAAGGTCAGGTCATCGATCTCTGCGATTCGCCGGTCTGCTTCGCCAATTGTCATCGTTGGTACAAGCGTATAACCGAATCCGCCATCAGACTTTCTCGACCCTGCCGAATTTGGCCTCCAACTCGTTCAAAATAGTGTAGGCCTGAGCGACAGGGATTTGAGGTCCATTCTTCTTCCGAAATTCATCGATGAACTGATCCAGTTTGGCAAAATACTGTTCTCGATCAGGCCCATCGTATGTCGCCTTCCGCTGCAGCAGGTACTTCAACGCGGCTTCTGTTGATATCGTTTTTCCATCGGCAGATCCCCTCTCGATAATCGCCCGACGCTTCCGTTCAATCTCGTCGAGCGCCAACTGATTACGGTCCCTGAGAGTGATCAGATAGCGCCCGACGTCTGGAGGAATTATTGCGTTCCTCGCGATTCGTAAGAACCACCACGCACGCAGCGGTATTCCCAACGGAGAAAACGAGATCAACAAAACCGCAAGAACGAGTGCAATAAACGCAGCGATTCCAATTGCCAACCCAATACCATTCATGGGCCACCATTATACGCCAGAGCCTCGCGCCCGCAGCCTATATTCATCATTGCTGCTTTGGAGTTTCGGGGAGCGCGCACACGCTGACTTTGAGCTGACCAGCAACTCGAATTCTCAGCGGATTCGTTATCGCAAAACTCTCATGTTCCAGATCCTCCGTCGAGGAAACCCTGAAGTAGCGAAGTTGCGAAAGTGGCGGCAGTTCTACATCCGATAAATCGATATCGATAGCGACCCGGTCCTTATGGTGAACGATGCTCGTCTCTCCCATTGAGAATTGTTCGACCGTAATGTTCCGTTCGCCAACAGGTTCTCGGGGCTTGCCGTATCTAAGCACTCTCGCACAGGAGACCGGCCGCATTACGAGGCAGACCTTGCCCTCTAAGCCAACCTCCAGAATCGACTCTCCGCTCAGTCGTATATCCTTCTCTGGCCGAATCCGAACGCCGAACGAAAAGATTCGTTTCTCCTCAGTAGCAAGCAGCTTTAATGGCTCTAGCTGCTGTGCAGCAGCATTGAAGGCCGCCTGCACGACACCACAGGATTCAAGCTCCGGCACAACCTCTGTTGGGTTACGCGTTGAAAAGGCCTGCGGGGAGACTCGGATAAAAAGTGTGACTTCCGAATACTGGTAGTAATACAAGACTAGACTCACGCGGCTACTCCAGCCCGTGATTTCCTCTTCCCGGAGGTCTCGGAGATCTCGTAAAAGTACTCCGTGTCGGATGGCCTTTTTCTGCGCCCCAACCGTAAATCCAGCTGATGCGACAGCGATGATCGCTTCCGCTTGAAGAGACTGTCTCCGACCGATTAGCTCTTCAACCCACTTAACGTCCTGACGTCGTTTTGACAGGCGGCACTCGACAATCGTGAGCTTACTTCCCCGGCGCACGGTTACATCTATTTGGCGTAGTTGCGAAGGGTTGTCCGGATCAGGAACGTAGTCGTCCCAAGTCACATTGTCACTTGAGCGCTCGAGCAGTTCCTTAATGCGACAAATCTGCCGCTCAAATGCTCTTGACCTATTTTGCATCGGTGCCAATTCTACAATCCCCGCAGTAACTTGGCTAAGCTTAATTTGAACCTGTCAGCGATGGTCTTCAGGACCCGCAAGCTCGGGTCCTTCTTTCCGGTTTCAATCTCCGACAGATACCTAATGCCGCATTTGAAGCACCTGGAGGCGCAGTGGATTGCGAGGGGAAAGAGCGCTGATGCAAAGAATTCATCGGCAGGTGAACAGAAAAGCAAAGAGACGAGATGATGCTCTTATAGAACGACCGCTGTTGCGTACTAGAAGGTCTTTATCTGGAACTCAGAGCAACACAAGAAAAGGACATCCGTGTCTGATAACGGATATTCTGTATACTCCGGCCACGCGTCAAACTGCAGTCACGCCGGCTTCCTCGTTGCTCACTGCCCTGAATGCTGGACGCCCAAATCGCTCTGTTGGCGGCTGACCGACGGGGTTCAGACGGAATTCATCGACTCCTCGGCAAAGGTAGGCCTTGAAGTTGGGATTCACGGCCAAATCGTTCTTTACTTCAGTTCCGGAATAGCGAAGGGTCAAGCCCGCGCGGCGTCTCGACGATGGGTTTGCTGGAGAGCTGTGCACGCAGCGATCGTCGTGCAGTGAAACTTCTCCGGCCTTCAACTTGAATTGAACTGCATCCGCCTCGCTAAATGTCCCAGTCTCGAGCTCCAGGGTGAGGATGGATGTGGTCTCCACCGATCGCTTGTGCTGGAGCAGACCATGCAGGTGGGAACCTGGCACTACCTTCATGGCGCCGTTCTCTTCATCCACATCGTCGAATGCCAGCCATACTGTCACCGTGTGGTGTGGATGCATCGGCCAATAATACGCATCCTGGTGCCAGCCGACGGTTGCGCTGCTCAACGGCTCCTTAATGAAGAAGCTGCTTGCCCAACAATAGAAATTGGGTCCCAGGATTCCTTCCACGAGATCGTGAATGCGCGGATTCATCACCATCTCGTAAAGGTAGGTGCTGGTCTCGTGCCACTCGCGGATATCCTTGGCCGTCTCACCCTCCTCGAGCAAGGCGAGCAACTGGGGCAGCTCAGCGTTGATGCGCTCCATCTCAGTTGGCGAGTAGATGCGCGGCAGGCCAAGCAGGTACCCGTTCAGCCGGTAGAATTCCTTCTGTTCTTCGCTGAGCTTGTAGCTGCCCATAATGAGCCCTCCCTCAGTGACCGTTCCCACTGCGCCGCCGATACTTGGCCAGATCGTCATAACTCCTGGCCGGATCGCCGTATCGATTCCCTGCCAGGTCCTTGCCCCGCGCAAGGTAAATGTTATGCACGGCGTAGGACTCCTCGCTAAACTTCACCGAGCTGGGGATGTAGCGCATGGTATAGCCGCAACGGCGCACATTGCTGGTGTTGGGAGGACTTCCGTGCAGCAGACGGCCGTCGTGCAGGCTTGCATGGTTCTCTTCCAACTCGATCAATACCGCTTTGCCATCGTCGATGGGCCGCCGCTTTATCTCCCATGGCAATACATTCTGATTGGGGTCGACTTCCTCGTGTTCGCTGGTTCCGCTCAGTGAGCGCGGAATCACCAGCATGGCTCCGTTCTCTCTGGTGCTGGCGTCAATGGCCAACCACACGGTCACCACCTGCATGGGGGCGAGCATGTGGCTCCAGTAAAAGCTGTCTTCATGCCATGGGACCCGCTTCCCATTTCCCTTTGGCTTGCAGATGAAATGACTTGAGAATAATGCGATGTCGGGACCGATGATTGGCTCAACCAGATCCAACACTTCGTCGCTGAAGAGCCACTCAAACAGCTTTGTATCGACGAAGTGGGGCACGTCCATGCTTTCCGGGCGAACATCAGCCGGCAGCAGGGCAAGTTCTTCATCAAAATGCGCCTTGAGCGCATCGAATTTGCTCTGTGGGAAGACAGGAGCATCGTAGACAATAAAGCCCTCTCTACGGTACTCACTCACCTGCTCGTCGGTCAGGCGTAGCGTGCTCTGTTCGGACATTTGCGACCTCTCGCGGCTTCTTGTGGTGTATGGGCACACCTTGAATCTGAAAAGAGTATCGGCGGCGATTCGAGGCGGCTAAATGCGGGGAGCAAGGAGAAGCCCGCCTCAGCGCCCGTCAGTTCTGGGCTCAAATGCGTACAGCACATCGACTTGGCTAGGAACTTCAACGGCCAATGGCCAAATCGTAGCGCGCCGCAAGTTCCCTGTCAATCGTCGTTTGTCTTCACCGGTCTATGGGCTGCGGGCCTCCTTCACCTGTAGCGCCGGCGGCAAAACCTTAATCGGACTACATTTTGTAGCGGCCCAGATCCTCGTCGTTCAACCCTTCCAGCCAACCGCGCAACTGCTCTGCAGTGGGGCCTTCGGGAGGGCCAGAGGTGTTCAATTTGGCGGTTTGCATCACTTCTTCCGACACATAGATCGGGCAATCGGCGCGTAAAGCCAAGGCGATTGCGTCCGAAGGCCGGGCGTCAACTGTCACCGGCTCATCTCCCTGGCGCAGCCAGAGGACCGCGAAAAAGGTGTCGTCCTTTAGTTCGTTGATCACGACGCGCTCCAGCCGGGCATTCAGGTGCCTAATCAGATTCCGGGTCAGGTCGTGGGTCATGGGACGCGGAGCGGCCACCTTCTCTATCTCGATGGCGATGGCGTTGGCCTCGAAGATGCCCACCCAAATGGGCATTACGGTCTCTGAAGCAACGTCTTTGAGCACCACAATGGGCATGTTGGTTGCCGGGTCCATCATCAGTCCGCGAATTCGTACCTCGACGTCCATGGATTCCCTTTCCTTCATACGCATCTATCTTAGACGGCTTCTCCTACCAGACTGTTTGGATGCGTAGCAGTGATTCTCACTTCCAGGTAGCTGCCGGGCGCCGGCGCAATGGGCTGGGAACAGGTGAAGTTCACCGGCTTGTTCTGGCTACTGCGCCCGGTAACCTGCGCGCGTGCTGCGTTCTGTCCCTCAACCATCACTTCTAGAACCTCGCCCAAGTGCTTGGCGTAATTAACTCTTTGGATTTCTCGCTGGCGGTCGAGCAGCAACTGAAGCCGGTGGGCTTTCTCCGCCTCGGAAATGGAATCAATCAGGGTGAGCGCCGGGGTGTTGGGCCGAGGCGAGTATTTGAAACCGAAAACGCAATCGTACTCGACCTGGGCCAGAAGGTCCATGGTCTGGATAAAGTCGTCCGCCGTCTCTCCGGGGAAACCTACGATGATGTCGGTCGAAATCGAGATGGGCCTCCGCGCCGCCTTGATCCAGGCAATTCGCTCCAGGTACCACTCGACGGTGTATTCGCGATTCATGGCCTTAAGAATCCGCGAGGACCCCGACTGCACCGGCAGATGCACGTGATCGCAGAGCGTGGGAACGGCATCAATGACGTCCACGATGTCGCGTGTAAAGTCGCGCGGATGGCTGGTGGTGAAGCGCACGCGCCGGATGCCCTCAACCTGGCCCACAGCGGCAAGCAATTCGGCAAAGCTGCGCTTCCCTTCCGGGTCGCGGTAGCTGTTCACATTCTGGCCCAGTAGCTGAATCTCGGTGTATCCCTCGCCAGCAATGCGCCGCGCCTCTTCAAGAACCGAGGCTGAGGTGCGGCTGCGCTCCTTGCCACGCGTGTACGGAACCACGCAGTAAGCACAGAACTTGTCGCAGCCTTCGATGATGGTGATGTAACCGCGATAGGGATTCTGGCGGGCAGTAAACTCGGTCTCGAAGGTCTCCTCGGTCTGGCGATCGTCCAGGCCCGTGATGCGCGCTTCGCCCGCTTCAAGACGCGCCAGCATCTCCGGCAGCTTGCGATACGAGGCCGAGCCCGAGACCAGCGAGACGTAGGGCGCGCGCTCGAAGATCTTCTCGCCCTCCTGCTGTGCCACGCAGCCCAGGACCGCGAAGCGTTTGCCGTCGCGATGCTGCCGTTTGTATTCGTCGAGGCGGTGGAAGACCTTCTGTTCGGCCTTGTCGCGGATGGAGCAGGTGTTATAGAGAATCAGGCCGGCGTCTGCCTCGTCTTCGACCTGCCGGTAGCCCTGCTGCTGCAATGTGCCAATGACCTTTTCCGAGTCATGGGCATTCATCTGGCATCCGAACGTCTCTAAATAGAAGGTTTTCTCGGTTGCCATGGCAATCTCAAGTATACCGCGATTGGCATTTGCGCCGCGCTGACCGGAGCGGCCGCCATGCCCTCAGCGCCGTCCGGTGTGCAGATAGGCCAGCAGCGCGGCCATCTGTTCCTTGTTGAAGCGCCCATTGAAACCCGGCATCATTCCCTTTCCTGTCAGCACGTTCTGCCGCACGGCTGCATCCGTGGCCGGAATTCCGCTGGGCAGTGTCTTGCGGTCAAAGAGGCCGTGCAAGTCCGGCGGCACTTTCTTCAGAGCCAGGTCGTTGTCCTCATGGCAGTGGGCGCAGCGAATCTGGTAGAGATGCTTTCCTTCTGCCTGCTGTGGGGTAAGCACGGGTACGGAATGGCAGCCAGCCAATCCGGCCGCCATTCCAATGCCCAGCAACGCGCTTGCCGGAGAGAACAGTACGTGTTCGCGCGCGTGCGTCTTACGCCTTCTCGGCAAACTTTCCACTTGCATAATCCCAGTTGACAACGTTAAAGAACGCCTTTACATAGTCGGCGCGCTTGTTTTGGTACTTCAGGTAGTAGGCATGCTCCCAAACATCCACGGTGAGCACCGGCTTGTGGCCCAGGGTGAGCGGGCTATCCTGGTTGGGCGTGGTTTCAATGGCCACTGCCCCATCGGGCAGCTTCACCAGCCAGGCCCAGCCGCTTCCGAAGACGCTCATGGCGGCGGCGGTGAGCTTCTCCTGGAAGGCAGAGAGCGAACCGAACTTGGCATCGATGGCCTTGGCCAATTCGCCGGTCGGCGCGGAACCGCCCTTGCCGAGCATCGGCCACCAGAGCGAGTGGTTCAGATGGCCGCCGCCCTGGTTGCGTACCGCGGCGCGGGCAGATTCCGGCCAGCCGCTCAGGTTGGTCACCAGTTCCTCGACGGTCTTTCCGGCGAGTTCGGGATGCGCGGCCACGGCGGCGTTGAGGTTGTTTACATAGGCCTGGTGGTGCTTGTCGTGGTGCAGGTGCATGGTTTCGGCGTCAAAACTGGGCTCCAATGCATCGTAAGCATAGGGCAAGGGAGGAAGTGTGAAAGGGCCGGAAGCAGGTGCGGTTGCGGCCTGGCCTTTCGCGAGTCCTTCGGCAGAAAGTGTCTCAGCCAATAGCAGCGCGCTGGCCGCGCCACCCAAGTGCTTGATTGCAGTTCTCCGGTCCATCATGATCCGAGAGCACCTCCAGCCACTTTGATGCTCAGGGAGCGTGAAAGTCTGCGCGAAATCAACAAGATTCGTCGAGACGCCCGCGGTGAGGAATGTAGACAAAGAAGAGATGACCGAAACCTATGAGAAACTGACCCCGTTCACCCACCTAGCTCAAGACCGCTGCCTCAGGTGCTTCTCCAAGGCCGGCTTGCTTGGCAGCAATCGATCCAGGGCGCGGTAGTGCCGGTCGTCGTTAACTCAGCCAGGGCGCTTGCCTCATAGCCGTGCTCGGCACTCGGGAAGGATCTCTATCTGAGAAAACCTGGTGGACTCCAAGGTTGAAAGATCCACGCTGCAAACAAGAGAGGCCGCAATTGTTTGCAGCGTGGGCGAGTTTGACGAAAAAACAGCCGCAGACCCGCATGAAGACCGGTGTGGGATAAATTGTCAGCTCTGACATCGGCCTTATAGGTCGTGCACTCTGCGAGCCCATCGCAACCAAATCCAAGAAAGTGTGAATCCACAAAACGGACTCAGACCGACATTTATCGTGGTTCGGAACCTCTGTGGCCGATCGCGGCCACTCACATCTCGTACTGGTAAACCACACCGTGCCTTCCGACGCGCAAGCATTATTTGCTTACCGTCAAAGTAATCGTTGTGCTGGCAGACAAGCTACCAGATGTCCCCACCACCTTGACAGAAGCGGTTCCGGTTGCAGCAGAGCTACTTGCAGTTAGCGTAAGTACGCTGGTCCCGGTGGTGGGGTTGGTGGCGAAGGCCGCAGTCACGCCGCTGGGCAAGCCAGAAGCTGCCAGCGTTACCTTTCCAGTGAATCCGTTCTTATCGTTCACGGTGATTGTGGACTTGCCCGAAGCTCCCCTGGTTACCGTCAGAGAAGTCGGCAATGCTGCCACCGTAAAGCTTGGCGCAGGCTTGACCGTAAGTGTCACAGTGGCCGTCGCCGTGGCGTAGTGGGCTGTGTCGGTCGGTGTAAACGTGGCCGACAGGGTGTGCGTTCCCACCGGCAAGACCGTTCCGGCAGCCGGGGTATAGGTGAATTTTCCGGCCACCTTCGACGTGGCGTCCAATTGCGTCGAGCTCAGCGCAGTGCCGTAGGTAATGGCTGCAGGCGTCGCCCAGACAATTGCAGGTATCACCTTGTTCACGGTCAGTGTCACAGTGGCCGTCGCCGTGGTGTAGTCGGTTGTGTTGGTCGGTGTGAACGTAACTGACAGGGTGTCCTTTCCGACCGGTAAGAGCGTCCCGGCAGCTGGAGTATATTTGAAGGTTCCGGCCACTTTCGATGTAGCGTCCAATTGCGCCGAACTCAGCTTAGTGCCGTACGTGATGGCTTCAGGAGTCGCCCAGGCAATTGCTGGTGTCGCCTTCGTGATGGTCAAAGTACCATCCACGAACTTGAACGTGTAGTTCGAAGCTTTCAAAGTGCCCTGCGATGGAATGATTGGGTAGTTGCCTAGTGGCGAGGACGAGATCGCGGCAGTCGTGAATGCGGGTGAGCCGCTGACCACGCTTTGCTTATCGCCATTAACGAAACCAGTAATAGCGGCCGTAAAGCTTGGATTCGCATGGCCAAACATTCGGGTAGCATTGTTGGCTTTAACGGAGAGCAAAGCCGGGCTGACGGTCAGTGTCACAGTGGATGTCGCCGTGGTGTAGTCGGTTTTGTCGGTCGGTGTCAACGTGACCGACAGGGTGTGCGTTCCCGCCGTCAAGACCGTCATGGCAGCCGGAGTATAGGTGAATACACCCTTCACATTCGACGTAGCGTCCAGTTGCGTCGAGCTCAGCACTGTTCCGTATGTGATGGCCGCAGGAGTCGTCCAGGCAATTTCCGGTGTTGCTTGTGTGATGGTCAAAGTACCATCGACGAACTTGAAGGTATAGTTCGAAGCTTTCAGAGTGCCCTGCGATGGGATGATTGTGTAGTTGCCTACTGGCGAGGACGAGATGGCGGCCGTCGTCAATGAGGGCAAACCGCTGACCACGCTTTGCGAATCGCCATTAACAAAACCTGTAATAGCAGCCGTAAAGCTTGGATTTGCCTGGCCAAATGCTCGGGTAGCATTGTTGGCTTTAACAGAAAGCGAAGCCTGGGTAATGGTCAAGCTGCCAGGAGCCACGGTAACCGAATAATCGTGCGCCGCAGTTCCGCCTAGCGAAGCTGTGATCGCGTAAGTCCCCACATTGCTGTACGGGGCGGAAGACTTGGCCGTCGTCGAATACGACACCGTCAGCGTCGTGCCCACAGTGTCGCCGTTCACTTCTCCTGTCACGCTTCCCTTCAGCGTCGGCAAGGCGCTGCCGTAGGTTCCACTGGCGTTGTCCACGGTTATCTTCAGTGCCACTTTACCGATCGTCAACGTTCCAGGCGTGTTGCTCGTGATCGTGTAGTTGCCTGCCGCCGGACCGCTAAGAGTTGCCGTGATCGGATACGTTCCGACACCACTATATGGGCTCGTTGCGCTGGCCGTGGTCGAATAGTCGACCGTCAGATCCCCGGAGCCATCGACCGTCCCGCTCAGCGCCGGGCGAAGTGCTGACCCTCGGCCAGACCCACGGGCGGAAACAAGGGCACTCGAATTCGCGTCGCCATTCACCAGTCCGGTCAACGTGCTCGTAAACGTCGGCAGCGCGTTGCCATACGTCTCAGATGCATTCGCTACCGTGATCGTCAAAGCTGCCTTGTCGATGGTCAGCGTTCCGGGCGTGTTCGTCACGATGTAGTTGCCCAGCGAGCTGCCGCCAACTGTGGCAGTGATCGGATACGGCCCCGCGGGGCTATACGGTGCGGAAGACCTGGCCGTCGTCGAATACGACACAGTCAGCGTCGTGCCCACCGTGTCGCCGTTCACCGTTCCTGTCACCGATCCCTTCAGCACCGGCAAAGCGCTGCCGTAGGTTCCACTGGCGTTAGCCACTGTAATCGTCAATGCCGCCTTACCGATCGTCAGTGTCCCAGGCGTGTTCGTCACTTTGTAGTTGCCCAGTGAGCTGCCCCCAACCGTGGCACTGATCGGGTACGGCCCCACAGGACTATACGGCGCGGAAGACCTGGCCGTCGTCGAATACGACACCGTCAGCGTCGTGCCCACTGTGTCGCCGTTCACCGCTCCTGTCACGTTTCCCTTCAGCGTCGGCAAGGGGCTGCCGTAACTTTCGCTTGCACTGGTCACGGTTATCGTCAATGCCGCCGTGGTGATCGTCAGCGTTCCTGGCGTGTTCTTGGTGATCGTGTAGTTGCCCGCCGCCGAGCCGCTCAGAGTCGCCGTAATCGGATACGTTCCAACACCGCTATATGGGCTGGTTGCATTGGCTGTGGTCGAATAAGTGACCGTAAGATTCGCAGCGCCGCCATCCACCGACCCTCCCACCGCCGGGCGAATTCCTGACCTGCGGGTAGAGCTGCGGCCGGACTTTACAAGATCCGAGCTTGCGTCGCCATTCACCAGTCCGGTCAACGTACTCGTAAACGTCGGCAGTGCGTTGCCATACGTCTCAGAGACACTCGCGACCGTGATTGTCAACGGTATTGCGGCAATCGTCAGCGCCCCGGACGTGTTCGTTACTGTGTAGTTGCCCAGAGAGCTGCCGCCTAGCGAAGCAGTGATCGGGTATACACCAGCATTACTGTAAGGGGATGAGGAATTGGCCGTCGTCGAATACGACACAGTCAGCGTCGTGCCAACCGTGTCGCCGTTCACCGCTCCTGTGACGCTTCCCTTCAGCGTCGGCAAGGGGCTGCCGTAGCTTTCGCTTGCACTGGTCACGGTTACCGTCAATGCTGCAGTGGTGATCGTCAGGGTTCCTGGGGTGTTGCTGACGATCGTGTAGTTGCCCGCCGCCGAGCCGCTCAGAGTCGCCGTGATCGGATAGGCTCCCACGCCGCTATAGGGGCTCGATGCGTTGGCCGTGGTCGAATAGGTGACCGTCAGATCCGCCGCGCCGCCATCCACCGTCCCTTTCAGCGCAGGCCGAAATGCGA
>Ga0181520_10007306_pt1 | contig 16361 bp, 14 predicted proteins | sample PEATcosm2014_Bin_29_FD_132451 | JGI IMG/M metagenome (GOLD analysis project Ga0181520, IMG submission 132451) | Peatland microbial communities from MTU Mesocosm Facility, Houghton, MI, USA - PEATcosm2014_Bin02_30_metaG | ecosystem: Environmental > Terrestrial > Soil > Wetlands > Peat | place...
GGAAATGCCTGCCCGATGGACGAGCAGATTGCCCGGCTTATCGATGCAGAGAAACCATTCGTCCTCAAAGGCAATGCGGTAGGAAAGATCGGCCGGCGGCTCCTCGATCTCCCCGGCGTCGTAGGAAAGAGTGTCTCCACCGAAAACGAGCGCGTCGCCAGGCACGGAGGACCCGTTAAGTTTAACCTTGCCTTCGGCAATGAGCGAGCGCCAGTGATCGGGATCGTGATAGGTGAATCGGCCCGAAAGGTATTCAACCAGAAGCGTCCCGCGGGAGCGAGGAGCGGAAACTATCGCCGAGAACACCATAGGCCGTCATGTCCGGTGGGACCGCAGGGGTCCGGAATTGGAAATAATCTTGTTTGAAGGGACGCCGGCACTGCTGCCGGAAATGCTCCCGATCCACCCGCCGAGGTGGGGATTCATCGGACGAGGAGCGTCAGGATCTCTTCCAATTCCTTTTTCATCTCGCCCGCATTGCCCTTGAGCGGCAACGCGGACGGAGCGGATTCGATGCGCAGGAGTTCGCCATCGATCAGACGCGATTCGGCGAGTTTTTTCTTGGCACCCGGAATGGTAAACTTCTCCTCGTAGAGCAGATGCTTTATAAAGCGGATAACCTCGATGTCCTTATCGCGGTACGCGCGATTGCCGGCACGGTTTTTTTTCGGACGCAACTGGGAAAACTCGCTCTCCCAGTAGCGGAGCACATGCGGCTCCAGGCCGGTCTGCCCGCACACCTCGGAAATCGAGTAGTATATTTTTTTACCGTTTACCATAGTATCAATATCGGCCTCTTCGATGTTTTCCATAGCATACCACTCCGGCGGAAGAAAGTCAACTTTCCCGGGCACCTGTTGCGGCGCGAGTCGCAGTATAATATACTTCGCGATTTTTCTCCGGGGCACCGGCAACCGCCATCGGGCCGCCCCCTTGCCCGCGATTTAACGGATTTTCAGGAATAGCACGACCCCGATAACGAGGCAGATCACCGAAATAATATGAAATCGCCAGATAATTTTCGATTTGATCTGGAATTCGCCGCCGAAAAGTCCTCCGGTGCGCATTTTAATCTGGAAATGATGGTGAATGGGCGCCATAAGAAAAAGCCGCTTGCCGGTCATCTTGAAGAAGCCGATCTGCAGGAGGACGGAGACGAATTCGAGGAGAAAGATGAAGCAGACGATGGGCAGGTAAAAACCTGCCTTTGTAAAGACAAAGATAATGCCGATGAGTCCGCCGAGTCCGACCGACCCGGAATCGCCCATGATGATCGAGGAGGGCGGGGAGTTGAACCAGAGATAGGCGAGGAGGGTTCCGATAACCGCGCCGATGAGCGGCAGGAGCTCCTGCAGCCCGATAATATGCGGGATCAGGAGGTAACCGCTCCAGACGCCGTTGCTTGAAACAAATGAAATGACGCCGAGAAAAATGAGTCCGGTTATGACCGGAACCGCGGCAAGGGTATCGAAGCCGTCGGTAAAATTTACCCCGTTGGCAAGGATGGCGATGGTGATGGTCATGTAGGGAATGAAGAGCCAGACGGGCAGATAGGGGAACTTTTTCACAATACTGAAGAACGGCACATTGATGGTGCCGTTGATATTAGGGATATATTTATAGGCAAGGATTGCGGCGGCAAGGGAGATGAGGATATAGAGGGCCAGGCGCAGGCTCGACGAAATGCCGTCGGCCTTGTATTGATAATCCTGTTTGGTGAGAAGACCCCGTCCCACCCGCCGTTTGTTTATCACCTTGACAATGTCGTCGATGGCGCCGATGATGCTGAAACTTACATAGATCACCATGGCCGATACCACATACGAATTGAAGCGTACGGTGAAAAGGGAGGTCAGGATAATGATAAAAAGGAAAAGGATGCCCGCCGGCATCACCGGTTCCCGGCCGCCGTGCGAGGCGGCGAATTCCGAGGAAAATTGAAGTTTTTGCAGGTAACGTATATAGGGCGGAAACAGCAGCATTGCCAGGAGAAAGGAGATGACGGTCGCCAGGCTGGTACTGAAAAGCCGGCTCAGGAGAAGATAGATGCCGGTGTGGTGATAGAGCAGCTCAAGGAGCATCGTTTAAAATCCTCGGGGGCGGGGATTGCCGGTGGATAGAATGAGTGTAAAAATATGTGATGATGGGTACACGGAGTATGGGAAATTATGCGGCCGCCCGGAGACTCGTGGTTTTAAAGGCACGTCCAGCGCCGACCGTTTTTTACGTTCACCCGCATCATTTCAAGGATACGGTATACCCCACGGCATGCGCCGCAGATTCGGATATGAAAAGTTCGCGGGAATTGTTGATAATAAATGTCCTGCGTATAAGCTCTGAAGACGCTGAATCATTCCGATCCCAGAGTAACGTGGCTTGCTGAGATTGGGTGGGTTCCCGCTTCAAAGCACCGGCTATGTTTTCCAAAATGGCGATGGGACTCTCGTGCTCCGGGTTAAAGCCGATACTCGTGGTCCGAGGGAAATAATAATGGACTGCCGGGATATACCTTCTGTCCATAAAAACCGGGATGGTATCGGCAATGATTCGCCGAAGATCATGCAAGGAAGTGATCTCATATTGCATTCGCTGCAGGGAGGCCGGGGCAATTTTCAGGAAATAGGCGAAATTGAGAAGGAAAGCCATGCCGATGCAGGTAACGAGACCAATGTGCATCAATCGCCGAAGTCTGGAATAAAAACAAACGAGTTCCGCTATGCCTATAAGGTAAAGGGGGGGGAAGAGGGATGAATAATATTGGGGCAGGGGTGAGGTGTTTTTTAATGCGGTAAACGACATGCACGCCGAATAGATCAGGAGAGGAATAAGAAAGGAAATTTTTTTAATAACAAAAGGGATGGCGGCTATGACGGCCGCGATTAACAGGTATTCCGCCGGAGATTCCCGGATTCTCATCGACCAGAGCGCCCCGGGAGAAAGAACGCCGAAGGCGCCGGGTCGATGGAAAACCATATAGGCTTGAAAAAGGTAGCCTTTAACAAATGACATTTTCAGGATGCCGCTGGGCCAGATCAGGAGAATCGGGCCGAAAAAACAGGCCGCCGAATTGGTGAAAAACCGGTACGTTTCCTTTCGTCCCCCCGTGAAAAACAATTTACGCCGGAGGATAACCGTTCCAAGAAGGGCGACGAGCAGGAACATGGTGTATTCGAGGGTCATGAAGGAAAGAGAAGCCGCCATAACCGATAAATACCAGTAACACCGTCGGGCGGTCTTGCAGAAAATCGCAGCGCACCCAAGGCAGAGCAGGGAGAGCACCATATAGAGCCCATGAGGTGTCAGATGATTCACGGTGAGGATGCTCGATGGGCTTAAAAGCAGAACCCATCCCAGGAGCAGCGATGGAACCATGAACCCGGCCGGGAAAAGCTTCGCGGAAATCAATACGATGGCTGCAATACCCATAAAAAGCGTAATGAAGGTTGCGTATCTGAAACCGGTCTCCGTCGACATTCCAAGTTTTTCCGCCCCATACAGCCAATAAAAATAAAGAGGGCCGTGAAAATGGCGATAGAAGCAGACGTCATTGCTTTCCCGCACCGATTTCGACAGCGCCGACCATCCGGATTTCTTCATTCCATGCTTCAGGCCTGCGGAAATATACGCAAAAATCGATTGGGATCCGACATCGAAATAATTCGCAATAAAACCCCTGTTGGCCGCAAACATGTAATCGGCTTCATCGTAAGTGAAAAGACCGTTCGGAAGCAGGGAGGGATTGCGGAAGGACTGAATGCTCAGGACTATAAATGCGGCCAGGAGAACGACGCAGGAAAGGAAAGCGGAGCGGAAGAGCCTGTGAGCGGGGGATGGGGGCTGCATTTGAAAAAAATAATTAAAGCCTGGTATTCCACTGTAAATTTATGCATGCCGGGCAAGGATATCGCCCCCCTGGTCGGGAACGACCCGATGCGCAGCAATAGAGTATTTTTTATTAACTTCACCAGGCAAATTGCGGCAGAAAAGGGGTGCGTCGGCATGATTACTCCGTTGATATTGGATGGGAAAACACTCTCCAAAACTATTGAAGCCCAATTAAAAATCCGTGTCGATCGCTATCGTGAGCGCTGTGCAGGAGAGGTGCCGACGCTTGCAACCATCCTGGTTGGAGGCGATCCCTCTTCCGCCACGTACGTGAAAATGAAGGGGAGTGCCTGCGCACGGGTAGGCATGGGATCGAGGCGAATTCATCTGGGCGATGCAACGACGACGACCGAACTCATCGACGCCATCGATACCCTTAACGAGGACCGGCAAATTCAGGGGATCCTGCTGCAGCACCCGGTCCCGAGCCAGATAAACGAGCGAATCGCATTCGATCGCATTGCGCCTGAAAAAGATGTCGACGGCGTTACCTGTCTGGGGTTCGGCCGCATGGCGATGAACGAACCCGCATTCGGAAGCGCCACCCCGTCCGGCATCATCAGGCTTATGCAGCATTACGGCATTGCCATCGAAGGCAAAAGGGCGGTTGTTGTCGGCAGGAGCGCCATACTCGGCAAGCCCATGGCGCTCATGCTTCTTAATTTAAACGCGACGGTGACTATCTGTCACTCAAGAACCACGGACCTCCCTCACATTATCCGGGAAGCCGATATCGTCATCGGCGCGGTTGGCAAACCGAAATTCATCCGTGGGGAGTGGATCAGGCAGGGGGCAACCCTCATCGACGCCGGGTACCATCCCGGCGGCATCGGCGACATCGACCTGGAGTCGGCAATTCCGCATTGTTCCGCCTATACGCCTGTTCCGGGGGGCGTCGGTCCCATGACCATCGCCGCGCTGCTGATCCAGACCATGGATGCGGCTGAGCGGGCAGTCGGCCTGAACCCCACACCATAACCGTATGAGTGCAATGGATCGGCGTTTACCAAAAAAACTTCTCGTGACCGGGGCGGGCGGGTTCCTCGGCTGGAACATCTGCCGGCTCGCCATGCAGCACTACGAGGTCAGCGGCGTCTTCCATCGGCATCCGATCGCACTGCCCGGCATTGCCCATGAGCCGTGCGACCTCGGAAGCTACGTCGAAGTGAAGGCACTCATGCAGCGGGTTCGTCCCGATGCCGTCATTCATGCGGCAGCCATTGCAAGCCCCGACCGGTGCATGGAAGACCCCGCAGGTTCCCGGCGTATCAATGTCGATGCCGCCGTTGCACTTGCCGGGTTATGCAGCGATGCCCGTATTCCCTGCCTGTTTACCTCCACGGATCTCGTCTTCGACGGTACCCGCCCTCCCTACTCCGAGGCAAGCGATCCCTCGCCGATAAATCTCTACGGCGAGCAGAAAGTCGAGGCGGAACGCGCGATGCGCGCCCGGCATACGGCGATGACCATCTGCCGCATGCCGCTCATGTTCGGCGATGTACCGCCCGGAGCGCAGAGTTCGATCCAGCCGCTTATCCGCGCTTTGACGGAAGGAACGACGATCTCCTTGTTTGTCGATGAGTTCCGGACCCCGGTAAGCGGCACGACCGCGGCAGCCGGGATTCTGCTGATGCTGGAAAAGCCGCCGGGATTGATTCATCTGGGAGGAAAAGAGCGGATCTCCCGCTACGAGTTTGGAAAGATCGTCGCCGCCGCTTTGGGGAGAGACGGCTCGAATATCAGGGAAGCCCGGGCCGCCGACAGCGTCAGGCTCGCACCGCGCCCGCGCGATGTTTCCTTCGACAGCGTCAGGGCATTCTCGCTCGGGTACCGGCCGAAGAGTATCCTTAAGGAAATTAAAGCATTGGATTCCATCCGCAGGATGACGAATCGAACGGGGTTACCAACGGGTGATTCGCCCCTTTAAGCCTTTATAAAGAGCGCAGCCAGCAGGCCCGCCGTTGCGATAAAGAGACTAGCGAGCGGAAGAAGGATCGTCGTCAGGAACCGGTACTGTTGGGCGAGCGGTACGACGATGATGTCCCCGTCTTCCACGTCCGTCCGTGTGGAAGTCTGGAAGACATCCCCGTAAACTTCTGCGATGGTGATATTGTCTTTGTTTGCCCGGGAAGTAATGCCGCCCGCAAGATCGATGTAATAATTCACCTTCTTATTCGGGCTGAAGGCGTAGGCTCCCGGACGATCGACGCTTCCGCTTATGTAAACCATATGTTCGGCGCGGGGAATGACAATCTGGTCATTCGGTTCGAGGATCGTTTCGGGATGATCTTTTATCAGAATGACCGAATAATCCTTGGTAGCCGTCATCATGACCAGTCCGGAACTGAGTTCCGGACGCATGGCGGCAAGGGGTTCATTCAACTCCTGCGAGCTGCCATGAGAAAAAAGGCTGGCGGGAATCTTGCTGTGCCTGATGACGGCCGCTTTATCAGCATTTGCAAATGGCGTATACTCACCCGCGAGGGAAAGAACCTGATGAACCGTCGTTTTCCGTTTTGAAATGGGGTAGACGCCGGGATGATTGACCTCCCCGGCAACGGATACGATGAATATTTCGGAAAAGTCCTTTAAATAGGGAACCGTGATGATGTCGTTGTTTTTCAGGCGAAAATCCCGGCTCTCCTTCGAGGCAATGTCAATCGTCGTAATCTGGTAGTTGCGCGATTCATCCATCCTTTGAATGAGGATATGTTGCGAATCGGCATTCGGGTCAAAGGAAAAAAACGAGAAAAAATCGCCGATCCGCTCATCCTGATGAATGGGCACCAGTCCGCTGAGCACCCCCTTGATACCCCCGCCGACATACACCCGGTTGGTCGCAGGAAGAATCGTCAGGTAATCGCCCGGATAGATGTAGGGATTCTGCGAGAAATCGCCCTTGAGAAGGTAAATGAGCAGGTCGCAGGTGATCAGGGAGTCGCCGCCGAGGTGCCGCAACCCCACCGCCCGGAGGTTGTAGTCGTTCAGATACAGGGAGGTGGCAGGTTGCTCCCTTTCCTTATTTGCTATCTTGAGTGCATCCCAGAGGCGTAAGTAGCCGGGAAAGGTATAGGTTCCCGGACTTGCAACCGAACCGGAAATCGAAATGGAGGCATCTTTTACTCTTAGCAATGAAACGCGGATATCGTATTGTTTTTTCAGCTTTGTTTTTACAAAGTCGGCAATGAGAACTTTCGCCCGGGCAAGGGTTATTTTCCCCAGCGATGCTATACCTAGTGACGGCAAATAAAGGTCGCCGCTCTCATTAACGGTTCCGGTGTAATTCATCGAGGGGATGTCGGCGATATAAATTCGAAAAACGTCTCCTCCCCCGATATAATAAGCATTTTCATCGATTGAATTATCGGCGTCAATCGGCGATCCTGCTCCCGAAAAACGGTAGTCCGGGGAAAGGGAATAATTAACCGATCCGGGAGCAGACATGTCGCCTCCCCCCTGTACGCCCTGCATGCTCTGAAACCCGGGTGCGGCGGACTGCGAAAGATCCTGACCGTAAATCGTAAACGCAGTGGCGAGAGCTACCGCTGTCGTAAAACAGATCCTGAACAATAGTCTGGATGTTAATCTTGAAAAAATCATGTACCGTGTTCTCCTGTCATGAAAACGCCGCTAAAAATCAGGCTTGGTTAGTGGTGTCCCGACACCGGCGGTGTTCCGGATATCCAGCCGTGATAGGAAAGACATGCATGACAATGTCCCAACGACCCATATCATAACGGTGAAATAACCGATGTTGGAATCAAAAAGGTTATGTACCATGAAAGCAAACAGAGCGAACATCAGCGCACATTTGAAATGACACATCTCGACCGGTAACTTTGTCCGGGCGAGACGGATAAAAGATCCGATCAGGAGGCTGAGCCACCCCAGCAAGCCCAGAATGCCCCAGCCGAGCCAGAGTTCTAAATAAGCATTATGAGACGAAAGGTTCCGTTTGGCATCAAAACCCCGGGAAAAACCGAAGCGATATTTTTCACTTTCAAAATTATTGAACCCTATTCCGAATGAATAATGATTTTCTTTCAAGAGGGCGTGTGCAGTTTTAAGCAATTCGATACGACCTATATCGGAAGCGAGATCGATGCGGGTCGGCTTGAGGATCCGGTTTGCAACACGGCCTCCTACCGCGCCAAAAATGCAGATCGCTAATGCCCCGACCAGTATCCAGACAACCAGAGAACGCGATTTAATCATAAAAAACAGGAAAATGGCAGCAAGACCCGGCAAAGCACCTCGCGCGGCGGTCAGGAACAGGCAGATGCAATATGTCAGCGACAGCAGTAATAAAAAGATTTTCATGGGTATTTTTTTTTCACCGAGAGCCAGGAACAGGGCAAAAGGAAAGCAGAAATCAAGCATGTGGGCCACCAGATCCGGATTAAACAGCGCATCGGTGCCGCCGAATCGCAAAACAAAAACTTTAGCAAGCTCCCCATGAACATAGCAGTGATACAGTGAAAAAATTAACAGAGGAAGAACGGACAGAGTGAGTGCCAGGAGAATCTGGCGGATTGAAATAAATTCCAGAACAAGCGATGTAAAAATCATAAATAGGACGGCAAGAGCCAGCATGAACATCATGTCAGCTTGCAGGGAATAATCATAGTTTCCACGATGAACGATGGTTTGATAAATAAGGGAAACAATAAAACCCAATATCATAATGGCAATGCTGCCGGTTCCCGGAATGTATTTCGTCCTCGTCTTTTGTACATACTCCGCAATAATTAGTGGAAAAACCAGGAACAGCATACCGTAAAAATAGAAGTCGGCGGCTTTGCCGAAAATATAAAAAAAGGTAGGGCCGAATATGAGCATCGCGAAAAGTGGAAAGCCGAACCCGCTGATGACCTTTGTATGCTGGAACCAAATCCAGCAGAACGTTCCAGCCATGCCACAGAGGAGCAGTGCGATGAGGATGGTATGATTGCCAGCAAAACACCACACCTCAAATACGATAAAAAATAGAAGCGGAAAATAAATCCCCGCCTCGTGCGGCCATCGACGAATTCGGGTCATTACGAGGCGCTCTTTATTTTTTGAAAGAATGATCGAACGCCCTCTTTTTTTAAAAATACGGTGGAATAATAGAACTGGTACCCGAACAGGAGCAGGAGAAAAAAATGCTCTACCAATAAAAATTCCAACAGCATCAGGAGCCGTTTGGGCCTGGCCTTGTAGTCGGCGACATAGGGGTGATCAATGACGACAAGAGGCGAGACGTTTTTAGATTCTTCTATCCGTGCAGTTTCAAGTTCGCGGGAAAGCAGGAGGATGACCTGTTCCTGGACCTCCATCTCGCGCATGAGGTTCGTATAGAGCGGAAGAAGCCGAGCCGACATCCCCAGGCTGGGAACCACATCGGGCGACTCACCGGATTCGATCTGCGAAAGTTTCTGATTGTATACGGATTCATTTTTTTCCAGCTCATCGAGTGCCGGGAGGCCGTTCTGAAATTCTCCCTGCAGTGATTTAATCTTAAGTTCGTTCAAGATCGCGGCCGATTTAATTTCCGCATAATTTTTCAGGGAAAGCTTGATCTGTTCGGGTACGACAAATGCCTTGTTCTCCACTTGAAAGGTCTGAAATGTTTTTTGAATGCTGTCAAGCTCCTGTTTATGCAATTGAAGTTGATCCTCGACGAACAGTCGATTTCCGTGAGCACGGGAAACCGATAAATTCCTCATGGTGGAATCCAGGAGCGCAAATGCATACTTACAGATCATGTTCGCCGTATCCGCGGAAGGATGATAGCAGGTAATTGAATAACCGATCGTTTTATCGAGTCCCATGCTCCCTATTTCCTTTGACTCGAATTTAATGTAGTCCTTCAACTGTTTGATTGCCATCTCAAATTTGCCCCGTTTATTTGCAATTTTGAACAACCTGTAGAAATTAAACTGCTCAATGAGGCGTCTTTTAATGTCATGGCTTTCAAATACCATGGGAACCTGTTCGTTAAGAATTGATCCTCCTGATAAGGATGGGATCGATATTCCGATAAAAGAAAGGGCGCTCGATGACCCGTCCGACGACGGCATGAAGGATATCTCCGAACGGTATTCTGGCTTGGTAAGAACGAACGCATTTACGATGGCGATGGCGAGAACGACGATAAAGTTAATTGCAATAAGCATGCGTCGCTTCCACAGGAATAACAAGAAATTATCCAAAAAGATCCCCTTTGTGGCGCAATGAAATGTAATTTGTGTATCTCTTCCTGCTTGGTGGATGGTGTGCAGAGCAGGATTCTTCCCGAGAAGAATTTAAAAAAATACTATTTATGTTATGACGCACTCCGGCCTTTTTCGCATCTTCAAAATTTTCGGAATAAGCCCAATTTGTAATACGCACTTGAAATATTAAAAATTGCAGGAGGAGTCCCTTCTTTAAAATAAAATAATAGGAGGGGCATCAGGATATCTGCAATCGGGCAAATACCTCAGGATTCATATGGTGAACGTTTTTTTCCCCGGGGAATCCCCGGGTTTCGACCGCTGATCGGTAAGCCTTAATTGCTCCGAGCGTCAGCTCCCGAAGATTGATAAAACTCCTGGCATGCCTGAATGTTTTGCCGGACATTCCAAGCACATCATGCATGACCAGCACCTGGCCGTCGCATAAACGACCGCTCCCGATCCCGATGGTTGGAATCCGGAGCATTTGCGAAATGATGCCGGCAACTTCCTCACAGACTTTCTCCAGAACAATAAGGCCGGCCCCCGCCGCTTCCAGTTTCCGGGCACTCGCCACCAGAAGGCGCGCCTCATCCACCGTAGCCCCGAAAACCCTCGGTTTCATTCCGTGCAGCTGAGGATTATAGCCGATATGGGCACAAACGGATATTCCTTTATTCGCCAGACAGGCGATAATTTCACCTTTTTCCGCCCCGCCTTCAATTTTTACCGCCTCCGCTCCTGCGCCAAGGAGGCACCGTGCATTTATTTCGGCGTCTGAAGGTGATTCTGCCGATTGAAAGGGCAGATCAGCAAGCAGGAAGGCATTTTTTATCCCGCGGGCCGCTGCGGCGGTATGGTGAACCATATCGGCGACCGTGACTTCACGCTCACTCGCGTATCCCAGCACATTGGTGCCGACACTATCGCCCACGAGAACTGCATCAATTCCCGCTTCATCGGCCAGACGGGCCATCGGGAAATCATAGGCGGTGATCATGGTGATCGGGTCAAGGTTTCTTTTTTTCGCCTGGAGATAATCGAGTTTTCGCTTCATGATGGCTAAAAATACTTCAACGCGATATGCGGACTCACTGAAGCCCGTACGCATCTGCGATATTCCCTGCGTCTGACTCGACAAAACGGATGAGGCGGGAATTGCCGGTACTCGTAACGTTCACCGTATATGCCTGAAGAGGCTGTAATGATGCCCGCGAAGCCATTCCAGCTTACCCTCAAGATCGGTTTCCAAAGGATTTGGATGGATGTTAAAACCGGAAAGCGAATCCGCCTGAGCGATGCTTGATGTCAGACGATAGGCGCCGACCCCGGCTGGTTTTCCTTTTGCATAAAGTCTCGCCCGCTTCACCTGCCAGTCCGGGATTGCCGTGAATAGTGTCATGTACAAGAATATCGATATGATAACGCGATGATCCGGCCATGGAAAGCGACTTATCAGGAATAAATAAGCGCCGACAACCTCGGGCATTAATAACGGTACATACCGGGAGGCAGGTGCGCCGCAAAGGCCTATACACATGCGTCCGACCGCGCAATTGGCGACATATATGAGCGTATAGGCTATGAGAAAAAACACGATCCGGTCGACGGCTGAATCGTTTTTGTTAAAACCATTCGAAAACCTGAGGCGACGAGCATGGAAAGAAACACCGCGAGCACCGCTAAACCTGTGATAACCCCGTAAATACTGTAAAAGTGGCCGGGAAGAATAACCAAGGACAATTGGACCGCCATAAATAAAGGGTAGAGGTACCACTTAAATCCCGAGAGACTGGTGCAGCCAGCTGAAACCTGTAATGATGAAAAAATATCGGATACTGACAAGCGAAATCCCGGCAGCTGGCAATGCCAATGTAACTCGTCTCAGGTCTCTGTTTTTAACGGCTCGGCAGCAGTCGATAATCAGCAGAAGCGGCGTAAGTATACCGACGAAGACACCGTAGCCTGTGTAAATAGAGAGAAAATTGATTATCAGAACACACGCATAGCGCAGCCGGATCCGTTCCTGGGTCCATGCTATGGCCATCAGCATTATCAGCAGAATCGGCAGTGCTCCGTGCGACAAACTGGGGGAACCGGCATATATTTCAAATTGTTGCATGGAAAGGATCATAAGTATGGGCGGGACATCATGCCATTGCAGACTTCCTGATAATCGGCGTTGCAACCACAGGACCGTCATAGCGGCACTGCAAATGACTCCGCCGATGAGAAAGCATTGCGTCCGTTGGTTCCACCCGCTCAAATCATTGACAAGTTCTGTCGGCAGGAGCCCTAACCCCATGCGATTCGGGCCTTGTGGATACGAGAATACCTGCCAGATGGTGTGTGGCTGGAAAAAACATTATCTAAATCCCCCTCTGATCCCAGAAGGGGATTTCAACGGAATATTTGTTGATATCGTAAAAAACTTCGCAGCCTGAATAGTCCCAGGAGAATTGCTGCAACCGTCAGCACCCGCAATCGGGAATCGGTACCGTTTTTCATTAGCTTCGGATACGCCCGTCTTTATATGTCTCTAATTGCGTCAAACGCGTCTTCTCCCGCTCAGGACCTATCGGGTGCACAACCTGTGGGGGCTACCCACGAAAAACACAGAAACGCCATAAATGATTCAAGGCATATTGCAGATCAATGAACTTCAGGCAGCTTCGTTTTCAAGCCGGCCGGCCATGCTGTTTTTCAGAATACGGACCATTTCCTCCGACGGTTTTTTTTCACCCAGGTTTTCCCGGAGCGAAATAAGCCGCCCGACCGTCGTATCGTACACCGCCGGCTCGTCGATGAATCGCCCGAGCTGCCGCGCCAGGTTCGGCGCGACAGCATCGTCCTGGATGCACTCCGGCACGATACCCTCTCCGGCAATGATATTGGGAAGCCCGATACGCGGAATCTTCACCAGGCGTTTTGCAATCGCAAAGGTGACCGGCGAGGTGCGATAGGTAATGACGTGCGGAATCCCGAGGAGCGCGGTTTCGAGCGTGGCGGTACCCGAGGTGACGACGGCGCAGTCGGACCGGCCGAGCAGCTCGCCGAGCGCTCCCTCGAACAGGTCTACCGGAGCTTCGCCGATAAGGCTTCGGTAAAGCTCTCCGGGCAGGGTATGGTAGCGTGAGACGACGGCGCTCACCTGGGGGTACCGTTTTCGCAGCAGCAAAAAGGCTTCGATCATCGCGGGAAGCAGGTGTTCGATCTCCTGGCGCCGGCTGCCGGGAATGATTGCAAGCCTGAACCGCGCGGAGCCGGGGTGCTTCCGCGGTGCTTCGGCGAAGAGCCCCTTCGATGCCATCGCCTCGACCGTCGGGTTGCCGACAAAGGTGACCGGTGCGCGATACCGGGAAAAATAAGGGGCTTCGAAGGGAAAGATAACCGCAATATGGGAGGCGTAGGCGCCCAGCACGGCCGCCTTCTTTCTTTTCCAGGCCCACACCATCGGGGTAATGTACCAGACGACCGGGATACCCATTCCGGCGGCGGCCTTCATCATGGGAATATTGAATCCGGAGTAGTCGACGCAGACGAGCACGTCGGGCTTTTTTTTCCGCATCATTGCCACGAGGGTCTTGCGCGCATTCAGGAAGAAAGCGAGGTGCCTGATGACTTCCAGGTAGCCCATCCGGTTGAAGGGGGCAAAGGGCATGACCGGCCTGAATCCTTCACGCTCCATCGCACTCCCGCCGATCCCCCAGAGATCGGCGCCGGGCAACTCATCGTGCAACCGGCGGATTATTGCACCGGTATGCTCATCGCCGGACGGGTCGCCCGCAATAAACATGAGGGAGCGCTCAGGCATGGCGACCTAAAACAGCCGGGTGGGGAGCGTCCCCGAACTTTTCATGGCGGCGAGGTACTTTTTAAGTTCGGGCAGCATGGCGCGCGAGACCGCGAGAATCGCGTCGTCGGTGGCGATGAGGGCGATGTCTTTGCAGCCGATCGCGGCGACGGCGAGGGAGGAACGGTTGATGAGGATGCTTCCGGTGCACGCCTGCTGGAACAGGTGGTCTCCTGCAACCGTCGTGCCGGTCGCATCGACGCCATAAATGCGGGACATCGCCTCCCAGGATCCGATATCGTCCCAGGAGAACTCACCGGCTACCGCACTCACCCGCTTCGAACGCTCCATGATCCCGTAGTCGATGGACTCCTTTTCCGCACCGTTATAAAATTGCAAGAGCGCTCCGGCCGAAAACTTTCCACGCGCCGCTTCCAGCACCTGCGCGTGGAGCCCCGGAAGATATTGCCGAACCTCTTCAAGAAGGACCGAGGTCTTCCAGACGAACATGCCGCTGTTCCAGCGATAGTTTTTTTTGCGGCAGTAGGAAGCGGCGGAAGCGGCGTCGGGTTTTTCGATGAAGCGCGATACCCCGTGCCACCGGACCCCGTTCTTCGCGCCCCTCCCCTTGTCGAGCTGGAGGTACCCGTAGCCGGTTTCGGGCCGTGTCGGCGAAACGGCAAAAACAATGAGATTATTCTCCCGGTCGGCCAGTTCGCAGGCATACCGCAGGGCCTTGAGGTAGGCGTTCTGCGGCTCGATCAGGTGATCTGCCGGTAGTGCGGCCATGATCGATTCGCCATGGCGCGCCTCGATCCAGGCGGCGGCAAGGGCGAGCGCCGGAGCGGTATTTTTACCTACCGGTTCAACGATCAGGTCGTACTTCCACTTTTTTGAAAGCACCTTCTTCATCTGTCCGGCGATCCGTCCGCTCGTGATCACCAGCGGCGGTATCCCCTTGGAGGCTATCGCGCGGGTCCGGGCAAAGGTCTCCTCGACCATGGTCCGTCGCGAAATAAGGGGCAAAAGCTGTTTGGGACGCGATGAACGCGAGAGCGGCCAGAAACGCTCGCCGATGCCGCCGGCAAGAATGACGGGAACGATGTTTTTCATGCAGGGAACTCCTGTCTGGCGGCTATTCCCAGCTTTTCCTTCAGACTCCGTACGGCGCTGTAGGGTACTTTCGGTGTGCCGATCTCGGACTTGTTATGGCTGCTGTTGTGAAAATCCGACCCGCCGGTGATCGCCAGCCCGTTCCGCCGGGCGATTTTTATGTAATTCTGCTGATTCGCGGGGGAGTGTTCCGTGTGGTAGACTTCGATGCCCTGAACCCCGGCGCGGACGAATTCAGGGATCCGGTCGTCTATCCCGGTCACTCCGGGATGGGCAAGCACCGGGACGCCGCCCGCCTGTTTGACCAGGTCGAAGACCTCACCGGGCTGCATTTTATACTTTTCCACGTAGGCGGGAAGCCCGTAGCCGAGGTACCGGTCGAATGCCTCCCTGAAAGAGTAGACGAGCTCCTCCTTCAGAAGCGCGGCGGCGATGTGTGGCCGTCCTATCGCGCCTATACCGGCCGTCGCAAGCACGGTCTCGAAGCGCAAATCGAGCCCCTGGCGATTCAAATTCTCGACGATTTTGCGGGCCCGGAGGTAGCGGGCCTCCTTCATTTCGCCGAGCTTGTGCTGCAGGGTGGCGTTAGTGATATCGATAAAATAGCCGAGTATATGAAGGTCCGTCCCTTCGATCTCGCTGGAGAGCTCAAGACCGGGGATTACCTCGATACCCAGGCGTAACCCAAGCTCAAAGGCGCCCGGATACGCATCGACACAATCATGATCGGTGATGGCAATAGCCGCAAGCCCCTTCTTTGAGGCTGCATCAAACACTTCTTCCACCGTACTGGAACCATCAGAGTGTATCGTATGAATATGAAGGTCTACATATCTCCTTGCTGTTTCCGGTGCTGTCTGCATCCTATCGCATTCATGGTAAATGGGTTTAAGGTGATTTTAGATATCAGAATAGAGAATATAACCGATATGGCGGTGCAGGTCAAGGGATGGCTGAAGAACCGGGAATGGGGGATGAAGGATGAGGGATGATAGGGAAGGAAAAAAAGAAAATGGATCAAGTTCGAAGCCTTAAACCTGAAGGGGGAAGGATATTACCGCCACGGTGTATAATCTGGTCGACTCGGTGAAGTCGGATATGCAACTTACGCTCTTCGACCATTGCAAGATGATGAAAAAGGGGATAAACCAGCAGACACCGCCCGAAATAAGAAGGGGAACCTTGCTTTCACCATCAAGATCAGATGGGGGCCCCACCGAAAGGTGGTGCCCCCATCTGAGTAACTTCACTTTTCACTGTCGGTTCAAGATCACCTTCATCCGCCGCTCGATGTTCCCGGCCTTGAAGTGCAGGAAGTACGCGCCGGGGGTGAGGTTGCGGTTTTTGAGGGACAGAGAGTAATTGCCGGGCGA
>Ga0181520_10007307_pt1 | contig 16358 bp, 10 predicted proteins | sample PEATcosm2014_Bin_29_FD_132451 | JGI IMG/M metagenome (GOLD analysis project Ga0181520, IMG submission 132451) | Peatland microbial communities from MTU Mesocosm Facility, Houghton, MI, USA - PEATcosm2014_Bin02_30_metaG | ecosystem: Environmental > Terrestrial > Soil > Wetlands > Peat | place...
CAAGCTGGTCGCCGTTGATGGCAAGAATCCCGACGGACTTACCTCTTCCGATCAGGTGGCCAAGGCTCTCAAGGGTCCCAAAGGTACACACGTGCAGGCCACCATGCTGCGCGAAGGCCAGCCCAAGCCGCTGGTCTTTGACCTGATTCGCGATGAGATTCCACACCCCTCCGTGGATCTGGCTTACGAAATCCGCCCCGGTGTCGGCTACATTCACCTTTCGCAATTCCAGGAAACCACCGCCGAGGAAGTTGACAACGCCATCGACGGCTTCGGCAACCTGAAGGGGCTGGTCTTTGACCTGCGCGGCAACCCCGGCGGCTTGCTCAGTCAAGCCGTTGAGGTCTGCGACCACCTGCTAGCAAAAGGGCAGGGAATCGTCTCGCAGCGCGGGCGCGCATTCCCTGACCAGGTCTATACGGCCAACCACGGCAACGGCGGCAAAACCTTCCCTATCGTCGTGCTCGTCAACCGCGGCACGGCCTCGGCCGCTGAGATCGTCTCCGGCGCATTGCAGGATCACGACCGCGCTCTCATCGTCGGCGAAACCACCTTCGGCAAGGGCCTGGTGCAGACCGTCTACGATATGGGCGACCACTCCATGGCGCTGGCACTCACCACATATCACTACTACACGCCTTCGGGCCGGCTCATTCAGCGCAACTACTCCGGCGTCTCGCTCTATGACTACTACAGCCACGGCGGCGTGCAGCCCACTGACACCGCCAATCGCGAGGTCAAGCTCACTGACTCCGGCCGCACCGTCTACGGTGGCGGTGGCATTGCGCCCGACGAGAAAATCGACAGCCCCAAGGACAACCGCTTCCAGGATTCGCTCCTCTATAAGGATGTCTTCTTTCACTTCGCCCCGATTTACCTGGCCAATCGCACCGTGGACAAAAACTTCCAGGTCGATGCAGCGGTGCTCTCGGAGTTCAAGAAATTCCTTACCAGTCAGGACATCCCCTATACCGAGGCTGATCTGAACGGCTGCATGGACTGGCTGAAGATCAGCATCAAGGACAAAATCTTCACCATTCAGTTTGGCGAGTCTGAAGGCCTGCGCAGCCGCGCCGACTGGGACCCCGAGATTCAGAAAGCGCTCACTTACTTGCCCGAGGCCCAGGCCCTCGAAGACCACGCCCACAAGGTGCTCGCCGAGAAGGCCATGGCAAGGAACGAAGCCAAATAAGCGGCCAGTCGCTCACAAGCCAAGAGGCCATCCCGCCGGGGATGGCCTCTTGGCTTGTGTAGTCTTTCATTCACTGCATTGCTTTGAATTCAACTCCAGGAGGCTACTTCTTTGCCTGCGCCCCGGACATCTCTGCCAGTACGCTCACGAAGATATTCCTGAACTGCTCGAAGAGTTGTTCCAGTTTGCCGACCTCATCGTCGGAGTCAGTCTTGATTGGAGTTTCAAAATCTCCGCCAACCAGGCGCGTGGCCGCCGTGAGAATGTGTTGCAGGCGTCTGAAAATGAAGCGGTTGAGGAACGTCAGCAACAGAAGAATGCCGCCCGCAAGTGATACAAATGTTAATCCCAGCAGGATATTCTGCGTTTTCCGCATCGAGGTGTAAACGGCTGTAACATCCTTAACGACAAACATCGCGCCTACAGTGTTTCCCGCGGCGTCGCGGATTGGAAAAATGCCGCGGACAAAGTGAGAACTTCCGTCCTGATATTGCTCCAGCACTGTGCCATGTTCGGGTAACGTGGCCAGGTCTCCCTGGAACTCAATGATTTTTTCATTGCCGGTGGTGCTGCCTTCCACCACAAACCCCGCATGGTCGTCCCAATTATCGCGTCGCTTCCAGGTCGCGCTCGAATCCGCCCAGAACTGCCTATCCACAAACTTCTTGTTCAGCAGGATTCCGTAGTCGTTTCCGGTCTGGGCTTTCATTGCGCGCATGAACGGGTCGAGTTCTTCACCAAACTCGACATAGCCGGTCACCGCGCCCTTGGAATCATAGACAGGCCGGATAATTCTCACTGCAAAGCCTGCCCTGGCCAATTCGTTCCCCGACACGAGGGCATGGGTGCGTGCGACTTCCTTGTCGAAAAACCGATTCAGGTGGTCGCCGAACTTGGTGGGGTTGTGAAGGCGAACGAAGACGGTCATATCGGGCTCTGGAGTGTGGAACATCCAGTTCGTGATGCCTTCGCTCTTCAATTGCGGATAGAGTGGTGCGGTCAATGCCAGCAAGCGGTCGCGATCCTTGGCCGCGAAGGCATCCCGAATCCCAGGGTCCGCGATCAGAACATCAGTTGCAGCCGTCATCTTGCTGATTTCTCTGGCTTCCAAGATCGTGAACAGCTTTTGTGAACTCGTGGCCGCCTCTGTGGCCAGAGCTTTTGAGTTCTCAACAGTGAAGTAATGCATCAGTCCCACAACGCAACCCGTGCCAAGGACACCACAGACAACCAGTGCGATTAGAACCTTTGCTTGAATAGACTTGAAGTTCATCCGAAGACTCCTCACGCGCTGATATTCAACACGTCTTTAATAGCTTGTTTGAGTTTTTCCACGCCCGCCGGGTCGTCAGGAGTCGTGGGAGAAATAAACGTCAGCAATCGACCTGCCTTGAGCGCGATCTTGCCTCGCACATCCGTCGCGTCAAGCCCCTTGGCCGTAATTGTTGATTCAATTAGCATTTTCAGATCGTATGTTTGGCTCACTAGACAAACTCCTTAGTCCCAATGAATACATCTTTCCACCGAAAGGCAGACGGAGGATGACTCATTCTGAACGCTTATCGACCTGACCCGCCGATTATTTCAATCCGCAGTTCTGAATTACCTATCTTGAGTAGATCCTTTCGCCTTCTATACGGTTTTGCTTAATTCCGCGCATGAGGCGCGCTCCAGACTGAAACCGGTCAAAGTGAATGCCGATAGGGGTGCAACTGGCAGTCAACCGAGGATTGCGGCGCAGGTGCGCGGGCGAGAGCAAGATGCCCCATGCAGCGCCATCGCAAACTTCAACATTTTTCACTGGAGCGCTAACAATGATAATGGGCAGATTTCTACGGCATACAACTAAAGCAGCGACGGGCACGAAAACGAAGTTACTAGTTCTTTCACAATTGGTAGGTTGCTTGCTTCTGGCTCCCGGCGTGCTGGCTCAACAATCAGCCTTGAACAGTCCGTCGCTGGTCTACATGGAATACCCTCAGCCCAGCAGCAGGGTAGAGCCATTCAAGTTGAATAACTTTCCCAAGTGGGCAACCGTGGATATGCAGTTACGGGCGCGCGAGGAAAATCAGAGCTCTGACACCTATACCTCCGGTAACAACGCGGTATACGTTCTGACGCGAGTCTGGGGCGGACTGGAACTGCGGCCGACCCAGCATCTGACCGCGTATCTCCAGTTTGTGGACGCCCACGCGCTGGGCCTGCCGATATATTGGCAGTCAACCAACATGCGGGACGTGTTCGATGACCGTCAGGCTTTCCTCGAGTTTCATGCCACGGACGTGCAGGTCATCGCCGGACGGCAGGAACTTAGATACGGCAACGAGCGGCTGGTGGGTATCAGCAACTGGACCAATGACAGCCGCACTTGGGATGGATTTGTAGGGCGCTTCGGGGACAAAAATCGGGTGGATTTGTTCAGCACCTCGGTGGTCGTTGTTGCTCCCTCGTCGTTGGATAAACACGGCGCCGGCCTGACCTTCCACGGCGCGGTGGGGACCATCACGACTTGGGTTCCGCATACGGTCATTCAGCCGTTTGTCTATTACAAGTCCCTTCCCGTGGTAACGAGCCAGCAGAGTATAAAGGGCACCTTGAAAGAAGCGACACCGGGCGCTGAGGTATCGGGAAAATACCTGGGCGGGATCTACTTCGACGTGCTCGGAGCTCTGCAGCGCGGCAGCTATTCGAACGATTCGATCAGTGCCGCCGCTAGTGTCGTGAAAGCCGGCTATAGCGCGGAGCGGATTGACTGGAAGCCGCGTCTGGCAGGCGAATACGACTACGCTTCCGGAAATCCAAATAAGACATCGTCCTCTCCTCGGATTGGCACTTTCGATCAGCTCTATCCAAGCAACCACAACGCCTTCGGCCTGACCGATTTGTTCGGCTTCGAGAACATCAAGCAGGAGAGGATCAATCTGGACATGGCGCCGGCAAAACATCTGGCGGTGCTGATCCAGCAGGAGTGGCTGCAGGTCGCCACTGTCCACGACAGCGTGTACAGCGGGTCGGCGTCGGCTAAGGTAACCCCGACAGCCGCGGGGTTCAAGAGCGACGACATCGGCAGGGAGATCGATGCTTCGGGTCAGTATGCCTTCCTCCGAAACAACATGACGCTGAATGCCGGTGTGGGTCACTTTACGCCGGGCGCGCTGATGGTCGACAGCGCTACAGCGGCGGTCAAGAAAAACTTCGGAGCTCCGTTGACGCTGGCTTATTTCGGGCTGACTTACAAGTTCAATGTGAATCGAAAGGACTCTGCTCACTAAGGATTTGCCCGGAAAATATCTGCCGACGCCGCGGACCTTACAGGTTGCCGGGTCCGGGCGTCATCACAAACTTCTGCATTTTTCACTGGAGCGCAAACAATGAAGCACCTCTCAAAAATCCTTCGGCGGGGAATCTCAGCAATCCCCGTTGGACATTCAAGATTCGCAATTGCCGTTTGTCTTGTCGCACTCTTTGCCGGGACGCCCATCCTTGCGAATGCTCAGGACCCGGTCGATAAGAGCGCTCTCCTCGATCGGATCGAGAAGCTTGAGCGGGAACTTGCCGACGTGAAAGCGGAGCTGAAAACCGCGCCCGTCTCCGCGTCAAGCGCTTCGTCAACCGCTACAGCACAGGAGCAATCAGCACAGAGAGATGCCTCGGCACTCAAAGCTGCCACTGCGCAGGCTGCGCCGACTGCCATCCCATCTGCCAGCGCACAACCAAAGCTTCAGTTGGCCGCTAACGCGCAAGCGCCCAGTGGCGTCGCTCCGGGCACCCGTCCAGGTTCAACCACGCCATCGGCAAGTGGAGTTGCTCCTGATGCTGTCTACAACCTGACCCTCGGAGCCAAGCTGCCCACGGCGAAGGAAGAAGCAAAACATAAGTTTTTTGAGAGAAAACCGGGCAGAGACCTAACCTTCTACACTCACGGCGGAGAAATCACCGTCTACGGCAACCTCGACGTATCGTTTGATGACGCGACCAAGGGGTTCAGTCATCTCAACGGCGCAAATCTGGGTAGCGCTGGCGCTCCTCCGGTAGGCAACGGTGGTTGGATGGAGGATATGTCTACCAACCTGGCCTTCCTTGGCGTGCGCGGAATCCAAGGGACCGATTTCAAAGGCGTCAACTTCATCTATCAGCTCGAAACCGGAATCAATATCACAGCTGCGCCGGGAGTCCACCAAAGCAACAGCCAGGACCAATCTACAGTCGACGGCACCCTGTTCACCCGCAACAGCTATATCGGGCTCGGGAAAAAGGGCTGGGGCGCGATCCTGCTCGGCAAAACGGACCCGCCGTACAAGCAGTCCACCGCGCGCATGAATCCCTTTTCCGGAATGGAAGGCGACTACGGCGTCATCATGGGCAATACCGGCGGCGACAATCGCGTCGAGTTTGGCTATCGGCTCGATCACTCGATGTGGTACACATCGCCGAGTTTGCGCGGAGTTCAGTTCAACGCGTTCTTCTCGCCGGGCCAAAACCGCGCCGGTGACAGCGACAATATCCCCGCGGGCTCGCCCGATTGCAACGGCGGCGACGATCCCGGAGATGGCGGCCTCTCTCCCATCGCCTGCAACGACGGCAGCTTCAGCGACGTGGTCAGCGGAAACGTCTCGTACACCAAGGAACCGTTGTACATCACCGTGGCCTATGAGCGCCACATGAAGGTCAATCGGCAGAGCGATCTCACCGGCATTTACTCGGGCGCTTATCCATCGCTTTACTCCGGGCCGATCACCACCAATGATCCTAATTACGGTAACCTCCCAGGCAACACGTTCATCACCGAGCCCTCCACTTATCTGTTTTGGGTGCCAACTGCCTTCTACAACGGCTCTGTGGCCGACGAGGACGCAGGCAAGATTGGAATCCAGTATGGATTCTTCAAGAAGAAGACCGTAGTCAGTGCAATCGTCGAGGACATGCACCGCTACGTTCCGGGTTATCTGGAATGGCAAAATGAGCGGCAACGGCTGGGTAGCTGGCTTGCGGTCACACAGGCAATCGGAAAATACGACAGCCTCTCTATCGGCTGGGCGCGCGCCTACCGCACGCCGGGCGATCCCTGCCAGCACGCCGATTGCTTTAATGAGGCGCCGTATGACCAGGCGGGTAATGATATGACGGCCGGCCGAGCCATGAACAACCAGGCCGACATGTATACCGTCGCCTACAGGCACCGGATCGGTGATGGTTTGGTGCTTTACACCGACTGGGCAGGAACCTACAACGACGAATATGCTCACTTCGACCTGGGAGCAGGCGGGCGCGGAGTTACCACAGATTGCCATGACGCCTCCGACTCGGCGGGCAACGAGTATTCCAATCCTCACTGCTGGACTGGCGTTCACCTGAAAGGAGCTTCGATCGGTCTGGACAAACGGTTCTAAGGACTCTCCGATTCCACGGCAGAAGGGAAATCCTCAAACGACGAGGTTTCCCTTCGGCCGGTGCAGAAGCTGATGAAATTGCTATGTCATCCGAGACCGAGTTTAAGTGCACGAAAGTCAACAAACCACTCGGGGGAACCGAAACATGACAACGGTACGATTTCTACCGCATATAGCGAGAGCGGCGACGGCCACGAAAGTGAAGTTACTAGTTGTTTCAAAGTTGGTTGCCTGCTTGCTTCTGGCCCCCAGCTCGGCGGCTCAACAATCGGCCTTGAATAATCCGCCGCTGGTCTGCTTGGAATACTCACAGCCCACCAGCAATGTGGAGCTATTCAAGTTGAATCACTTTCCAATGTGGGCAACCGCGGATATGCAGTTACGGACGCGGAGTGACAGCGAATTGCCATGACGCTTCAGATGCCTCAGGCAAGGAGTTCTCCAACCCTCGCTGCTGGACCGGCGGTCATCTGAAGGCATTTTCTTTCGGTCTGGACAAGAGCTTCTGAGGACTCTCCGATTCAGGTACAGAGGGGAAATCCTTAGACGACGAAGCTTCCCTGTGGTCGGCATGGAAGCTCGTGACATTGATGTGTTTTGAGAGGGCGCTGCATCCGCAGCGCCTTTTTTTTGGATAAAGCATAGGTGCAGGGTGTCCCATCCTCGCCGCGTCTCTGTTGTCGATTCGCCAAACACTCCCTGGCCCCGAAGAGAGGCGGGTGGTTGCACCCTCGCATAAGGCCCGGCAAAATTCGGAGGGAGGCGGGGGTTTCAACCCCCGCATAAAGCCGACAGGATTAACGCGGGGTGCCCCATGTCCGGATTTTCGGACATGGGAAGGATCGTCATTCCCAATCTGTCCTTGCAGAAGATTACCCTCCGTTGCCGCACAATCATCAAATGACCAAGGACCAGAGCTACGGTGCTTTTGCTATTCCCTATTCCCTATTCCCTATTCCCTATTCCCTGTTCCCTGTTCCCTGTTTTTCAGGTACCCTACCCCCCTCTACCCCCCTGGGGTATAAATTTCCCTTAAAATCTTGCAGATTATTTTTAACCCGTTTGGAATCAACGCCGATCGAAAAACTCCTAGCCCTGATTCTCTCGCATCGCGAGATTTGTCCTCTGAAAATCACCGGAAAAACCCGTTTTTTCACCAAAAAACGGCCCCGAAGCGCCGCTCCTGCGCCTTTTCGCTGACTTGCTGACCTGCTGACCCGCTAACTTGCTGACTCGCTTCGAACTGTCAGCCATGTAACCTCCATCACAGCGCGTCCTCTTTCGCCGCTCGTAGGCTCTTGAACGGAGCTGAAGAGGACTTTTCATGCCAGCAATTGCCGTGGATAACGCCACTACTGTTGAGAACCTGCTTGCCGCCTTTGAAGGCGAATCGAACGCACACTCCAAATACACTGCCTTTGCCGTCAGGGCAGACGAGGACGGTTTGTCCGGCGCAGCCAGCCTCTTTCGCGCCGCCGCGCGCGCTGAGCAGATTCACGCGAACAACCACTCCCGCGTTCTGCATCAGTTGGGCAGCCGCTCGGAGTGCGAAATTCACACCGTCGAAGTGAAGTCCACGCTCGAAAACCTCAAGGCCGCGCTGAACGGCGAACGGCACGAGATCGACGTCATGTATCCCGCCTTCATCGAGGAGGCCACGGAGCGCAAGAACACCGCCGCCATTCGCACCTTCAGCGGAGCTCTGGAAGCGGAGAAAACCCACGCGCGGCTTTATGCTGAGGCCATCGCCTTGCTGACGGCCGGAAAGCGGGATTCGTGGATCGGCGAGGCGCGCGAGTTTTATGTCTGCCCCGTCTGCGGCTACACCTCCGAGACCGAAGAGGAACACGAACGCTGCCCGGTCTGCAACTGCCAGTGGGAGCGCTTCGAAATTATCCGCTGAAGTTTCTTTGAGGAAGATGAGACATGCGATTGGCTCGACGGGCGGCAAAGGTTCTTCTGAGCTTTCTCGTTTTTTGTGAAGCTTTGGTCGCATGGGAATTGTGGATACACGGGCCTCCGATGGAAATGGTAGAGACTGGTGAACAATCGTTTAAGATGGTTCGGATTCCGCCCAGCGCCAGCGACTACCTGATACTTGCAGCCGTGCTTGCATTGCAAGTTGCCCTGGTAGGGTTCCTTTGGTGGTTCAGGCGCAAAATCGCTCGCGGATGAACTCAATTCGGAGGGAGGCGGGGGTTTCAACCCCCGCATGAAGCCAGCAAAATTAACGCGGGCTTTAGCCCCGGAGGGAATGTGATCTCAAGGTCTCGCATTCCCTCAACGGCTGAAGCTCCTTTGCTTTACTGCTCGTCGTTATAGATGCCGATCTCCACCTTGCCGCCTTCCGCCTGCCGCGCGCGGAACATGCCGGGAGTGTTGAAGCTCCAGACTAGTTGGCCGTCGGTCGTGATGGCGATAACGCCGCCGTCTCCGTGCAGAGCCTCCAGTTCGGTGTGAATCACCTGGTCCGCGGCCTGCTGCAATTTCATGCCCTTGAACGCGACCAGATTGCAGATCTCCCGCGCCACGCCGAGGCGGATAAAGTACTCGCCTGAACCGGTCGCCGACACAGCGCAAGACTGATTGGATGCGTACGTGCCCGCTCCGATAATCGGCGAGTCGCCCACGCGTCCCGGCATCTTGCCCTGCAATCCGCCCGTCGAGGTTCCCGCTGCGATATTGCCCGCGCGGTCCAGAGCCACCACGCCCACCGTGCCGTGCATATGCGCGTCAGCCGACTCGTCAATCTGCGCAACCGGAACCGGCGGCGCTGCCGGCGGAGGCGGCGCGCCCACCGGACGCGGTGGCACCGGGAGGCCTTCCTTCTGAAGCTGTTTCACGAGCGACTGCCAGCGCGCTTCAGTGAAAAAGAAGCTGGGGTCCACCTGCTCCAGGCCAACCCGTGCGCCAAAAGCGTCGGCTCCCGCGCCGATCAGCATCACGTGCGGCGACTTCTCCATCACCGCTCGTGCCAGGCTGATGGGATGCCGCGCGCGTGTTACCCCGGCCACTGCGCCGGCCTTAAGATTCGCGCCGTCCATGATGGCGGAATCCAGCTCATTCTTGCCCTCTGAGGTGAAGACCGCGCCATGGCCCGCGTTGAAGAGAGGATCGTCCTCGAGAATATTGATGGTGACCTCGATTGCATCCAACGCCGACCCGCCCCGGTCCAGTACCGCGGCTCCTGCAGCCTCCGCCTTGGCCAGCGAAGCGCGATAAGCGGCTTCGCCCTCGGGGCCCAGCTTTGACCGTTCGATGACCCCCGCCCCCCCATGAACCACAATGGCCCAATGCCCAGCCGGTTGCGGAGCTTGAGCAACAGCGGCCAGCGCGGCCACCGCAAAAACTCCGGCAAACAGGCAACTAATGGTCTTCATCTTCAATTCCTCCCGTAATATTCCCTGCCGCTAACCTAGCGGCCCTCCATCCGAATCGTCAACCCTGCAGCCGCGCAATAAGCGTTTACTCAACATCGCTTGCTTATCGCCATGCAGATTATCAACGTACAGAAGCGGAGGCAGGTTCGCCTGGCTGAAAGCTTCGCGCGCCGGTTCTTGACGATTCCAAAGGCGTGACCCCCATCACTGAGAGTGCGCACTTATTCCTGTAATCACTGATTGCATTGGGGATTCTGAAAAACTAGGTTGATGCATGATGAATTCGACTCACACAAGCTTGCGCAGAATGGCGGTAACAACACTGCATCTGAGATAGGTCGCCCTTTTGAAAAGGAGTCGGCTTGTAAGTCAGGAAAATGGCAGTAGCCTTTCTAAGTTCATCTGTTCCAAGCCTCGGAAGTTAGTGGGCAACTTACTGCAACTCCGAAATAGCGGCACAAGGTCGGAGCCGGCGCACCGGGCTAAGTGGAGGCTAATTCAGAAGTGATAATCGATTCAATTCCGCGCTCAGGCAGGAAGCCTTTCTCCTCAAGAAAATTTGTGTGCCTCGCGGCAACGATCGGGTTGCTTGCGTGGCTCGCCACGGCTTCATTCGCGCTTGCGCAACAAGAGTTCCCGCCGCCCCAGGGTAAAGGGCGTGTGGTCGTGATGGCCTCGGGCGTATCAGGCCCTGCGCATTACACAACGGTAGCCCGCGAGATTGCCGAACTCGGCTACGATGTGGTGTTGTTCGACGGCAATCTCATGTTGGGAACACATGGGGATGGAGTGAAAACTCTCATTCTGCAGGCTCAGCAAATGCCTCATGCGCTCCCTGGAAAGGTTGCTCTCGTCGGTTTTTCTGTCGGCGGCGGAATGTATTTTTATTTCGCCGCGCAATGGCCTGATCTGGTAGCGGGCGAGGTGCTTTGGTACCCCATGAACAACTTCATTCATGATGTGCCCGGTTTCGCGAGCAGATTGAATGTGCCGCTGCTGGTCTTCGCCGGAGCAAAGGACCACTTTCGCGATGGCTGTTGCCTGGCCGATCTGGATAGCAAGCTGGCGGCCGCGTCCACCGTGGCAGGCAAGAAGTTCAAGCTCGTTGTGTACCCGGATGCCGAACACGATTTCGTCTATGGCGGGGATCATTACAACCCCAAAGACTATTCTGATGCCTTCAAGCAAACTGCGGACATGCTCAAGGTTTATTTGAGCAATTAGTCAACGACTCTCAATGTGTCTGATCCCCAAGAAGAACGAGTATGTCGCACATTTTTATCAGCCATTCAAGCCGGGACGCAGAACAGGCCGCACACCTGCTCACCTGCTTGCATGCGCATGGTTTTACCGAGACCTTTCTCGACTTCGATAAGCACTCGGGTCTGGCCCCTGGCGCTGACTGGGAGCGCACACTCTACAGAGAAATCGCCGGGGCTGAAGCGGTCATTCTGATTCTGACCAAGAACTGGTTCGACAGTAAATGGTGCTTTGCCGAATTCACTCAGGCGCGCGCGCTTGGCAAAGCGATTTTTCCGTTAATCGAGTCGCCCACCGGCGAGACCTTTGTTTCACAAGACATTCAGCATCTCGATCTCGTGAAGGACCGTGAAGGCGGCCTGGCCCTCCTTGCCACGGAATTGACCGAGGTAATAGTCAATGCGCGCGGCGGATTCGAGTGGGACTCGACGCGTCCTCCTTATCCCGGACTGCTTGCCTTCGATGAGGCCGATGCGGCAATTTATTTCGGACGCGACGACGATGTTCGCCGATTGATAGAACGGCTCAACGCAAGGCGTGCGCAGGGCGGGGCCAGGATGGTTGTTGTTCTGGGCGCCTCCGGCTCGGGAAAATCTTCGCTGCTTCGCGCCGGAGTATTGCCCCGGCTCAAACGCGACAAACGCAACTGGATTGTGCTTCCGCCATTTCGTCCGCAACTTCATCCCATGGAAGAATTGGGCCAGACCGTGGCCATTGCCCTTGGGTCCAGCATCGATTGGAGGCACTGGCGCGATGCTTTTGCGTCAGACAATCTGTCGCAGGTACTTTCCGATCTTGCCCGCGACCTTCGCTCCGCGCACGCGTCGAACGAAGCGCAAATCCTGATTACGGTTGATCAATCAGAAGAACTCTTCGGCGCGGCGGAGAAGAGCGGAGCCGCACAGTTTCTGCGCGTTCTGAACGCTGTGCAGGACGAGCGCCTGCCTTTCCTCGTAGCCATGACTTTGCGCTCCGATTACCTGGGAGAACTTCAGCAGGCGCCCGCAATGACTGCGGCGTTTGAAGAGTTTTCTCTCAAGCCCATGCCTCTGGCGAGAATTCGCGACATTATTGAAGGCCCGGCTCGCGTTGCCGGTCTGTGTGTTGATGAGGCCCTGGTCGGCGCCGCTATGAAAGATGCGGCCACCGACGATGCGCTGCCGTTGCTGGCCTTTGCGCTGCGTGAACTCTACGACCGCTTTGGCCAAAAGAAAAACCTCACGCTCGAAGCTTATCTGGCGCTGGGCGACAATGCCGGGCAGCTTTCGCCGCTTGAAAATGCGGTACGCCGCAAAGCCGACGAAGTTCTTGCCGCCGCCAAACCCTCCGCGGAAGATTTGCAGGCACTGAGGGAATCGTTCGTGCCCGCTATGGTGCGGGTGAACTCCGAGGGCGAATATGTGCGCCGTCCGGCGCGCTTCGACCTGATGCCAGCAAAGGCCCGGCCGTTGATCGAGCGCCTGGCTAAAGCGCGCCTGCTCATTATTCAAAAAGAAAATGACGAGACCATTGTTGAGGTTTCGCATGAGGCGCTGCTGCGCAAGTGGCCCCTGTTGCGCGGCTGGCTCGATGAAGAACGCGAGTTTCTCATCGGCAAGGATCAACTCGAACAGGATTTGCTCGACTGGGAAAAAGCGCTCGCCGGCGACAAGACTGAAGCCTTGCTCTCCGGCCTGAAGCTGACGCGCGCGCGAACCTGGCTGGTCGAAAAGCCGCTGCAACTCAGCGAGGCCGAACGCAAATTCATTCAGGCCAGCATAGAGCACCAGGAAGCAGAAGCGGCGCGGCGAGAGCGATTCCGCCGGCGCGTGCAACAAGCCAGCGTATCCGCAGCAGTCGTGCTCGCGGTATGCCTGGCCGGCGCGATTTGGGAATGGTGGATCGCCGATGCGCGAGAGGCCACGGCTGAATCGCGTGAGCTCGCTGCCCTTGTCGAACAGGAGGTTTTGGCGGGAGGCGATTTGGGAGTGGCGCTCCGAACGGCTGTGGCGGCGGCCGAGCGGTCGCCGACTGACCAGGCTCAATACGCCTTGCGAACGGTCGTGGCGGGGCCGCTCGAACATCTTATTCTGCATCACGGCGGCCCGGTTTACGTCGCCGCCTTCTCCGCCGATGGAAAACACATCGTCACCGCCAGCGGCGATAAAACCGCGCGCGTGTGGGATGCCGCGACCGGGCATCTGACGGCAACTCTCGCCGGACATTACGGCCCGGTCAACGATGCTGCATTTTCGTCGGATGGAAATTACGTCGTCACCGCCAGCGATGATGGAACGGCGCGCGTGTGGAACGCCGCAAACGGAAATTTGCTCTCCACACTTGCCGGGCCTGGTGTTGAAGTGCGCCAGGCTGTCTTCTCCACGGATGGAAAGCGCATCCTCACCGCCAGCGCGGACCATGAGGCACGCGTATGGAATGCCGAAACGGGCCTCTTGCTTGCAACCCTTAGCGGACATACCGGCGTGGTTCACCATGCCGCGTTCTCGACTGATGGAACCCGCATTGTCACGGCCAGTCAGGATTCCACCGCGCGCGTGTGGGACGCTGAAACCGGAAAGCTGCTTGCCACGCTAACCGGGCATGGCCGCGTAGTCTACAACGCGGCATTCTCGCCCGATGGAACGCGCATCGTCACCGCCAGTTGGGACCAGACCGCGCGTGTGTGGGACGCCAAAACAGGCCATCTGCTTGCAACCTTGACCGGGCACACCGGTGCACTCTACGATGCTGTCTTTTCGCCCGATGGAAAACGCATTGTCACTGCCAGCGCCGACCATACTGCGCAAGTGTGGGAAGCCGACACCGGCTTTCCGCTGACGACGCTCATCGGGCATACTGGCCCAGTCAACGATGCCGCATTCTCGCCCGATGGAAAGCGCATTATTACCGCCAGCGAGGATGCTACTGCTCGCGTGTGGGACGCCGATTCCGGCATCTTGCTGGCCACGCTGAATGCGGGTTCCGGCATAGTCAACGACGCCGCTTTCTCGCCTGAAGGGGACCGCATTGTCACGGCCGGAAATGACGGCACGGTGCGTGTGTGGGATGCGGACATCGGCCATCCGCTTGCCATCCTGTCCGGGTATGGCAGCCGGATCTTCGATGCATCGTTCTCACCCGATGGAAAGCGCATCGTCTCTGCCGGCGAAGATACTAAAGCGCACGTGTGGGATGCCGAATCAGGCAAATTGCTAACAACAATGGCCGGGCACTCGTTGATGATCTACGCGGTTTCGTTCTCGCCTGATGGAACTCATATCGTCACCGCCAGCGCCGACAAAACAGCGCGGGTGTGGGATTCCCAGACAGGCCGCCTGCTGGCCACCATGACTGGCCACTCCGGCCGCGTAAATTTTGTGGCTTTCTCGCCTGACGGAAAGCGCATTGCCTCCGTCAGCGATGACGGTACTGCGCGGGTGTGGGATGCCGCATCAGGTCAGTTACAGACAACTCTGACCGGGCATAAAGGCCCCGTGAATCAAGCTTCGTTCTCGCCCGACGGAAAGCGCATCGTCACGGCCGGAGCGGACAATACAGCACGCTTATGGGATGCCGAATCGGGCCACCTGCTGGCCACACTTGCGCATACCGCCGCAGTCAACACCGCCAACTTTTCGTCCAATGGAAAGCGCATCGTCACCGCCAGTTACGACCGTACAGCGAAGGTGTGGAATACCGCGACCGGCACTCTGCTGACTACGCTCGCCGGGCACGCCGGTTGGGTCTACACGGCGGCGTTTTCGCCCGATGGAAAGCGCATCGTCACCGCCGGAGCCGACCATACGGCGATGGTGTGGGATGCGGAGACGGGCCGTCCGCTTGCCACTCTGACCGGGCATACTGCTCGTGTAAACTATGCGGATTTTTCCCCCGAAGGAAAGCGCATCATCACCGCAAGTCAAGACAATACCGCGCGCGTCTGGGACGCCAATTCAGGTCGGCTGTTAGGCACTCTGACCGGCCATAACGACCAGGTTTACAAAGCAGTGTTCTCGCCCGATGGAAAGCGCATCGTCACCGCCAGCAGCGATGCCACGGCCCGTCTATTCATTGGCGATCTCCATGATCTTTTGAATTGGGCCAGGCAGCAGCTCCCGGCTGAGAGCGGTTCAAATTGAGTTTGCAAACCGCGTTACACCCGAGTACTGTTTCTTCCACTGGGGACAGGCGCGCAAGAGGGGAATCAATGGAACCTTCAATCAAGTTGCCAGCCACCATGGCCATAGGATTTACAGGTCATCGCACGCTCGGCGACGAAGACAAATGCAGAAAATGGATCATTGACTTTCTTACCCGGCAGAAAGCTTCTGCTGCAGGAGCTGTGTACGGGGTTTCCTCAGTCGCGGCGGGAGGAGATCTGCTGTTTGCCGAGAGCTGCATTCAACTGGAGCTGCCGCTCTCTGTCTTGCTGCCGCTGCCGCGGGAAGAGTTCCACAAGGATTTCGACGCGGCGACGTGGCGGCGCGTCGAGCAGGTTCTGAGCAAGGCAGCCTCAATTGAAGTTACAACCGGCGATGGTACGCGCGAAGAGTGCTACTACGAATGCGGCATCGAAACAGTGCACCAAAGCCGGCTGATGCTCGCGCTCTGGAATGGTGAGGCCTCGCATGGCCTGGGCGGTACAGAAGACATTGTCTCCTTCGCCAGAGGGCTCGGCAGGCAGGTGGTTTGGATCCACAGCACCACCGGCGAAATCACCACCTTCAATGAGAAGACTGAAAATGAACTCCTCGACGATCCGGAGCTCGAATTCCTGAACAACCTGCCAGATCCCAATGTATCTGCTGAAACCGATAAGCCGGAGGCTCTGGCTAGGGCATGGTTCCGCAAGGTGGACGACAGCGCCACCCGCTGCGCGCCGCAGTCTCGGAGGCTGGCCGCAATCCCCATCGTTTTCACGGCGGCCGCGGCTATCTTCACCGGAGCCGGATCGTGGGCACACGAAGTAAAAACATGGTTGACCGTCGGAACGGTGCTTGGAATTATGGCCGCCGTGTTGCCGGCGATATTGCGGTTGCGCAAACGCCAAGTCATGTGGGTGCGCACGAGAACAGCGGCTGAGGTGTGCCGTTCGGTTCTGGCTTTCTGGCGCACGCCTGCGCGTTACGAAGCGATTGGACCGGAGGTCGTGCCTGA
>Ga0181520_10007308_pt1 | contig 16357 bp, 14 predicted proteins | sample PEATcosm2014_Bin_29_FD_132451 | JGI IMG/M metagenome (GOLD analysis project Ga0181520, IMG submission 132451) | Peatland microbial communities from MTU Mesocosm Facility, Houghton, MI, USA - PEATcosm2014_Bin02_30_metaG | ecosystem: Environmental > Terrestrial > Soil > Wetlands > Peat | place...
CTGGCGCACATTCGCACCATCGACCGTGGCTGCATCATAAAGCGCCGCTGGTATGGCGCGCCTGCCTGCCTGGAAAATGAGGGTATGGAAGGGGACGAACTGCCAGGCGATGATAACTATGATGGTGAAGAGGGCAAGGCTGGGGCTCCCGATCCAGTTCTGGTTGAGGAAGCTCAAGTGGAAGTGGATACCGAGCCAGGCGAGCCCGCCGAACTGAGGGAAAAGAGCGTCCTCCCACATGAGGGAGAGTCCCGCGGTGGAAAGCAAGAGAGGCACCAGGTATATGGCCGCGTAGACAGCGCGGTATCGCTGCCTCCCGGCGATGAATATGCCGAGAGCCATCGCCAACGGGGTCTGCGCCAGCCAACTCAAGCCGGCAAGTTCGAAGGTCACGAGCAGGGAATGATGGGCCACCGGGTCGGAGAAGAAACGGCGCCAGTTTGAGAACCCCGCCCATGTCAGCGGGCCGATCACGTCCCACTTCGTGAAGGAAAGGAACAGGGCGAGGACGGTCGGGATCACGACGAAGGCCCCGTACAAGACCAATGTCGGTGATATCCCGAGCAGGTCGGCGAGGAAGTTGCGGTGGCGCGCCGTGACATTTCCAGAGCGTGGGCGACCAACTTGGGTCTCTCGGAGGAGCTCGGTACCAGCAGCCATCGGCTCACCTCATCTTATGAAAAGCCCGGCCCCACCGGTAGTGAAGCCGGGCTTTTCGTACGGGTACAACGGGTTTCTGGCCGAGACCTCTACTGGAGCTTGTTCATGACCGCGGCGAATTGCTTCGGGGTCTCCAGGAGCTCGAACACCTTGGCGAGGTTGTCGAGCATGGGTTGAGCCTTGGTCGACCCGAGCGCCTGGTCCCAGGAGTACTGGAAGTAGGGCGCCTTCAGGACGGCGTTGTAGATGGGGGTGAGGTACTGCTTCAACTTCGGGACGGCGTTGAAAGCGCTCGGGTTGACCTTGAGCGCAGGCACAGCGCCTTGGGAGATGAGCTCCTTCGCGTACGCCGGCGTGTCCCAGATCCACTTGGCGAACTGTTCAGCCAAATAGGTCTGCGCCGAGCTGATGTGGGCGGCCAGGCCGACGTAGGTGGTCGTGTTGCCTTCGAGGTCGGCTGGGTTGCCCATTCCGCCCGGCACGGCGGGGAAGGCCCCGATGCCAAGCTTGCCGGCGTTCACCCACGTCGGGTCGTCGGAGGTGAAGAAGCCGATGTCCCAGTCCCCCATGAGCTCCATGCCAGCCACGCCGTTGTAGATCATGGCTGTGGTGAATCCGGTTCCCCAGTCAATGGCGTCGTAGCCCTGTTCGAAAGCACTGGCCTTGACCAGGGTCTGGATGTCGGTGAGGGCCTTGATGATGGCGGGGTTGGACCACGCCCCCGGCTTGTTGTCCTGGATGTTCAGGAACACCTGAGGGCCGCCCTCTCGGTCCGAGAAGTACTCCAGGTACATGAGGCCTTCCCACTCGCCGTTGTTGCCCAGGGCGATAGCGGTGACGTTGTGCTTGGCCAGCAGCGTCACGTCGGCAATGAGTTGGGTCGTCGTTTTCGGGAAGCTGAGGCCGTACTTGGCCAGCAACGGCTTGTTATAGAAGAAGAAGACAGGCTGCGTGCCCGTGAAGGGCATGCAGTAGAGGACGTTGCCGTAAGTGCAACTGCCGAGGGTCGATCCCAGGAAATCGGATTCCCAGGTGGGGTGACCCGCATCGCTCATGCCGGCGTCGCCGATGGGCTGGACGACCTTGGCGGTTATGTACTGCTGGAAGATGCCGCCGCCCCAGGTTTGGAACAGCGCCGGCGGGTTGTTGCCTTGGAGTTGGAGTAGGAGCTTTTGCTTGTAGACGTTGTTGGTGGGGACGATGTCCATGTTGACATGGTCGCCGGGATTGGCCTTGTTGAAGGCCGCAGTCTGCGCCGTGTAGTAGCTGTCAAGGTCCGCGCCTTGGTCTTGGACCTCCACGCTGATGGTGGCTGTCGGCGCCGACGAAACTCTGGCGCCGGACGAAGCTGTGGCGGGTACAGCGACGGCAACGAGGGCGGCAAGGCCTGCCAACAGGCTTGCTCCCGAAAGGCCGACTACGCCGCGACGTAGCACTGGGTGCTTCAGCGGTTCTCGAGACAATTCTCTATTCCCTTCTTGCTCTCCCCTTACGGGTCGGAACCGAACTCTCATGATCACCTCTGCCGGAGGGCAGAGCAGACCGAACCCCCTTTCTTGGACGGTGAAGCCCGGCTGATTCGCAGTCGAAATATTTCGAAGACTTTACTTAGTTGTTACGAGAGGCACTGTACACCTCGTCCCTAGGGGCGTCAAGGTCCTAAAAAGTGGTCTTTGACTGCGATTATGCTCACTGTTCCGCTAACGCGACCACGCACGTAACAGGCCACTCCTGGGGTTGCCTTTCGCCTGTCATCTGGGTTACGGGTGCGGCAGTCGCTAGCAAAGGTCAGGACCGGACCGAAACTTTGCGGAGGAAACACACGAGCTAGTATCTCCTGGTGGGATGAGAGCACGTGACGCGCAAACTGACAGGACCCTGAGAGGGAGCGACCACAGCGCGTCGGCGCCTGTGGCGGCCCCGCGACGAGGCGGAGACGATGGAGCCCAGGCCCGTCGGCCGGTCACGATGGCGCAGATAGCGAAGGAGAGCGGCCTGTCGACGGCGACAGTCTCCAAGGTCCTTAACGGCAGGCCCGACGTATCTCCCCAGACGCGCAAGAGGGTTCAAGACGTCCTGTTGAGCTCCGGGTACCGCAGACGAGGAGGCAGTGACGCTCCGCCGCTCATCGACGTCGTGTTCAACGACTTCGACAGCCCCTGGGCGGTCGAGATCGTCCGGGGCGCTGCTGCTGCCGCTCAAGCACTGGGGCTCACAGTCGCCCTCACGGCGCTGTCGGAAGGAGACGAGCGCCGAGTCTGGTTCAACCACATAACCTCCCGCGGCACCCGAGGGATCATTCTGCTGCTCTCCCAGGTTTCCGAGCGCCAGAGGGGAGAGCTCACGGTGCGGGGCCTGCCGCTCGTTGTGATCGACCCGACCGCGGAGCCCGGTCCGGAGGTGAGTTCGGTCGGTGCGACCAACTGGTCCGGCGGGCTCGCCGCGACTAAGCACTTGGTGGACCTGGGACATCGACGCATCGGGATAATCACCGGCCCCCCTGAGCTGTTGTGCAGCCGAGCGCGCCTCGATGGTTACCGCGCCGCTCTCGAGAGGGCGGGCCTGTCCGTCGATGACAGGTTGGTGAGATTGGGCGACTTCCGGGTCAAGGCCGGCTACGAACAGGCGAAAGTTCTCTTCAACCTGAGCGAGCGCCCGACCGCCATCTTTGCAGGGAGCGATCTGTGTGCTCTTGGCGTCCTGCGTGCAGCGCGCGAAGCCGGTCTTCATGTTCCCGAGGATCTGAGCGTCGTCGGTTTCGACGACATCCCGCTCGCAGAGTGGAGCACCCCCCCACTGACGACGGTCCGCCAACCGCTGGCCGAGATGGCTGCGGTGGCCGTACGCACGTTGCTCGAAAACGCCGAAGGTGGCCAGCCGCCTAAGCGTCGAGTAGAGCTAGCCACCGACTTGATCGTGCGCGAAAGCACGGCACCGCCCAAAGCGACTCCTCGACCTCTCGCAGATCAGAGGGGCTCCTCCAAACAAGTGCTCGAGGTGCTGAACTGATAGCACGCGACAGCGGCCTTGGTGATCACGAAACCGCCGGAAGTGCAGACCTAGGCCTAGACGGTCCCGCGCAAGCTATAGGTCCCTGGGATCGGGGCGAAGAGGATGCTCAATCCCGGCTGGTCGGTTGGAGAGAACCTGGCTTCCACCGGCTGTCCTGCCGAAAGCCGCAGCGCAGCATCGCAACGTAACATCACCTTGCGGGCGTTCGGCACCTGAAGGCGGACCTCGGTCACGCGTCCTTCCATCCATGCGATGTCCACGACCAACCCCCCTCGCGCCCGAAGGCCAGAGACCTGGCCTTTGGGCCACGTTGTCGGCAAGGCAGGCAACAAGTCGACGGAACCTGCGTGGCTCTGGACCAGCATCTCCGCGATGGCGGCCGTAGCTCCAAAATTCCCATCTATTTGGAACAGGCCCCGAACGGGTAAATCGAAGAAGTTGTCGGATACGAAGTCCTTCAGAAACTCCCGCAGGTGCTTAAAGGCCAGATCCCCTTCAAGCAGCCTCGCCCATAGCGCGATGACCCACGCCCGGCTCCAACTCGCTGTACCGCCACCGTTTTCAAGCCGGTGCTCGAGAGAGCGCCGGACCGCCGCCGCCAGCGCAGGGGCCGACCTTGGCGTCACTTCATCACCCGGGTAAAGGCAGAACAAGTGCGACAGGTGACGGTGCCCCGGCTCTGGTTCGTCGAAATCCTCCCACCACTCCTGCAAGCGGCCGTCACTAGCAACTTGGGGCACGTACAGATTCTCGAGGACCCTGGCCAGTCTTCCTCTCAGCTCCTCGTCCATGCCGAGAACCTCAGAAGCGGCTATGCAGTGGCGGAAAAGGTCCATGGTCAGCCAAACGTCGAGTGTGGAAGCAGCACTGACGGCGGCTTCCCTCCCGTCGGCGGTCAGGAAACTGTTCTCCGGCGAGGTCGACGGGCAAGTGACCAGCGTCCCGCTGGGTCCCTCGACCAAATAGTCGGCCAAGAAGACCGCCGCTCCGCGCATCGACGGGTACGCACGCTCCAAAAAGGCGCGATCATCGGAGAAGGCGTAATGCTCCCATAGGTGCTGGCACAGCCACGCGCCGCCCATCTGCCAGTTGACCCAATAAGGATGTGCCTCCTCGTTGCCGACCGGCCAACTCGAACGCCAGAGATCAACGTTGTGGTGCGCCGTCCAACCGTCGCAGCCGTAGAAGTCGCGTGCCGTGCTCGCGCCGGCTCGTGAGAGGTCGGCGACGAGCCTCATGAGCGGTTCGTGGCACTCGGCCAGGTTGGTCGTCTCCGCGTGCCAGTAGTTCATCTCGGTATTGATGTTGGTTGTCCAGTTACAACTCCAGGGCGGACGCACCTGGTCGTTCCATATGCCCTGCAGGTTCGCCGGCTGGCTGCCTGGTCGTGAACTCGCCATCAGAAGGTAACGGCCATAGTGGAACAACAGTGCGAACAGGCCGTCGTCAGCGATGCCATCGCGCAGCGCTCTTAGCCGCTCGTCGGTCGGCAAACGGCTGGCGTCGCCTTCCCCCAACTGCAACCAGCACCGGTTGAAAAGCACCTGATGTTCTCGCACATGCCGCGCCCGCACAGCAGCGTACGATTCCGCCAGCAACGGGGTGAGCACCTCGTGGCATGCATGCCGGAGCATGAGAGGGTCTTCGACCGGCGAGACGCCGAAGCCCGCATACCCGGTGGCGGAGGTCAGGAACAAAGTGACAGCCTGAGCACCCTCCACCCGGAAAGACCCGTCGCTTTCTTGACGCACCCATCCATCTATGACGTTCACGCCCAAACCAACGACGAAGCGCAAACCAGACCCAACGTCGTAAACAACAGACGGTTCTTCGGCCCAGTAATCCGGGACGACGTGCTCGGGCGCCCTGCCGTCCAACCAGGCCATGCCTTCGTCCCCGTGGGAGCGTCCGTTTGGATGAGGGCTTCCCAACGCGATTGTCAGGTTGAGTTTCGCGGCACCCGTCACCGTCAGGTTCATCACAAAGGCGCGGTCAGGGAACGAGACGAACGCTTCCCGCTCGTACAGGCTTTCGTTTATCTCGCAACGGACCGAGGCTACGCCCTCTAGGAGATCTAACGATCTTTCGTAGTCGCGCAGCTCGCCGGCGTCCTCGACGTCAACGCTAAGCCATCCCAGGGGCTGGTACGCCTCGTTGAACGGTCCCTGAAGGCGGTGCACAAGCGTGTCGGCGGCAACATAGTCACGCCGTTCGAGCACGGCGGCACGCAGCTCCCTTAGTAGTAACACGGAGTTCTCCACGTGGGCAACCCGGGGGCCACCGGACCAGAGCGTGTCGACGTTAAGGTCGACCCTTTCCTTGCGACGCTCGCCCCATAGCATCGCCCCGAGACTGCCGTTGCCGAGGGGCAGCGCTTCGAACCACTCGTGCGCCGGTTGGCGGTACCAAAGCCGGAACTCCTTAGCAGAGTCCAATTCCGTCCTCTCCTTTGCATCTGTCGAACAGTGAGCCTAGAAACCAGCCGCCTGTACTCGCCTTGCCCAGGCCTTGACAATCGAAGATGTTCGTGTGGCGTTTTAACTCCAGCTTGTCTCAATTAGCGCACCTGGCTCGTCTCCTTGAAAACCTTGCAGAACAGAAGTCATGGTCGGTGTCGCGGGCGGTTCGGCCGTCGAGTCAGCTTCCGCTTGCGAAGACCTCGATACCGAGCACCGCCCCGTCTCGGAGTAACGGAGGGATTCTCTCCAGCGGAGCGTTTCCGGTCGCCAACGCGCCCCGGCCTCACGCGCTTGTGGCGCCGGCAGCAGAGCTTGAGTCAAAGCAGAGGTGGTCATTACGAGCAATATTGATCATCTTGTTGGGTGACTCAGATCGCCTCCTTCGTCGGGCCGGAGACAGGAGGAGGCCCTTTCTGGGTGCCAGACCTCCGTCTGATGACGGAAATGCAGGTGAAATGCCCCTTGCGCGGGCGCCCGGAGCTACGTAGGGTAAACGAGGTCAAGGTTCACTCACCGGGAAGGATCGCTCATTATGAGCAACTTCGAGCACGAGCTGGCCACGCAACCGGAGATGTGGCGGCGCGCCGCTGAGCTCGCGTCCACCGTGACGCTGTTTCCAGCAGGCTCTCGGGTCGCCTTTGTTGGCTGCGGCACCTCGCTCTACGTCGCCCAGGCGGCCGCTGCATACAGGAATGGACAATTGCTCGGCGAGAGCGACGCGTTCCCCGCCTCGGAGGTGCCGCCGGGGCGCAGGTACGACGCGGTCGTCTTGATCTCCCGCTCAGGAACGACCACTGAGGTGCTCGACGCAACGGTCGCGCTCGCTCCGGACACGCGTACCTTGACCATCACCGCCGTGGACGACAGCCCCCTCGCCCGCCTCGTCACCGAGCGGATCGTTCTCTCTTTCGCTGACGAGCAATCGATCGTTCAAACCCGCTTTGCCACAAGCGCCCTCTCTCTCCTGCTCGCTAGCTTCGGGTGGGACGTCGGTGCGTCCGCGGCCAGGGCTGAGGTGTTCCTTGGCGAGGAGCCTGAAGAGGTTGGTGCAGCCGAGCACTTCGTCTTCTTGGGCCGGGGCGTCGCCGCCGCCCTGGCGAATGAAGCAGCGCTCAAGTTCCGCGAGGTGCTGGGCGCCTGGACCGAGTCCTATCCCACGATGGAGTACCGTCATGGCCCGATCTCGGTCGCCAGCGAGCGATCGCTCGTGTGGATCCTCGACGACGCCGAGCCGAGCATTGACGATGAGATCTCGATCACGGGCGCACGTGTCCTGCGTAGTGGGAGCGACCCGCTCGCCAGTCTCGTCCGGGTCCACCGCGCAGTGCAGCAACTCGCCACGAGGAGGGGCATCGATCCCGATCACCCCCGATTCCTTGCTCGCTCGATAATGCTCGACCGCCACTGAGATGACGAGTGGGGCGCCCAACGCCGTAATCGCACTCGACATCGGAGGCACGAAGATCGCTTCGGCGATTGGCGAGGCCGACGGTGAGCTGCGACGTTGGCGAATCGTGCCAACCGAGGCCGAGCGCGGCGCCGAACGGGTACTTGAGTCCGCCCTCGCCCTCGCCAGCGAAGTGCTTCGCGAGGAGCGGGCCAGTGGCGGTGACGTCAGCGCCATCGGCGTGTCCACGATGGGGCTGACCCGTGTCGATCACGTCGATCTCGCACCCAACGTCCCGGGCTGGGAGATCCTCGCCATTCCCGCGGCAATCGAGAAAGCCTTTCCCACGCTTCCAGCGGCGTTCGGCAACGACGTAAAGCTGGCAGCGTTGGCCGAACTCACCTGGGGTGCACTCGCCGGCGTGGCCTGTGGCGTCTACCTCAACCTTGGCACCGGCATCGCCGCCACGCTCGTAGTCGACGGACAGGTTGTCGAGGGTGCTCACGGGGCGGCGGGCGAAATCGGCTACTGGCTCACGGACGGCCCCGCGACGACACGAATGGCGGCGGACGGCGCCGTTCCGACCGAAGAGGACCTGGGCGGCAGGGGTGTCGCTCGCCAGAGCGCCGAGGTCTTCGGACGCGCACTCGAACTCACCGAGCTCATCGAACGAGCCGAGGTCGACGAGCGCGCAGAGGCGCTGCTGCAAAGCCTCTGGGACAAGATAGGGACCCTCGTCGCCAATCTGGCGATTGTCTGCGACCCGGAAGTCCTCGTCCTCGGCGGTGGCTACGTTCGATCCGACCGCTTCCCCATAGATGCCATCGCCCGCTTAGTCGCGCGGGCTGTTCCGTATCCGCCGGAGGTAGTACGCGCCCACTTCGCGGGCGACGCATCGCTCCACGGTGCGGCAGCGGTGGCACTCCATAACTGCTCCGGCGTCGCCAGCTCGGCTTCGCGCGCCGCCCTAGCCGGAACCAGCAATCGGAGGCCTACACGGTGACCTTGAACGGCCCCCATCACAAGACCTGCACGTCAATGCTCACACTCGGCGCCGTCGGTCGCGCCGGACTCGCCCACGCTGACGGGAGTGGCTTCACGTCGGGGTGCCCTCGCTGGCGCCGGGCAACGCTGGCCGCCGGTCTCGCGACCGAGACGGCCGCCCACCAAGGAGCGAGCCAGGCCGCGGCCATGCGCCATAACGCTTCGCAGTGCCTTCTACCACAAGCATGCAATCAGTGAATGACTAGCTGAGGACAAATAGGAAAGGGGAACGATGAGCAAGAGCACATGGATACATAGGACAGCGTTCAAGGCCACTGCTGTGGCTGCCGTCGCGTCATTGGTGCTTTTCGGGAGCGCCGCGGCCGCTTCGTCAGCCACTCGCCACACCAGCGCGAGCGGTGTGACGATCAATGTGGCCATCGCCTACCCCGCCCCACCGAAGGCGATGCTCGCCAAGTTCACGAGCCAAACAGGCATCAAGGTCAACTGGTCCTACCTGCAGTGGGACGACCTGCAGACCAAGATCGCCGCGGCGGCGGAGGCCGACACCTACTTCGCCGACGTGACGGACGTTGACTGGTCGAAGGTGGGCGAGTACTACGTGACGAAGTGGTTCCTGCCCCTCAACGACTACTTCCCGATCAGCTCTCTCGGCTCGCAGTACCCGCAACTCAGCTCCTTCGTGCGGGACGGGACGCTCATCGGGATGCCGATGGACGTGTCGCTGCTCGTGACAACCATCAACGAGAAAGCGTTCCACAAGGCTGGAATCACCTCGGCGCCGACGACGCTTTCCCAGTACACAAAGGACCTGCAGACCCTGCAGTCCAAGCACATCGTCGCTCACCCGCTCGACATCCCCTTTGCCGCTGCCGAAGGGCTCTCGACCTACTGGTACGAGCTCACAGCAGCGATGGGCGGCCAGGTGCTGAGCCCCTCTTACAAGCCGCTTTTCTCCTCACCGTCGTCTCCCGGTTACAAGGCGATGGCCTGGATGGTGAACGCCTACAAGAGCGGGCTCGTAGCAAAGGCCAACCTCGACTATGAGGACTACCAGGGATTCGAGACCGAAATGGCGCACGGGCTCGTCGCGAGCGTCTTCTCCGACTACTCGGGAGATATCGGCACGATCTATGACGTCCCGAGCCAGTCGAGCGTCGTCGGTGACGTCAGCTACGTGGCGACGCCAGGGGTCTCCGGCGTAGCGCCCAACCTCGGCAACCCCGACGGGATAGGCATCCCACGCTCAGCCGAACACGTGCAGGCGGCGGTCGAGTTCATAAAGTGGATGGAAGAGCCTGCGAACCAGGCGGCCTTCGCTGGTGCCGCCGGACCTAAGAACGTCATCAGCACCTTCCCGCTTCCGTCCAACCGTGGCGGGCTCAGCCTCCTCGCCGCGTCCGGCAAGGTCCCCGGGGCGACCGCTCTCGTCAACTTGGTCGAGCATCACGGGCGCGCGGTGTTCCCGGCGGGCGCACCACCCTGGTATCCGAACTTCAGCAACGCCGTCTACACCAACCTGCACGCCGCTGCTGCCGGCCAGGAGAGCGTCGCCAGCGCTATCTCGGCCATCGTCTCGGAAGTGAACAGCCTCAATAGTTAGGCAGTCGGGACGGGTCCCGGCCGGACGGCAACTTGCGCCCGGCCGGGACCTCGAGCTTGGGAGGAAAGAGCGTGTCGCAGCCCGCGGTCTCGAGTCGGCGCCGGCGGCCGGCGACGAGACTCACGCGCCGACGTTCGAACCGGTCAGAGGCCATGGGCTACGCCATGGTCGCACCGCTGCTCGTCTTCATCATGGCGCTCGCGCTGTATCCAACAGTGCTCACGACTATCGACGCGTTCATGCACATCGACGCGCTCAGCCCGCCGAACCACTTCGCAGGCTTCGGCAACTTCACCGCCATCTTCTCCAACCCACAGATCCGCCAGAGCTTCGAGAACACCGGCTGGTATGTCGTCTTCGGTGTCGGGCTCACGCTCGTGCTAGGCACGGCGTTTGGGCTGCTCCTGCAACGACGCTTCCGCGGCCGGGGCGTCGTCCTGGCGATAGTCATCCTCCCCTGGGCGCTGCCCGGGGTGGTAGAGGGTGTGATCTGGTCGTGGATCTACGACCCGACGTTCGGTGTGTTGAACTCGGTGCTCAAGAGTCTCCACCTCATCTCCCAGTACCAGCTCTTCATCGGTACGCGTCAGATCGAGAGCATCCTGCTCACCTCGCTCGTCCAGGTCTGGCAGATAACCCCGCTGGCCACGCTGCTGGTACTCGCGTCGCTCCAGAGCATCCCGGGGGAGGTCTACGAGGCGGCTCGCGTCGATGGTGCTGGCTGGTGGCAGGTGATCCGCCGCATCACGCTGCCCCTTATCCGTCCCGGGCTCGCCATCGCGGCCGTCGAGGCACTTGTTTTGTCACTGAACATCTTCGATCAGGTCTATGTATTGAACTCCGGCGCAACGACGGCCTCGTCGGTGATGAGCCAAACGTACTTCACCACGTTCCAGGGCCTTAACTTCGGGCAGGGATACGCTCTCTCGCTGCTTGCGACGGTTGTGACGGTGGTGCTGTCCCTGGGCGCGTTGAAGATCCTTTATCGGAAGGTCACCTTCTAGATGCGACGGCGGATCGGCGCCTGGGCGCGGCGGGTTGCAATCGGGGTCGTGATCGTATGGTCACTGTTCCCCGTCTACTGGGCGCTCAACACGAGCCTCATGACGAACAGCGAAGCCCAAAGCACTTCCACGCATTTCCTCGTCACCCGGCCGATCTTTTCCAACTATCAGGCCATCTTCGGAGCCGGTCCACAAGCCGCCGCAGCCGCTGGCGGCATCGGTCGGTCCCTCGTAAACATCGTCGTAGAAAGCGGTGGGGCGACGCTTCTCACGCTCGTCATCGCGATCCTTGGGGCCTACGCCTTCGCCCGGCTTCGCTTCCGGCTGAAGAACGTCTTTTTCTACACCGTGCTCGGGACTCTTACGCTTCCGGTTTACGCGACACTTATCCCGCTCTACCGGATCATGAGTGACGTCGGCCTTGTCAACACCTACCTCGGCATCATCCTCGTCTACGCCTCGGGATTCATGCCCCTCGCCATGTGGATCATGTACAACGTCTTTCTCGCGCTTCCACCGAGTATCGAGGAGGCCGCCGTTATCGACGGGGCCTCAATGTTCCAGACTTTCTTCAAGGTCGCGCTGCCCATCGCGAAGCCCGGGATCGCTGCGACCGCGATCATCACATTTCTTCTGGGGTGGGGGCAGTTCATCTTTCCCCTGGTGCTCAGCAGCACTGGGTCGACCGAGCCGCTCACCGTTGTCCTCGCCTCCCTCGAAGGCCGCCACGTCGTCCCCTACACGATCGTCAATGCGGCCGCCATCGTCGCTATTGCCATCCCTGCGGTCCTCGTGTTCCTGTTGAACCGGTGGATTGTGGAAGGCATCATCGCGGGCAGCGTCAAATAATGACGAGTCGATTCCCAGGTCGTGCCGTGAAGGTCCGTGAGAAGAACCTGCCTCCTGCTGGTGGCAACCCCCAGTCGATACTGCCTTCGACATCTCCCGGCAGCCAAGGAAAGAGGGCAGAGAACACGCGAACAGGAGGTATTGAACCCCCCTTGAGGGTCGGACATGGCGCCCGAAATCTCCGCCCACGGATACGAGACAGTCGGCTCCGGTCGATCATCGAGGTCATCGACGACAATGGTGCCGCAGGCGTCGAGGAGCTGGCGGAGTTGCTCTCGGTGTCACCTGCGACGGTCCGCCGGGACCTCGCCCGCCTGGCCGACCAGGGTGTCATCACACGGTCCCACGGCGGGGCCATGCGGGCCGACGCCGGGCTCGAGGTGCCGATCAGCTATCGCCGCGGAACAGCTGTCGCGCAAAAGCGCCGGATCGCCGCCGCGGCAGCAACGTTGATCGGCGAAGGCGCCATCGTCGGCATCACTGGTGGTACGACGACGCTGGAGGTGGCGCGGGCGCTGACACCGGTGCGCAAGCTCACAGTCGTCACTAATGCGCTCAACGTGGGCATGCAGCTTGCGCGCCATCGGAACATCCGTCTCATCCTTACCGGTGGCGTCTGCCGCACGGCGTCATTCGAGCTGTCGGGGCCGATCGCAGAGAGCACCCTTTCGGGTTACAACCTCGACGTGGCCTTCGTCGGCGTTGACGGGATCGATGTTGACGCCGGCTGCACAACCCATGACGACGCCGAGGCGAGAGCGAACGCAGCGCTCGTCAAGATCGCCCGGCACACCGTCATAGTGGCCGACAGCTCGAAGATCGGCCGTGTCGCTTTTGCAAGCATCTGCCGGCTCGACCTCGTAGAACAGCTCATCACCGACACCGAAGCGGACCCGCAAGCCGTGTCGCGACTCGAAGAGGTAGGGCTCAGAGTCGTGCTGGCCTGACTCAGCCTGGGCGGGTGAACACCTGGGGGCGACCTTGCGTCCCGGCGTCCGGGCTCACAAGGAAGCGCCCCGCTGATGACGGCGCCGCTGGCTTTGCGTCCCGAGGCGCCGTCTCCCGCCGGGACCGTTCCGTCAACATGACGGGTCGTTGCCCGGTGTTCAAGGCTCTGCACTCTGAGCCGTCCAGACCTTCTTGCCGTACCCTCAACAGGATTCGATCGGTGAGGACCTCTCCCCGCGTCGGTAATAGCCAGACTTCCTCCAGTGCGGTCATGGGAGGATCATGAGGTGGAAGACGCTCGGTCTAGAAGCGGACGGCTACCCCTACACGCTTTGCTTTCATACCTGTTGGTTGCGTTCACCATCGAATTCGACAATGAGTTCGAGCACCAGATGCCGCATCGCACAACCCGGCACGGCTCGACGCCAGGGCCTGGTCCCGCTCCTTGGCTGGTATCGATGCCTATGTGGGTGCACTGCATGCGATTCGTGCCCGAGGACGGTATTGCGGCCGGTAAGTTCGCCAAGCAGGCCGGACTCAGTGCCAAGAGCGCGCAAATGATACTGAAGCGCATGAGCAAGTGGTGGGGCTATCTTGTCGTCGAGCCCGACCCCGGCGACAACCGGGTCAAACCGCCGCCTTCGAGCTGGCCGGTACGTCCCACCGCGAGCGGCCGACAGGCTCAGCACGTGTGGGAACCGCTGACCGGCGCTATCGAGGCTCGCTGGCGGGCTCGCTTCGGCGAGGAAACGGTCGAGCTGTTTCGGGCGTCACTTTCTGATGTCGTCGGGCGATTCGATATCGAGATGCCGGACTACCTCCCGATCGGTGAAGCGCGCCTTGAGCCACTCTCGACCCCGCTCGAGGAACGGCTGGGCACTTGCCAGACACTGCCAGCGCTGATGTCGAAGGTGCTCTTGGCCTTCGCCCTCGACTTTGAGCGCGAATCGGATCTGTCCTTGGGGATCTACACCGCCAGCGGCGTGGACCGCCTCGCGATTAGCGCCAACATCCTGCGGGTTCTCGACGAGGAAGGAGTCAGAGTCGTCGACATCCCTGTGCTTACAGGCGTCGCAAAGATGACCATCGACAACTGGCTCCGCAGTCTGGAAGAACACCGCTACGCGATCGTCGGGCCGGACTCGGCTGGCAGCCGGTTCAAGATGGCTCGCCTGACACAGAAAGGTCTCAGAGCCCGGGACACCTACTTCCACTGGGCCGACCGAATCGAACTCGAGTCGCACGAACGCCTCGACAAGAAGGCGCTAGCAGCGCTACGGACCTCAACTGAGCAGTTGGCCGTCGCGTCGCCCGCACGCTTGCTCTTGTGGGATGGCATCGATCCCTATCCCGACGGATGGCGAGCCCAACTCCGCCGCCCCGAGACGCTTCCCCACTTTCCCGTAATCTCGCACCGTGGCGGATTCCCGGATGGCAGCTGAGACGACTCCTTAGATCTTCCTCGTGACCTGACGAACGACAGTCGCTGATCGGCATCGCACCATCGAGACTGATCCCCGCTCACAGAGGAGTTCAGCGATGGTGAGCGGGCTCACCGGGCATGGCACCGCCTGATCCTCCAGGCGCACCAACTGGACCTCGAGGCAACAGGTGGCTGATACCTGCCAAGACCGGACTGGGTTGCGCGATCTCGTTGTGGGCGACCGCCTTGGGAGAGGGCCGGCACGACGTGAGCGACGCTCTGGGCCCCAGCTTCGGCCGGATCATGGCGCTGCGCAGAATAGCGCGGGCACCAATGATCATGGGGGAACTCGCCGGCAAACTCGGCATCGCCGCGCCCCTACGCCGCCCTTGTCGTTGATGAGCTCGAGCGGTTCGGCCTTGTGGAACGGCGCCCCCATCCCACCGACCTTAGGGTCAAGCTCGTAGCGGCCACGACCCGGGGATCCCGGCCGCCCGGCAAGCTCGAGCGGTCATGGACCGACCGCCCGCCGGCATGGATACGCTCTCTGAAGTCGAGCTCGAAGAGTTGGCGCGCAGCGTTGAGGCGGTGGCCAACGCGCACCCCCAGGTGAACGGGTCATCTACAAAGAGGGCGCCGGTATGGAACCAGTGACACCGCCGCCCCGCCAGAAGATCGCTTCCCGCTCTCTACTGGCTAGTGACGTGAGTCGGAGATCCGCGTGCAGTAGCTAGCCAGGGTGTCGAGGATCTCGTCGGCGCTCTTGTGCCACACGAATGGCTTGGGCTCCTCGTTCCATCGGGCGATCCAGTCAGCAATGGCCAACTCCAGTTCCTTTGTCGAACGATGGGTTCCCCGTCGGAGCCACTTGTTAGTGAGCTCGGCGAACCAGCGTTCGACCAGGTTCATCCACGAGCTGTAGGTGGGCGTGAAGTGGAGATGGAACCGAGGGTGGCGCAACAGCCACCGGTGGATCTCCGGGGTTTTGTGGGTTGAGACGTTGTCGACGACGAGGTGGACGTCGAGTTCTTCGGGCACGCTGCGGCTGATCAGGTTCAAGAAGCGACGGAATTCGACGGCACGATGGCGCTCGGTCATGTCCGCGATGACATGACCAGAGGCCACGTCGAGTGCCGCGCAGAGGTTGGTGGTTCCTGCGCGGACGTAATCATGGCTCCGTCGCTCGGGGAGCCCCGGACGGAGCGGGAGCACCGGTTGTGTGCGGTCGAGGGCTTGGATCTGGGACTTCTCGTCGACGCAGAGCACGAGGGCGCTGTCGGGTGGGTTGATGTAGAGCCCCACGATGTCACGGACTTTTTCAACGAAGAACGGGTCGGGCGAGAGCTTGAAGGTCTCGGTCAGATGTGGTTTGAGCCCGAAGGCCCGCCAGATCCGAGAGACCGCCGATTGACTCATTCCCGTCGCCTTGGCCATCGAACGCGTCGACCAGTGCGTGGCGTCGAGGGGAGTCTCTTCCAATGTCTTGACGACGACGGCTTCGACGGCGTCATCGCCTATAAGGCGCGGTACCCCAGGTCTAGGTTCGTCGTGGAGTCCCTCAAGACGCTCCGGCGAGAAACCGGCTGCGCCACTTGCCGACGGTGAGCCGAGACACTCCAAGGCGTTCGGCTATCTCGCTGTTGTGACCGCCTTCGGCGCATGCCAGCACTATCCGGCAGCGAAGAGCAAGTGCTTGTGCGCTCGTTGGACGCCGCACCCAGCGTTCGAGCGTCGCACGCTCCTCGTCGCTCAGCACCACTGGATCAAGTACCGACCGTCGCATCACTGCCTCCCATCGTCGTCTACAACGAGACAACGCGTGAGGATGACAGGAAATTCCTCCAAGACTACCTATTTATGACTCAGATCACTAGGGGACCACTGACCCCGACACCAGGGCTCGTCACGCCGCTGCCATTGATCAGCCGAGCGAGCGGAGCGGAGCGGAGTCTTGCACCGCGTGAGCGGCCTGCCGACCCTTCCGCTTCGCCTGACCGAGGGCCTCGC
>Ga0181520_10007311_pt1 | contig 16351 bp, 10 predicted proteins | sample PEATcosm2014_Bin_29_FD_132451 | JGI IMG/M metagenome (GOLD analysis project Ga0181520, IMG submission 132451) | Peatland microbial communities from MTU Mesocosm Facility, Houghton, MI, USA - PEATcosm2014_Bin02_30_metaG | ecosystem: Environmental > Terrestrial > Soil > Wetlands > Peat | place...
CTTGCCGGCCGTTCATATACCCCGTATTTCCCTGTTGAAAAGTGTCGTCCAGCCCGAGCATGAAATCCACTAGAGCATCATTCGTGAATTGCCCGGTAAAATTCACATTGCCACTGTTTAGGGCCCCGCCAATTTGGTTATATTGCCGATGAACCCAATCCGCGCCGACGGAGATGTGATTCCGGCCACGGATCAGGTCCACGTCATCCGCAGCCTGTATGGCGTTGTTTACGAAATTGGATTCACTACAAAACCCACACCCAACGTTGAAATACCCGGTAATCGACAGATTGGTCACATTCGGGGACTGGGCATACATATTGACGCCGAAATCCGGAAGATTCTTCATGTCAGTCGCAGGTCCGCGCTCAATCGCAAGCCGTGACCAGGTTAAATGTGCGCTGTTAAGAGTGTTCGAATTGATCGAATAAGTGTCGCCCAGTGCAACCGACTGGACGCGGTCATGAACTCCGCGTAACTGGGCAAGCAGCAGATCGTTGTCAAAAATCCCCGGACTCTTGTAATCGGTGTAAAAGTAGCGCCCAAACAGAGTGTTCTTGGATGACTGGATCCAGTCCACTCGCCCGATATATTGATTCTCGCCCTGCGGTTCAGGAATCGCATATGTCAATTCTCCGCAAGGATCACTCGAGACGGGCACGTATTTCAGCATGTTGAGAGCTACTTGATTGAACGTGGAGGGATCGACAAAACTGTTTTGGAAGGGCTGCCCCGTCACGGGGTTGACGATGGTCTTTGGCGTGCCGCCGGACTGGCACGTGGCGGATTCAAGTTGGCTGAAGTCCCCACTGAGCGCAGCCTGCGTGGGAACGTGGGAAATGTAGGAACCCGGCGCGGTCCGGATGCGGGTTCCCTGGTATCCGAAAAAGCCGAACAATTTGTCCTTAAGAATTGGCCCCCCAACCGTCCCGCCAAACTGGTTCCTTTTCAGGGAGTCCTGACTTGCAGCGAAGAAATCGCGGGCATTGAAGTCCCCATTTCGCACGAATTCGAACGCATCCCCATGGAATTGATTGGTGCCGGATTTGGTCACGACGTTGACCACGGCCCCGCCATGAACTCCATAGCGCGCCGAAAGGGTACTGGTCTGGACGCTGAATTCCTGAAGGGCATCCGGAAAGGGGAAGGGGAGATTGACGTCGGAAAAGGCGTCCATATGCGCGCCGCCATCCAGCAAATAGTTCGTCCCATTGGCCTGTCCGCCCGCAACCGAAATGTTCACCGCGCTAAAATAGTTTTTGCTGGATTGGAGGTCATTAAAATAGGCGCCATTTGCCGGGCCGTTATTCGATGCTGCGCCCGCCAATAGAATCAAATCCGTAGCTTGGCGGCCGTTCAAGGGCAGTTCGAGAATGCGCGTTTGATCCATAACTTGTGCAACGGAAGTTGTCTGGGTCTGCACCATGTTCGCATTGGCCGTTACCTCGACTTGCTGCCTGACCTCTCCAACCTTCAGCGCGATGTTGATGGAGATGTTGTTGCTGACCTCCAGACGGATTCCGGTTTGAACGTATCCGTTGAAACCGCTGAGTTGTGCCTCGAGCTTGTAAGGCCCAACGGCCAGGTCGGGGAAAACGTAGGTTCCATCCGGGCTACTAACCGTTGTCCGGACCTGTCCGGTGTCAGTCTGCGTGGCGGTTATCTTTGCATTCGGCACTGCTGCGCCGCTTGAGTCGGTCACGACGCCGGAAATCTGGGCGTTCGCCACCGCCTGACCCCATAGCGGTGCCGAACTAGCCGTGAGCAGAATTAACACGAATGTCAGTAAAGCGCCTGAAATGCCCTTCATCATGTCGCCTCCCGTCCTTGCAAAATAGACTCGATAGACGTTCGGCCTTCGAGTCAGATATAAGTAATCGATTACTGAAACTAATGCACGCGCCGAGGAAATGTCAAGAGGTTTTTCCAGACCCACGATTGCGGTTTCATTTGTATGATATGGGCTAAATGATTCTAACTAGCCGTGTCATTCCGGGGAGAGAGGCCGTTGGGGTAACCGTGCCGGGGTTGCCCGCGTAAACACGCGACGGCCGTAGTGAAGAGAGAATTTAAGTAATCGATTCCTGGCACAGGCTTCGGCGGCGATTGGCGCCTTATGGAATGCCTTTGCGTTCGCTCACGGTGAGCACCAGCGCCCCCCTCCCAGTGGCCCTCTCAATCCCGTCAAGCTTTTCCGCTGATCAACCGGATGAGCCGCGGGTTACTGCCCACTTCCGCGAAACGCGGAAGCCCGTGCTTGACTCGACGCGGTGAAACTCATAATGTGCTCTTGGACAAATGAATTTACACCTCTCCGAGTCACCGCCGCCGAATTCACGACGGAGCTTTCTTTCCACCGTCAGCGCAATTCTCTTTTCGGCGATTTGTGCTTTTCGAAAGCCCTTGCGATTTTGGGCCGAGGCGTTCCAAACGAAATCTACCCACCCCCTTTCGTTGACGCAAGGAGCCTTGGACCTGCATGACATTTTCAAGGATGAGATCCGTGCCAACTTCAAAGATAATGTCTACGCTGCGCTGGGAAACAAGCTGCAACTGGACGGGGAAGCCTATATCCGGGTCGCGAGGGCTTTGGCCACCTCCGATTTTCTCGACATCATTCGATCCAGTCCGATGGACGAGAGGGAACGCCAGCGATTGATCATCGAGCAGACCGCGAAGGCTGAAGCGGCTTTCGTCTCCGCTGTCGATTGCCTCGATTGGCCGAAGTACGTGGTGGATTTGGGGAACCAACAAATCCGCGTCTCGGGGTCCGAGCACCTGAATCTGTATGCCAGGAAAAACCAGCCACTGCTTCTAATCTTGAAGAATCGGAATCCGTCGCCGCTAAGTGTTCGCATTGCGAGTCGTGACCTTCATCTCCCATTAGCTGAAGCGACTGTTGAAGCACATTCGAGCCGATACTTACTGGCCTCGATCACGCCGCAGGGGGCAGGCAAGCGGAAGATAACAGCCACTTTCACAACCGACGAGTGCGTACGCGAGTTTCTCGCAATGGCGGATGTGGTTGAGACTGCGCTCCTTGAGGGCGTGCTGCTGGCCGGACCGCCGGAGTCGGAGCCGCCCATCGCCCGGGTTCGAGTCACCGATCTCGAAGGTAGATATTTCCCACCGGAGTTCCAGCCCTCAGGAATTATCCGGATGCCCGCCGCGCCGAATGACGTGAACGCCGCGCGCTGGGCTTACGCGGAGGGCAAATTCCAAGTGCGCGTACCGCTGGGGAAGGTACGCGTCAGCATACGCCGTGGACTCGAGTACCGGAGTCTGGACGTGGAAATTGACCTCGCTGGGGGCGGACCGTTCCGCAGGGAGTTCATCTTACGGCGCTGGACCCGGATGGAAAAGGAGGGCTTTTATCCGGGCGACATGCACTGTCACATGCTCGACCCTCAAACCGCTTTGTTCGAAAGCCGCGCGGAAGGCCTTGCAGTGGTCAACGTGATGGTGTTCAAGCACCTCGAGGACACTTATGCGCGGGAACACTTCACGGGGGCCCTCGACGCCGCATCCGACGCCAGCCACTTCATCTATTACAACGAAGAGTACCGTAACGAGCCGCTCGGGCATATCGGATTAGTGAACCTGAAGAAGATCGTCGAGCCCATTGCCACGGGCCGCCTCGGTCTCCATTGGCCAACGATTATGCGCTTTGACAGCCTGAACATGCCGTTGCCGTTTCATGGGGACGCCAGTTCGCCGGACTTCCCTCTGCTGTTGCAAGCCATGCGCGAGACTCACCGGCAAGGCGGTCTGGTGGATTGGGCGCATCTCCGGTCGAGTCAATGGGAGTTTCCGCTTGACGCCGAAGAAGGCCAGATCGACTTTGCCGATATTATGACCCATACCGAGATTCCACAGGATCTGGCGCTTTGGTATGCGCTCTTGAATTGTGGATTTCGCATTCCGGCGTGCGCGGGGACCGACAGGATTGAGCCTACCGAGCCAGTTGGCCACCAGAGGACATATGTTCATCTGGATGCGGCGTTGAGTTATGAGGCCTGGATGAAGGGGCTCAAGGCTGGTTGCTCGTTCGTCACCAACGGACCGATGTTGCAACTCGACGTAAACGGTACGAAGCCGGGGGGAGCAATCTCCCTTTCCTCCCCGGAAACGGTACGCATCTCCTCATGGGCTCGCTCGCAGCTGCCTTTTGAGCGGCTCGAAATCATCGTGAACGGGGAAGTGGTGCAAACTGCCGCCGCGCGCGAGAACGGGAAATCAAGCGCGATCGCGTTTGCGCTTCCCGTCAAGGAGAGTTGTTGGATTGCGTCCCGTTGTATGGGCAAATGGAATAAGGAACTCTTTTACAGCCACCCCGTGTTCGCTCATGCTAATCCTGTCTATCTTCGCGTTCGAGAGGCGCGGATCGAAAAGGGCGAAAGCGCGCGATATCTTCTCGGCTTCCTTGAAAAGCTTGATCGCTGGGCCGCTAAGGAAGCACATTTCGAGACCATTCAACAAAAGGAAGAGGTGTTAAGGACGATCCGCTCCGGCATAGGATACTTCAAGAGAGTGTCGCTCCGTTCATGACGGCATCCGCTGCGGGCAACCCGTCTTGCCAGAAGCGTGTTCGCGTTTGCTTTTGCCAGACTGCTGCTCTCTTTCTTGGCCATTCGCCGGCTTAGCTCGAGATCGAAAAGGTCCCATCCCTTAAAGCTAACATTCTGAGACGGCATGCTTGAATAGCTGTTGATATCGGCCCAAATAGCGAGGTCGTGGACGCGGTCGAGGGATTCTAGAAACGGAACGGTGTTACAGGTGAGCTAGACCGGGCATACTCCGATAAAACCCGGACGTTCTCCGCCGGGGTATCGCGGGGTATTTCGCATCCCGCCCCGACGACGAAACGTTCTCCCGCCTGCCGATGGCACTCATGAAGTTCCTGCCAGATAGTCTCGGGCGTCCCGTCGCGCAAGGTTCGCACCGGGTCGATGTTCCCCATCACGATTTGTTGTGGGCCCATTCTTTCGCGCGCCAGGGAAACCGGAGATAGCGAGTCCAGATCAACGATGTCGCATCCCAACTGACCGATCTTTTCCAGAATCTGCCGGGTGTTACCGCAAATGTGGAGCCGCACATAGGCTCCCCAGGAGTGAATGGCATCGACCATTTGCTTCTCGAAGGGCCAGATCATCTCAGCATAAGTTTGGGGACTGACCAGTGAGGCGGCGGCGTCTCCGACGGCAATCAAATCGGCTCCGGCCTCGATCTCGGCCTTAGCCCAACCCAGTTCCATTTCAACGGCGAAGGCGAAAAGGTCGCGGAGAAAGGCGGGATCGTCATACACGTCGAGCATGAGGGCGTTAATACCTCGCAGATCTGCTGCCTCGGCAATCGGACCCTCCACCCAAGCCTCGATCAGCTTCTCCTTGCTGGCCCGCTCTTTGAAGAGGGCGACGGCGCGCAGGCCATTGTTCATACGGCCCGGAGCATGAGGGTCGGGGACTCGCAGCGTACGGAGAGTGCGCTTGTCGGCAAGCAGGGAGTTGGATTCATCGAGGGCGGGCGGCTGATCGCGAAAATACTTCACCGCGGCACCACAATCCGCAGCTTCGCACGCCGGGTCGGTTCCAAAGCTGACATAGTCGAAATCGAAGTCCTCCGCCACGCGAATCTGCCCCTCGACATGGACGCGATAATCCGTGGCGTAATCAAGGTACACCGCGCTAATACGGTCGGAAGCAAACATCATGGTGAGAGGCATGCACGTCAAGTGATCCACTGGACGGCCGGCCAATAATGCCAGTGCGCGTTCCCTTCCGTTCATCGTCCTCCCTCCGAGGGTTGGCGTGTCATTCGTCGCTTGCCTATTTACGCCGGATAACCGAGCGGAAGCCAGTCTCCGCCGAGCCACTTGCTTCAATCTTCACCCGACCCGAAGGTCGGGTGCTGCGTTTCGGCCAACGGCTTTGTGCTCTATGGATATGGGTTCAATCCTCAGCCGAAAGAAACCAGGGGGTTGTTCGGCGGCGCTTAAAGCAGCCAAATAGACTTCGTGCCGGATGCGGTTCAAGGCGTCGCCTTGCTTGCCGCTCAAGGCAAGCTGGTTCGCTTCGAAAACTCGCGCCAAGTCCACAAGAGATGTAGCTTGGCCTCGGCTCGCTGACTTTTCGGGATTAAAGTGACGCTCTGTATCAAGAAAGTCGCCGTCCACCAACGCCGAGAAGAGCATTCGGAGGAAGAACTCGGCACCGAGTTCTAAGCGAACGAACGCCGGAAGCCGAAGGGAGATTTCGGGCTCCAGCGGCAATCCGGAACGCTGCGCGATTGCTAACGCCTCGTTCACGCGCCCGTCATCGGCCTTATCGCGTAGCCAGTTCTTCAGGTCTGCGCGGGACAGCAATCCTCCATGATGCCCGGCGACCAGGAAAGCCAACGCGTCCCAGAGCTTTGAGGCCTGCACCGCTCCGGCGCCCTTGTGATCTGGGCCATGGTGCGCAGCGATGGCGCTCAGATAAGCCTGGAAGTCGGGATGAAATTTGCCGAGGTCGTGCCACAAACCGACCCAAAGGCCCGGGTCCCCAGCTCCGAACTTTGCCGCAAATCTCGACGCGAGCTCGGCGACCTGTTGCAAGTGGGTTGCGAGGCCGTGCTTGAAGCCACGGCTGTTCTCTGAATGTGCGAAGGCCATTGGCGGAAACCACGAAGGCCGGCGGCGTGCACGTAGGCCCAAGGCAAATGTCTTGAAACGCCGTCATGGTCGCAGGCGCGATTATACGCCTATTCTCGGGCCGAAATGCAACACGGCTGGCTCGCCGCAGACTCCAAGTTACGGAATCTGCGCCGATGGGGGTGCCATCGGGGTGGTTAACTTAGTGGGTACTTGACAAATGTGGTAACATGTGCTATAGTTGTCGGATAAGGTCGGACAAGGCGCTTAGGGCCTGCCGGGTACGTTATGCCAGAAAGTCCTCTTTTGTTTTCGTCCGTAGTTCCAGCCTGCGGTTTCTGCCTCCAAGTGCAGCCGAGGAGTCGAGGAGCGCAAAAGCAAGGGCAGGTGGGCAGATGGGCAGATCGTTGTCGAGGGATTGGACACTGATTGCCGACCGCAAGCGACGGACCGCAGGCCGGAAAGTGTTGGAGGGCTCCCCAACGTCTCGGCTCCTCAACCTATCGACCGCAAAATCAGGGGAACAAAGCGAGAATGTCTATGAAAACAAAGGATAAGTACTGGAGTGCACCCCAAAAGTGAGACAAATATAATAGGGACACATTTCAGCGAATGGGGAATGGAGGTGTTCCTTGAAGGGTGCACACAAGCGGGGGCGCGGCAAGCGTCGGGTGTACGCGCCGGAGTTCAAGCTCAGGGTGGTGCAACGGATGATAGCCGGAGAGGCGGTGGCGCGTCTGAGTCGGGAGGTGAAGGTCAAGCGGGCGATGCTTTACCGCTGGCGCGATGACTATCGGAAAGAAGGGATGGCGGGATTGCAGCGTCCGATGGGGCGGCCGCCACTTAAGCTGGACGAAGTGATGCCGGCGGGGGAGGCGCGGATGCGCCAGTTGGAGCGTAAGGTAGGCCAGCAGGCGCTGATGATCGATTTTTTGCAAAGAGCCTTCAAGCGTGTCAAGGGGTTACGCCCGGCGAGCAAAGGGCCTGGCGGAACGGCATCTATGGAGAGATCGAGGCCATGATGCAGCTTGAGGGCGCACGACTATCGATCGAGGAGGCTTGCCGCACCGCCCAGGTGGGCCGAGCGGGATTCTACCGGTCTTTTCAGGAACACGCGCCGCGGCAAGCCGAGACCGAGCTGCGCGACCGCATCCAGCGGGTGGCGCTGGAGAACCGCTTCTATGGCTATCGCCGGGTGGCGGCGGAACTGCGCCGGCAGGGGATCGTGGTGAATCACAAGCGGGTGCTGCGGGTGATGCGGGAAGACAATTTGCTGAGCCTACGGAAGCGCCGCTTCCTGCTGACCACCGATTCCCGCCACTATCGCCCGATCTACCCCAACCTTGCGGCGGGGCGTGAGATTACGGCGCCGAATCAAGTCTGGGTCGCCGATATCACGTACCTCCGCTTGCGGGAGGAGTTCATCTTTCTGGCCGTGGTGCTGGATGCCTTTTCGCGCCGCGTGGTGGGGTGGGCACTGGGCGAGAGCCTTCAGGCCAGTCTGGTTCTGGAGGCCCTGAACCGGGCGCTGGCGGACCGCGCCGTTCCCAGGGGCATCATTCACCACTCCGATCAGGGCCTGCAGTACGTCTCGGCGGAACTGCTGGATCGCCTGTTGGAGTGCGGCTTCCAAATCAGCATGAGCCGCAAAGCCGCCCCTTGGGAGAACGGCTACGCGGAGAGCTTCATCAAAACACTCAAGACCGAGGAAGTGTCGCTGCGCCAGTACCAGAACTTGCAGCAGGCGCGCCAATCCCTCGGCCACTTTCTCGAAGAAGTCTATAACCAGCGCCGCTTGCATTCCGCCCTGGGTTACTTGCCGCCGGCACAATTCGAGCGCGACTGGCACGAACAAAACCATCAGGAGGCCGCTGCGCGGCAGCTTCTCTTATGAGTTTTCTCAGGCATGGGGAAATCTATCATTGCGGTGAGGGCGCGATCCCGCAGGACCACGCCCTCGCTCATCGCAACGATGAGTCTCCAGCTGGCTATTCCTCAGCGGGTTGCTCTCCAGCAGAGCCCGCCTCCGCTTCACCAGCCAGCGCCATCATGCTACGGTGGTTTTCCCTTGCCAAGGTCTTTGCAGCGAATGGTAAACTGTCCCTAATTTTACTGTCTCAGCTCAGGGGTGCGGTCCATACAAAATGTCTGGTAGCGCAGACCGCCGTTCCTGCGGTCTGCGGCTTTTCCATGATTGCTGCGGCGAGCCGCGGACCGCAAACACGGCGGTCCGCGCTACGCCAAGATCGGGGGAACAAAGCGAGAATGTCTATGAAAACAAACAGTCGAGGAGTTGAGCAGTCGAGAAGTCGCGAATCCGATCCAGGAAGTCAAGCGGTAGGATGCCGACTGCTTGTCACTCTTCGACTCTCAACTCTCGACTTCTCGACCTGAACAGGTTACTACCCGCGATGCCGAGTTGTCGTCCCCAATCCGGTTTCTGTGGTATCCTCCATGCCTTATTGTCCATGGATGATGTTGCCGATGGCATAACTGAATAGCCGCTAAAAAGCCCCGGCTCTTCGCATGGGAGCGGTTTCTTCGATGACTCAATGAATCAATGGCTCAATGGCCCAATGAATTAGTCGCACCAAAGTACTATTGGAGGCCGAATTCCTCGGATATACCGTCCGTTATGAGTTATCAGAAGGAGGCTCCAATCCAATCGAGGTAATATCCGTCACGACGATACGCCGACCGATGGCGCATACGTTGTCTTTGATGCGTGAGCCAGCCTGTGGCCAGAATTGATGGGGCACAGATCAGCCCAATTTGCCGGGGATGAGTCCGTACAACGACAACCCGTCTAACGACCTGACCTCGACGCCGAGCGGCACCAGCACGTATAACGCAAACAACAACACGCGAATCGATGCGAGCGAAAAGGCGCACACGTGGGCCTGGGGACTCAATTCTCCGGGACGGGGTCAATGCGCGCTGGTCCTCATTATTATTCTATTCATCTGTGTCGAACTGACGGGTTGCGGCTCGACGACTTCGCCCACTGGAAGCGGGTCCGAGCCGACGATCGCTTCCTTTACGGCGGATCCGACGAGCATAAGCTCCGGTACAAGCAGCACACTGAGTTGGATAGTAGCAGGGGCGGCGAGTATTGCCATCACGCCGGGGACATTCACGTCCACATCCGCGACTGGTTCGACGAGCGTGAGCCCGGCGGCGACGACCACCTATACACTGACGGCTACCAATGCCGCGGTCTCGACCACTTCTACGCTAACCGTTACCGTAAACACAAGCAAACCAACAATCAACTCCTTCTCAGCGAGCCCCGCAAGTATCACTGCGGGTTCCAGCAGTACACTGAGTTGGGCGACGACTGGGGCGACGAGCATCGCCATCACGCCGGGGACATTCACGTCCACATCCGCGGCCGGTTCGACGAGCGTGAGCCCAACGGCGACGACTACCTACACACTGACGGCTTCCAACGCCGCGGGCTCGACTACATCCACGGCAACAGTCACTGTAACAGCGTCCGGCGGTCCGCTGGCGATAACGACCACTTCATGCCCAGGCGGAACACAAGGCGCAGCGTATGAAGGCTGCACAATAGTCGCTACCGGCGGCTCTCCACCTTACGCCTTTTCCGTAGCCGCGAATTCCAGCCTTCCTCCATTGCCTGAGGGAATGTCTCTCGATGCCACAACAGGCGCCATCAGCAGCGCACTGATCGGCGGTCAAGGAACTTACACGCCCGAGTTTGTAGTTACGGACTCAACCAGTGCGCAGGCGACTCAGAACATCAGCTTCGCCATCAACGGCAATAACGCCTTCCTCGCAAACATCTTTCCGGCAACTTCCATTTTTCACCACCGCGTGGACGCAGCCACGACAAGCTTACCCGTAGATACTTCCCCCGCAGCGCCTATGTACAGCGGCTATTTGCCAGAGACGGTTAAGCCTTTCTTCGGCAACAATTCGGCTGCTCCCTTTCCCAATGGAATACCAGCCATCGAAGTTCCTTACAACCAAGCAGATGTATCGGTTACAACCACTGTATATCAATCCTATTTTACCTCTGGTCCAATTCCAGCCTACGCTCCGGTAGAAGGCACCAGCAATTCGGCGGGAGATCGACACGTTCTGGTCTACTTGGAGGCAGGCGGTGGAAACGTCCCCGCCCTTTACGAAATGTGGCAGGGAATATACGAAAACGGTCCCTGGACCGATTCCTCGAACGCGCTTTGGCCCAACGTATCTTCGAATGCCCTGACACCGCAAGGCCAGGGAACATCCGATGCCGCGGGACTTCCAGTAGCGCCGCTGCTCGCCAATGCCGACGAGGTAATCGGCACGGGCACACCCAGTTCACCCAACGGTACGATTCGGCATCCCATCCGATTCACTCTCAACCATATGTTGAACTACTGGGTATGGCCCGCTACGCAAACGGCGGGCGTGGGAAGCTGCACGGCTGCGCAAGGGGGTTCCATTCCCGTGGAATCTGAGATTTCGCAATCTTCCCCTCCCGCAAGCTGCACCATGTCCGGAGCCGCTGGCGAGATCTATCGGCTCAAGGCTTCAGTTGCGACTCCCGCTTGTGCCTCTACCAGTCCACAAGCGGCGATTATCATCACCGCATTCCGAGACTATGGAATCATCCTGGCCGACAACGGAGACAGCGGGGGGCTGATCGGCACGCCCGACGCTCGGTGGGACGATAACGATCTTGCGTGCCTCACTAGTCTCATCTTATCGGACTTCGAGTCTGTGAACGTCTCGAGCCTCATGGTCAGTAATAATAGCGGGGCCACCAGCCATTAGCCAAACTGCTTGGCTGCTCGCCGAAGCTGATGGAACTTGTAACGCCCGACAACAGGCCAAGTATCCAACCGAGATTTCCCGGTCCTATAGGATTTCGCCTGGAATGGGCGGTGGAGACGGTTGGTAAACTCACGCCGTTACTCGCGGGCAGCCCAACACTGCGAGGGCATTCTTGGAGTGTGATCCACCAAGAAACGGGCTTCGCCAAGGGCACCGCACAGCAGGCGTTCCACGGCCTGCGAGAGAGTGTGGTGCCCTCAATTCACTGATTCCGAAAGTGGTCTCGACGGCTCTCGCGGGCTGGACTGCCCGAGGATGCCGAGCGGGCCACATTGGTGAGCGAACCGGCGCGTTCTAGATTTGAAGCCGACTTTTCATGCCGGATCCATAAAATCGGAGGAAATATCTTAGCTGCCGCAGCTTGCAGTGAAACCAGCCAATATTTCCTCTGCGACCAAACGGAAAATACCTCCAAGGCCAGCGGGCTGGCGTTGCGGGGTGAACCTCGCATCCGTAAATTATAGCCTCAGCATCCGAGCGTCTAATCCCCTTCGCCAAGCCTATCCGTGATGCTTCGCCTCTTTCCGAATTTAATTTCATTTAACTTCATTGCAACACTTAGGTAAAGTCTGCGCGAGAAAATACGCAAGGGCAGGAAATTAATCGAAGCGAAAGTACTCAAACGCTTTCAAGAGTGCTCAGGTTATGGGCTCACTTGGCGGGTGTGCCGGTGCGACTGTCAGCGGCCATCCCTGATGCGCAGATAGATGTTGATGCATTCGAGCAGGAGAAATCCAAATCAGTCGGGCTTGCAGTTATTAACCGGATTGTGGTGTTCAGACGATCGGTGACCCCATTTAACACTCAGAGTTTTCAAGGAGGATTATATGAGCCTAAAGGGGACGAGCAGGGCCCGAAAGCCATTCTTCCGAAATCTGGGGATGCCCTTTTTCATGGGCGTTGCGATGATTTTTGTTTGTGCTGAGCTTGCCTGGTGCTCTGCCACCGGCAGCATTTCCGGCGTGGTGCGCGATCCCTCCAATGCGGCCGTCCCGGGATGTGAGGTGGTGGCTTTGAACACGGGGACGGGCATCAAGCGGACCGTGTCAACCAATGCGGAAGGTTTTTATTTGTTTGAGGCGCTCCCGTTGGGAATCTACGAAGTGGAGGTGAACAAGGCCGGGTTCAAGAGGTATCGGGAAACCGGGCTCGTGGTAAACGTCAATTCGGCCTTGGTCGTGGACGCCCGGCTGGAGGTGGGAGAGATCAGGCAGCAGGTACGCGTCTCCAGTGCGGCTGTCCATGTCGACACCACGAGCACCCGAATGGGAGAAGTGATCACCGGAGCGACGATGACCGCGGTGCCCCTGAACGGGCGCAGCTACGTTGACCTGCTGGCTCTCCAGCCAGGGGTGACGCCGCAGGCTTCGACTCAAGGATCTCCGGAGTTCGGTGAGGTTGCGGGGTACGGTGAGACCAGCGCCCCGTTCCAGAGCAGTAGCGTTAGCTCCGCCGGCAACTTGGCGATCAACGGCAATCAGGAGACGTCGAACGCCTTCATGGTGAATGGAGCTCTGGTGGACGACGTGGTGCAGCAGGGGACCACGATTGTTCCCAACCTCGATTCCATCGCCGAATTCCGGATCCTGACGAACGGCTATGAAGCGCAATATGGAAATTACGGCGGCGGGCAGATCAATATCGTCACAAAGAGCGGCACAAACCAGTTTCATGGCGATGTTTTCGAGTTCGTGCGCAATACTTCCTTGGACAGCAGGAACTTCTACTCCTACAACCAAACCAATGCCCTTACGGGGCAGGTAATTCCCGGATCGGCGATCGGCGCCTATCATCAGAATCAGTTTGGAGGCACCTTCGGAGGGCCCATTCTGCATGACAAGCTGTTTTTCTTCGGGGATTATCAGGGAACGCGACAAGTGATCGGCGTGGACACCGGGGAAATTGCAGTTCCCTCCGTGCAAGACCGAACTGGCAACCTTTCTGACATCGCCAGCTCGCTTAAAGGGACGGTAAACGGCGCGGGGTGGGCCGGCGTCCTCTCCCAGCGGCTCGGCTACACCGTCACCGACGGAGAGGCGTATTACACTCCGGGCTGCACGACGCAGTGCGTGTTCCCAGGCGCGATCATCCCCATGACGGCATGGGACGCGCCGGCCTCGAAACTTATGGGCTATATCCCTACCCCCAACCTGACCGGGAATTTCTTTTCGACATCCGCCAACAAGCAAACGTTCGACGACAACGAAACCTCCTACCGAGTGGATGGGCAGTCCGGATGGGGAATGCTTTCGGGCTACTTTTATTATGACAAAAACAGCCTGAATAACCCCTACGCCGAGGATAATGTCCCAGGCTTTAACGGGCTAGGCGCCCAGGATGCGCAACTGGCTACGTTCGGTGACACGAAGAGCCTCGGATCCACCATGGTGAACGAATTGCACTTGGACTTTCTTCGGGTCTACAACAGCTCTTTCGTCCCGGTAGGCGGCTTGGGACCCAAGCTTAGCTCGTTGGGGATTACCGAGGGCTGCCAAACCTTGGGAATATGCGTTCTCCTGCCGCAGTTCGAAGGTGTCCCGCCAATTGGCTTCAACCACTTCAACATCGGCATTGCCCATCATGATGCCACTTTCATTCAGAACACGTACCAGGTTGTGGACAACTTCTCAAAGGTCGTGGGGAAGCATACTTTGATATTTGGCGGCGAGTTCCATATTGATCAACTCACTGAGTACCATGTCAATAATGCCAACGGCGCGTTTGATTTCGATGGGGGCGAGACCGGCTCTGATTTCACAGACTTTCTGCTCGGCGCGCCCATCGTGTACGACCAGGGCATATCGCTTAATTCCTACAACCGGTCGCGTTATTACGGGCTATTTGCGCAAGACGCCTGGCGTGCCAATTCGAATCTGACGGTCAATTACGGCTTGCGCTGGGAAGTTAGTTATCCCTGGTACCAGAAGAACAACAATCTGGAGACTGTCTGGCCGGGCAAACAATCCGTTGCGTTTCCGGGCGCACCTCCGGGTTGGGTGATTCCGGGCGATGATCCATTCGTGCCCAAGACGACTTCTCCGGTGCGGTGGGATGACTTTGCTCCGCGTTTCGGGATTGCCTATGCGCCCAATCCGCAGGATGGATTCTTGAAGGCTCTCTTGGGCGGGAAAGGAAAAAGCAGCATTCGTGCTTCCTGGGGTTTATTCTATTCCCAGATGGGCGAGTTGGGGGATGCTCCGGCTATCGGCGATGCGCCGTTTGGGTTCTTCTGGGTGAGCGAGGCTCCGCCCGTGTTCGATGAACCTTTCTTGGCTCGGGCCACGCAGACGTCGGAGACCCAGCGCTTTCCAGTCGCACTCCCGCCCGGAAACGTGTCCGCGTCCAACCCCGACACCAGCATCAATTGGGCAAACTTTGAGCCTATTTCGAGCTCGCCGGGTTGGTACCACGGGAACGTCACGCCGTATTCCGAGAACTACGCCTTTTCAATTGAGCGCCAGCTAGGGTCGAACTCGTTGGTCACCCTGGCGTATGCAGGTAGTGAAGGCCATCACCTTTTGGTTACTGTCGAGTCCAACCCCAGCAATCCCGCACTCTGCCTTGGTCTTAGTCAGCCAAGCGAAGTGGCGCCTGGTACTGCCACCTGCGGGCCTTATGCGGAAGACGGCGTTTTCACTACTGCGAGCGGGCAAAACTTGACGGTTCGTCCACTCGCGCCGGGCCTCGGGAGCGACGGGCTTTACACGACCATGGGGAATTCCAGCTACAATGCCCTCGAGGCTAGCCTAAAACATCAGAGCGGGCGGTTGACATTTCTTGCCTCCTATACTTATAGCAAGGCTCTGGACGATGGTTCTTCAGAGGTCGATCAAGTCAACCCTCTCAATTACAGGGTGAGCAAGGGACTTTCCGCGTACGACATGACGCACAACTTCGTGTTCAGTTACAGCTATGACCTCCCTTTCGACAAACTGTTCGGGAGGGACCGCGCCACGCGCGGATGGATTCTCTCCGGCATTACCCGGTTCACCACCGGCCTGCCAGTGACCATTCAAGACACGAGTGATCTCGCTCTGATTGGCAACAACAATGTAGGGAATACCGGCTCCACCACAGACGAGCCGAACATCGTGCCCGGGAAGATTTTCGCCAACACGAACCCTCGATCCGGGTTGCCCTATTTCAATATTTCGCTCTTCAGCCAGGAGGCCTTAGGCCAACTCGGGAACGCGAACCGCCGATTCTTTCACGGGCCGGGTATCAACAATTTTGACATGGCGCTGCTGAAAGACCTTCACCTTACCGAATCGAAGTCTTTTGAATTCCGGGCGGAATTTTTCAACATCTTCAACCACGCCAACTTCAATAACCCCGATGGCGAATTCTTGGACTCAGGTTCGACTTTCGGACTGGTCACGAGGGCCCAATCGCCGCGCATTGGGCAACTCGCGGTCAAGTTCATCTTCTGAATCTCCGGCGAGGGGAGTGTTGACGCCGCAACGCACTCCCCGTCTCGCGGTTCTGAACGTTCGAAAGTTGCTTTTCCGGCAAACAATCCGGATGCGCCGGGAGGAGTTTCCATCTCCTCCACTCTACAGAATAATCAGCGGGAGATTCAGTTCGCGCTGAAATGGATCTTCTGAATGCGCCTGATAAAACTCACGGTTGTTGCCTCGACCACCCTAATTTTCTTGCTGGGTGGGACGCGCTTCCCAGCACAGAGCCCGCGAGAGCGAAATCCCCTCCCGTTGCCCTCGGGAAAAGTTATTTACGATCCGGTTCCGGGAAAGCCAATGCCCACGAACAGCTTTCCTGGAACCGTGATCCTCAGCCCGGATGGCCGTTATTTGGCCATCCTTAACGACGGCTGGGGGACGCCCCAATCCGGTTACAGCCAGTCGATCGGAATTCTGGACC
>Ga0181520_10007312_pt1 | contig 16351 bp, 8 predicted proteins | sample PEATcosm2014_Bin_29_FD_132451 | JGI IMG/M metagenome (GOLD analysis project Ga0181520, IMG submission 132451) | Peatland microbial communities from MTU Mesocosm Facility, Houghton, MI, USA - PEATcosm2014_Bin02_30_metaG | ecosystem: Environmental > Terrestrial > Soil > Wetlands > Peat | place...
CCTCCAACCCCGGGGCCCGTGCCCCCGACCCCCGACCCCCGACCCCCGACCCTTTTATGAACACACTGAAAGACGTTCTCGTCCAGGCACGACAGGAAACCGCCAAAGTCATCATCGGCCAGCACGAGGTGATCGATATGGCCCTCATCGCCATCTTCACCGGCAACCATGCTCTGATCGAAGGCGTGCCCGGTGTCGCCAAAACACTGCTGGTCCGCACGCTGGCTCATGTGCTGGGCTGCGATTTCGCCCGCATCCAGTTCACGCCGGACCTGATGCCGGCGGACATCACCGGCACCAACGTGTTCAACTTGCAGCGCAACGAGTTCTCGCTCATCAAAGGGCCAGTCTTCACCTCGTTCCTGCTGGCGGACGAGATCAACCGCGCGCCGGCCAAGACCCAATCGGCCCTCTTGCAGGCCATGCAGGAGCGGCTGGTGACCATCGATCGCGACACCCACGTCTTGCCGGCCAATTTCACCGTCTTTGCCACTCAGAACCCCATTGAATACGAGGGCACTTACCCGCTGCCCGAAGCGCAAAAAGATCGTTTCATGCTCAAGATCACCATGAAAGCCCCCGATCGCGCCGAGGAACTCGCCCTGGCCCAACGGACGATGACCAAGGAATCGCCCGAGGCGCTGCTCAACTCCGGCGCCGTCCGGGCCGTGATTCAGGCGGAAGCGTTGAACGCATTGCGCGAGGAACTGGGGGCGATCCTGCTGCGCGACGAACTGATTGGGTATTTGGTGGATATTGTCCGAGCCACCCGCCAGCACGAAAGTGTGCTCGTCGGCGCCGGCCCCCGCGCCACGCAATCGCTCATCATGGCCTCCCGGGCCTGCGCCGCCATCGCCGGCCGCGATTTCGTCACGCCCGACGACATCAAGACCATGGCGGTGCCCGTCCTGGAGCATCGCCTGATTCTGCGGCCGGAGTTCGAAATCGAGGGCCTCACGGTCGCCGAAGTGATTCAACAGGTGCTCCAGCAAATCGCCGTGCCGAGATGATCGTTCCCCGTTCCAGGCTGCTGTTCTGGGTTGCCCTCGTGGTGCTGCCATTCTCGCTGATCGGGATGGAGGATCCGGCGGCGGCGCTGGTTTCGTGGCTGGCCATCGGCGGGCTGGCGGCCTTGGCGGTGGTGGATGCCCTCGGCGCGCGCGCGGCGCTGGCGGGTTTGAGCGTTGAAATGCCGGCCGTGGCCCGCCTGTCAAAGGACCGCCAGGCAAAACTCGAGGTGCGCATCCGCAATCCGAGGCAGAAGCCCAGGATCTTGCGCCTGGCGCTGGGGCTGCCGCGCGAGATCGAGTCGCTGCAGGAAGACGCTTTGGTCGCTTTGCCGGCCGGCAGCGAATGGTCGCGCTTTGCCTGGGCCTGCCGGCCCTGCCGCCGGGGCAATTATCGCCTCCAAACCGCTTATCTTGAGGTCGGCTCGCCTCTTGGATTCTGGGGCGCGCGCAAACCGGCCGCCGTGCAAACGGAGCTCCGCGTCTATCCAAACCTTTTTACCGAGCGCAAGCACGTCGCCGCGCTGTTCCTGAATCGCGGCACCGTGGGGCTGCACGCCCAGCGCCAGCTCGGCAAGGGCCGTGAATTCGAGCGGCTGCGCGAGTACATTCCCGGCGATGGCTTCGACGAGGTGCACTGGAAGGCCACAGCCAGGCGTGGCCGGCCGATCACCAAGGTCTTTCAGATCGAGCGGACCCAGGAGGTGTATGTCATTATCGACGCCTCCAGGCTCTCGGCCCGTGAGCACGAGTCGAACATCAAAGGTCCGGGAAAGACCGATTTGGCGCCAGGCGGCTCCGCTCCGGCCGTTCCGGCATCGACCGCCCTCGAACGTTTCATTACCGCCGCGCTGGTGCTGGGGTTGGCCGCCGAGCGGCAGGGCGACCTGTTCGGAGTGCTCACCTTCAGCAACCAAGTCGAGAAGTTCGTTCGCGCCCGGAATGGCCAGGCCCATTACAGCGCCTGCCGCGACGCCCTTTACACCTTGCAGCCGCAAATCGTCACGCCGGACTACGATGAGGTCTGCACCTTCATCCGTCTTCGCCTGCGCCGCCGCGCCCTGTTGTTTTTCCTGACCGCGCTGGATGATCCGGTTGTGGCCGAGAGCTTCGTGCGCAACATGGATTTGATCCACCGCCAGCACCTGGTATTGGTGAACATGCTGCCCCCGCCGGGAGTCGCCCCGGTTTTCAGCGACCCGGACGTCGCCTCCGTCGACGACCTGTACGCGCGCCTGGGCGGGCATTTGCTCTGGAACAACCTGCGCGAGCTCGAGAAGGTCTTGCAGCGGCGCGGGGTCCGGTTTTCCCTGCTGAAAAACGAACGGCTCAGCGCCGAGCTGGTCTCCCAGTACCTGGGCGTCAAGCAACGCCAGCTTCTATGATATGATCATCGATCTCCAACGCTTTGTCTCCGCCGAGCGGCCCTGCTGGACCGAGCTGGAGCAGACGCTCACGAAGCTCGAAGCCGATCCGAACCACCGCATGCCTCTGGACCAGGTCCGGCATTTTCACCTTCTCTACGAGCGGGCGGCGGCGGACCTGGCAAAGATCACCACCTTTTCGGCCGAACCGGAGACCCGCCGCTACCTGGAGAACCTCGTGTCGCGCGCCTATGGCGAGATCCACGAAACGCGCGATCGACGGCGCCGTTTTTTCCCGCTCGTCTGGTTTTTTCAAACGCTTCCTCAGACGTTCCGACGCCATGCGCGCGCGTTTGGCCTCTCGGTAGCTATCACCCTGGCCGGATGCGCGTTCGGAAGTCTGGCCTTGGCGTTGGACCCGGAATCCAAGCCGGTCCTCATGCCGTTCTCCCATTTGCTCGGGGACCCCGCAAAGCGCGTGGCGGAGGAGGAGAAGGTCACCACGGACCAGTTGGCGGGCCGCAAGAGTTCTTTCTCGGCTTACCTGATGACCCATAACACGCAGGTGTCTGTGCTCACCCTGGCGCTTGGCATGACCTGGGGCGTCGGCACGATCCTCATGCTCTTTTCCAACGGCCTGATGCTCGGAGCGGTGGCGATGGATTACGTGCGCGCCGGCCAGACCAGGTTCCTTCTCGGCTGGCTGCTGCCCCACGGAGTGATTGAGATCCCGGCCATCCTCATCGCCGGCCAGGCTGGATTGATGCTGGCCTTTGCGCTGATCGGCTGGGCCAAGCCCATCCCGCTCCGAACGCGCTTGCGCCAGATCGCTCCGGATGTCGTCACCCTCATCTTTGGTGTCGGCCTGCTCCTGGTCTGGGCCGGGTTCATCGAAGCCTTTCTCTCTCAATACCATGAGCCCATCATCCCGTACGAGGTAAAGATCGCCTTTGGGCTCGTCGAACTGCTGCTGCTGATCCTCTATTTGGCCAAATCCGGCTCCGCTCGCCTGAAATGAAAACCAGCACCCTCCAAGTCCGCACGCCGGAAGGGATTGTGTTCTCGCAACTGCTCGCGGGGCCCGTGCCCCGGTTCCTGGCGTGGTTCATTGATACGATGTTCATTTCGGTGCTGACCAGCACTCTGGGCGCCTTCCTGGCGATGCTGATGGCGTTTGGAGGCGGCCTGGCTGGGGCCTTGTATGTCTTGGGCTATTTTATCATCAGCATCGGCTACGGCATCGCCTGCGAATGGGTCTGGCGCGGGCAGACCGTCGGCAAAAAGCTCTTCCGGCTGCGCGTCGTGGATGCCGACGGGCTGCGGTTGCAGTTCAACCAGGTGGTTACCCGAAATTTGCTGCGCTTTGTCGATTCGCTGCCGCTCTTTTATTTTGTCGGCGGCATTGTTTGCGCCTTGAGTCCCCGCTGCCAGCGCCTGGGCGACATCGCCGCCAATACGGTGGTCGTGCGCTACCCGCGCATCGCCGAGCCGGATCTGGATCAATTGCTGAGCGGCAAGTTCAACTCCTTGCGCCAGTTCCCGCACCTGGCGGCGCGCCTGCGCCAGCATGTCTCCCCCATGGAGGCCAGCATCCCCCTCCGCGCACTGCTGCGCCGCGATGAGTTCGAACCCGTCGCCCGGGTTGAACTGTTCGCCGAACTCGCCGCCCATTTCCAGTCGAAGGTCGAGTTCCCCCCCGAAGCCACCGACGGCATCGCCGACGAGCAATACCTGCGCAACGTGGTGGATGTGATCTACCGCGGCCAGAATGGGTGAGGGTGATACGTAAAACGTAATCTTACGTTTCACGTTTCACGTTTCACGTTTCACGTTTTTACGCATCACGTTTTACGTTTTACGATCCCCGTTTCCCGCGTATCTTCGCTATGCCATGTTCGAACTGGTTGCGCCTTACCAACCCGCCGGCGATCAGCCGCAAGCCATTGCGAAGCTGACGGAAGGGCTGTTGTCCGGGGCGAAACACCAGACGCTGCTCGGGGTCACAGGTTCAGGCAAGACTTTCACCGTCGCCAACGTCATCCGGAATGTCGGCCGCCCTACCCTGGTCATCTCCCACAACAAAACGCTGGCGGCCCAACTCTACGCCGAGTTCAAGAGCTTTTTCCCGAACAACGCCGTGGAGTATTTCGTCAGCTACTTCGATTATTACCAGCCCGAGGCCTACATCCCGCGCACGGACACCTTTATCGAAAAGGACTCCAGCATTAACGAGGAGATCGAGCGGCTGCGGCTTTCGACCATGAGCGCGCTGTTCTCGCGCCGCGATGTGGTGGTGGTGGCCAGCGTCTCCTGCATCTACGGCATCGGCAGCAAGGAGGATTACGAGGCGATGGTCATCCCCATCCGCTCCGGCATGGAGATGGCCCGCGACTATTTCCTTCACCGCCTGGTCGATCTCCAATACACGCGCAACGACATTGAATTCACCCGCGGCCAGTTCCGCGTGCGGGGCGATACCGTCGAACTCTGTCCCGCCGGGCGGGAGGACGCCTTGCGCGTCGAGTTTTTCGGCGACCAAATCGAACGGATCACCCGGTTCGAGCCGATGACCGGCCACAAGCTGGAGGGGTTGGAAGCGGTCACCATTTATCCCGCCAAACAGTTCGTCACGCCGGCCGAGAAGCTGCGCCCGGCGCTGCTCGCCATCCGCGAAGAGCTGGGCGATCGGATCGGCTGGTTCGAGCAGCACAGCAAGCTGCTCGAAGCCCAGCGCATTAAAATGCGCACCGAATATGATCTCGAGATGATGGAAGAGATGGGGTTCTGTTCCGGAATCGAAAACTATTCGCGCCACCTCGCGGGACGCGCCCCCGGCTCGCGCCCTTGCACGCTGTTTGATTTTTTCCCAAGGGATTACCTGCTGATCATCGATGAATCCCACGCCACCGTGCCCCAAATCGGCGGCATGTTCGAAGGAGACCGCTCGCGCAAAACCGTGCTGGTCGAGCACGGCTTCCGCCTGCCCAGCGCCCTCGACAATCGCCCGCTCAATTTTGAGGAATTTCAGTCGCTTCAGAACCAGACGATCTACGCGAGCGCGACGCCGAGCCCGCGCGAGGTCGGCTGGTCGCAGGGCAACGTGGTCGAATTGGTCGTCCGGCCCACCGGCCTGATCGACCCGAAAATCACCATCAAGCCCCTGACGGGCCAGATCGACGACTTGATTAACGAGTGCCGCAAGCGGGCCGACATCAAGGAGCGCGTGCTGGTCACCACGCTGACCAAGCGCACGGCCGAGGAGCTGACCGATTACCTGCGCGAGATCGGCATCCGCGTCCAGTATCTCCACAGCGAGATCGACGCCATCGAGCGGGTCGAGATCCTGCGCTCGTTGCGCAAAGGCGAATTCGACGTGCTGGTCGGCATCAACCTCTTGCGCGAGGGCCTCGATTTGCCGGAGGTTTCCCTGGTGGCCATTCTCGACGCCGACAAGGAAGGCTTCCTCCGCAGCGAGACGAGCCTCATCCAAACGGCCGGCCGCGCCGCCCGCCATCTCAACGGCGAAGTCATCCTCTACGCCGACGTCCAGACCCAGAGCATCCAGAGATTCCTCGCCGTCTCCGAGTATCGGCGCAAGCGGCAGATCGCCTACAACACCGAGCACAACATCACCCCTCGGAGCGTCAGCCGCGCCGTTGAGCAGAGCCTCTCGTCCCATCAGGAGATTGCGTCCCAGGCCCACAGCTTCCTGGCCGAGTCCGGCGTGGATATCGACGTCAACGAGACCATCAAAGAGCTCGAAGAGGAGATGCTCGGCGCGGCAAACAACCTGGAGTTCGAAAAGGCCGCCCTGCTGCGCGACCAGATCCGCGAGTTAAAACGGGCGACCGATCAGAGCGAACCCGGCAAGCAGGCCAAAACCGCCGCCACTGGACCGGTCAATTACCGCAAGACCCGGCGCCCCCGCTCCAAACGCGCCAGCTCGCCGTTCTAAATCGAAACCTTTGTCAGCATCCTGAAGGGATGCCAGAAGGCCGCGACCGCTCCGGGGCCGAGGGTCGGGGGTCGGGGCTTGGGAGCCGAGGTTCCCGAGCTCCGTAGGAGCGCTGTATTTGTAGAAACCCGGCCCGATAGGTTCCTCTTTTGTTTTTCAGCGGCGCGGCCCAAGATCGCCAACGGTGCGGACTGCCCAACTCCGCGCCGCTGAAAAACCACGAAAGAGACGAGCCCCACGCTCCCGTCTTTTCACAGCGACAACACATAAGCCTCAAGAATAAACGAAGCCGCCCTCGCCGAGGAAATGCCCACTACTCGCGGCCAGCCAGGCCGCGCCCTTGCGAGCCATTGTCCAACACCGACCCTGCCGCCGGATAAAGGCCGGCGCGGACCAAGCCATGGGGTTTATCCCTTCTTCGCTGAAACGCCTAGTACTCCGTAAATCAAGTAACCTTGGCAACTCCCGCCAACACGCAAGCGCCACCAGGCTTCGTTCGCTCAGTAACGAGTCGGGGCTACCTTGTCACGTAGTGCTATTCAGCGCGAAACACAGCAACCATGCGAGCGCAGCGAGCCTGAAACCAGAGTCCTGAAGGGACGAAATATTTTAGCCTGGGGCAAGGCGGGAGGCCGCCGCCCCAGGTACGGCGCCCAAAAACAATTCCCTCTCTTTTTTTCCATCCGGTTTGGCGCGCCCCGCCTTCTGCGCGCCAAACCGGATGGAAAAAAAGAGAGGCCGGCCTCAAAAGACTTCCTTTACGGAGTACTAGCCTCGGTTTCAATAGTGAGCACCGACATTTGTTCGCTCCTGACGCTCCACGCCAGATTCACTCGGACGGCACCCCAGGTGCTATAAGCCAAGAGAAAGGAACTCGGATGGCGTTCGGAAAAACAACGAAGGAAGGCAGGCGGTGGGTCCGGAGCACGCGGATCGAGCCGCTCAACTGCCAACATTGGCTCCTGGGAGCCGCCCCAATGCCCTACACCGAGCGCAACGACCACCTCATGCGCATCCCGCGCTGGGCCTGTGCCCAGTTTCAGTACATCGCGATGTACTAAATGAAGTCGATCTCAAACCAAATGAATCGTTTATGAAGCATCTTACTCTTTTCGCCGCCTTGCTTGCGCTCTCCACCCTTGGCGCTTCCGCCGACGGCGTGAAGACGCTCAAAGGCCACGTGCCCCAAGCCGCGGCGCACGCGACACCCCTGGGAAGGGCCGAGCCTGGGAAGCAGATCCACCTCAACTTGGGGCTCCCGCTCCGCAACGCCGAGGGGCTTAAAGCGCTCTTGGATGAACTCTATGATCCCAACAGCCCCGCCTACCATCAATTCCTCTCGCCGGATCAGTTCGCCGACCGGTTTGGTCCCTCGCCAGCGGACTACCAGGCAGTCCAAGCCTTTGCCCAACAGCATGGGTTGCAGGTCCAAACGTTGCATGCAAACCGAATGGTCCTCGACGTCTGCGGCAGCGTCTCGAACATCGAGGCTGCCTTCTCCCTCCACCTGAACAATTACCGGCATCCCAGCGAGACCCGCACCTGCTTCGCCCCGGACCGGGAACCGACCATTGACGCGCGGGTGCCGATCCAGGACATCCAGGGCCTGAGCGACTTTGCGAAACCCCGCCCGGCGGGGCTGAGGCAAAAACCGATTCCCCACGCTGGCAGTGCTTCCAGCGGCGAATACATGGGGAGCGATTTCAGAAATGCCTACGCCCCGGGAGTCTCTTTGCGCGGAACCGGCCAGAAGGTCGGATTGTTGGAGTTTGACGGCTACTACGCCTCGGACATCGCAAGCTACCTCGAGCAGGCGGGGTTGACCAATGTCCCCCTGAGCAACGTGCTCTTGGACGGCTTTGACGGTACCCCGGGAATAAATGATGGCGAAGTCGCCCTCGACATCGAAATGGCGATCTCTATGGCCCCCGGCCTGGCGGAGATCGTTGTTTACGAGACCGATAGTGGTTGCAACAGCATGCTGAGCATGATGGCCTGCGACACCGCCATCAACCAGTTCAGCAGTTCCTGGACTTGGGGGACAGGACCCGACGCAACTACCGATCAGCTTTTCCTGGAACTGGCCGCCCAGGGGCAATCCTTCTTTCAAGCCTCCGGGGACAGCGGTGCCTACAGCGGAGACATTGACACCCCGGCTGACAACCCCTACATCACCATCGTAGGCGGCACCACCTTGACCACCACTTCCGCCGGTGCCTGGTCATCCGAAACCACCTGGAATTGGGATGACGGGTGGGGAAGCGGAGGCGGCATCAGCACCTGCTATCCCATACCCATCTGGCAGCAGGGGTTCGCCACTGCGGCCAACAACGCCTCCCCCACCATGCGTAATATCCCTGACGTGGCCCTCACCGCGGATAACGTCTTCATCGTGGCTGACAACGGACAGAACGAAGACGTCGGGGGCACCAGTTGCGCGGCGCCGCTCTGGGCGGCGTTCACCGCCCTGGCCAATGAGCAGGCGCAGAGCCTCGGCCAGACCGTCGGCTTTATTAACCCCGTAATCTACCCCCTTGCCCAGAGCAGCTCCTATGCGGCCTGCTTCCACGACATCACCACCGGCAACAACGGATGGTTTAACGCTGAACCCGGATACGACCTTTGCACCGGGCTTGGCACTCCCGCGGGACAACCTCTGATTGACGCCCTGGTCGCGGCCGCCACCAGTCCGCCCACCGGCAGCGGAGGCCTTCAGGTGTTCATCAACCCGTCGGCCGCGGCCGGCGCCGGAGCCACCTGGGCCGTGGATGGAGGAAGCAACAACACCTCGGGAGCTGTCGTGGCACCCTTGAGCGCGGGCTACCATGTCATCAGCTACACTCCAGCTCCAGGGTGGGCCGCCCCGGACATTCAGGTTGTCACGATCCCGAACGGCGCCACCAACGTGGTGACCGGATTCTACACCGCAACTCAGACAGGCTCGATCGAGGCCGTCATCCTGCCCGAAGCGGCCCAGTCAGCAGCCCGTTGGCAAGTCGATGGGGGAAGCCCCCAATCGGGCAACGCAACCGCATCGGGCATGAATGTCGGCTATCATACCGTCGAGTTCCTGTCCTCCAGCAACTGGCTGGCGCCAGCTCCCGTCAACGTCTTCGTCGCGGCCAACCGGACCGCCGTGGCCCAGGCGATGTTCACCAAAGCCAGCCATCTCACCGTCACGCTGTCTCCCGTCGCCGCCACCTCGGCCGGTGCGGGGTGGAAGCTGGACGGCGGCGCCGTCAATAGCAACGGTGCCACCGTGGCGGGCATCGCCGCCGGATGGCACACCGTCACGTTCACGTCCGTGCCGAGTTGGGTTACCCCCGCAACCCACAAAATCCGGATCAGCACGGGTCAAAACGCTCAGCTCAAGGCCGTGTACACCACCAGGACCGGCAGGTACTGGGGCCTGTTCTGCAACTCCAATGACGTTGCCCTGGAAAACGCCGGCAGCCTCCAAATCCAACTCGCCGCCAGCCGCGAGTTCTCGGGCAAGCTCTCCTTCGCCAACACCAACTACTCTATCACCGGCCAGCTTTCCCGCACCGGCCTGATTTGCAAGCAGGTGGGGAACTGGCAACTGTCCGGCCAAATAACGGGGACAGAACTCTTCGGAACCCTCAGCAACGCCCTGGACGGCGCTGCCGTATATGCCTACGATACCCCCACCAGCCCCAACCCCTCCTGCCCGGAAGCGGGGACCTACACCCTCGGCATTACCGCCAGCCAGTCCGCCAGCCTGGGCACGGCCAGGCTGGCCATCAGCAGGCAGGGAGTTATCAGCTTCGCTGGCGCCTTAACCGACGGAACCAAGGTGACCCAATCCGCTCCCATGAGCGCGAAGGGAGAGTGGCCGCTCTTCATCCCTCTGGACAAAGGACGGAGCCTCCTCGTCGGCTGGCTTGAGTTAAACAACATCACCAATGCCGGCATCGAGGGTAACGCCTACTGGATCCATCCTGCCACCAATTCCGACCCGCCCGCCCCCGGCGCCACCCTCACCGAACCCGTCACCTTCCAACCCATCCCGTCCAGGCACACCGATATGCGATAGGAGTTTGGAAGGGGAAAAAGGTATGGGTTGAGCCCTTTACGCTACCCCCCCCTTTGCGCGGAATTCGAGATCATTCCCCCGAGCGCCAGCAAAGCGATTGAGGCGAAGGAGCCTCCCCTCCCAACCAGCCCGGAGGGTTGGCAGAAGGTAGCCGGGGGTCGGAGCCCTTGGCGGAGACCCCCGGTAGCCGATTGAAAACTTGTCAGCATCCTGAAGGGATGCCAGAAGGCCGCGACCGCTCCGGGGCCGAGTCGGGGCTCGAAAACCGAGTTCCCCAGCTCCGTAGGAGCGCTATATTTGTAGAAACCGGCCCGATAGGTTCCTCTCTTGTTTTTCAGCGGCGCGGCCCAAGATCGCCAACGGGGCGGACTGCCCAACTCCGCGCCGCTGAAAAACCAAGAAACCGAGGAGACCCACCCTCCCATCTTTTCACAGCGGCAACACATAAGCCGCGAGAATAAACGAAGCCGCCCTCGCCGAGGAAATGCCCACTACTCACAGCCTGCCAGCGAGGCCGCACCCTTGCCACCCATTGTCCAACACCGACCCTGCCGCCGGATAAAGGCCGGCGCGGACCAGGCCATGGGATTTATCCCTTCTTGGCTGAAACGCCTGGCCTCGGTTTCAATAGTGAGCACTTGTTCACTCTTGGGAGTCGCTGTCACTTGGAATTGGTTGGCGCGCCGCTCTTGTCCTCCTTGTGCGCGGCGCCATTAATACTTAGTGTCACATCGCCCGACGGCACCTCAAGAACACCACTTCCACCAGACTTATCCGCACGAATCCTAACAGCGATAACCAAGCTACCTGTAACATTTCTCGGCAACAGGTCAGCCAAATTAACATGCCATTCACGTTGGCCGTGCGGATAGATAGTTCGGCTGAACCTGCTGCCAGGGCGTGGATCTGGATATCGGGCCCCCGAGCCCTTATTGCCTTCTTTGGCATGCCATGTAATGCCAACCATATCATCCAGAGGCCAACTGCAACGCATGGTGTCGGTGCTAACATTTCGCAGGAGGATAGTTGCGTCGATAGGCTCACCCTGAGAAACATTTGTCTTTGTCAGACGTAACGATAGCTGCCATGCATGAACAACGGGTCCCCAATGACCTGCCGGATCGCTGTCGGCAGGCCTGCACTCCGGGGATTTTAGAGCATTTTCCAATTTCGCGCGAAGAACAGTGGCCCCGGAAAGACCATTTGAGCTGCCACAAAAAGTTCCGTCGTCATCGGTGATATATACGGTAGTTGGCACCTCAGATAGGGGAACAAATTCCCGGCCACTAGAGGTGTCCCCAAGCAGGGGTGACGTCGAGATAAGCGAAAAAGGAAAGGGATCAACCCGTAGTTTGGTTCGGGTTTAAGCGGTTTCATCCCCCTTTACATGTCCAGTTCGGCTTGACCTGCGCCTATTGCAGGACCTTGGGGCATGCAGCGGCGCAAGGGAGCCGCTGAAACAGGCTGCTCTATATGATCTGCCAGCCAGGCGGGAGGCATTGGTGCCGCAGAGCCACCGCGGGGCGGTTAAACCGTGGCGGCGGCGCGGGCGGTTTTCCATGCTTGCACAGGCCCCGCCGCCCACGTATCACTGCACGGAGCATGCAGTGGGCAGAATTCAAAAAGAAATGGTCCCGGTACCAAGGGAAGGAAACGTCTGCCTATCAGGGCCACTTTGACGATCTCTGCCGCCTGCTGGGCCAACCCACCCCAACCGAGGCGGACCCCAGCGGCAGCGATTTCTTTTGCTTCCAAAAGCGTGTCGTCAAAGACCTTGAGCTTTTCGATCTCGAACACCCGGACTCAGGCGACCCCACCGAACGCGGATTCGCCGACGTCTGGAAAAAGGGCTGTTTCGGCTGGGAATACAAGGGTAAGAAAAAGAACCTGGACGAAGCCTACAAACAGCTTCTCAGGTATCGCGAGGCGCTGCTCAATCCGCCCCTGCTCGTCGTCTGCGATTTCGACCGCTACATCGTCCGCACCAATTTCAACGGCACGGTGCAGGAAACCCATGAGTTCACCAACGACCAGATCGACCGCCCGCAAAACCTGCGGATCCTTCGCTCGCTGTTTGCCGATCCTGAATACCTTAAGCCGCAACGGACAACGGCTCAGGTAACGGAGAAACTGGCGGCGCAAATCGCCGCCATTGCCCGGCTGCTTCAGGGCCGGGAAAGCGTGGAATTGGCCAACGCTAAGACGCGCGAGCAGGTGCGCGTGGCGCAGAAGCAGAATTTGCGCATTGCCCGGTTTCTGAACCGGATTGTGTTCTGCCTTTTCGCCGAGGACACAGGATTGCTCCCAGCGCGTCTCTTTAGCGAGGTGACCAAGGCGGGGATTGAGGACCCGCGGTTCTTTGCCGAGCGGCTGGAGGAGCTGTTTCGGGTCATGGCCAAGGGCGGCTCATTCGGCACGCACAAGATTCGCCATTTCAACGGGCATCTTTTCGAAGAGGCCACGGTGTTCGAGCTGACGGGGGAGGAAATCGGGAAGCTGGCCGAGGCGGCGGAAGCGGACTGGCAGTTTATTGAGCCGAGCATTATGGGCACGCTCTTTGAGCGGGCGTTGGACGAAGGGCAGCGAGCCCAGCTTGGAGCGCACTACACCAGCGAGGCGGACATCAAGACGCTGGTCGAGCCGGTGCTCATGCAGCCGTTGCGGCGCGAGTGGGGCCAAATCAAGGGTGAACTGGCCGCCGCATACACCAAGGCAAAGGGAACGCCCGCTGAGCGGAGCCGGCTGGCAGGATTCCAGAAGAAGATTGCCAGCACCGTGGTGTTGGACCCGGCCTGCGGCAGCGGCAACTTCCTCTATGTGTCGCTCCAATTATTGCTGAGCCTGGAGAAAGAGGTTATCACGTTTGCCACCCAACTCGGGCTCTCACTCAAGCCACAGGTGAGCGTGCAGCAGCTCAAGGCGATTGAAATCAACCCTTACGCTTACGAACTGGCTCAGGTGTCGGTGCAGATTGGCTACCTCCAGTGGCGGCGAGACAACGGGTTTGATAATGACCGTACGCCCGTGCTCCAAAACCTGGACGGATTCGAGAACAAGGATGCCCTGCTGCATGAGACGTTTCGGAAGAAGCCCAAGAATCTGAAGGAGGCGCGGCGACAGGAACACCACCACAGCCAGGACGAATTGTTCAAGGTCTATGTCGAACGAGCCTGGCCGGAATGTGACGTGATTGTGGGGAATCCGCCGTTTTTGGGAGGGAGCAAGCTGTGGGAGGAATTAGGACGTGATTACCAGGCAGCGCTCTGGCAGGTGTTCAAGGGACGTGTTCCAGGATTCGCGGATCTCTGCTGCTACTGGTTCGAAAAAGCACGATACCAGATTCAGGAGGACAGGTGCAAACGCGCTGGCCTTCTCGCAACGCAGGCGATCCGCGGCGGGGCCAACCGTGAAGTACTTACGCGGGTCAAAGAAACGGGAGAAATCTTCTTCGCGGAAAGCGATCGAGACTGGATTTTGGGGGGAGCCAACGTCCACGTGTCGATGATTGGATTTGATAAGGGGATTGAGACCGGACGCAAGCTTGACGGAAGGGCGGTTTGCACGATAAACGCAAATCTCTCCGCAACAGCCGACATCACGAAGGCGATCGCATTGCGCACCAATATTGGAGTTGGTTACATGGGCAGCTCGAAGAAGGCGCCCTTTGACATCCCAGAGTTTGAAGCTCTCGCAATGCTCCTGGAACCGAACGCGACCGGGAAGCCTAACAGTGACGTGATTCGTCCGTGGGTGAACGGACAGGACATTACTCGGCGATGGTCCGGATTCTGGATAATCGATTTCCCGCCTGGGATGTCGGTCGAAGCGGCTGCGGGATTTGAGCTGCCTTACCAGTACGCCGAAGCGAATGTCAAACCCGAGCGTGCTAAGAATAAGCGGGCTGCGTACCGGGAGCGATGGTGGGTGCATGCAGAGCCGCGCCCAGAAATGCGATCTCGCCTGACGAACTGTGCTCGTTTTATCGTGACGCCGACGGTCTCCAAACACCGCGTCTTCGTCTGGGAACGACATCCATTCCTCCCAGATCAACAACTCATCGCCTTCGCAAGCGATGATGACTACATTTTCGGGATTGCGCATTCTTCATTTCATGAGACGTGGTCCCTCGCACAAGGCACGCAGGTCCGGGAGCGCGAGAGCGGATTTCGCTACACGCCGACGACCTGTTTCGAGACCTTCCCCTTTCCCTTCCTGGATGATTTGATCCCGCCCGCATCCGAGGCATTGCCCGGGCCGCAGTCATCATCGGAGCCTGACCGGACTTACGCCGAAAATCTGGCGGCGAAGAATTACTACGTGGGCATGGAAGACCCGCCGCCCTACAGCGCTGGTACAACGACCCCGGGGGAGCTCCGCATCGCCATTGCCGCCGCTGCGAAGGACTTGAACGAGTTGCGTGAGCGCTGGCTCAATCCGCCAGAATGGACGATCGAACGCGTGTTGGAATTCCCAGGGTCGGTCAATGGTCCCTGGGCTAAGTATGTTGTGGCGCCGGATGCCAACGGCGTCGGGACGGTGCGTTACCCACGATTGGAGGCGCGCGACCCCGAATGCGCCGCCAAACTCCAGAAGCGCACGCTGACCAATCTCTACAACGAACGCCCTACTTGGCTCGATCTCGCCCACAAGAAGCTTGATGCTGCCGTTGCCGCCGCGTACGGCTGGCCGGCTGATCTAACGGATGAACAGATCTTGGAAAAGCTGCTGGCGCTCAACCTTGAACGCGCCGCCGAGGAAGCCAAAGCCCAGACATCCCCCAGGCGGAAATCAGCCCAGCGGGACAAAGCCGAGCATGAAATGATCTAAGCCTGGAAAAAACCTGACTTTGCGCATCAACCGGCGGGTCGCCTGCGCCGGACACTGCCCCACGGCCCCGTAGCGTTTAGCGATGCAGGGAAGGCTCTCAACGAAGTATAAACGCTACCCCCTCCGCGGGGCGTGATTTAAAGTGGGTGAGCTTGCTTCCAGAAAGGCTCCGTTCCGCTCTTTCTCCGGAGCAACATTTCTTTGCCCCGCCTTCTGCGTTCTGTCTTCTCTTGTGTCCCGGAGGGACACTTGACAATAGCCCAACGCTTCAGCGTTGGGAAACCGGGGCCTGCCCATCAAGTCCCGAAGGGACGGCTGAACGCGTGTCGCACCCGTCTTTAATCACAACCCCCTCCGCGACCAACCCGCCCAAAAACCCCGTCCCCCCTTAAGAAACGCCGCCTCAGCGGCCAAATCGGCTCCACAACGCCGCAAAAACGGCACATTTCGGCCGCGCCGACCCTCATTCCGCCCTTTATTTACAGGGCTCCCATCGGGGTTCAAAAAGGTGCAAAATGCCGAGGTTGCAATCCGCTCCAGAATGTGTCATAAAAGGGATAGCACTTATGAAATATTAATAGAATTACAGTATGCATACTCAAGAAACCAAAGACCGCTTCCTCGAACTGCGCGCCAAAGGCCGCAGCCTCGCCGACATCGCCGATGCCCTCAACGTCTCCAAGCGCACCCTCGTCGATTGGAACCGCGAGCTCCAGACCGAAATCCACGCCCTCCGCGCCGTCGAGCGCGAAGCCCTCCACCACCGCATCCTCGACACCCGCGAGGCCGACATCGACCTCCTGGCCAGCATCCAGAAGAAAATCTCCTCCGTCCTCGCCGACCGCGACCTCGTCGGGCTCCGCACCAAGGAAGTCCTCCGCCTCTACCTCCAATTCCGCCACGAAGCCGAGAAAATCGCACGCGCCACCGAATCCCTGTACGACAACCTCCCTCCCTCGCCGCCCCCCTCAAACCCGCAGCCGCCCTCCCCGCCTGAAACGCCCCCCGCCCCATGAAACCGCCGCCCCCATCACGTTTCACGTCTTGCCGCGCCGTCCTGTCCGCCGTAGGCTTGGCGAAGGTGGAAGCCTTGGCGGAGGTGGAAGCATCAGCGCGAAGGCGGGAGCCCGGTTTTCACGTTTCA
>Ga0181520_10007314_pt1 | contig 16349 bp, 11 predicted proteins | sample PEATcosm2014_Bin_29_FD_132451 | JGI IMG/M metagenome (GOLD analysis project Ga0181520, IMG submission 132451) | Peatland microbial communities from MTU Mesocosm Facility, Houghton, MI, USA - PEATcosm2014_Bin02_30_metaG | ecosystem: Environmental > Terrestrial > Soil > Wetlands > Peat | place...
CCCACTTTACCGAGAAGAACGCCGCGCACTTCCGCAGGTAGAGGGCAGAACGCCAGCCAATAGAAAAGGTCTCTCAGAACGCGCATCCCGCCTGTGGGGTGCGCGTTTGTGTTTTTGATGAGCCTCAATGCTGTCCAGGCCTAAAGGCGCGTGCGCGCGTACTCAGGGGCATGAACGCCTCTCCTCTTTCCGGTGCGATGATGAAGAAGCATGAGCGTGCTCACTTCAGAGGCGGTGGTTCTGCGCACCTGGCCGGTGCATGAGTCCGACCTGCTGGTGAGCTTTTTTACGCGCGATTACGGCCGGTTGAAGGGCATGGCCAAGGCGGCGTTGAAGAGCCGCAAACGGTTTGGCGGAGCTCTCGAGCCGATGACGCTGGTTCGAGCCTGGTTCGCGGAGCGGCCGCGACAGGAATTAGTGAGGCTCGACCAACTGGAGATTTTGCGCTCGCCTTTATCGGCCCCGGTCGACCAGGCTCGCATGGCAGTGCTGAGTTTTTATGCCGAGGTGATCGACGAGGCGTTGCCCGAACGCGATCCACAAGCGACGGTTTTCCGGCTGCTGGCGAGCGTGCTGGAGCAGACAAGCGCCGTGAAGCCGGAAACCGCGCAGCCACAAACCGCAGGGGCGCCATTCGCGGGGCTCCAACCACCTGGACCATGGATGGCGCTCACGTATTTCTCGCTGTGGATGACGCGGCTGATGGGGTTGCTGCCGGACATTGGACATTGCATGGTTTGCGGAGACACGCTGGCCTCGGGCGAAGTGCGCTTCAACGCGTATGCCGACGGGCTGTTCTGCGGGCTGCATGCAAATGGGTCGGGGAGCGGGCTGAGCGCCGATAGCTGGCAACTGGCGCAGCGGATGCTGCGGGCGCCGGTGTCGAGTTTTGCCGCCGAAGCCTGGCCGCGCAAGCGCGCACAGGATCTGCGGCGATTTACCTTGGGGACTCTGGAACGGCATCTGGAGCGAAAGCTGAAGACAGCCGAGGCGATCGCGAGGCTGGGCGGGTGAATGACGGACGGCATTCTTGCCCCGAGCCTCATTTGCTCCTACACTATTTCCATGGAAGTGCAATTCCCTCCCGACATCGAAGCTCGGCTCGTAGAGCGCGCGGCAAGGCAGTGCCTCAGTCCCGATGAGGCGTTGCGGGATGTAGTTACGCGCTACTTTCAGGAGGAAGACCGCTTTGTCGAAGCCGTACAACGCGGTGAGGCCGCTCTGGCCCGCGGCGAATCGCTGACGCACGAGCAGGTCGGCGACCGGTTGCGACGCTTCCTCGAGCCGTGATGGAAATCCGGTGGTCGGTGCCCGCCACCGAGGACCTGGAGCGCATCTGCACTTGGATTGAACGCGATCGCCCGGACGCTGCCAAACGCGTCGCGGCAACCATCTACAACGCATTGCAAAGCTCAGAAACGTTCCCGCCCTAGGCCGTCTAAGCAGCCGCATGAGCGGCTGGCGCGAGTTGGTCTTTGCGCCCCTCCCCTATATTGCCGTCTACAGGATCAAGGAAGAAACGATTGAGATCGCGAGGATCTTCCACGGTGCGCAAGACTGGCCGTGAGTATCCACGCGAGGCTGGGCGGGTGAAGAGCTGGCTCGAATCGGGATGGTCGCACGCTCCATGCGCTTATCTCCAAAGTAACTCGAACAAAGATTCGCTCGCCGGCTCGACTCAATCCGGCTGATAAAATCATCCATTAGTCCCGATGAGAGAGAGCTACCTGTGTCCGTTGCCCAGCCTGAAGCGCGCGTAAAACCCACATCCCTAACCTTTCAGGATCTTTTGTTCCGCCTGCAGGCGTTCTGGGCGGAGCGCGGATGCGTGCTCCAGCAGCCCTACGATGTGGAGGTGGGCGCGGGGACGATGTGCCCGGAGACGTTTCTGCGCGTGCTGGGGCCCAAGCCTTATAAAGTGGGCTACGCGCAGCCCTCGCGACGGCCGGCCGACGGCCGCTACGGCGAGAATCCCAACAGGCTGTTCAAACACACGCAGTTCCAATTGATTCTGAAGCCGCCACCGGTGAACGTGCAGGAGCTGTATCTCGAGTCGCTGGAGGCGATGGGAATCGACCTGAAGCATCACGACCTGAAGTTCGAGGAGGACAACTGGGAGTGGCCTGCAGGAGGCGCGTGGGGCGTGGGCTGGCAGGTGATGCTCGACGGTCTCGAAATTACGCAGTTCACCTATTTCCAGCAGTGCGGCGGCATGGATCTCGATCCCATTTGCGCGGAACTGACCTACGGCATGGAGCGCATTGCAGCGTTTTTGCAAGATGTCGATTCCATTTACGACATTGTGTGGGCGCGCGATCCGGCGACTGGTGCGGTGGTGACCTATGGCGACGTGCGGCTGGCCGAGGAGCTGCAGTTTTCGGTCTACAACTTCGAAATGGCAGACGTGCCACGGCTTTGGGAACACTTCAATTCGTATGAGGCCGAAGCGCAATCGCTGCTGGAAAAGGCGAACACGCTTCTCTCCGACGAGAAGGCCGACACAAAGGAAAAGAAACGATTTCCCTTGCTGCCGACGTACGAACTGGCGCTGAAATGTTCAAACCTGTTCAACCTGCTCGACGCGCGGGGCGCAATCAGCGTGACGGAGCGCGTGGGCGTCATTGGAAGGATTCGTGCTCTGGCTGTAGGCGTGGCGAAAGCATGGGTGATGCAGCAGGAGGCGGCTTCCAGCTCCTAGCTTCCAGCCTCTAGCTCTTACTTTCTTAATCGGGAATTTCGATTGAGCGAAGCCTTCAAGAACTTCAGGAAGTTGAATCGGTGAATTGCCGCACGAAAGAGCTAGCAGCCAGAAGCTAGAGGTTAGTGGCTCTCAGAGAGATCGAACGTATGGCGGAGTTTTTGTTAGAGATCGGGCTCGAAGAGGTTCCGGCGCGGATGATCGCCGGCGCCGAGGCCGAGCTGGGCAAGCGCGTGAGCGAGCTGCTGAAGCGCGAGCAACTGGCCGGAGCGGATGCAAAAGTTTCAACCTTCTCCACGCCGCGGCGCCTGGCGGTGTTCGCGGAAGGCGTGCGGGCGAAGCAGGCCGACAATGAAAAAGTGGTGATGGGCCCGTCGTGGAAGATCGCCTTCAAGGATGGTGCGCCGACGGCGGCCGGCGAGGCCTTCGCGAAGAAAGCGGGCATTGAAGTTTCGGAACTGAAGAAGATTGAGACGTCTAAGGGCGAGTACGTCGGCGCAACCGTAAAGCTCATCGGGCGCACCGCGAGCGAAATCCTGGTCGCGGAGCTGCCGAAAGAAGTGCTCGGGCTTTACTGGGCGAAGAATATGTACTGGCGCGCCGGGAAGCCGGAGCGGTTTGTGCGGCCGGTGCGCTGGATTGTGGCTATGCTCGATGCTGAAGTGGTTCCCATGGAGATTGCGGGAATTACGGCGGGCAATGCGAGCCGCGGGCATCGAGTGCTGCACGGGGAAGCGCCTGTCGTGATCAACGCTGCGAAGAGTTATGCCGATACTCTCCGCGCTGCATTTGTAGTGGTCGACGTCGCCGAGCGACGGCAGACGATCCGCAAGGCTCTGGATGCGGAGACGCGAAAACTTGAGGGCGCTCGCTGGCGCGAGGACGAAGCGCTGGTTGAGACGGTGACGCACCTGACCGAGTGGCCTTCCGTGATCCTGGGCGAGTTTGAGCCAGAGTACCTGGAGCTGCCGGAAGAGGTTTTGGTGACGGTGATGCGCGACCACCAGAAATACTTTGCGGTGGAAGATGCGCAGGGCAAATTGGCGCCGCACTTTCTGGCCGTGTTGAACACACAGGCGGATGAGGAAGGCGCGGCGATCATCCGGCACGGCAATGCGCGCGTACTGCGGGCGCGGTTCAAGGATGCGCGATTCTTCTGGGACGTGGACCAGAAGATACCGCTAGCCGAACGAGTAGAGAGTTTGAAACAGGTCACGTTCAAGAAGGAATTGGGCAGCTACCATTGGAAAACCTTGGCGAATCTCGCCGTGGTCAAGGAGCTCGCGCTGACGGTAAAGCAAGCTGGCGTCTCATTTGACGAGGCCTCTTTATACAAGGCAGTCGAGTTGGCAAAAACCGATCTGACGACGGAGCTCGTGAAGGAATTCCCCGAGCTGCAAGGCAAAATTGGCGGATTGTATGCGCGAGCCCAAGGGCTGGGCGAGGCTGTAGCGTTGCCTATTTACTACCAGTTCAGCCCGTCGTGGGCCCAGGATGCTATTCCACCGACGGCCGAGGGTCAATTGCTAGGCCTGGCGGATCGCATCCAGACGATCACCGCAATGTTTGACAAGGGGTTCGAGCCAACAGGGTCAAAAGACCCGTTTGCGTTGCGCCGCGCGGCGAGTGCCATCGTGAAAATCCTGGCTGAGTCAAATCTTCCGCTGGCTTTGAACGACGTGTTGCACGCACCCGGCACAGAGTCCGGCCAAGGCGTCGGAGACGATGGGAAGCTCCAGCCCGACAGCCCAGTGCGAGCATTTCTCAAAGAACGGCTGCAGTTCTATTTGAAAGATGTGCGTGGGTTTGCCTACGACGTGGTCAACGCGGCGCTGGCAGTGGGCGCCGACGATGTGCGCGACGCCATTGCGCGCGCCGACGCGCTCACTTCGGTGCGCGGCTCTGAAGATTTCGCCGCCGTTTCCGCCGCTTGCAAGCGTATCAAGAACATCCTGAAGCAAGCCGAGGAAAAGGGATTTCACCCCGATGAGCAGAAGATCGGCAAGCTGGCGGGCAAGCTTCCTCTTGAAGGAATTGATCTGTGGGACCGGTCGAAAGAGATTGCACCGCAGATCGCCCGGCTCCGCGAGCAGCGCAACTACCGCGAGGCGCTTGTTCTAATTGCAACCCTGCGGCCGACGATCGACCAGTTCTTCGATAAGGTGATGGTTCTCGACCCAGACGAAGCGGTCTGCGGCGCCAACCTCGGCCTGATCGCCGAAGTTCTGCGCAATTTTTCGACAATTGCCGATTTTAGCGACATCGTGACAGGATAGGGTCGGCCAGGATCGTTCTCTCGATTTTGCATCGCCAGCGGAACTCCTTCCTTATGCCTTGCCGGGAAGGCGCTCTTAGCGCGTCTAAAATCGATAGAGATGGCAGACACGCTTTATTTGAGCCTGTGGTACCCGAATCTGCGCCTTGAGGCGCTCCCCGACAAGCTGATTGCGGTGCTGGGCGCCTTTGCCGCGCACGGTGGCGAAACGAAGGTGTATTCGGCCACGGTGTGGCCGGTGAGCTGGAATGAGACTCCAGTGTTTGAAAGGATCTATGGGCGGATGGCAGGCCTGGTTCAGCCGGGCCAGGCACCCGGAGCGGATCCGCGGCTTGCCGTGGAAGAGGCGACAGAGCTGCTGCATGAGGATTACGCCTACGAATTCCAGATTGGGTGGAATTTGTGGGAGCTCGAGATGGGGGCCCGGGGAATTTCGCTGACCGAAAAAGAAAATGCGGGTCCTTCGAATCATTCGACCGAAGGAAGAAGTGCGGGCGAGGACGCCCGCACTACAGCCGGTCTGGAGACCGGCGGTACCGCGCGATGGGCGCTTGGTCCAAAGCTGGTGCGGGTGACTGGGTACGGGCCATTGTTCGATGAAGGCACTTATGAGCAGGATGGCCACATCCGGATCGATTTTGGCAGCGATGCGCCGTTCCTCGAAGAGGATGTCGACTTGAGTGAAGTCGGCGCGAAGCACATTGCAGAGAATGTGCGCCAACTGGTGGAGCTGACAGCGGGGGTTGAGAAGGCTTCCGGCGCAACGGCGCGCCTGCTATGGAGCGAGTTGGGCGAGAGCCTGGCAAAAAGGCTCGCCGCGCGCCTTCAGCGGTTCTCCAGTTAGCATGTGGCGATTCAGGTGTGGTGCTGTGTGGCTTTTTCTTGGGGAAAAAGCCACTTTACGGCTCAGGCTTCGACTTAAATGAACTGGAGAACCGCGGTAGGAATGGAAAACTAAGCGTGCGCTTCACGATCGAGCGAATCCGGACGCTGGTGCTGGTGGCGGGAGTGCTGTTGCTCGCCATGCTGGGCGTGTTCCTGGTGAGAGCGAGGTTGAAGAATGTCCTGAACCGGCACGATCTGCCGCGGAAGCTGGCCAAGGGCATTGTGCAGGAGGCCAATGGGTACACCGTCGTACACGCATTTGGCGCCCATTTACAGTACAGGATTCACGCATCGCGCGAGGTAGAGCTCAAGAGCGACTTCGTTGAGCTGCACGACGTGCAGATCGATCTTTTCGGCGCAGACGGAAGCGAAATTGATCGGATCTCCGGCGACACTTTCCAGTACGACCAGAAGTCAGGCAAGGCCATGGCGCAAGGGCCGGTGGAGATGCTGCTGACGCGGCCGTCGCCGAGCACCGAAGCGGCTATGGAGACGGCGGGCAAAACGAAGGGTCGTGTCATCGCCGAGGTTGGCGCATCAACCGGTCCGGCCGGACAGATTGACGTCAAGACAAGTGGGGTGACCTTCGACCGGAACTCGGGGCTCGTGACCACAACGCAGCGAGTGGATTTCTCGACGCAGCAAGGAAATGGGAGCGCGACGGGTGCGAGCTATGACTCGCAGAGCGGATATCTCACTCTGGACCAGACCGTTGAGCTGACCGTGCATCGCGGTGCGGATAACGTCCAGATTAACGCGCAGCACGCGGAGCTCGATCGCGGTGCGCAGACCTGCACGCTCATGAACGCCGATACGAAATACCGCCGTGGCCAGGTGGATGCGGCTGAGGCTAAGATCCTTTTTCGCGCAGATGGGTCGGCAGAGCGCCTGGACGCGAAAGGAGGAATTACAGTCGCAACCGCAAACGGCGGGCACCTCGCGGCGCCCGTGGCGTGGATGGATTTTGACGAGGACAGCGAGCCGCGCCATGGACATATGGAGGGTGGCGTGACAATGGACTCTGCGAATGGGGGACGCACGATTCATGGAACATCGCCGACGGCAGAGCTGAACTTCGGAGCAAAAGGCGAACTCAAGAGCGCACACCTGGAGCGCGGCGTAGAGATGAGGAGCGACGAGACCGATGAAGAGAGCGCGGGGCCGGGTGCGGGAAGTGGCCCGCTGCGCTTGAGCCGGGTGTGGCGCTCGCCTCTTGCCGACATTTACTTTCGAGTCGCAACGGGTGCGGGACGGGGAGAGGCAGAAAAGGGACAGTTGGAAGTGGAGTCGATGCGCGGCTCGGGTGGCGTGACCATCACGACCGAAAGCCGGCACGGCAATGCAGCATCAACGCCGACCACGATGACGGCCGATGAGGTGACGGGGCTCTTCGGAGCGGGTTCGGTGCTGCGCGCTGTAAACGGCGTGGGACATGCGAGGATCGACGAAACGACGGCGGCCGGGGCGCGGCAGACTGCGACAGGCGACCGTCTGGAAGCTGAATTTGCGGAAGACAGAGACCACGAGCCTCAGGGACCAAGGGAGCGAGGCGTCCCAGTCGGCAGCAAAGGAGCGAGGCAGCAAGGGAGCGAGGGCGCCGTAACCGGGAACGGGTCGGGGGCGACCGGGTTGCAGTCAGCGGAGCTGGATGGGAATGTAGTGTTGTTTGAGCAGCCCGCCGCCAAACCTGGAGCGCAGCCGCCGCCACCGCTGCGCGCGACGGCCGGAAAAGCAGTCTATGAGGGAAAGGGGGAGTGGCTGCATTTGACGATGAGTCCGCGCGTGAACGATGGCGCCCTGGAATTGACGTCGGATCGAGTTGAAATGTCGCGGCAGTCAGGAGATGCATGGGCGCGCGGCAACGTGAAGGCGACTTGGGCCAATGCGGGTGCGCAAAGCGGAATGAAAGCCGGCGATGCTGTGCAGGGCGGCATAGCGCTGGGCGGCAAGGGGCCGGCTCATGTCGTCGCAGCAGAGGCGCAACTGAACCAGCCGACAGGTGAGGCGACCTTTCGAGGACATGCGCGCCTGTGGCAGGAGACGAATTTCGTAAGCGGGCCCGTGATCGTGCTGGATCAGCACCTGCAGACACTGACGGCGCGAAGCAGCGATCCCGCGGAGCCGGTGCAGGTGGTGATGCTGAGCGCGAGCGCGCCAGGCGTGGACAAGGGTGCCGCGCGAAATCCGGGTGCGGGTAGAGATTCGAGCCGCTCATCTCCCGCCGCTTCTGTGATTCGTGTGCGCGGCGGAGATCTGCGCTATTCCGACGCGGAGCGCAGGGCAGTGATGCGCGGAGGGGCGCTAAGTGCGGTGATTGCTGAGACCGGCACGGCGACATCTTCATCCGATGCGGTGGAGCTGCTCTTGATGCCCGCGGCAAATCGAGATGGAAGCAGCGGCGCGCAGGCGCAAAGCGGCGGCGCCATGGCCCAGGTCGATCGCATGAAGGCGACGGGGCATGTAGTGCTGACGATCGAGGGCCGGCGCGGGACAGGAGAGCAACTCGTGTATACGGGCGCGACCGGTGAATATGTGCTGACAGGCAGCGCCGGCGCTCCGCCGAAGATGAGCGACCCCGAGCGCGGAACCGTGACGGGCGAGGCTTTGATTTTCGATAGCCGCGATGATAGGGTCAGAATCGAAGGCGGCGGCCGCGAGACGGAAACGGAGACGACCGCTCCGGAAGCGCACGGAAAATCGGCGCAACTACACTAGCGAGACGCATGCAGACATTGATTGCCGAGGGAATCGGTAAGAGCTACAAGCGGAGGCAGGTTGTGCGCGACGTCAACCTGCGGATCTCGCGCGGCGAAGTGGTGGGTTTGCTGGGGCCGAATGGGGCCGGCAAAACAACCAGCTTTTACATGATCGTTGGACTGGTTCAGCCCGAAACCGGGCGCGTGCTGGTAGACGAGACCGATATCACGCGGGTGCCGATGTACCTGCGAGCTCGCAACTTCGGCATCAGCTATCTTCCCCAGGAGCCCTCGGTTTTTCGCAAGCTGACCGCGGAGGAAAACATCCTGGCCGTGCTTGAAGCGCAGCCGCTGGGCAATCGGGAACGGCGCACGCGCGCGGAGAAGCTGATCAACCAGTTGAATCTGGGACACATCCGCAGCACGCGTGGGTATGCGCTTTCTGGCGGCGAGCGGCGCAGGGTTGAGATTGCGCGGGCGCTGTGCATTCAGCCGAGTTTCATTCTGCTCGACGAGCCGTTCAGCGGAATCGATCCCATTGCGGTGCTGGAGTTGCAAAAGATCATCTTCGACCTGAAGGCCAGCGGGATCGGCGTGCTGGTGACGGACCATAACGTCCGCGAAACACTGACCGTGACCGACCGTGCATACATTATTGCCGAGGGGCGGATCTTCCGCACCGGAACTCCGCACGAATTGGGCAACGACGTTGACGTGCGGCGGATCTACCTTGGCGAGGGGTTCACGCTGAACTAGAGTGCTGGACGCTCGACCTAACTGAGGCATATTCTGAGGGTTCCACGGCAGATAGAGGATGCCGTGGCATTGTTTTCTTCTAAGGATCCCGATATGGGCCACAATCCAATTCGGGACGATGACGCGAATTGGTGATTCGAACTCAGACAGTTTCTGGATTAAGCTTTATCACGCACGATTACACTCGCATTGAGCCAAAACGGGAAGAGACGTATTGATGCCGCTACTGCAGCCAAAACTGAGTTTGAAGGTCGCGCAACGTCAGGTGCTGACGCCGGGCCTGATGCAGATGGTGAGCGTTCTTGCGCTGAACAAGCTCGAGCTCAAGGAGATGATCGATGCGGAAATGGTGGAGAATCCGGTCCTGGAGGAAATTGACGAAACAGTTCCGATGCTGGATGAGGTTGCAGGGCGGGAGGAACGGCTGGAACGACCCGCGGAGGAAGCGGCCGCGCCACCCAAGAAAGACGTATTCGACGAGATCGACTTTGGCTCCTACTTCCAGGATTATCTTGACCCTGGCTATCGCACACAGCCGGAGTACGAAGACAGCGAGAAGCCCTCGTTTGAGAACTTTCTCTCCCAGCCTACGACTTTGTCCGATCACCTGGCGTGGCAGCTGGGAGCTCTGAGTGTCGAGCCAAAACTGCTTGAGGCTGCGGAGTTCGTGGTTGGCAACCTGGACGAAGATGGATACCTGGCGGCGAGCGTAGAGGAGCTCGCCGCTGCTTTTTGCGGGGTTCCGGCAGACGTGGCGGTAAGCAACGGCCACGCCGCGGAGCTGGCTGCTGCGCTCGATTTGATCCGGCACGGGCTCAGCCTGGTGCAGGATCTCGATCCGGCCGGAGTGGGAGCGCGCGACCTGCGCCAGTGCCTCGCGCTGCAGGTTGCGGCCCAGCAGCAGGAGTTTGACCATTTGTACGGAAACGGAACAGGGGAGATCGTCGAGGAGCAGGCTAACGACCCGCATGGAAGCTTCCGCGCCGAAGCCGAGGCCAAAATCGATGAGCGGCGGCGTGCCATGGAAGTGGCGGAGTTGATTGTGGAACGCCACTTGCCTTTGTTGCAGAAGCGCGACGTAAAAGACCTGGCGCGAGCGGCGCAGGTGACAGTGGAAGAAGCGCACGCGGCGGTGGAATTCATCCGCACCCTCGATCCGCGGCCCGGTCGAATGTACAACCGCGAGCAGACGCGGCTGATCGAGCCCGATGTGTACTTTGTAAAGCGCGGCGGCGAGTGGGTGGTGAGCATGAACGAGGAGGACCTGCCCAGCCTGCGTTTAAGCCAGCGCTACCGGCGCATGCTGGTTTCATCAGAGACCGACAAGGAAGTGAAGGAGTACGTGAAGGAGCGGTTCCGCTCGGCGCTGCAACTGATGCGCAACATCGCGCAGCGCAAAAGCACCATCTTGCGGACCTGCGAAGTGATCGTGCGGCGCCAGCAGGAGTTTTTCGATAGGGGCGTTGAGGGGCTTCGTCCCATGATGATCAAGGAAGTGGCCGAGGAGATCGGCGTTCACCCCTCCACGGTGAGCCGCGCGGTGGCCAACAAATATGCGCACACGCCTCAGGGAGTGCTGGAGCTGCGGTTCTTCTTCTCAGAAGGCGCGAACGGGCCCGAGGGCGCGGATACGCCGCTCTTGGTTTTGAAGCGCAAAGTGCGCAAGTTCATTGAGGACGAAGATGCGCGGCACCCGCTCACCGACGATCAGCTCGCGGCCATGTTGCAGTCGCAGGGGATCCAACTCACGCGCCGCACCGTGGCAAAATACCGCGAAGACATGAACATCCCGTCGACCCATCAGCGGCGCAAGAGGGTGTAGCCCGCAGCTCCCGGCAGCAACATTTTTCCTTCACAACGTCACGCTGTTGTTCATCAGCGTGATCTCCGGAACATTCCCGCCACATTCAACGGTGACGGTCGCGCCTTTCAGGTCCGCGCCGGAAGGAACGGCGAGGTTGACCTGCGCCGTTTTCGGCATCATGTCGAGAGGAGCCCTCAGCGCCGGCACTTCGGCTGTCGAGAGGGTCTTGCCCGTTTTGTCGCGCAGGACGACCTTGGAGTCTGGGGCGTCGACCGCGCCGACGCTGTGCACGGTTACGGTCATCTTCGATCCGTCGACCTTCACATCTTCAGGATCGATGCCGAGATCGGGACGCGACCAATACGGCGTGCCCTTGGCTTTAAGCGTGAGCTCGATGACCGTTGTCGTCCGAGGCGCGAAGGTGATAGCGATGGACTTGCTACGCTCAAATCCGACGGCGCTCCGCGCTTCCAGGTTTTGGATGGGAGCATCAGGAGCGGGGGGCTGATTGCCGATCCCGGCTTGTGTGTCCTGTGTGATCGTCCAGTCGCCGGGATCGACTTCCCAGCCCGTCATCTGCGCGGTGACTGGAACGCGATCGAGGTTGTAGGCGATGATCTTGATGTGATCGGGCGTGGCCTCGGGAACGAGAATGGCCACACTTTGATCTTCGGCCGGCGCGTCAAATCGCCAACTAACAGCATTGCCTGGATAGCAATAGTTGCGCATGAGCGCGACGCCGCCGAGGCGAGAGCGCTGCAGCTCGCCGTTGTTGAAGTAGATGCGATCGATCCAGAGACTTCCCTCTGTGTTGATGAACTCGCGCTCTTTAGCCGTTTGAATCTGCGAGGCGTAGACCTTTTCGAGATACGTGGTGTCGCCGGTGGCCTGCCAGGCGAGCTGCCACAGAGTTTCGGTGGGTTGAGCAATCCCCGACGGCCCGCTCACTTTGGCGGCTGCGGCGATGATGGGATTGGTCTGAGACTTGCGCAGATCGAGCATGTCAAGGGCGTCGGCGTTCACCAGTTGCATCGATTCCATGGGCGAGTCGACGAAGGGCTGCACGTATTTGGGATCGCCGGTCCAGCGATAAGCGGCCCAGAGGATGAACCACGCGCGCATGCCGGTCGGCTTGTCTTCGTCGGTCTTGAAGTTGACTTCAAGGTGAAGCGCAGGCTTGCCATCGGGGCCTGGCTTGTAATGAGCGAGGATTCCGTCGGCGAGCTCAATCATCATCTTGCGCGTCTCTGGCATGCCATTGAAGAGCACGAGCGAAAGCGCGGGTTGAAAATCCATATACGAATTTTCTTTTGACCATCCCCAAACGCCGCCAGTGGCCATTTTTGCGCCGTTGAAGTAGTTGGAGCGCACATGGCGATGGCCGGCATCGTTGACGCCGGTGAGCCACTCAAGCCGCTTGGCGGTGACCATGGCGCGCTCGATCTGCTTCGGACTGCCGAAATCGACGAGCATGTTTTCGCCCAGAACATTGAGGCCGTCTTCGTAGCTGTGCAGCTCGTCGGTCTGGATGGTGGCGAGCCCGTCCGTGAACATGTGCTGCGCGTACATGGCGTTCAGCTCGCGCCCGAGAGAGGCCTTGATCTTGTCGGGCGTGGAGCCCATGAGGGCGAGGCCGGGGAACCACTCGCTGAAGTCCGAATCGTCGGAGAGGCCGCCGCCGAACTCGCCATTCGAAATCTGGCGATTGTCGATGTACCAGTTGATGAGCCGCTTGAGGTAGCCGAGATCTTCAACCTGCAGGAACGCCCATTGCGGGACGCCGGGCGGCGCCTGCGGCACGATGAAAGGCGGGTGCGGCTGCTCGTGGTTCATCTCGTGCCAGTAGTCGCGAGCCAGTTCGTTCTCGGGATCCACTCGCAGAAGGTCGCTGATGTCACCATCGAAGCGATTGAAGAGATTGAGGCGGCGCGAGCTAACAGATTCTTCTACCAGGTTCGAGAACTCGTCGCGCACTTGAGTAAGGCGGTCGGCGATGTGCTCGGGGAGCGCGTCCTTGTAGGGCTTGAAGATGAGGCGGATTTCGGCGCCTTCGAGGGTGTTCGTAGAAAAATCGGAACTTTGCGCGGCGATGGTGAGGTAGAGACTGCGGCCGTCGGGCAGGATGCGGTCGCGCGTGTCGAGCCAAAGGGTATGCGGCGTATCGGGCTTGACGGCGAACGTGAAGGTGAGCATGTCGCGCATGGGCCACAGCGGATCTTTGATCTGGATGTTGAGAGGAATGACGCCGTCCGTGTTGGGCTGGAGGCTCAACGGAGGCATATCGACTGCGATTCCGTCGAGTCCGGCGTCGATGTTCTCCCATCCATAGGAGTAGCCGTGACTGTCGGCGACGAACTGCGAGCGGAAATCGGCCGGAACGAGGATATGGACGATGGGCAAGCCCCCTTGAACGTCTTTCCGGTGCGTGCCGGGAGCGCCGGCGGGCAACGCCATCATCGTCATGCGCTCATCAGACGGGAAGCGGCCAGCGATGTAATCGACGAGCGGTTTGGTTGAGGGATTGTCGGCGGGATCGATCGTGCTTGTGAGCTTGTACCGGAGCATGGCCACGCCGGTGGGCTCCGCGCCGGGATGCACATAGTAGGCGGAGACTTCGCCGATGGGCTGCTCCTGTTCAACGTTAACGAATCGGATTTTCTGGCCGGTGATTGGCGAATCGAATTGATGGTAAGTAATTTCCTGGCCTTTGGGACGAACAAAGAGAGTGGATTCCGAGTCGGAGGCTTTTTCTTTGTCGTGTGCGAGAAGACTCCAGGTGCCCCAGGCGCCACCCGCGATCTCAAGATGATTCCACGGCTCGTCAGGCATATCGAAGGTGATGGTCTTTCCAGAAAGCGAGTAGCAATCCCAATCGGGCAATTCGAAATAATCGTCGCGCCCGATGAGGCGCGAACGGTTGAAGACTCCCGGCCAGGTAGTTTCGCGAATCCCGTCGGTGGCGCGCCACCACCAGCGATTCAGATCGAAGACATCGTGAATCTCAACCTTGCGAACGGTGGTGTATTCCTCGTTCAGCAGCACGGGATCGTCGCCGGGACGATTCCAGCCGTACTTCAGATCCCACTCCTGCTGCCAGTTCGTGGCGTGACCCGAGCCGGAATCGAAACGGCCCTCGGCTGGAAGGATGGGCGCCGCAACCTCGCCGGGCGAAGCACCGACAGCAACGGTGCGAACAAGAGGCGGAATGTCTTGCGGAATTTGGTTTTTGGTGAGGCCGGCGACGTTGTCATCGGAGAGCATGCGGTCGTAAATACGGAGCTCGTCGAGGTCGCCGCCGCGATCGTAGCTATAAGAGCTTTCAACGCCGGTGGGACCGATGACGCGCGAGTGAGGGCCGAACTGGTCGAGAGCCGTGTCAAAGAGGCCTGTGGCCTCCTGCGTGGCCATGAGTTTGCCATCGATGTAAAAGCGGATCCCGGCGGTTTCATCCCACGCGAGGGCAAGGTGAAGCCACTGGTCGGGTTTGGGGATTTCCGGGAGCTTGACTGAGACGCGCGTCCGGCCGAGATTCACGTCGGTTACGAAAGCATCAAATCCGTGGCCGTTCCAATCGATGCGCAGCCAGACGATATCCCAGCTGGAGTGATCGGCGAAACCGACGCGGAAGACGGGAAACTCGGTCTCGTCGAGTGGATCGTGCGAACGCCAAAAGAATGAGAGCGTGCCGCGTTGCGCGTTGATGTTGCCAGGCGCCCAGTAAGAGAGCAATTGATTGTTGCCGCACTGGATGTAGGAGCCGCTGACACCGTCGGGAAGAATCTTGACGTCGCGCTGGTAGTTGGGAATGGGGTTGCCGCCGGCAGCATAATCGGCGTTCAAGCCATGATCACCTGAGAGATAAAAAAGCAGCCCTGGCTCGGACGCATGAGGATTCTGAGGGAGGATCGAAGTGTTGGTAGGCGGCGCGTATTCGAGCGGAACCTGAGAGTCTGCGGAAGCGGCCAGGGCGAGCGAGGCAAGGACGCAAAACGACAGGGCGTAGCGACTCATCGACAGACCTCCGGCTGAGGGCAGCGGCCTGAACTTTATTGGCGGTGCAAACTGGTCAGACCACTCACACGGAATTGTGAGGGCTGGGGCGGTGATTTGGCAACTGGGATACCGGAAATGGTTTCAGGAACAAAGGCTCAACGCTGAGGGCTGAAAGCTGCCCCTACATCGCTTCCGGGCTTTCGATGCCGAGCAGGGCGAGCGAGTCGACGAGCCCGCGGAGTGTGATGGCGGCCGTGGCGAGCAGAAACGTCTTCCGCGCGGGGTCCTCTTCCGTGAGGATGTGATGGCGATGGTAAAAGTTGGCAAACTCCTGCCCGAGCTGAAACGCATGCTTGGCAAGGTAGGCGGGCTCCGACGTAGCGATACATTGCTCCAAAACTTGTGAAAAACGCCCGGCGCGCAGCCACAGGGCCCAGATGTCTTCGTTCTCGTCACCGGAGAGGAAGCGGCCTAACTCCGCCAGCTCCGCAAACTCCGATAACACCGCTTCCGGCTTGTTGTTTCCCTTGCGGAAGATATTGCGGATCCGGACGACGGCGTACTGGATGTAGGGCCCGGTCTCGCCTTCAAAGCTGAGCGCATCTTTGAAGTCGAAAGCGATCACAGAATTCCGCGAGACCTTCAGCATGAAGTAGCGCAGAGCGCCGATGGCGATCTGCTCGGCGATCTTCTGGCGCACGGCTCCATCGGGAGATGTCTGGCGCGCGTCGACCTCAGCACGCGTCGCGGCGATGAGCTTGTCGATCAGGTCGTCGGCCTTGACCCCAAATCCCTTGCGGCCGCTGACTTCGATATAGGACCTTTTCTGATCTTCTTCCGAAATGTCGTAGCCGAGCTCGACCGCGCATCGCGGCGTGAGTGCGACCATCTCGTAGCTGAAGTGGGTGTAGTGATCGGCCTGATCGGTGTAGCCCATGCCACGAAGGGCCTGGATCACATTTGCCTGCGGGTCTGATTGCCGGGCGTCGATCACGTTGTAGATTGCGGTTGCGCCCCCAAAGTGGGGATGGTTCTGCTCGCCCGATTCAGCGGAGATCCAGCACTCGTGGTCGGGATAGGTGAAGAAGCGCTTGTAGCCGAAGTCCTTGCCGAGCAAGCCAAACTTCCAAAGGTGATAGGCAATGTCCTTGCCGACGTACGTGACGGTTCCGTTAGAGCGGACGATGACTTTCGCGTCCTCCTCCGGAGGGGCTTGGTTTTGGAGTGATTCCACGGGTGAAC